>OFGO01000177.1_pt1 | contig 64607 bp, 62 predicted proteins | sample 1521761 | NCBI WGS metagenome assembly OFGO01 (sample SAMEA3504128, study PRJEB24116) | mouse gut metagenome | biome: mouse gut; feature: mouse-associated habitat; material: faeces | place: Denmark | collected 2011
TGCGCTTCGGCAGGGCGGCGGTGGCAGTGGCCACTATGAGGGGCAAATCCTACCTGCAGATCGGTTCTATCTGCATGGGCATCGGCGGCTCCATCATCGATCCCGCTTTCATCGAGGAATATCTGGGCATGCGGGTGGAGTCCGTTGACGAGGTGGAGATCATACGCCGCATGACCGAGGGCATTTACGACGAGAAGGAATACCAGAAAGCCCTTGGGTGGGTGAAGGAAAACTGCAAGGAAGGCTTCGACAAGAATCCCGAGGCGGTACAGAAGACCAGAGAGCAGAAGGACAAGGACTGGGAGTTCGTGGTGAAGATGATGTGCATCATCAAGGATCTGATGAACGGAAATCCCAATCTGCCGGAAGGAAGAGAAGAAGAGATGGTAGGACACAACGCCATCGCCGCCGGTTTTCAGGGACAGAGGCAGTGGACGGATTTCTATCCCAACTGTGATTTCCCTGAGGCCATGCTGAACACTTCCTTCGACTGGAACGGGGCAAGAGAGCCCTATATTCTGGCTACGGAAAATGATGTGCTGAACGGTCTGGGCATGCTTTTCATGAAGCTTTTGACCAATAGGGCCCAGATTTTTGCGGATGTGCGTACATATTGGAGCCCTGAAGCGGTGCGCAAGGCCACGGGCTATGAGCTGGAGGGCGCTGCAAAGCAGGCAGGTGGATTCATACACTTGATCAATTCCGGCGCGGCTTGTCTGGACGCCAACGGTCAGGCTAAGGACGCGGAGGGCAACGGAGTGATGAAGCCCTGGTACGAGGTGACGGAGGCAGACCAGAAGGCTATCATGGATGCCACCACCTGGAACGAGGCCGACTTTGGCTACTTCAGGGGAGGCGGGTTCTCTTCCCGCTTCGTGACGGAGGCCCAGATGCCGGTGACCATGATCCGGCTGAATCTGGTGAAGGGCCTTGGTCCCGTGCTGCAGATCGCAGAAGGCTGGACCATCAAGCTGCCTGATCAGGTGACGGACGTATTGTGGAAGCGTACAGACTATACATGGCCCTGCACTTGGTTCGCGCCCAGAACCACGGGCAAGGGAGCCTTTGCCACCGCCTATGACGTGATGAACAACTGGGGCGCAAACCATGGCGCCATCAGCTATGGCCATATCGGCGCGGATCTGATTACCATGTGCTCCATGCTCCGCATACCCGTGAGCATGCATAACGTGGAGGAGGACAGGATCTTCCGTCCCGCCGCATGGAACGCCTTCGGCATGGACAAGGAAGGGCAGGACTATAGGGCTTGCGCGGCATTCGGACCTATGTATAAATAAGCCGGCACAAGGCCGGGAGACTGATTTGCGGGGCTGCTGCATCGGATGTAATGCGGCAGTCCTTTTTTGCGGGCAGAGTTTTGTGCAGACCGATTTGGGAGGGGCGAAACCAATCCTGCTTCTTGTCTGCAACGGCTGCTTTCGGGGCGGCAAATAGGTGGACATTGGCCGCAGTTTAGTGTATAATGGGCTTATTCAGGTCAGAATATCATTTGACAAGGAGGAGCGGGAATGTTAATTGGAGGAATCGAGGCCGGCGGCACCAAAATGGTATGCGCCGTAGGGGACGAGAGCGGAAAAGTCATGGATAGGGTTTCCTTCCCCACCAGACAGCCGGAAGAGACATTTCGGGATTTGATCGATTACTTTAAGGGACGGGACATACAGGCTTTGGGAGTGGGATGCTTCGGTCCGCTGGATCTGAACAAGGATTCCAAAACCTATGGATATATCACCAAGACTCCCAAGAAGGGATGGGAATACTGCAATGTGGTAGGAACGCTGAAAAATGCGCTGAATGTGCCGGTGGGCTTCGATACGGACGTAAACGGCGCCGTTCTGGGGGAGGTGACCTGGGGCGCGGCCAAGGGTGCCGAGAGCGCCATCTACATCACGGTAGGCACCGGCGTGGGAGTGGGTGTCTATGTCAACGGCGGCCTGCTCCACGGGCTGGTTCATCCGGAGGCGGGACATATGCTGCTGGGACGCCATCCGGAGGATGAATACGTTAGCTGCTGTCCCTATCACAAAAACTGCATGGAAGGGCTGGCATCCGGAACCGCCGTCTCAGGCCGCTGGGGAAAGAAGGGCGTGGAGCTGGCGGACCGCGACGAGGTATGGGAGCTGGAGGCGTTCTACATCGGACAGGCCATTGCCAACTATGTGCTTGCATACTCTCCTCAGAAGATCATTCTCTGGGGCGGTGTCATGCATCAGGAAAAGCTGTTCGACATGGTGAGAAGAGAGGCCAAGAACATGCTCAACGGCTATATTCCCCATGATATGATATTAAATTCCATGGAGGAGTACATCGTGCCGCCTGCCCTTGGGGAGGATCCGGGAATCATGGGAGCCATCAAATTGGGGCTTGACGCGCTGGGCTAGAGCCTAGAGTCGGCTGCTTTGGGCAGGACTCAGAGCATAAAAAGAGGGAGCTCAAAGAAAAAGAAGGGCTCCGTGAAGGAGGATTCGGAGATGGACAATCATGTGAACAATGCAAGAGAAGTGATTTTTTTGGATCCCGTGTGTTCCCACAATATCTGGGGAGGCTCCAGACTGGGGGAGGAATTCGGCTATGGGGTGGAGGGCAGCGACATCGGTGAGTGCTGGGGAATTTCCGCCCATCCCAATGGAGACGGAACCGTCCGGGGCGGCGCTTATGACGGAAAGAAGCTGTCGGAGCTTTGGAGCGGGCATCCGGAGCTTTTCGGCAATCTCCAGTATGACCGTTACCCCCTGCTGACCAAAATCATTGATGCGCAGGATGATCTGAGCATTCAGGTGCATCCGGATGACGATTATGCGCAGAAGAACGAGAACGGCAGTCTGGGAAAGACAGAGTGCTGGTATATTATGGACTGCGCCGAGAACGGCACTCTGGTGGCGGGACACAATGCCCGCTCTAGGGAGGAGCTTTCCCGGATGGTGGAAGAGGGAAGGTGGAAGGAGCTGATCCGGGAGATCCCCATCAAAAAGGGGGATTTTATCCAGATAGAGCCCGGTACGGTACATGCCATCAAGGCTCACACACTGATTCTGGAGACCCAGCAGAACAGCGATATCACATATAGGCTTTATGACTATGACAGGGTTCAGGCCAATGGGAAAAAGAGAGAGCTTCATATCCAAAAGAGTCTGGACGTGATCACGGTGGACGGGGAGGAGCAGCCCAATGTGGAGTCCACCTGCGGGCTGCCTGAGAACGTGCTGAACCAGATCTATTCCTGCGAGAAATACGATATTTTCAAGCTGACGGTAAACAAAGAGGCGGTCATTGACCAGAAATATCCTTTCCTTGCCGCATCCGTGCTGGAAGGAGAGGGGCAGATAGACGGTTCCCCTCTGGGCAAGGGAGATCATTTCATTGTCCCTGCCGGGTACGGTGAGCTGAGAATCAGCGGAAACATGAGTCTGATTCTGTCCACAGTAGAAGAGTAAGCTGCGGCTGCATGTGTCTGGGTGAATAGCAGAGCCAGAATCCCTCCCTGTCAGGGAATGCGGAAATCTTCGCATTCTCTGGGGAGGGATGTTCTTTGGAATCCGTGATTTGATTTCGATGCATTTTATACACAAATCTGATGCACAAATAAATAATTTTTAATGAAAAATATAGGATTTTCTTAGTGCAATATATTTTGGAAGTGATATAATACTGAGGTGAGGAAGAGCTTCGATGATGGGAGCGGAAAACTTGCGGACAGTATTGAATGACCAAAGATGAGGATGTGATATACATGCTGATATTGTGGAGTAGTTTGGCGGGATTATTGTTGTATCTGGAGATAGCGTACCATTTTGCAGGCTTTGGATGGAGTGAATTCAACCTTGTTTATACGGTTGCGCTGGTGACGGTCTGGACGGGAGCGGAGACCATGCTGATCGGCATGCTCAGGGGATGGCTGAAGAAGGCGGCGTATCAGCTGGCGCTTTGGCTTCCGGTAGTCTGGACCAGCGCGCAGCTGGTATATCTGAGGATATTCAAACAGCCGCTTTTGATGGAGGCTATGTTCCGCGGGGGCGGCGATGCGTTGTCGAATTACTGGAGGGAGGCTCTGGACGGCATATTGGGGGCGCTGCCTTTCATTGTGGCATTTGCGCTGCCGGTGATACTGATGCTGGTGGTGTTTAGAAAATTCCGGTGGAGACTTCCGAATTTTGCTCTTTTGGATATGATGAGAACTCTGGTCATCATTGCGCTGGGGACAGCAGCAAGCTTTGTGGTCATGGGAGTGGGAAAGGGCATGGATGCGGAATACTATGAGGATTATACGGAGTTTTATGATCCTCTCACGGTAGCCAGAACCATGGGCGTGCTGCCTACCTTTCAGAGGGATACTCTGGGGAGGGCCATGAGCTGGCTGGGGGATCTGGGACATGGCCGTCCGTCCGGCACGGAGCTGGCGGGAGGGGATCCGGGGGAGGCCCGGACGGAGCAGGAGTCCGGATCTTTAGAGCACAATCTGTCCGGCAGGCCCGCGGAGCTTGGGGAGAACAAGCCGCTGGAAAATATAGGCGAATCCGGCAGTGATCCCATAGGGGATGAGCAGGCACCGCCGGAGGTAACTCCGGAGCCTGAGGAGGAAAAGCCTCATCTTCAGCAGTTTCCTTTGGACTTTGAAAAGCTGCGCAGTCTGGCGGACAACGACAAGCAGGCCTGGCTGGCGGAGTACATACAAGGGCTTGCGCCGGTGTATTCCAATGAGTATACGGGAAAATTTGAGGGCTACAACCTGATTTTCCTTACCGCCGAGGGCTTTTCCACCTATGCCGTCAACGAGGAGCTTACACCCACTTTGTACCGTCTGACCCATACGGGCTTCATTTTTGACAATTATTATGTGCCTTTATGGCAGACCAGCACCAGCGACGGAGAGTATGTGAACTGTACGGCGCTGATTCCCGACGGGCAGTTCAGCATGAGAAAGAGCGCGCAGAACGATATGGCATATACTCTGCCGATGTTCTTCGCCAAGGAGAATGTGGCATCGTGGGGATATCACAACGGCAAGCTGGATTATTATGAAAGGCATGAGAGCCATCCCAATCTGGGGTATGATTTCAAAGCCTGCAAGCTGGGGGGGCTTTCTGAGGAGGAATGGGGAGACAAGATTTTCCCTATGGACAATCCGAATTCATGGCCGGCCTCGGATCTGGACATGATGATACACACCATCCCGGAGTATGTGGGGGCGGATAGGTTCCATGTCTATTACATGACGGTTTCCGGACATATGAACTATAATTTCGGGGGAAACGCCATGTCCTTTAAGAATAAGGACGCTGTGGCGGGGCTGGAGATGTCCGAGAACGGTCAGGCCTATATCGCCTGCCATATCGAGCTGGACAAGGCGCTGGAATATCTGCTGGCCCAGCTGGAGGAGGCCGGCAAGCTGGAGAACACGGTGATCTGCTTGAGCGCAGACCATTATCCCTATGGAATGACCGAGGCGGAGTACGAGGAGCTGGCCGGAAAGTCCCTCTCCCAAGGCATGGACACCTTTCGGAACAGCTTGGTTCTGTGGAATTCGTCCATGGCGCAGGAAGAGCCGGTTCATGTGGAGAAGGTCTGCGGTGCCATGGACCTGCTGCCTACTCTGCTGAATCTGTTCGGCTTCGACTATGATGCAAGGATGTATGCCGGAAGAGACATTTTTTCCGATCAGGAGGGTATGGTAATTTTCAACGACCGCAGCTATGTGACGGACATGGCCGAGTATAAGCGGGGCAGCGATGTGATCTGGAAGAAGGATCAGGACGGGAACGACCTTGTGCCCGACGAGCAGAAGGAAGACTATCTGCAGGAGAAAAAGCAGGAGGTGAAGAACCGCTATCAGTTCAGCGCCTATGTGCTGCAGGAAAACTATTATCAGGATATAGAGCAGGCCGTGATCTTGCCTGCGGAAGAATAGGCGGTGTTTTCCGGCTTATTTCGGAGAGGGAATGAAACAAGACATATTTTTGGGACTGCAGCCGTAGGGGATACAGCTGCAGTTTTCCTTATGTCTGCAAAAAAAGTCCGGTAAGTAGATAAGATAAATCAAGAACTTGTATTTGAACAATACCCGCAACTGTGCTATCATCTTATTTATAAAGCTTAGGATATGTTTGCTTGTTTTTGGCCATTCTTTGCGGCATGCGGCATGTCTTATAGAATCTGTTGTGCGGAATTTAAGAAGATTGCCTGAGAGATTCGTATGTCCGTTATGGGATATGCGCGTTAAACGGGCAGGGAGGTATGAGCATATGGGAATGACGATGACACAGAAGATCCTTGCCGCGGCGGCAGGGCTTGACAAGGTGGAGGCAGGACAGCTGATCGAGGCGAAGCTGGATCTGGTGCTGGGCAATGACATTACCAGCCCCGTGGCCATCAAGGAAATGGAAAAGTTTCAGAATAAGGGCGTGTTCGACAAAGACAAGATTGCTCTGGTGCCGGATCATTTCGTGCCCAATAAGGATATCAAGTCTGCGGAGCACTGCAAATGCGTCAGAGAGTTTGCCCGGAAAAATGAGATAACGAACTATTTCGAGGTGGGAGAGATGGGCATCGAGCATGCGCTCCTGCCGGAAAAAGGGCTTACCGTGGCAGGGGACGTGGTCATCGGCGCGGACTCCCATACATGTACCTATGGCGCTCTGGGAGCGTTCTCTACGGGAGTGGGCAGTACCGATATGGCTGCGGGAATGGCCACCGGAAAGGCGTGGTTCAAGGTGCCTGCCGCCATCCGGTTCAACCTGACGGGAAAGCCGGCTAAGTGGGTCAGCGGCAAGGATGTGATTTTACATATCATCGGCATGATCGGGGTGGATGGGGCATTGTACAAATCAATGGAATTTGTGGGTGACGGAATCGGGAATCTTTCTATGGACGACCGGTTCACCATAGCCAACATGGCCATCGAGGCCGGCGGCAAGAACGGGATCTTTCCCGTGGACGCGCTGGCGGAGGAGTATATAAAGGCCCATTCTTCAAAGCCCTACCGGATTTTTGCGGCCGACGAGGATGCAGAGTACGATGCGGAGTATACCATCGATCTGGGAAGTCTGACGCCCACTGTGGCATTTCCCCATTTACCGGAGAACACCCATACGCTGGAGGAGATCAGCAAGATGGAGCCTATTGCCATTGATCAGGTGGTCATCGGCTCTTGCACCAACGGACGGCTGGAGGATCTGCGGACTGCGGCCCGGGTTCTGGAGGGAAGACATGTGGCATCAGGGATGCGCTGTATCGTGATTCCCGCCACGCAGGCCATCTATCTGCAGGCTATGGAGGAAGGGCTTCTTAGGACGTTCATTCAGGCGGGAGCCATTGTCAGTACTCCTACCTGCGGCCCTTGTCTGGGAGGCTATATGGGGATTCTGGCGGAGGGAGAGCGCTGTGTGTCCACCACCAACCGGAACTTTGTGGGACGTATGGGGCATGTCTCTTCCGAGATTTATCTTGCCAGTCCGGCGGTGGCCGCTGCCAGCGCGGTGGCAGGCAGGATCTTAGGCCCCGAGGAGCTGTAGGCGGCAGAACCGTAAAAAACCGGAAGGGAAAAGAGTCTGAGAAAAGCCGGCAGGCAGGAAAGAACAATATAAAACATGCAATAAAATTGTAGGAAAAATGCAGCAAAAGAAATGCAGCGAAAAGAAGCGGAAGGGTTTGAAATATAGCAGAGAAAGGGAATCCGGATAGGAGCGGCTCTGTGATTTGTCAGAGGGGCCGTCCGTCCGGACTGGTCAATGATATGAATGCAAAGGGAACGGTTTTTAAATACGGGGATAACGTGGATACAGATGTGATCATTCCGGCCAGATATCTGAATACCTCCGAGCCTGGGGAGCTGGCGGCCCATTGTATGGAGGATATCGACGGAGATTTCATCAAGAAGGTGAAGAAGGGGGACATTATCGTTGCGGAGAAGAATTTCGGCTGCGGGTCTTCCAGAGAGCATGCGCCCATCGCCATCAAGGCAGCGGGAGTAAGCTGCGTCATTGCGGAGACCTTCGCCAGAATTTTCTATAGGAATGCTATCAACATCGGGCTGCCCATCATCGAATGCCCTGAGGCGGCCAGAGGCATCGGCGCAGGGGATGAGGTTGAGGTGAATTTCGATACAGGCATCATCACCAACCTGACAAAGAACACTTCCTTCAAGGGGCAGGCGTTCCCTGAGTTCATGCAGAGGATCATCGCCTCGGAGGGGCTGGTCAATTATATCAACAGCAAACAGGATAAATGAGCCGGAAATGTTGTTCTATGAATCGTGATTTGGGTTCTGCCAGAGTTTCATAAGGAGCGGATAGGGGATGCAGCGGAGTTTCAAGCTCCGCTGTAACGTTATTTTCAACGATATTTTGGGAAGGGTGACATCATGGCGAAAGCAGTTTCAAAAAAATACGAAATAGATATGTGCAACGGGCCTCTTTTAGGCAAGATTCTGGTGTTCTATGTTCCGCTGATGCTGTCGGGGATCCTGCAGCTTCTCTTCAATGCTGCCGATGTGGCTGTGGTTGGAAATTTTGCCGGAAAGGAATCTCTTGCGGCGGTGGGCTCTACAGGCTCCCTGACCAATCTGATCGTGAATTTGTTCATAGGCCTCTCCGTGGGTGTGAACGTGCTGGTGGCCAGATTCTATGGCTCAGGTCAGATGGACGAGCTGAAAGAGACGGTGCAGACAGCGGTGGCCACAGCCTTGGCCAGCGGGGCGCTTCTTGTGTTTGTAGGCTTTTTTGTGGCAAGGCCGGCCCTTGCGTGGATGGATACGCCGGAGGACGTGATCTCACATTCCGTCCTCTATATGAGGATTTATTTCGGGGGCATGCCCTTTATGATGGTGTATAATTTCGGCAGCGCGGTGCTTCGGGCGGTGGGGGACACCAGAAGGCCTCTTTATTATCTGTCCATTGCGGGAGTGGTGAACGTGGCGCTGAATTTGATTTTCGTCATTGTCTTTTCCATGGGGGTGGCGGGAGTAGCCTTGGCCACGGTGGTGTCTCAGGTCATTTCCGCCGTTTTAGTGGTGCGCTGTCTGGTGAAATCCGACAGCGAGTACCGTCTGGTGCTGGAGGGTATGCGGATATCTCCGGACAAGCTGAAGAGAATGATTCAGATCGGAATCCCTGCCGGAATGCAGGGAGCCTTGTTCTCCATATCCAACGTGCTGATCCAATCCTCGGTGAACAGCTTCGGCTCCACTGTCATGGCGGGCAATACCGCAGGCAGCAATATTGAAGGCTTTGTCTATACCTCCATGAATGCTTTCCATCAGGCGGCCATCAGTTTCTGCGGCCAGAATTATGGAGCCATGAAGTATAGGAGGGTGGGAAAGATTCTTCTGATCTGTCAGGGGCTGGTGATCGGGGTGGGTATTCTCATGGGCAGCGCGGCATATTTATGCGGAGGCACGCTTTTGAAAATTTACACGCCGGAATATGAGCCCATACAATACGGGCTGCTGCGCATGAGGTACATATGTCTCCCGTACTTCCTCTGCGGCATGATGGATGTAATGGTGGGAGTGCTTCGTGGCATGGGATATGCCATCATGCCCATGCTGGTGTCCCTGACAGGGGCGTGTCTGTTCAGGGTGGTGTGGATATACACCATATTCCGCAGCTACCATACCCTTCCCTGCCTCTATATTTCCTATCCCATCAGCTGGGCGCTGACATTTCTGGTACATCTGGCCTGTTTCGCGGTGGTGTATCGGAGGCTTTTGGCGAAGGCCAAGAAAACTGCTTGAAACATATGTTCACATATGATAGAATGAAGGGCAGCGACTGCATAATTAGGCTATGGCGCAGGGAGCGGGAGAAATAGGATGGGCTGGGTGAGGTGCGGCAAATGATAGCATATGTAAAAGGGACCGTGGAATACATAGAAGAAGATAATGTGGTAATAGATGTGGGAGGGATCGGCTACAATGTAAAAGTGTCGGCAGATACGGCAGCCAGAATGCCCGGTGTGGGAGAGCAGACAAAGCTCTATACCTATATGAACGTGCGGGAGGATGCCGTCTCGCTCTTCGGCTTTTTTTCAAGGGACGATCTGGCGGTTTTCAGACAGTGTATCACGGTCAGCGGCATAGGACCCAAGGGGGCGCTTGCCATTCTTTCAACCCTGAATGCAGATTCTCTGCGTTTCGCCATCTTGTCGGGAGATGCGAAGGCCATCTCCAAGGCTCCGGGCATTGGAATCAAGACGGCAGAGCGGCTGATACTGGAGCTGAGGGGGAAAATACGGGCGGAAGATACCCTTATAGCAAAAGAAATGGCAGATTACAGCGGTACGTCAAATGCTGCTGCGGACACTGCTCAGAAGCGGGAGGCCGTGGAGGCGTTGGTATCTCTGGGATACGGACAGGCGGAGGCCCTGAAGGCGGTGAATGCCATTGAGGGAATTGAGGAGATGGATTCCGGAGCCGTGCTGAAGGCCGCGCTGAAGAAAATGTTCTGAGAGATAAAATATTGGGAGAGGTCGGCCTGAGGGGAGAGGTTTCGGGAGAACATGATCTGAGGGAGACATTCCACGGCAGGAGGGAAGAGCTATGGCGGGAAGAATGATAGAAACCAATATCACGGAAGAGGATGTAAAGATAGAGGGTTCCCTGCGCCCCCAGAAGCTTGATGACTATATTGGTCAATCAAAGGTGAAGGAAAATCTAAAGATCTATATAGAGGCGGCAAAACTTCGGAAGGACGCTCTGGACCATGTGCTGTTTTACGGCCCTCCCGGACTGGGAAAGACCACGCTGGCCGGGATCATAGCCAATGAGATGGGAGTGCACCTGAAAGTGACAAGCGGCCCTGCCATAGAGAAGCCGGGGGAGATGGCCGCCATACTCAACAATCTGGAGGAAGGGGATCTGCTTTTCGTTGACGAAATTCACCGTCTGAACCGTCAGGTGGAGGAGGTTCTTTATCCGGCCATGGAGGACTACTGCATTGACATTATGATAGGGAAGGGATCCACGGCCAGATCCGTGCGTCTGGACCTGCCTCGATTTACTCTGGTGGGGGCCACCACCCGGGCGGGACTTTTGACGGCGCCTCTGAGGGACCGCTTCGGAATGATCTACCACATGGAGTTCTATGAGGTGGAGGAGCTGCAGCTGATCATTCTGCATTCCGCAAGGATTCTGGGGGTGGAGTTGGAGCCGGAGGGGGCGCTGGAGATGGCCCGCCGCAGCCGGGGCACGCCCAGACTTGCAAACCGGATTTTGAAGCGGGTACGGGATTTCGCTCAGGTGAAATATGATGGGATCATCACGGAAGAGGTGGCCAGAACGGCGCTGGACCTGATGGACGTGGACAAGATGGGCCTTGATCATATCGACAGAAACATTCTGCTTACTATTATACAAAAATTTGACGGGGGCCCCGTGGGGCTGGACACGCTGGCGGCGGCCATCGGAGAGGATTCCGGAACCATAGAGGATGTGTATGAACCCTATCTGATCAAGAACGGTTTTCTGAACCGCACCCCCAAGGGCAGGGTGGCCACAGAGCCGGCTTATCAGCATCTTGGCTGCGGCGTGTTTGCGTAGCGGAATTTTATGCTTGCCTGAAACGGCAATCTAGGATATAATAAACGCAAGTCAGGAGCATATGGGGAATGCGGTCTTTGATATTTTACGGAGGGGATGAGGGGTATGGCTTCAAAGACGGATACGGAAGTGATTATTGGCGGCAAGGTGTTTACCTTGAGCGGTTATGAAAGCGAGGAATATTTACAGAAGGTTGCGTCTTATATCAACAATAAAGTAAATGAATATAATAAAATCGACAGCTTTCGCAGGCAGCCTATGGACACGCAGGGGGTGCTGCTGCAGCTGAATATTGCCGATGACTATTTCAAGGCAAAGAAGCAGATTACGACTTTGGAGGAGGAGCTGCAGGCTAAGGATAAGGAGCTGTACGATTTGAAGCATGAGCTGATATCGGCCCAGATTAAGCTGGAAAGCTCCCAAGAGCAGGTGAAGGCTCTGCAGAAGGAGCAGAACGAGAGTGCAAAAGAACTAGTGCGGCTTGAGACCGAACTAAAGAAAAAGTAATGTCAGCTGTCCGGAGGCGGGCAGCTTTTCTTTTCCGGTATTTTGCCCAACGCTTAGGAGACGCCGGCCAGGATCGGCAGAAAGGTAAGATATGGATAACTTTGGCAGAGTGGAGCTGCTGGCCCCGGCGGGTAACCCGGAGGGGCTTTATGGGGCGATTCACGCCGGAGCAGACGCGGTGTATCTGGGCGGAAGCAGGTTTGGGGCCAGAGCCTACGCGGAAAATTTCACTTCGGAGGAGTTGGTGAGGTGTATCAGATACGCGCATCTAATGGGGCGGAAGGTCTACCTCACCGTGAACACTCTTTTGAAGGAAAAGGAAACGGAGGAGCTCCGCGACTATCTGCTGCCCTTTTATGAGGCTGAATTGGATGCGGTGATCGTGCAGGATCTGGGGGTGCTGCGGCTGGTGCGGGAGCAGTTTCCCGGACTGAAGATCCATGCCAGCACCCAGATGACTCTATGCAGCGGCCACGGCGTTTCCCTGCTGAAGGAGATGGGGGTCAGCCGGGTGGTGCCGGCCAGAGAGCTGGGACTTTGGGAGATCCTATACCTGAAGGAGCAGACCTTTTGCGGCTTTAGAGAGGGATCCCCTCCGGAGAAGCACCATGGCAGCGGCCCGCAATTTTTAAAGGGGGAGGCTTCCCCTCCGGAAGGTTCAGGCAGCTCAGGGATGGAAATAGAGTGCTTTATCCATGGGGCCATGTGCTACTGCTATTCCGGACAATGTCTTTTCAGCAGCATTCTGGGCGGGAGGAGCGGCAATAGGGGGCGGTGCGCCCAGCCTTGCCGGCTGCCGTATGCGGTGCGGGAGGGAGGAACGGAACTTGCAGCAGGGCATCTGCTTAGTCTGAAGGATATGTGTACCATCGAACATGTTCCCCGGCTGGTGGAGGCCGGCATCGATTCCTTCAAGATCGAGGGCCGGATGAAAAAGCCTGAATATGCCGCAGGGGTGACGGAAATCTATAGACGCTGCGTGGACAAATATTATGAGCTTCGGGAGAAGCTGGGGCCTGAGGGGGCGGCAGAAGCCTATGTTGTAGCCAAGGAGGACTGGAAGGCGCTTCGCTCGCTCTATATCAGGAGCGAGGTTCAGGACGGTTATTATTATAAGAGAAACGGCAGGAATATGATCACGATGTCCAGTCCTGCCTACAGCGGCAGCGATGAGGAGCTGCTGCTGTCTGTCCGCAAAAAACATATTGAATCGCCGCTGAAGCTGCCGGTTTCGGTGAAGGCAGACTTTCAGATAGGGAAGCCCGTTGAAATTGTATTTGGCTGGAACGGAGGGAAGGATTCCGAAAAAGGGACGGTTTCCTGTCGTGTCATAGGCGAAATGGTGGGGAAGGCGAAGAAACAGCCCATATCGGAGGAGGATGCGGCGTCCCGGCTGGGCAGGCTGGGAGACAGCGCCCTTTATGCGCGGGAGATGAAGGTGTCCGTGGAGGAGGGGTGCTTTTATCCCTTGGGGCAGATCAATGAGCTGCGCAGGGCCGCCGCGGCGCAGCTGGAGGAAAAAATTCTGCTGGTCAGGGGCTACGGAGGGCGCGGCTTCTCTGAGGGAGGCAGGGGGGAAGGCTTTGGGGCCGTAGTGGAGGATTCTGAGGATGCCCGGAGAGACAAGGCAAAACCCAGCGCCCCGCTGACCGGAACCTGCGCCGGAGAACATGCCGCCGGATATGCGGTGTCAGTTCGTACCATGGGCCAGCTGGAAGCTGTTGTGGGTTGGCTGTCTGTCTGCAAGGGAGCTGGAGACGCGATCCTGCGGATATATGTGGATGCGGATCTGGTGGAGCAGGACGGGGAGAGGGTCGCGGCCCTCTGCGGCCCTCTGGGGGGCGGCTGCGACATATATGCGGCCCTGCCCTATATTCTGCGGGCTTCTGACGACGCTTATCTGGAAGACGTGTATAGGAGAGTCGCAGATAACAGCGTATTTTCGGGCTTTCTGGTGAGATCCATGGACGGACTGGGCTTTCTGCGGGAGAAAGGGACATGGAGGGAAGGAAGGCGGATTGCCTGCCGCGCGGACGCGGGAGTGTACGTGTGGAACCGTCAGGCGGCGGAGGAGCTGGAGGCTGTGGCGGAAGGGTTCTGTCTGCCCTGGGAGCTGAATGCCTCGGAACAGCGGGGGCTCTGTGGAGGGCGGTCATGGGAGAAAATCGTCTACGGCAGAATCCCTATGATGCTTACGGCGAACTGTCTGCGCAGGACGGCAGGGAAATGTGCAAAGGGGGACGGCGCTGCCCCAGCGGCCCAGCAATTTGAGATGGAGCTCATAGACAGATATCGGAAGAACTTTCCCGTTGTGGCGAATTGCCGTCACTGCATGAATATCATATACAACAGCGTACCCCTTTCCCTGTTCAGGGAGCTTCCAAAATGGAGGGGGAAAGTGGATCTTCGGATAGACTTTACCTTGGAGTCCCCGGAAGAGACGAGACAGATTCTGGATTCCTTTATCAAGGGAGCGGCTTTTTTGGAATGCCAGCATACCTCCGGCCATGAAAGGCGGGGGGTGGAATGAGGGCTGCAGGGCGATGGATATATGAAATAGAAAAGTGTTAGGATAAAGGATGGGTCAGATGCGGGAATATGTTACGGAACTGTCCAGATATGCGCTTCCCTTGCTGATGGGAATATATGCCTTGTGCGGCTTCTTGTGCCTGACGGACAGACTGGAGAAGAAAGGCTTTATATATGTGATTCAGAATCTGCTCTTGTTTACGATTCAGATGCTGATGTTTCTGGATCTGGCTTTGGTGAGCAAAAATGCAGACTATGCGTTCTTATATTTGTTCGTGCAGGTTTTCTTGCTGGCGGTGGTGCTGGTAGTGCCTCTGATATATGAGAGGGCAAATAGGCTGCTGCTGAATAATATGGGCATGCTCATGGGAATCGGATTGTGCGTGATCTCCAGAATATCCTTCCAGAGGGCGGTGAAGCAGTATGTGATCGCTCTGATTGCGCTGATCGTCTCCATGTTCATTCCGTGGCTGATGCTGCAGATCCGTTTCTGGAAGAAGCTGACATGGGTATACGGGTTTATAGGACTGCTTTTGCTGGGGGCCGTCTTCGTTCTGGGGGATGTGACCAGAGGCTCCATGCTGACCATAGAGCTGTGGAAGGTGTCCTTTCAGCCGTCGGAGCTGGTAAAGCTAATTTTCGTCTTCTTTCTGGCCGGGGCGCTCTGGGACAGCGCTTCCTTCAGGCGAGTGGCGGCTACCGCCTTGGTGGCCGGGGCCTATGTGATAACGCTGGTGGTGGCCAAGGATCTTGGCAGTGCTCTCATTTTCTTCGTGACATATGTGTTTGTGGTGGTGGCGGCTACCAGAAACTGGCTGTATCTTCTGGCGGGGACGGTAGGAGGCGGCGGCGCCGCCTATGTGGCCTATCAGCTTTTTGCCCATGTGCGCACCCGTGTGCTGGCATGGCGTGATCCGTGGACATACATCGACTTTCAGGGATACGCCATAACCCAGTCGCTTTTTGCCATCGGAAGCGGAAACTGGTTCGGCATGGGGCTGCTGAAGGGAAACCCCGGCGCAATTCCGTTTGTGGAGGAGGACTTTACCTTTTCCGCGGTGTGCGAGGAGCTGGGGGTAGCTTTCGGCATAGGCGGGCTTTTAGTGATGCTCACCAGCTTCTTTGCCATGATGAAGATGGCATCACGAATCAGGGACCGCTTCTACCAGACCATTGTATACGGAATCGGAATCATGTATGTCTTTCAGATATTCCTGACCGTGGGGGGCGGCATACGGCTGATTCCCCTGACGGGAGTCACGTTGCCCTTTGTCAGCTACGGAGGCAGCTCGCTGATGGTCACCATGATGATGTTCTTCATAGTTCAGGGGATTTATATGAGATTGCAGCAGGAAGGGGAGAGATACAATGCCAGAGTTGCAGGACAGAACGCGGAATATGCCCAAGCAGGCGGAGGGAGAATCGCTCCGAGAGGAAACGGAAGGCCGGGAACGGTTCAAGGCATGGGAACGGGAGGGAGGCCGGCCGCTCCAAGAGCAGCAGACCCAGGAAAAGCAGCCGCAGGAGCTTCCGGTATCAGAGGAACGGTCTCCGGAAGCACCGGTAGCGGAGGAACAAGTTCCGGAAGCGCCGGGGCAAGGAGAAGCGCTCCGAGAGGCGCCGGAGGGGAAGGGAACCCTTCGGCGGAAGGAAGAGGCCCTGGAAGAGGCTTCGGAGACGGCGTCCCCAGAGGAACCTATAGGGCAGGAGAGGCAGGCAGGAAAAAGGACGATTCAAGAGCTGGCAAAGCGGGCAGCCGCCATCGTCCATAAAGGAAAAAGCGCAGGGAGAGGAAAGGCGGGGCATCCCATGAGCAGACGGGGGATAGCGGCCACAAGCGTCTTCTTCGGGGTGCTGTTTGCAGCGCTCATAGGATATCTGGCGTACTTTACCTCTACCAGCGAGGAGGAGATGATCAACAACAGTTATAATTCCAGACAGGAAATCCTTCTTTCCAGAAATTATAGGGGAACAATCTATTCCGGGGACGGCGAAATCCTTGCCCAGACCGTGGTCGACAGAGAGCAGAACGAAACCAGAGTGTATCCTTACGGCAGACTGTTTTCCCATGTGGTGGGATACTCCACCAGAGGACGGATTGGAGTGGAGGCTCTGTCCAATTATTATCTGATCAATACGCACACCTCTCTGTCCAATAGGGCCGAGAACGATATGGCGGGTGTGAAGAATCCTGGGGACAGCGTCTATACCACTCTGGATGTGGAGCTGCAGCGGCAGGCGGACTCTTTGCTGGGCTCCTATCAAGGGGCCATCGTGGTGACGGAAGTGTCTACGGGCAAGGTGCTGGCCATGGTGTCACATCCTGACTTCGACCCCAACGAGATCGGAGAAATCTGGGATTCCGTGGTGGAGAGCGAGACCAGCTCTGTGCTCTTAAATAGAGCCACGCAGGGACTGTATCCTCCGGGCTCCACCTTCAAGATCGTCACTGCGCTGGAGTATATGCGGCAGAATCCCACGGCATATGAGGAGTATTCTTTTCAATGCAAGGGACATTTCGAGGCGGGAGACAGCCGCATCGGATGCTTCAACGGCGTGAGGCATGGGTGGGTGGACTTTGATAGCTCCTTTGCCAATTCCTGCAACTGCTCCTTTGCCAGCATGGGGATCGGGCTGGACTGGGAAATGTTTCAGGACACCTTGGATGAGCTGCTGTTCGGGGAGTCTCTGCCTATGACCATGCCCCATTCTAAAAGCAGCGTGGTGCTGTCGGAGGACATGACCGAGGCGGAGAAGATGCAGACTGCCTTCGGTCAGGGGAAGACGCAGGTCACGCCCATGCATCTGCATATGATTACCAGCGCCATCGCCAAGGGGGGGATTCTGATGAAGCCCTATGTGGTGGATCATGTGGAAAACGATGAGGGACAGAGGGTGAAATCCTTTGAACCCAGCATCTATGGGCGGCTTATGACCGGGGAGGAGGCAGCGGTGCTGAGGGAGCTGATGACGTCCGTGGTGGAGAACGGCAACGGCAAGAAGCTGTCCGGGGAGGAGTACACCGTGGCAGGCAAGACGGGGTCTGCGGAATTTGACGAGTCGAAAAAGGACTGCCATGCATGGTTTACGGGCTTTGCTCCGGCACAGGATCCGGAAATCTGCATTACGATCATCTTGGAAAAGGCAGGAAACAGCGCAGACTATGCCATCCCTATCGCAAAAGGATTGTTCAGGGCCTACTTCGACGGCAAAAAATAAGTGTTGCACTTCCCGGAAGATTGGACTATACTGTTTTTAGTAAAGCGGGCAGCACACCAATCGGGAGGAATGTTATCTGTAATGTTAGAGGCGATAAGCTGTGGAGGTGTGGTAATTTTTCGGGGAAAGATCCTTCTTTTGTATAAGAATTACAAGAATAAGTACGAGGGCTGGGTATTGCCGAAGGGTACGGTAGAGCAGGGCGAGGAGTTCAAAGAGACTGCGCTGCGGGAGGTGCTGGAGGAGTCCGGGGCTAAGGCTACAATCATAAAATATGTGGGAAAAAGCGAATATACCTTTAATGTGCCTGAGGATGTGGTGGAGAAGGAAGTGCATTGGTATCTGATGATGGCGGACAGCTATTACAGCAAGCCGCAAAAGGAAGAATATTTCATGGATTCAGGGTTCTATAAATACCACGAAGCGTATCATCTGCTGAAATTTTCCAATGAGAAGCAGATTCTGGAAAGGGCATATGATGAGTATCTTGAGCTGAAAAGATGCAATTTATGGGGAAGCCGGAAGTATTATTGAGGCTCCCTGAGGCAGGCGCAGCCGCCGTTTCGGCGCGTGGCTGCGGAGTAAAGGAATTCGTGTATGGCTTTCGGACTTGCATTTCATCCCAAATTGTATCTGGGAGAGAGCATTAAAGAGAAGAATTTGGATAGAATCATGAAAAGGCTGGAAAAAAGGCCGATTTTTTCCGGTGTTTTTGTGATTGCGCTCTGCCGGGGCAAATCGGACCAGCTGGAGCTGTACGACGGGAAGGAGCTGGCCGGCAGCTACTACAAGAAGTATCCCCCGTATATCGTAGGGATTGCCGGGGATCGGGAAGAGGCCATATCCGTGGTTGAGAAGATCGTGAGGGAATGTCTGCAGGCCAGAGGAGACTGTGCATTGAAGGAGTATCTGCGATGTTAGACATATGTTTGGGGATTCTGGCCGTGCTGGGCATAGTGCTTCTGGTCTTGGCGGCTCTGGCAGCGGCGAGCCTGCTTCTGGTTCTGTTTTTCCCTCTGACGTACCGCGTCCGCGGCTTCAGGGAGCCGGAGGCTTTTGGACTGACGGTAAATGTTAGGTGGCTGTTGGGATTGGTGCGGGCAGTCTGCAGATATCCGGATCCCGGACGGCTCAAGGTCAAGGTATTGTGCTTTTCTCTGTATGATCAGGGACTTGCCTTCGGGGAGGAAGAGAAGGCCGGAAGCGGGAGGAAGAGAAAAAAGAAAAAAGAGAAGTCCGGCAAAGGAAAGGGCGCCGCGGGGAAGAAGAGCGGAAAAGAGACCGGGGAAAAGGACGGGGGCAGAACCGGAAGCGGCGGGGCAGGGGACGATGAGAGACAGGAACCCTGCGTGACCGGTGACAATAGGGGGGAGAAGAAGGACGGCAGCGCCGGAAGGGATGCCAAAGAGACAGACGGCTGTGGCTGCGGGCCGGCCGATGCGGGAGAGACTCCCTGCGGGGAAGAGATGAGGCAGGGGCCTCTGTGGAAACTGAGGGCCAAGCTGCAAAAGATAAAGTACACATTTTGGACCTTGTATGATAAAATAAAGAAGATTTGGGAGAATATATCCTATTATGTAAATCTGCTGCAGGAAGAGGAGACGAAGCTGCTGATTTCGGAGTCGCTGACAGCATTGGGAAAGATGCTCAAGAGCATACGCCCAAGGCGTGTCAGGGCAAATATCCGTTTCGGCACAGGCGCTCCGGATACCACGGGCTATGCATACGGACTCTGCTGCATGGTTGCCGCGGCGTGGAGGCCGGGGTTTTGGGTGACTCCGGATTTTGAGAAAAAGGTGCTGGAGGGCGAGTTTGACGTATCCGGCCGCATTACCATATGGGTTCTGCTGGTAAATGGATTGAAGATGTATAAGCTTATCAGGAGGATGAAGGCGGAGAGGAAGCTTTCCGCCTAGGCCTTCGGAATGGAGGAAAAAATGGCAGACAAGGAAAATCAGTTTCAGGGAGTGGTGGAATCGCTGTTGAAGGGAATGGACACGGTGCTGTCCACCAAGACTGTGGTGGGAGAGGCTACCAACATCGGTGATACGATCATCCTGCCTCTTGTGGACGTGACCTTCGGCGTAGGGGCCGGAGCGGGGAGCAACGGCCAGAAGAATGCGGCGTCGGGCGCGGGAGGACTGGGCGGAAAGATGACCCCCAGCGCGGTGCTTGTGATCAAAAACGGCGCTGTCAAGCTGGTGAACATCAAGAATCAGGATGCAGTCACCAAGGTGCTGGACATGATTCCGGATTTTGTGGAGAAGTTCACCAAGCCAAAGGAAAAAAGCCATGAGGCGAAAGAGGGACAGATATCCGACGCGGAGGTGGTGGATATCGCATTCCCCGAATCAAAATAGAGACAGTATCTCGGATTTAAAATCAAAAGGGCGGGAGGCTATTTGATGCCTGCGGCGCATATACTAGAGTGATATGGAGCTTAAGGATAACATGGCGTGTCTGCGAAGGGGGCGCCGTGGGGAATAGCCATGAAGAAAATGATTGGTCTAGCTGCCTTTCTGATTGCAATAGGGATGCTTATCATGCTGATTGCCCATAACCGGCTGACCGGCCTGATCATCATTGCCGTCCTGCTGTTTGTGGGCTATCATTGTTTCTGCAGCGATTGAAGGGTAGGCGCCGGAAAAGGGGAGGAGACTGCCCTGAAAGGGGAGGCTGCCCCCTGAAGGACGGTATACAAAAACGGTATACAAAAAATGAAATGTGAAGAATGCGGGAATATACTAGCGTTGGACAGCGTTTTTTGCAATAAATGCGGCCAAAAGAAAAAGGCATAAGAAAAAACGGCACAGCCCTTTGGGGCTATACCGTTTCAAGCCATAAGTCTTTCCATGTTTTAAAAGCACCGCAGAAGCGTGTTAAGCTCTCTCGACCTTACCGGACTTCAGGCAAGCGGTGCAGACATGCAATCTCTTGTTTCCGCCGTTCACCTTGCATTTTACTCTCTTGACATTGGGCTTCCACATTGTACGGGTTTTTCTATTTGAATGGCTCACATTGTTTCCAAAATGAACGCCCTTGCCACAAATATCACACTTGGCCATCTTGACACCTCCTCGACATCTGCGTTTTATCATCATATGGTTTATATGATCATACGCCTTAGATTTTATTCACAACAGTGATATTTTACCAGAAATATATAGGAAAAGCAAGCGAAAAAAAAGTTTTTTTAAATTTTACATTTATAGTTTCTTTTTTTGGGGAAAACTGTTAATATGGTTAATATATGTCTGGCTTTTTGAGGATGGATGAACATTTTATCATGAAGGAAAGGATGGGGGATGGACATGAGAGGTTCTTCTATGAATACCCATATGGGAAAAATCGTAGTCCACAATGAAGTGATAGCCCAGTACGCAGGAAGTGTTGCCGTGGAATGCTTTGGCATCGTGGGCATGGCGGGCGTCAATATGAAGGATGGTCTGGTGAGACTTTTGAAGATGGACAGCATCACAAGGGGCATCACGGTGGCGCTGCACAATAATAAGCTGATTCTTGATTTCCATGTCATCGTCGCCTATGGCGTGAGTATATTGGCGGTGGCGGACAACCTTATCAGCAATGTGAAGTACAAGGTGGAGGAGTTTACCGGCATCGAAATCGAAAAGATCAACATCTACGTGGATGGTGTGAGAGTGATTGATTAAGGAGGATTTTATCGTGAGTGTACAGCAAATCGACGCTAAAATGCTTTCTAGGATGTTCTTTGCCGGTGCAAAAAATTTGGAGAGCAAGAAAGAGTGGATCAATGAATTGAATGTCTTTCCGGTACCTGACGGGGATACGGGCACGAATATGACCATGACGATTATGTCTGCGGCGAGAGAGGTGTCGGCGCTGGGGGACGATGTTGACATGAATGCTGTCTGCAAGGCAATTTCCAGCGGTTCCCTGAGGGGGGCGAGAGGAAATTCCGGCGTCATTCTGTCCCAGCTTCTGCGGGGATTTACGAAAAGGATCAAGGAAGAAGAGATTTTGACGATTCCCGTTTTAGTGGAGGCTTTGGATAAGGCCGTGGAGACCGCGTACAAGGCGGTGATGAAGCCCAAGGAGGGAACGATTCTCACTGTGGCCAGAGGGGCGGCGGACAAGGCCAAGGCGCTGGCGGCGGACGGCGTGGGCGATGACATGGAGGCCTTTCTGGCAGGCGTCATCGAGCATGCCAGATACGTTCTTAGTCAGACTCCGGAGATGCTGCCGGTGCTCAAGCAGGCAGGAGTGGTGGACTCCGGCGGGCAGGGGCTGGTGGAGGTTCTGGCAGGGGCTCTGGACGCCTATCTGGGCAAGGAGATCGATTTCTCCGTGCAGGCGCCTACCGTGCAGGCGGCGGGTAACGGAACCAGACAGAATCCGGAGGAAGAGACGGAAATCAAGTTCGGGTATTGTACCGAGTTCATTATTATGCTGAACAAAACCTTCAACATCAAGATGGAGATGGATTTCAAGGCATATCTGGAGTCTATAGGCGATTCTATTGTATGTGTGGCAGATGAGGATATAGTAAAGGTGCACGTACATACCAATGACCCTGGTCTGGCCATCCAGAAGGCATTGAAGTATGGAGCACTTTCCAACATGAAGATCGACAACATGCGGCTGGAGCATCAGGAGAAGCTGTTCAAGATGTCCCAGAAGGAGAGCGCGGCCCCCAAGGAGTCTCAGGCAGCGCAGGAGGCGGCAAAGGCAGGGCCGCCCAAGGACTTCGGCTTCATCGCCGTGTCTGTGGGAGACGGCATTCATGAGATATTCAGGAGTCTGGGAGTTGACTATATCATCGAGGGCGGCCAGACCATGAATCCCAGCACCGCTGACATTTTGGAGGCGGTGGAGAAGGTGAACGCCAAGACCGTATTCATTCTGCCAAACAACAAAAATATCATCCTTGCGGCAAATCAGGCGGCGGAGCTGACCACGGAAAAAGACTTATTTGTAATCCCTACCAGAACCATTCCGCAGGGCATTACGGCAGTGATCAACTTTATGCCGGAGTTGTCCGCCGATGAAAATGAAGAGAACATGATAAGGGAAATCAAGAATGTCAGCACCGGTGAAGTGACCTATGCGGTGCGGGACACGGTCATCGATGACAAGGAGATCAAAAAAGGCGATTACATGGGAATCGGTGATCAGGGGATTCTGGCTGTGGGCGGAGACATGGGCAGCGTGGCAAAGGATACCATCTCCGGGATGATGGGAGAGGAATCAGAGCTGATCAGCATTTATTATGGCAGCGACGTGAAAGAGGAGGAAGCCGAGGCCTTCCGGGGACAGGTTGCGGAAAGCTATCCCGACTGTGACATCGAGCTGCAGTACGGCGGCCAGCCGATCTATTATTATATTGTGTCAGTAGAATAACGGGGCCTCAAAGGGCTTCGGAGGAAAGGCTCAACGGCAAGGACGAAGCTGCGCTGCGGCAGGCGGTCTTTGCCGTTTTCCGATTTCTGCGGGGCGGGCGGCTTGTTTTCTATTGGCTTTATGCCGCATCAGGAAAACAATACGAGGAACGAGACAGTGTGAAAAGGGGCGAGATATATGGACGGACAATCTCCGATCAGGGAGCTGAAGGGCGTGGGGGAAAAGACGCAGAAGCTGTTCGCAAAGCTGGATATCCATACTGTGGGGGATCTGCTGACCTTTTATCCCAGAGATTATGAAACTTTTCAGAAGCCGGTGGGAATCGCTCAGGCGGCTCTGGGGGAGGTATGCGCCGTGTACGGCTGTGTATGGGGGATTCTTGGCGAAAAGAGAGTGAGGAACCTCCATGTGCTGAACGTGAAGCTGTCGGACGGCACGGGGGAGATTTTTGTGACCTTCTACAATATGCCCTTCCTGAAGAAGGTTCTGAAAAAGGGAGGCTTTTATGTCTTTCGGGGCATGGTCCAGAGCAGGGGCGCCAATAAGCTGATGGAGCAGCCGAAGCTGTTCTCCCTTGACGACTACCGCAAGATAGAGGGCCAGCTTCTGCCCCGCTATTCCCTGACGAAGGGACTCACCAATCAGGCTCTGCTGAAATATATGAGGCAGGCTCTGACCTTTTACGGATTTTTGCCTGAGCGTTACAGCGGGTCAATGCTGGAGCGGAACGGACTGATATCCGAGAGGGCGGCGCTGGAGGCCATTCATTTCCCGTCCGGAAGGGAAGAGCTGCTTCAGGCCAGAAAGCGGCTGGTATTTGACGAGTTCTTTTCTTTTCTGTTTATGATGCGCAAAAGTAAGGACTATGGCCGTCAGATCACAAGCGAATACCGGATTCAGGAGACTGCGGATACAGTCCGGTTCTTGGAACGGCTCCCCTTTCCCCTGACAGAGGCCCAGAAAAAGGTCTGGCAGGAGATCAGGGGGGACATGGGCAGTCCCTATTGCATGAACCGTCTGGTACAGGGAGATGTGGGATCGGGAAAGACCATTGTGGCAGTGCTGGCTCTTCTGATGGCCGCAGCCAACGGATATCAGGGAGCGCTGATGGCCCCTACGGAGGTGCTGGCCCTGCAGCATTTTGAGACGGTACAGGGCTATGTAAAAAAGTACGGCTGTAGTTTTCGCCCGGTACTTCTGACGGGTTCTATGAGCGCTGGGGAGAAGCGTGAGGCCTATGGACGCATCGCATCCGGGGAGGCGAATCTGGTAATCGGCACCCACGCCTTGATTCAGGAGAAGGTGCAGTATCACAGTCTGGCGCTGGTGGTCACGGACGAGCAGCATCGCTTCGGGGTAAGGCAGAGAGAGAGGCTTGCACAAAAAGGGGCCCAGCCCCATATTCTGGTGATGAGCGCCACGCCGATTCCCAGAACCCTTGCCCTCATTCTGTACGGAGATCTTCAGATATCTGTCATTGACGAGCTCCCTGCAGACCGTCTGCCCATCAAGAACTGTGTGGTGAACACTTCCTATCGTGCCACCGCGTATCGCTTTATTGCCAAGGAGGTGGAACAGGGCAGGCAGGTTTATGTGATCTGTCCTCAGGTGGAGGGAGCCGAGGATGCACAGGACGGATTTTCCGGGGAGGGGGGCGCCCCCATGGAAAATGTGGTGGATTATACGGAAAAGCTCAAGAGTGTCCTGCCTTCCCATATACAGGTGGCATATCTTCATGGGAAGATGCGGCCGGGGGACAAGAAGCGGATTATGGAGGAATTTGCCTCCCATACAGTGGATGTGCTGGTGAGTACCACGGTGGTGGAGGTGGGAATCAACGTTCCCAACGCCACGGTGATGATGGTGGAGAACGCGGAGCGCTTCGGCCTTGCCCAGCTGCATCAGCTGCGGGGACGGGTAGGCAGGGGGGAGCATCAGAGCTACTGCATCTTTGTCAGCGCCAACGAGAAGGAAGAGGTCATGGAGCGGCTGAAGATACTGAAGAAGTCAAATGACGGCTTCTTTATCGCCTCGGAGGACCTGCGTCTCAGAGGGCCGGGGGAGCTTCTGGGGGTCAGGCAGAGCGGGGAGTTCTCCTTTCAGATCGGGGATATTTACACGGATGCCGCCGTGCTGCAGCAGGCGGCCCGGGAGGCGGAGCGGATCCTTGCGGAGGATCCGGACCTAGCGCAGGAGGAAAATGAGGCGCTTAGGAGATATATGGAAACCGCAGCGGAGAATGCGGTGGATTTCCGGTCCATATAAGGACGGATATAGAATGCGGTGGATTTTTAAAGTGTTGACTTTAGCCGCAGATATCGTTAAAATAGAATTCAGAAGTTTTTAGGCTTTATTAATTTAGCGGGTTCGGCGGTTGTCCGGCCCTGCGGAAACGAGGAAATATATGTCGAATGTGGTGATCGTCACGGACAGCAACAGCGGTATCACGCAATCAGCAGCCAAGGAGCTTGGCGTTCACGTTCTGCCCATGCCCTTTATGATTGACGGAGAGACCTTTTACGAGGATTTGAACCTGACGCAGGAGGAATTTTACGACAAACTGAAATCCGGCTCCGACATTGCCACCAGCCAGCCGGATCCGGAGTCCGTGATGAAGCTTTGGGAAGGGCTTCTCAAAGATTACGAGGAAATTGTATACATCCCCATGAGCAGCGGGCTGTCCGGTTCCTGCCAGAGCGCCATAATGCTGGCGGAGGAGTACGGCGGCAGGGTACAGGTGGTGAACAACCAGCGGATTTCCGTCACCCAGCGCCAGTCTTGTCTGGATGCCAAGCTGCTGGCCTCCAAGGGAATGAGTGCAAAGGAGATCAAGGACTTTCTGGAGAAGGATAAGTTCAACAGCAGCATCTATATCATGTTGGATACTCTGTATTACCTGAAAAAGGGGGGCAGGATCACCCCTGCCGCAGCGGCAATAGGGACCCTGCTGAAGCTGAAGCCCGTGCTGCAGATTCAGGGGGACAAGCTGGATGCCTTTGCCAAGGCGAGAACCACCAATCAGGGCAAGAGCGTCATGATCAACGCCGTGAAGAATGACATTGAGACCCGGTTCGGGGGGGATGAGGAGAATGTATGGCTGTCCATTGCGCACACCGCGAATCTTGCAGCGGCACAGGCCTACCGGGAGGAGGTTCTTGCCCATTTCCCCGGCCATGATATCAATATCGATGCTTTGTCCCTGAGCGTGTCCTGCCATATAGGTCCCGGCGCTCTGGCGCTGACCGTCACGAAGAAAATTCAAGTATGACACGCTCTACAATATATTTTGCAATCGGCTTCGTTTGTCTTTTAAAATACATTTCTTTATGATATACTGAGGATGGTTTTGTCAGGAAAGGCGGTGCTTTTTATGGAAGAGGAGAAGTATGTGGCGTATGTCTCCACCTATACGCAGGGAGACAGTCATGGAATAAAGGTTTACGACGTGGATATGGAGCATGGGCGGTTCATTGAGAAGGACAAGGTGGAGATCACCAATTCCTCCTATGTGACCATTTCCCACAACGGAAAATATCTATATTCCATCACGGACTTCGGGGTGGAGTCTTATACGATTCAGCCCGACGGCAGTCTGGAATTTTTAAACTATGCCCCCATCAATGGAATGAGAGGCTGCTATGTCTCCACGGACTATAACGACGGATATTTGTTTGTGGCAGGATATCATGACGGGAAGCTGACGGTGCTTCGCCTGCGGGACGACGGTTCCATCGGGGAGATCACGGACGAGATTTTCCACAAGGGGCTGGGAAGCGTTGCGGAGCGGAATTTCAGGCCTCATATCAACTGTGCAAGAATGACCCATGACAATAGATACCTTCTGGTGGCGGATCAGGGCATGGATCATGTGAATGTGTATCGGTTCGACGGTCTGACGGGCAAGGTCGTTCTTGCGGATATTCTGAGGAGCGAGCTGGAGTCTGCACCCAGACATGTGAAGATTTCCAGAGACGGCAGGTTCATCTATATCGTACATGAGTGCAAATGCTATATTGACGTGTATTCCTATGAGGAGAAGAATAGGCAGCCCATGTTCGAGAAGGTTCAGACAGTGGAGACTTGTCAGGTGGAGGCAGGCAGCTACAATGCTACCAGCGCCCTTTCTTTTTCAGAGGATCACAAGTATCTGCTCAGCTCCAATGCAGGGGACAATTCCGTTGTGCTCTTTGAGGTGGACGAGGAGACCGGAATGCTGAACAAGGTTTTCTGTCTGCCTATCAGCGGGGATTATCCCAAGGACGCCAGTCTGTTCCCCAACAATAAGTATCTGGTGTCCCTGAATCATGAGTCCAATGACATGACGTTCTTTCACGTCAATATGGAGGAGGGCACCATGGTGATGAACGGGGCGCCCATCAAGGTGAACGTGCCTAACTGTATTGCGTTTCATAAGCTATAGGGATCGTGTGAATGGCCGGACGAGGGAGCAAGGGCGTCCGGCCGTTTTCTATTGTGAGGGAGTCTTCTTTCAGAGCAGCAGGGAACAGTCCGGATAGATATGTTTTTCTTATCCCGATGAAAATAGCTTTGATGCCTCAGAGGAAGGGGCGCTTTTAAGGAAAAAGTCTGAGAGCGGGAATGAGGCGGAGATCATTGCCGAGGTTGAAGGCGTGATTGCAGGAACTGCCGGAATAGAAGCGGTGGGCGCAAAGTATAAAGTACGGCACCGGGCCGAGTTCGGCATCAGCGTCGCCAAGGAGTATTGGGGACTGGGAATCGGCAGGGCATTGCTGAACGCCTGCATCGAGCTTGAACTGTGAGGCGCTGCAATGCCCTGAAGGGGCATTGTATAGGGCTTATGTCTTTTTATAGAAGTGTTCTATGGACTCCAGCTTTGCCGACATATTCAGGAGCATGGCATCCAGAACCGTGAGGGCCGTCATACATTCCATGACAACCACGGCCCGGGGAACGATGATGGGATCGTGCCGCCCCTTGATGTTGATATCAATGTCCTCTCCGGATCGATTTACGGTTCGCTGGGTACTGAAAATAGAAGGGGTAGGCTTTACATAAGCTCGGATCAAAATGTCGTCCCCGTCGCTGATGCCTCCCAATATGCCTCCGGCATGGTTTGTGGATTTGGTGACAGAGCCGTTTTCCATGCGGAAGGAATCGTTGTTTTCGCTTCCGAAACGCTGGGATACCAGATGACCGTCCCCGATTTCCACGGCCTTCACGGCCCCGATGGACATGACGGCCTTGGCCAGATTGGCATCCAGCTTTTCAAACACCGGATCTCCGATTCCGGCAGGCAGGCCCTCTACCAGACATTCCATACAGCCTCCCACAGAGTCGGTTCTGCGCTTGGCGTCTTCCAGATACTCCATGGCGGCCTGAGCCGCGACAGGATCAGGCATGGCGGTGGGGGTCTGGAGGATGGCAGCTTTGTCGAATCTGTCCATGTCCGCTTCTATGGGACCGATGGCACGGGTGTATGCGCAGAGTGTGACGCCCAGCTGGCTCAGGAGCTTGGAGGCGATGGCCCCTGCGGCCACCCGTCCGACGGTCTCCCGGCCGGAGGAGCGGCCGCCGCCCCGATAATCCCGGAATCCGTATTTCATGTCGAAGGTATAATCTGCATGGCCGGGACGGTAATAGGAAGCTATCTCGTCATAGTCCCGGGAGATCTGGGAGGTATTGCGTACCATGAGGGAGATGGAAGCTCCGGTGGTGAGTCCCTGAAACACGCCGGAGAGGATTTCCACGGAGTCCGCCTCTCTGCGCGGGGTGGAAATGCTGCTGGAGCCGGGTTTTCTTCTGTCCAGATACCGCTGAATGTCCGCCTCCTCCAGAGGCAGCCCGGCGGGACAGCCGTCGATGACGACTCCCAGCGCTTTTCCGTGTGATTCTCCCCATGTGGTGATTTTGAAGATGGTGCCGAAGGTGGAACCTGCCATTTTGACGCCTCCCTGCCCGCTTTTTCGGGCCTATGTCTTATACCGTTTGGTGAGCAGTCCGCTTGCTGCTGTGAATGAATGCTTTCATTATACCGGAATCGGAGGAAAATGGCAATGCATGGAATCTAAACATCTGCCCGTGCTTTTTGGATGATGGCTTTTGCTTCTTCTTTTTTCAGCACTTTTCCGTATGACACTACCTTTCCGTCCACAACCAGCGCCGGAGTAGTCATTATTCCATAGGCGGCAATCTGGGAAAAGTCCGTAACATGGTCAATGGACGTGTCCATTTCCAATTCCGCCAGAGCTGCCCGAACGGCGTCCTCAAGAGCATTGCACTTGGCACATCCTCCCCCTAGTACCTTGACTCCGGAAGCGGTATTTGCGGCTTTTGCCTGTTCCGCGGATTCCGGGGTAGAGCTGCCGCAACAGCAGCCTTTTGTTTCTTCCTTTTTCTTGCTAAACAGTCCCATAGCTAATTCCTCCTTTATATTTATATCAGTACAAATTGAAATATATTAAATAAGTATCCTACAAGGATAATGCCCATGGTACAGATGCCTATAAACAAAGCCAGCAGTTTTGGCTTCACTGCTTTGCGGAGCATAATCATGGACGGTAGACTTAGTGTAGTGACAGCCATCATAAAGGCTAAGATCGTGCCGAGCTGCGCGCCCTTATGGAGCAGGGCCTCCGCCACAGGAATAGTGCCGAAAATATCGGCGTACATGGGGACGCCTACCAGCGTAGCAAGGACGACGCCCAATGGATTGTCGCCTCCCAATGCAGCCTCAACCCAGATTTCCGGTATCCAGTTGTGAATCGCTGCGCCGATGCCTACGCCGATTAAAATATATGGGAATACTTTCTTGAAAGTGGCGGATACTTGTTCTGCGGCATATTGAATCCGTTCTTGTACCGTCAGTGCAGGGGCTTCTATGTCTACGCTTCCGGCATTGCGGATAAAATCCTCTACATGGCGCTCCATATGCAGTTTTTCAATGAGGGTGCCGCCTATCACGGCGATCACCAGCCCCACCACCACATAGACGACGGCTACTTTTGCGCCAAAAATGCTCATGAGAAGGATTAGGCTTCCCAAATCCACCATGGGGGATGAAATCAGGAAAGAAAATGTAACCCCAAGCGGCAGTCCTGCGCCGGTGAAGCCCATAAATAAAGGAATGGACGAACATGAACAGAACGGTGTCACGGTGCCCAATAGGGCCGAGATGATATTTGCGCCGATACCCTGAAACCGGCCTAATATCTGTTTGCTTCGTTCCGGAGGAAAGTAACTCTGAACGTAGGAAATAATGAAAATCAAGAAGCAGAGCAGCAGCGTGATTTTCAGTACGTCATAAAGGAAAAACTGGACGCTTCCGCCGATAGGTTTCCCCACATCCAGCCCGAGCTTGGAAAGTCCTTCTCCTATCAGTTCATTCATCCATTTCATGCCTAAAACTTGATCCTGAATAAATTGCCATACGCCCATATAGAAACCTCGCTTTCGACTTTGGCATCAATATATCAAAAAAAGTTGATGTTTTGTATGAAGATAAGCGCCATCCTTTTATGATGGCGTTTATTTATCACATGAAGAACAGTTGTTTTGGGAAACTATGTCCGGTGTAGTAAGGGCAAGCAGTAATTTTACCGCTTTATTTCTTCCGGCTTCACTCAAGCGGTAATGGATCCATTTGCCTTCTTGGCGGCCCTCAACAAGCCCGGAATCGCACAGAATCTTCATGTGGTAGGATAGACCCGACTGTGTTAAGTCCATGGGCTCTAGTAAAACACATGCGCATTTTTCCCCGCTGCGCAGCTGCTTTAGGATGGCAAGACGTTTCGGGTCACACAGAGCTTTAAATACTTTTGCACTTTCTTGGTATGTCTCCACATGCTCACCTCAAATCAAAAAATATTGATATGAACAGCATATACAATGATGCTCCCTCTGTCAATAGTTTTTCTGAAGGTTTTGAAAGGGAAGTCTGAAAGCACAGAGAAATAGTGAGAACTGAAAATAAGGATGAAATTGTGAAAACATTCCGGGAATGTAAAATGATGTCAGGCATGAGCCGATAAAGTATACAGTGGTTTTGCTGGCAATAAGATATAATGTAAAATTATACCAACAGTATAATGACAGCATCAGAAATCGGTGGTATAGTGATATCATAGAGGCAGCAGAGGTAAAACACAGACAGACGGCAAAAAAGAATCGGGGCGATCTGGACCCGGAAAGGAAGGGAACTGTATGCGGGCGCATTTTGAGACGGATCTGACTATAAATATAGATATCAATCAATATAATTGTATCAGTGAAGAGCGAAAAGAGACTTTGCCCCAGTGTGATCAGTGGCAGAGTCTGGTTGTGGTGTGCCCGTATAAGGTGAGAAAACGGCGGAAAGAATTGTGATATGAAGCGCCGGATAGGTTTAAGGACCGCTTATCTTATGTGAGCAATCATGTGAGATAGGCGTTTTTTTTATCTGGAAATCGGGGGCTGCAGAGGGCGCAAGAAAATACTAGGCTCCCTGAGCCATGGCATGGAAAGGGAAAGAAAGGGAAAAGAATATGTTTGAGATCAAAGGTAAAATGAACAAGGCAGTCTGCTTCGGCACTGTGGTGGAGGAGGAAGCCATAGAGCAGATCCGCAGAATGTGCGATTACGAATTCACTGAGGGCAGCAAAATCAGGATCATGCCCGACGTTCATGCAGGGAAGGGATGCACCATCGGCACTACCATGACCGTCACGGACAAAGCGGTGCCCAATATCGTGGGAGTGGACATCGGCTGCGGGATGTATACGGTGAGGCTGGGAAATGTGGAAATCGATTTTGAAAGGCTTGACGAGGCAGCTCATTATGTGCCGTCGGGCATGCATATCTGGGAAGGAAGGCAGGAGAAATTCAACCTGCAGGAGCTTCGCTGCTACCGCAGCCTGAAGAATACGAAATGGCTGGAGCGCAGTCTTGGAACACTGGGGGGCGGAAACCATTTCATCGAAGTGGATCAGGCCCGGGACGGGGGCAAATATCTGGTGATCCACACCGGGAGCCGGAATCTGGGCAAGCAGGTGGCGGAGCTGTATCAGCAGCTGGCGGTGGATCTGAACAAGGGCAAGGAGACCTATTTTCTGGAAAGGGACCAGATTATCCGCACCTATAAGGAGCAAAATAGGAAAAAGGAAATCCAGAGCGCTCTGGAGGCCATTTCCTGGAAGAAGAGGGAGGCCACCATGCCGGAGGATCTGTGCTATCTCTATGGAAGCTTTCTGGAGGATTATCTTCATGACGTGGAGATCTGCCAGCAGTTTGCCAGAAGGAACCGGGAGAAAATCGCGGAGATCCTGCTGGAGAGGATAGGGCTGTTTTCGGAGGTGGACTGGGAGAAGGACGCTTTTCATACCATCCATAACTATATCGACACCAAGGAGATGATTTTAAGAAAGGGCGCCATTGCGGCCCACGCCGGAGAGAAGGTGCTGATCCCCATCAATATGAGGGACGGCAGCGTTCTGGCCATAGGAAGGGGAAACGCAGACTGGAATTATTCCGCGCCCCATGGGGCAGGAAGGCTCATGTCCAGAACCAAGGCGAAAAACACATTGAGCATGGAGGAATATCGGGCTGCAATGGAGGGAATTTATACCACCTCCGTGAATCCGGCCACGCTGGACGAAGCGCCCATGGCGTATAAAGCCATAGAAGACATTATAGATGTAATCAGGGAATCCGTGGACGTGATAGACGTCATGAAACCCATTTATAATTTTAAGGCATCTGACTAGAAGGCCTGCGTCTATTTAGGCGCTCTCCTTCCGGCCGGACGCCGGAAGGAGGAGAATATGTTTGTATTTCCTACAATCGATATGTTAAAGACAGGCCAGAATATCCTGCGGCTGCGGAAGCAGGCAGGCTTGTCCGTGAAGAATCTGCAGGATATTTTCGGTTTTTCCACTCCTCAGGCCATCTACAAGTGGCAGCACGGGACAGCGCTGCCTACCATAGACAATCTGGTGGTGCTGGCGGCGGTCTTTCAGGTGCGGGTGGATGATATACTTGCGGTGGAGGCTGAGGGCGAAGCCGGGATGCAGGTCAGCGCATAAGTGTGGAAGCTTTTTGCCGCTTTCATCCAAAAGTGCAATTAGACTCATATTCATGTTTGGGGAAAAATAGTTCTTTTTAAATGCAGCGGTACGTGGTACAATGTAACCAAAGCGAAGGGCATGATAAAGATAGGTCAGGAGGGCCCGGCATGAATAATGAATACGATAATGAGGTTTTTTTCAGTGAATATGCTAAAATGTCCCGCAGCAGGGAGGGCCTGAGTGCGGCCGGGGAATGGAGCCGGCTGAAGGCTTGTTTTCCGCCGCTTCAGGGGAAAACGGTTTTGGATTTGGGCTGCGGTTATGGCTGGCACTGCATGTATGCGGCAGAACAGGGAGCTGCAAGGGTATTGGGGCTGGACTTGAGCAGGAAAATGATTGAAGAGGCAAAAAGGCGCAACGAAGGCGCAGGGATAGAGTACCAGGTCTGCGGAATAGAGGAATATGAATATCCGGAAAGCTCGTGGGACTGCGTTGTTTCCAATCTGGCCCTGCATTATATAGAAGATATTGAGATGATATTCCGAAAGGTATATAGGACGCTGAAAGCGGGGGGGACATTCCTTTTTAATATTGAGCATCCGGTTTTCACTGCAGGGGTCGGGCAGGACTGGATTTATACAGAAGCCGGAAGCCCCAGATACTGGCCCGTGGACGACTATTTCATTACAGGAGAGAGAAACACCCGTTTTTTGGGTTGCAATGTGGTAAAGCAGCACCATACGCTCACGCAGATATTGATGGGTCTGCTGAATAATGGCTTTGAGCTGGAAAAGGTGGAGGAAGTGAAGCCTCCTGAAGAAATGATGGATATACCGGGAATGAAGGATGAGCTGCGCCGCCCCATGATGCTTCTGGTGAAGGCGTCGGTAAAAAAGCGGGAATTTAAGTGCAGATAATGCAAAGATAAGCGGATCGGCAGATGGGAGCGGCAGGGATGGCGAATATGCGCTGCGTTGTGGAAAGGATTACATATCAGAACCCGGAAAACGGATATTCCGTGCTGAAGGTACGGGCGAAGGGGCATGATGACTTGGTGACGGTGGTGGGAAATCTCTTGGATGCCAATGTAGGGTCAGTGCTGCTGGTAGACGGGGAGTGGAAGGTGGATTCCAAGTACGGAAGACAGTTTGCGGCAAGACAATGGCAGGAGACGCTGCCGGCCACGGTCTACGGAATGGAGAAATATCTGGGCAGCGGGCTCATCAAGGGCGTGGGGCCGAAATTTGCAAAGAAGATCGTTCAGAAATACGGAGAAAACACTTTTGCGGTTATCGAAGAAAACGTTGAGGCATTGATTGAAATATCAGGTATCGGCGCAGGGCGCGTGAAAATGATCGCTAAGAGCTGGGAAAGACAAAAAGAGGTCAAGAATATCATGCTCTTTTTGCAGGAGCATGAGGTCAGCACCGCTTTTGCCGCAAAGATATTCAAGCAGTACGGAAACGAGAGCATCGGCAGAATGAAGGAGAACCCTTATCAGCTTGCCGACGATATATGGGGAATCGGTTTTCGGACGGCTGACGGAATCGCCCGGAAGCTGGGGTTCGATAGGGAGTGCTATGTCCGGCTGCGCAGCGGCGTCATGTACGCGCTGAGTGAGCTGGCTGACGAGGGGCATGTATATGCCAGAGAGGGACAGCTTGTGGAGAAGGCTTCGGCGCTGCTGGAAGCGGAGGAGTGCCGTATCGTCATGACCATGGATCAGATGGTGAAGGATAAGGATCTGATCAAGGAGAATCAAAAAAGGAATGGGGATGAAGAGACGGAGGATGCCGTATACCTGCCTCCTTTTTATTTTGCGGAGATAGGCGTGACCGGGAAACTGAAGAAACTGGCCGCTGCTTCCGGGTCCGACAGATTGCAGGCATGGATTGAAGGCACCGCCGGTTTTGTGGACGTGGGCGAAATCGAGAGGAAGCTGAACATGAAGTATGATGATGTTCAGGCGGATGCCATCAGACAGGCGGCCCGGTCCAAGGTGATGGTGCTCACCGGGGGACCCGGCACGGGCAAGACCACCACTACGCAGGGAATCATCGCGCTCTACAGAGCTTACGGGCTTAGGATATTGCTGGCGGCTCCTACGGGGAGGGCGGCAAAAAGGATGACGGAGGCCACGGGGCTGGAGGCCAAGACCATCCATAGACTTTTGGAGTGCAAGCCTCCCGAGGGCTATCAGAAGAACGAGGAGAATCCTCTGGAGGGGGACGTGCTGGTGGTGGATGAATGTTCTATGATAGACATTGTACTGATGAATTCTCTTTTGAAGGCCATACCGCCGAACATGAGGCTGATACTGGTGGGAGACATTGACCAGCTGCCCTCTGTGGGGGCGGGAAATGTGCTCAGGGATATAATCGATTCCGGCAGGTTCCCCGTTATCCGGCTCACAAAGATTTTTCGGCAGGCTCAGGAGAGCAGGATCATCATGAACGCCCATAGAATCAACGAAGGGAAATTGCCGGATATTTCCAACGGCAGGGCTGCGGATTTCTTCTTTCTGCAGCAGGAGGATCCGGAGCAGGCGGCTGCGGAAATCGTAGGTTTGGTTAAAAATAGGCTGCCCCGCAGCTATGGGGTGTCGCCTTCTGCCATTCAGGTGCTGACTCCCATGCAGAGGGGCGTGGTGGGCGCTACAAACCTGAATCTGGTGCTGCAGGAGGCCCTGAATCCTTCCGGAGAAGGGCTTAGGAGAAGCGGCTTCGTGTTCCGGCCCAAAGATCGGGTGATGCAGATCAAGAACAATTATGATAAAGAGGTTTTTAACGGGGATATCGGCCTGATAGAAGCGGTGGATTTGACCAACCGCACATTGACAGTGGGGTTTGACGCAAGAATTGTAGAGTATGATGTGACGGAGCTGGACGAGCTGGTTCATGCCTATGCCACCACCATCCATAAGGCTCAGGGATCTGAATATCCCGTTGTGGTTATGCCCGTGCTCATGAACCATTATGTGATGCTGCAGCGTAATCTGATATATACGGGCATTACCAGAGCAAAAAGGCTGTTTGTGATGGTGGGCACCAAAAAAGCGCTCGCCTACGCCGTGGGCAATGTGACCGTCACAAAGCGCAACACCATGCTGAGAGAGCGCCTTGTGACGGAGTGAAAGAGGGGGTTATTGACTTTCCTTGCCCCGCTGGGCCAGAAAGAAGTTCACAAGCCGCTCCACATCGCCTAGACATGCGCCGCAGACGGTGCTGGCCCCTGTGATCTGCTGTACCTCCTCAAGGGTGTCGGCCCCGTTTTCCACGGCCTCTTTGATCTGGCCGCTGGTGACATTCATACAATTGCAGACTACTTTGTCAAGATTCATGGTTTTACCTCCTTGTCCGCTCTGGCGGACAGCTGTGATATGGATTCGGACATTAGTGTGTGTATCTGAAAAAAAAATATGCAAAAACAGTTCTGCGGAACTGAATAGGAGGCACAAATGACAAAAAAGCAGCGTGCGCTGGAAATCATCGAGAGACTAAAAAAAGAATATCCGGAAGCGGACTGCACTCTTGACTACGATCAGGCATGGAAACTGCTGGTGAGCGTGCGCCTTGCAGCCCAATGTACAGACGCCAGAGTGAACGTGGTGGTGGAGAAGCTGTATGAAAAGTTTCCGGACGTGAACGCTCTGGCGGAGGCTCCCGTGGAGGAGATTACGGAGCTGGTGCGCCCCTGCGGGCTGGGCAACAGCAAGGCCAGAGACATCAGCGCCTGTATGAAGGTGCTGCGGGATCAGTATGGCGGAAAGGTGCCGGAGGATTTCGACAAGCTGCTGGCGCTGCCGGGAGTGGGGAGAAAGAGTGCGAATCTGATCATGGGAGACGTGTTCGGAAAGCCTGCCATCGTGACGGACACCCACTGCATCCGGCTGGTGAACCGCATGGGACTGGTGGACGGCATCAAGGAGCCGGCTAAGGTGGAGAAGGAGCTGTGGAAGCTGATTCCGCCTGAAGAGGGAAATGATTTCTGTCATCGTCTTGTGGACCACGGCAGGGCGGTATGCACCGCCAGAACCAAGCCTTATTGCCACAAATGCTGTCTGGAGGATATCTGCAAAAAAGCGCAAGTGGGAGACTCCTCCAAGGCGGCGGAGGGGTGCGGCGCACAATGAGTATATATTTTGGCGCAATTCTTGACGAATTGGGAGTAAAATGATATAGTATGGAATGTTGACATAGTGAAGATGCTATGTCTGGAACTGTTGGAAAAATAGTAAAATGAATTGGAGGAAAGAACGGAAATGGACGATGGTGGGCCTACTGCCAGTATAATTGCTTATGTGGCATTGCTTTTGGCGGATATGTTTTTCTATGGCTTTGGAGCGGCGCTCGGCTCTTTGAACGAAAAGGAAATGGAGAGGAGGGCCGAGGAGGAAAAGGACAAGAAGGCGATTCGACTGAAGGCTATCATCAGCGATCCTTTCAAATACGAGAATACGGTGCAGATGATCACCTCGCTGATCAATGTGATCATAGGGGCGGTGCATCTGGTGCTGCTGCTTCATGCGGTGGCCAACGGCCTTAGCTTCGTGGCGGAGCGTCAGCTTGGACTGGAGAGTATTCCCGTGGGCATCATTATGGCGGCGGCAGCAATACTGTCCACCTTGCTGCTTCTGTACATAACCCTTACGCTGGGGGTTCTTCTGCCGAAGAAGCTTGCGGCCAGAAATCCGGAACGATGGGCCTATGGCTGCGTCAGACCGGTTTATTTCATGGTACGGCTGTTCGCGCCCTTCATAGGGCTGGTGAACATCACCGCAAAGGGTATCCTGCGGATTTTCGGTATCAACGGGAATGCGGACGAGGCTGACGTGACGGAGGAGGAGATCATCAGCATGGTCAATGAGGGCCATGAGCAGGGTCTGATTCAGGCCAGCGAGGCGGAGATGATATCCAACATCTTTGAGTTCGGGGACAAGGAAGTGCAGGATATCATGACCCATAGGAAGAATATTGTGGCCATCGACGCTCAGACCACGCTTCAGGAGGCGATAACCTTCATGCTGGAGGGCAAGAACAGCCGCTATCCTGTGTATGAGGAAAACATAGACCATATTATCGGCATTCTCCATCTGAAGGATGCCCTGCGCTTCCATGTGGGAGACGGCAAGGCGGACCGGCCCCTGAAGGAGCTGGAGGGGCTGATGCGCGAGCCCAGCTTCGTTCCTCAGACCAAGAATATCGACGAGCTTTTTCAGGAGATGCAGGCCGAGAAGCTGCAGATGGTAGTGGTGGTGGATGAATATGGCCAGACGGACGGTTTGGTAGCCATGGAGGACATTCTGGAAGAGATTGTGGGCAACATCATGGACGAGTATGACGAGGACAGTGAACATATCGAGGAAAAGGGAGAGGACGAGTACGTTATTGAGGGAAAGACTCCTCTGGAGGAACTGGAGGAGAGGTTCAATATTTCTTTTGAGGATGAGGAGTTTGAAACCCTCAACGGGTTTTTGATATCCAGACTGGATAAGATACCGGAGCCGGATGAACAGTTTGACGTAGATTATGGAGGATATAATTTCAAGATCATCTCTGTGGAGAGCAAAATGATTCAGAGCGTGCTGGTGACAAAGCTGCCGGAGGAGCCTCCCGAGGATGTTGACATTGAGGAAGAGAAATAAAAGAAGCGGCGAAGAAAATCATTTGCCAATCATAGCCTATTAGGAATAAACAATCATATAAAAAGGAGAGAATATATGTCAGGACATTCAAAATTTGCCAACATTAAGCATAAGAAGGAAAAGAACGATGCGGCAAAGGGAAAGATATTTACAGTCATAGGGAGAGAGATCGCGGTGGCGGTGAAAGAGGGCGGGCCGGATCCCGGCAACAATTTCAAGCTTGCCACGGTGATCGCAAAGGCAAAGGCCAACAATATGCCCAACGACACCATAGAAAGAGGCATCAAGAAAGCGGCGGGAGATGTGGGCAATGTGAATTATGAATACGTGACCTATGAAGGTTACGGGCCCAACGGCATTGCGATCATAGTGGACGCCCTGACCGACAATAAGAACCGTACCGCGGCAAATGTGAAGAGCGCTTTTACGAAGGGGCAGGGGAATGTGGGCACCCCCGGCTGCGTTTCCTTTATGTTTGACAAGAAGGGGCAGATCATCATTGACAAGGAAGAATGCGACATGGGGGCGGACGACCTGATGATGATGGCTCTGGATGCAGGGGCGGAGGACTTCTCGGAAGAAGAGGACAGCTATGAGGTGCTGACAGACCCGGACGTTTTCGAGGAGGTGCGCAAGGCTTTAGAGGACGGAGGGATTCCCATGATGAGCGCGGAAGTCACCATGATCCCTCAGAATTATGTGGAGCTGACGGAGGAGAGCGCGGTCAGATCCCTTCAGAAAACGCTGGATCTGCTGGAAGCGGACGATGATGTTCAGGCAGTGTATCACAATTGGGACGAGTGATGCAGGCCTTCATAGGATGAGGAGACAAGGCTTATGGATAAATTGGCGATCGTGGTTCCCTGCTACAATGAGGAGGAGGTTCTGAAGCTTGCCTCCGAAGCGCTGCGCGGGGTGCTGGAGGATTTGATCAGGAAAGAGAAGATTGCTCCGGACAGCTTTGTGATGTTCGTGAACGACGGCAGCAGGGACCGCACCTGGGAGCTGATCGAGGAAGAGCACGCGGCCCATCCTTCCCGGATAAGCGGGGTGAAGCTGGCGGGAAACGTGGGGCATCAGTTTGCCCTGACCGCAGGGCTTTTAACGGCTAAGGACATGAGCGATGTGGTCATATCCATCGATGCGGATCTTCAGGATGATGTGAATGTCATTGAGGAGATGGTGGACAAGTTCCATGCAGGCAATGACATCGTATATGGAGTGAGAAAAGAGCGTAAGACGGATACCTTCTTTAAGAGAACCACTGCACAGGCCTTCTACAAGATCATGGGAATCATGGGCGTGAAGACAGTTTATAATCATGCGGATTTTCGCCTGATGTCCAAGAGGGCGGTGGAGGAATTCTCGAAATACAAGGAGACCAACTTGTTTCTGCGGGGCATGATGCCTCTGATCGGTTACCGCACGGACTGCGTCTATTATGACCGCAAGGAGCGTGCCGCGGGAGAATCCAAGTATCCTCTCAAAAAAATGCTGGCGCTTGCGTTCAACGGTATATCCTCCTTCAGCGTCAAGCCCATCAGCCTGATTCTGGGGGTGGGAATGCTGATCATCTTTGTCTCTGCGCTGGCGCTTATATATGCCCTGATCTCTTATTTTACCGGACATGTGGTTCCAGGATGGACATCATTGATTTTGTCGATCTGGTTTCTGGGAGGACTGCAGCTGCTGGCGGTGGGCTTGGTAGGGCAGTATATCGGAAAGATCTATATCGAGGTCAAACAGAGGCCCCGCTACAATATCGAAAAAGTGATCGCTGCAGAAGAAACTGGAGATGAAGAGAACCGGAAAGGCCGAGATGAGTTGGAAGAAGGGTGCGTTTAGTTATCTGACATGGTTTGTATACACGATTGCCGTGGGAGGCGCAATGGCAGGCATTGCAGGAGCGTACTGCGGCAGGGCGGGGATTGCGGCATATTGGGGAGTCTTGTTTGCCGCGATCCTTTTTCTTGCAGTAGGGAATCTGGTGTTTCTGATCCGGCGGCATGTTCAGAAGCTTGCTTCTTTTACCCGGAAGAACAAAAATCTGCTTTATGCTCTGGAGGCGGCTGCGGCCGGGACGCTTCTGGCCGTGGGAATAGCCTTGAGGGTGCAGGGGATGGACGGCGCTTCGCAGTCCTCGGTCTATTTTGAGGCAGCGAAGGTGGCCGAGGGACAGAGGATGCCTCGGCTGGTACACGGCGCCGTCTATTATTACATACAGCTGCTTCATTTGCTGTTTTTGCTGGTGGGGAATCATTTTCAGGCGGCGCTGTGGCTGCAGATTGCACTGCAGCTGCTGGCCTTTGTGTTTTTGTTCTTTGGAGTCAGGAAGCTGGCAGGCTCTGTGGCGGCTTTGGTTGTTCTGGGCTTTTGCGCCTGCAGCCCCTACATGGTGGGGAATGCGCTGCAGCTGTCCCCGGCAAATCTTCTTCTTTGCGTCTTGGCCGCGGCAGGCTGGCTGGTGATGGCCGCTGCCGGAGGGAAGCTGAATCCGCCATTGTTTTTTCTTGCGGGAGTTCCCATTGCTTTTTGCTGCTATATAGACATTATAGGGGTACTTCTGTTGCTTTTTGCCCTTGGGGCCATTTTTGCGGTCCGCAGGGAGCCTTCGGGCCAAAACAGAAGGCTGGCGGCGGTTATATTGTGCCTGATAGGAACCGGGGCAGCGTTTTTCGCAATGGTGTACGTGGACGCGCTGGTAAGCGCGAAGGGGCTGGGCGGCGTACTGCAGGCATGGGGGCTTCTGTACTTTCCCGAAGGCTTTCGGATTCCTGTGACCGTGGAGGCCTCAGACGCGGGGCTGGAGAGTCTGATTCTGGCGGGGGTGATGGCCTTCGGAATATTCAGCTTTTGGGGCGACAAGAAGGAGGAGCGCATGTCCGTCTGGGTGCTGGGAGCCGTGGGAGTGGCGGCAGCCGAGTGCTGGGGGATTTTCACGGAGGAGCAGCCGGGCGCTTTTTTCTTGTATCTGTTAGTTGTGATGCTTGCCGGCATAGGCTTCGGCCAGTGCTTCAGTGTCTCCGGCGCCGAGAGCGATCATATGGAGGGAGATGAGGCAGTGGCGCTGGAGACGAACCGGATAGAGGATGTGCATGTAGATGTGCATGTGGAGGTTCTCTCGGGGGGTCGCGGACCGGCAAAGACATTTCCTGAAAAAACAAACCTAGGAGAGGCCGGACGGAAAGCTGAAGCCCTGACAGCAGGGGATTGCAAGGAGGAGCAGGAAATGCCTGCCCAAGAGGAACCTATGGCTCAGGGAGAGAAGCAGATCCAATATATAGAGAATCCGCTTCCGCTGCCAAAGAAGCATGTGAAGCGTGTTCTGGACTATCCCTGCAGGCCTGCCGCCGAGGAGGATGACTTTGACTATCCTGTGTCGGAGGAGGATGATTTTGATATTTGAACCAAGTGATATTTGAACCGAATGATAATTGCTGTTGTGCATTGCAGCCATATAGGCTGCAATGTATTTTTTTGTCCGAAATGGAGATGCTGATACAGAATTCAGAAGATGCGGATTCAACATGAGTACAGCATACGGCTGACGCGGCGCGGGCGCAAAACATCTGTGGAAGGGCGCGGGGAGCCGGAAAAGGAGGAGAGCATGGCACAGCAGGAAGACGAAAAGAAAGAGGACAGGGAGAAAGAACAGCATAGGGACGAAAGAATCAAGGAGACGGGGCAGGCGACTCTGGATGAGAACGGCAAGCTGGAAAATATACATTTGATCTCCATCATCGGAGAAATCGAAGGACATGACAATCTATCCAACAATTCCAAGACCACTAAATATGAGCACATCCTGCCCAGTCTGGCGGCCATAGAGGACAGCAGGGACATCAAGGGCGTATTGGTGCTTTTGAACACTATGGGAGGGGATGTGGAGGCAGGGCTGGCCATCGCTGAGATGCTGGCGTCGCTGAGCAAGCCCACGGTATCTCTGGTTCTGGGGGGCAGTCATTCCATCGGCGTTCCCATAGCGGTGAGCACAGACTATTCTTTTATTGTGCCCACAGGAACCATGGTGATTCATCCGGTTCGCATGAACGGCATGGTGATCGGCGTTCGGCAGACATTTGATTATTTTAAACTAATACAAGATAGAATTACGGGATTCGTATGCAGCCATTGCAGAGTGGACAAAAGCGCTCTGGAGGAGATGATGATGGAGACGGGGGTCCTGACGAAAGATGTGGGCACTATACTGGTGGGTGAGGATGCGGTGAAGCATGGCATCATTGACGAGGTGGGCGGCATAGACAAGGCCATTGCCAGACTGCATGAGATGATCAGAGAAAATGAGACGGGAGGCTTTGAAGGACGGGATTGAAATAATGTGGGTGACAAGTTGCCGGAAAGGTGTTATAATTGAAAAATCGCTGGTATATTTTTAGGAACATGTGAAGTGAGGTTATGTGTGATGGCTGCTTCCAGTGGAAGAAAAACATCATCAGGGAATAAGAGGACTGCCAAGAGCAGCGGAACCAAAAAAACGAAGTCCTCCGCCCGGAGCAAGAAGGCGGCTCCTATCCGGTCGGCACAGGATGGAGCCCTATTTCATGAGATAGGGCTGATTGTGCTGTTTGCCGCTATGGTGCTGCTGTTTTTCTGCAATTTCGGACTGATCGGGCCTGGAGGAGACGCCGTCAGCGGAGTTCTGTTCGGAGTGTTCGGGCTGACTGCCTATGTGGTGCCCATATTGGTTTTTCTGGCCGTGGCGTTCTGGTTCGCCAATGAAGGCAACCCAAACGTGGTGCGGAAAGTGGTGGCAGGGATCGTGCTTTTCTTTATGATAGGGATCGTCTGCGACCTGCTGCATGCCAATGAGGGCATGGCGGACTATAGTCTGGCAATTTTATACGAGGACTGTCGGGAGGATAAGGCAGGAGGCGGAATACTGGCGGGCAGCGTCAGCTTTTTCCTCCGGCATTATCTGGGGGTCGTGGGTACGGTGCTGGTGGTGTTTCTGTGCTGCGTGGTCTGTCTGATACTGCTTACGGAAAAATCCTTGATAAACAGTATGAAAAAAGGGGGCAGCCGCATGCGGGAGCTGTCCAGAGAGGATGCCGCCAGACGGCGGGAGCAGGCCAGAATACGGCATGAGGAGCAGGAAGAACGCCGGGCAAGAAAAGAGGAGGAGCACGCCAGAAGAGAGGAAGAGCGACGTCTGAGGGCGGAGGAGAAGGAGAACGAAAAGATTCTTCGGATGGAGCGGAAGGTTTCCGGCGTCATGCTTGACACGGCGCTGTCCAGACCGGAGGAAGCGGCGCCCAGACGGGACGATATCCATGAGATTATATTGTCTCAGGAGGAAGAGGGGCAGGAGGCTTTCGAGGAGGAAGAGATCTGGGATTCTTATGGGCCACAGGAAACGGCGCAGAGTGACCTCCCGGAGGATCTTCCTCCCGTGGAATTCCACAGATTCCCGTCAGGGGGAACTGGACAGACGGCTCCGATTGAGGAGGAATTGATGCCGCAAAAGAGCCCTGAGGAAAGGGGCATGAGGGAGCTGAAGGCTCCGGAGGAGGACCCACAGCCTTCCATAAGAATACATAAAGAAAACAAAATGGAGGAGGCCGAACCCGCACAAGAGCGTATGCAGCCGGCACCGGAGAAACCGAAGGCACAGCCGGAGGGGGCAACTTCTGCCGCAAAAATGGAGAGCGGATCTGTACAGGCAGGCTCCAGAGAGCCTAAGCCTTACAGCTTCCCGCCCCTTGCGCTGCTGCACAAGGGCACTGCCGCCACCGGGGATTCCGAGAGGGAGTTAAAGGAGACCGCGGTGCGTCTCCAGCAGACTTTGGCCACTTTCGGGGTAAGGGTCACTGTGACGGACATCAGCCAGGGACCCAGCATCACCCGCTATGAGCTGCAGCCGGAGCAGGGCGTGAAAGTTTCCAAGATCGTGGGATTAGCGGATGACATAAAGCTGAATCTGGCGGCTACGGACATTCGTATCGAGGCGCCCATCCCCGGAAAAGCGGCGGTGGGAATCGAAGTGCCCAACAAAGAGAGCATTCCCGTAATGCTTCGGGATCTGCTGGAGGCGAAGGAATTCCGGGATTTTGCTTCCAAGATAGCCTTTGCCGTGGGAAAGGATATCGCCGGTAAGGTTGTGGTTTCGGACATTGCCAAGATGCCGCATATGCTGATTGCAGGCGCCACCGGATCGGGAAAATCAGTATGTATCAACACTCTGATCATGAGCATTCTCTACAAAGCCCATCCGGATGACGTCAAGCTGATTATGGTGGATCCGAAGGTAGTGGAGCTGAGCATCTATAACGGGATTCCCCATCTTTTGATTCCGGTGGTGACGGATCCCAAGAAGGCTTCTGCCGCGCTTCATTGGGGCGTTGCGGAGATGGAGGACAGATATAAGAAATTTGCGGACTTTAATGTGAGGGATCTGGCGGGCTACAATAAGAAGGTAGCGGCCATGCAGGAGAAGGGGGAGGAAAATGCGCCCAGAAGGCTGCCCCAGATCGTCATTATCGTGGACGAGCTTGCAGATCTGATGATGGTGTGTCCCGGAGAGGTGGAGGAGTCCATCTGCCGTCTGGCCCAGCTTGCCAGAGCCTGCGGCATCCATCTGATTATCGCCACCCAGCGGCCCAGCGTGGACGTTATCACGGGGCTGATCAAGGCGAATATGCCCAGCAGGGCGGCCTTCGCCGTGTCCAGCGGCGTTGATTCCCGCACGATTCTGGACATGGTGGGAGCGGAGAAGCTTTTGGGTAAGGGAGATATGCTTTTTTATCCTCAGGGCTATCCGAAGCCGGCCAGAATTCAGGGGGCGTTTGTGTCCGACGGCGAGGTTTCCGATGTGGTGGACTTCCTGAAGAATCAGGCGCTGGGCAACACTTATGCCGAGGATATCGAGGAGAAGATCAAGAATATAGGGAGTACCGGCGCAGGCGGCGGAGAGTCCGGAGGAGGAAACGATGTGGACGAGCTGTTTGAGAGAGCGGCGCGGCTTATTATTGACAAGGACAAGGCTTCCATCGGCATGCTGCAGAGGGCGCTCCAGATAGGGTTCAACAGAGCGGCCAGAATCATGGACCAGCTCTGCCGGTACGGCGTAGTGGGCGAGGAAGAGGGCACCAAGCCGAGAAAGATACTCATGAGCCCGGAGCAATTCGAGGAACTGTTGGAGGAGGTTCTGTAAAGGATAGCGTCCGCTGCAATTCGGCGCAAAAGGGATGCAACAGTCTTTTTGATAAAAATGGAAAAAATGGACGATGTCCGGCAAAGCGGACAGAGGGAGGTAAGCCATGAGAACAGATATTCAGATCGCACAGGAAGCGGTGATGGAACCCATCGCCAAGGTTGCTGAGAGGATCGGAATTCCGGAGGAGGGTCTTGAGCTTTACGGGAAATATAAGGCCAAGCTCTCAGAGGAGTTTTTGGACAGCATCAAGGATAGGGCGGACGGCAAGCTGGTTCTCGTGACAGCCATCAATCCCACCCCTGCAGGAGAGGGGAAGACCACCACCAGCATCGGACTGGGACAAGCGTTGGGGATACTGGGGAAGAAGGCCGTTATCGCGTTGAGAGAGCCGTCTTTGGGACCATGCTTCGGCATCAAGGGCGGCGCTGCAGGAGGCGGCTATTCTCAGGTGGTGCCAATGGAGGAGCTGAACCTGCATTTTACAGGGGATTTTCATGCTGTTACCGCCGCCAACAACCTGCTGGCAGCGCTGCTGGACAACCATATCCATCAGGGAAATGAGCTTCAGATCGACAGCAGGCAGATTGTTTGGAAGCGGTGTATGGATATGAACGATAGAGCCCTGCGCAATATCGTAGTGGGACTTGGGAGCAAGGCGGACGGCTTTGTAAGAGAGGATCATTTCGTAATAACCGTAGCCAGCGAGATCATGGCAATACTTTGTCTGGCCGAGGACATGAAGGATCTGAAGGAACGGCTCAGCAGGATCATTGTGGCATATAATTATGCCGGGGAGCCGGTGACGGCCGGGGAGCTTCAGGCGGTGGGGGCCATGGCGGCCCTGCTGAAGGATGCCATAAAGCCGAATCTGATTCAGACTCTGGAGCATACGCCTGCGCTGGTGCATGGAGGCCCCTTTGCCAATATCGCTCACGGATGCAATTCGGTGCGGGCTACTACAGCCGCCTTGAAGATGGCCGACTACTGTATTACAGAGGCCGGCTTCGGGGCAGATCTGGGTGCTGAGAAGTTCTTTGATATCAAGTGCCGCATGGCAGGCCTTGTGCCGGATGCGGTAGTTTTGGTGGCCACGGTGCGGGCGCTGAAGTACAATGGAGGCGTGGCAAAGACGGATCTGGAGACTGAAGATTTGAAGGCTCTGGAGAAGGGCATCGCAAATTTGGAGAAGCATATTGAAAATCTGCAAAAATACGGTGTGCCTGTGGTTGTGACCTTGAACTCCTTTACTACGGATACGGAAGCAGAAGTGGACTTCGTGAGAAACTTCTGTCAGGAGAGGGGCTGTGAGTTCGCCTTGTCCGAGGTATGGGCCAAGGGAGGCCAGGGAGGCGTTGCTCTGGCGGAAAAGGTGCTGGAGACGCTGGAAAAGAAGGAGAGCCGTTTCAGTATGCTCTATGGGGATGACCTTCCCCTGAAGGAAAAGATCAAGACTGTTGCGGAAGAGATCTACGGCGCAGGAAGCGTCAGCTTTTCCGCCGCTGCCCAAAGACAGCTCCAGAAGCTGGAGGAGCTGGGATTCGGACGGCTGCCAGTCTGCATGGCCAAGAATCAGTACTCCCTCTCCGACGATCCTAAGAAGCTGGGACGGCCGGAGGGATTTGAACTCACTGTCAGGGAGGTGTATGTCTCTGCCGGGGCAGGGTTCGTGGTGGCATTGACCGGGGACGTGCTGACTATGCCTGCACTGTCCAAAAAACCGGCGGCATATAATATTGATGTGGATGAAAATGGCACAATTACCGGCTTGTTCTAAAGCGAGGTGTGACGGGTATGAAATGTCCCAATTGTGGAGAGGAAATGGCCGAGGGGAAGCTTTACTGCGAGCATTGCGGTGAAGACATTCATATCGTGCCGGATTTTGAACCTGAGCTGGAGCGGAGTCTGGAGCTTACCATGAACGGCATCCTTGAGGATCTGGATGAGGACTTTCATGAGGAGCCTTATGAAGAAGAGGACGATGGAGGGCTCTGGGAGGAATCCGGTCAGGAGTATGATGAGGAGCCGGAGGACACGGAGGGGCAGGGGAGGCCTCGGCGCAAGAAGGGCCGTTATCTGCTGATATTCCTGCTTGTGACAGGGGTTTTGATCCTTCTGGCTGCAGGCATGGCGGTCTGGGCGGCATACAATTACAATTCGGAAGAATATCTGGTAAACAAGGCGGCGCAATATGTGACGGCAGGGAAATATGACAAGGCTATAGCGTATTATAACCGGGCGCTTGAATTAGATGCAGGCAATGTCCAGCTTACGTTTGAGCTTGCCGAGGTCTATCTGATGAAGAACAATAAGGTGGAGTATGAGTATCTTATGCGGGAGATCATCAAGAACAAGAACGCCACCATTGAGGAGCTGGACAGCGCCTACAGTAAACTCATTGCAATATATAGGGCCAGAGGCGATTACCAGACTATCAACGATCTTCTGCTGGACAGTAAGAACGAGACGCTGCTGTCCACCTATCAGGGATATATTGCCAGAGAGCCGGAGTTCAGCGTCAAGGAGGGATATTATACAAGCATCCAGCCTTTGAAGCTGACGGTGATAGGCACGGGAAAGATTTATTATACCATGGACGGAACGGAGCCTACGGAAAACAGCGCCCAGTATACCGCGCCCATCATTCTGGAAAACGGGGATTATGTCATTAAAGCGTATTTCGTAAATGAAAACGGCGTCTCAAGCAGTGTGATTTCCAAGGAATACCATATCGAGAATGATGAGATATTGGCGCCGGAAGTGAACGCTTTAAGCGGTCGGTATGTGTATCCCATAGACATAGAGGTGGTGGATCCGGAGGACAATGTGTATTATACCACGGACGGCAGCGATCCCACGTATTTGTCCTTGATCTATTCGGGACCGATCCATATGCCGCTGGGCAAGTCTACCTTCAAATTTGCCAGAGTGGTGGACGGGGTGACAGGAAATATCACTGAGCGAAACTACGAGCTTGTGATGGATACGGACTTCACCCCTGCGCAGGCAGTGGATTCCGTGGTGGAATACGTGGTGTCCACGGGCAAAATCATCGATGGATCAGGGCGTTATGATGAATCCGACAATAAGTATCAATATATGTACCAGTATGTGACCAATATTAATGAAGAGGGCTTTTTCTATGTGGTAGCGGAGGTGCTGAGCTCCACAGACGGAAGCACTGTCAGAACCGGCAGCAATTACGCTGTGAACGTACATACCAGAGAGCGGTTCAAGCTTCAGCAGGACGCATATGACAATGCAGTTTTGGTTGCCATAGATACCGAAGAGGAATCGGCCGAGACGGAAGAGGAATAGCTTGGCCTTGGCGGCATGGAGTAAAATAGGATTTCCCCGGAGGGGAGAAGCGGAGAGGTGGATTATGTATAAGATTGTTAAGAAACGGGAGCTGACCACGAACATTTATCTTATGGACGTGGAGGCGGCAAGGGTTGCCAAGGCGTGTCAGCCCGGACAGTTCGTAATCGTGCGCATGGACGGGGAGGGGGAGAGGATTCCCTTGACTATCTGTGACTATGATAGAGAAAAGGGGCTTGTGACCATTGTTTTTCAATGTGTGGGTGCCGCTTCCAGCAAAATGGCAGAGATGGCGGAGGGAGATGCCTTTCATGATTTCGTGGGCCCTCTGGGATGTGCTTCGGAGCTGGTGAAGGAGTCGCCGGAGGAGCTTAGGAAGAAAAGGATATTGTTTGTTGCAGGAGGCGTGGGCACGGCGCCCGTGTACCCTCAGGTGAAATGGCTTCACGAGAGGGGCGTCAATGCGGATGTGATTGTAGGCAGCAAGACGAAGGAGCTGCTGATTCTGGAAAAGGAGATGGAGGCGGTGGCGGGAAATCTCTACATAACCACCGACGACGGTTCCTACGGAAGAAGCGGCATGGTGACACAGACCATCAAGGATCTGGTGGCGGAGGGCAAGGAATATGATGTATGTATCGCCATAGGGCCCATGATCATGATGAAGTTCGTCTGCCTGCTGACAAAGGAACTGGGTATCCCCACTGTGGTGAGCCTGAACCCCATTATGGTGGACGGAACGGGCATGTGCGGCGCCTGCCGCGTGACCGTGGACGAAAAAGTAAAGTTCGCCTGCGTGGACGGGCCGGAGTTCGACGGACATAAGGTGAATTTCGACGAGGCTATGAGGCGTCAGCTGATCTATAAGACTCAGGAGGGCAGGGCCATGCTGCGTCTGCAGGAGGGGGATACGCATCACGGCGGCTGCGGAAACTGCTCGGATTGAGAGCTTGCATATCTGTGAGAAGGCCTGAAAACGGCGGATGGCATAGAAAGCCCAGAGAAGTGACGGGCGGCGTAGGAAGAGTATGGAGGATAGACAGAATATGGATGTATTGAAAAAGGTTCCGGTGAGGGAGCAGGATGCGGCGGAGCGTGCTGCCAATTTCGAGGAAGTATGTCTTGGATATAATCAGGAGGAGGCTCAGGCCGAGGCTGCAAGATGCATAGGCTGCAAGAACGCCCAATGTGTGAAAGGGTGTCCCGTGGCAATCGATATTCCCGGATTCATCGACAAGGTGAAGGAGGGGGACATAGAGGCGGCGTATCAGGTCATCAGTGAGGCCAGCGCGCTTCCGGCTGTCTGCGGACGGGTATGCCCTCAGGAGAGTCAATGTGAGGGAAAATGCATCCGGGGCATTAAGGGAGATCCCATCTCCATCGGGAAGCTGGAACGCTTCGTGGCCGACTGGGCCAGAGAGAAGGGAATCAAGCCTGCCGGGGCGGCCGAGAAAAACGGAAAGAAGGTTGCCGTCATCGGTTCCGGTCCTGCGGGTCTTACATGCGCGGGGGATCTGGCGAAGATGGGCTATGACGTGACCATCTTTGAGGCTCTCCATGAGCCGGGCGGAGTGCTGGTATACGGAATTCCGGAATTCCGTCTGCCAAAAAAGGCAGTGGTTTCGGAGGAGATCGAGAACGTAAAGTCCCTTGGTGTGCAGATCGAGACCAATGTGGTGGTGGGAAAATCCGTCACCATCGATGAGCTGATTCAGGAGGAGGGCTTTCAGGCCGTTTTCATAGGTTCCGGCGCAGGCCTTCCCAAGTTCATGGGGATTCCGGGGGAGAATTCCAACGGCGTTTTTTCCGCCAACGAGTATCTGACCAGAAGCAATCTGATGAAAGCATTCGATGAGAATTCCAACACGCCGATTATGCGCAGCAGGAAGGTGGCTGTGGTGGGTGGCGGCAACGTGGCCATGGATGCGGCCAGAACGGCTCTGCGCCTTGGCGCGGAAGTGCATATTGTCTATCGGCGCAGCGAGGAGGAGCTTCCCGCCAGAGTGGAGGAGGTTCATCATGCAAAGGAGGAAGGGATCATCTTTGACCTTCTGACCAATCCCACGGAGATCCTTGCGGACGATAAGGGCTGGGTCACCGGGATGAAATGCATCCGGATGGAGCTTGGAGAGCCGGATGCCTCAGGGCGCAGGAGGCCTGTGGAGATTCCGGATTCGGAATTCACCATGGAACTGGACACCGTGATCATGTCCCTTGGCACATCTCCCAATCCTCTGATCTCTTCCACTACGGAGGGCTTGGAGACCAACAAATGGAAATGCATCGTGGCTTCAGAGGAGAACGGCCAGACCAGTAAAGAGGGGGTCTACGCCGGAGGGGATGCAGTGACAGGGGCTGCCACCGTCATCTTGGCCATGGGCGCCGGCAAGGCTGCTGCCAAGGGCATAGACGAATATCTCAGAAGCAGGTAGACGAATCCGGTCCAGAGCAGTTCACGACATAGAATGCCGGAGAAGGCAGGGAATGGACTGCCGGGGGATTAATCGGTGCGGCACAAATCAAACAACGGAGGGAAGACATCTAAGGGAAGACATCAGGGTACGAAAAACATGATTCGGATCATTGGTAAAACAGCGGAGGCTTAAAGGTATGGTTAGGCATATTGTTTTGTGGAATTTCGCGGAGGGACTTTCCGAGGCAGAAAGGGCGGAAGCAGGAGAAAGAATGAAGGTTCTGCTTGAGCCCATCAGGGAGCTTGTGCCCGGTGCTCTGGAAATCCGGGTGGTGAGGAACGAACTGGCCTCAAGCAATAGGGATATCGCGTTGATTTCTTCTTTTGAGACGGAGGAGGCGCTGGCGGCGTACCAGAACCATCCCGCCCATGTGGAGGCGGGGAAGTACGTGAGGAGCGTCACCTGCAACAGAGCCTGCATGGATTATCCTATATAGGATTTTGCCTGCGGTTAATTGGATTCCAAAGAGAAAAGAGGATTAGGTTATGCCTTGGTGCCCGAAATGCAAAAGCGAGTATAGGGATGGTTTTATAGTCTGTGCCGACTGCGGAAGTGAGCTTGTGAGCAAAGAGCGGTTTGAGGAGCTGGCTGTTCAGGAAATGGCAGAAAAGGAGAGTGCTGAAAGAGATCTGAGGACGGAGACTGAAATACCGGAGGGTCAAACGCCGGGGAAAGAACAGGAGGCTGCCGGGGAGCAGGGACTGGCTCCCGAAGGCGGCGGACTCAGAGGCGGCTTCGGGGGACGTCTCTATCAGGACAGTGCCGAGAGGGCCAGCGAAAACAGATCCTCAGCATGGCTCCTCTTAGCAGTGGGAAGCCTTGGGCTCTTGTTTATCGTGCTGGGAATCATGGGCGTCATTCCGGTTAAATTCGGTAACGCCTATCTGACCTATGGCGTGATGGCCGCCGTGTTCATTTTGTTCTGGGTGGCGGGCATCGTTTCCATGAAAAATGCCAAACTGTTCAAGAAAAAGGCGGAATCCGAAAACTCGCTTCGCAGCACTATGCTGGAATGGTGCAGGGAAAGCCTGCATGCCGAAGAACTTGACGAGCAGATCCTTGGGGAAGGAAATCTGCCGGACACAGAGGAGGTATGGTATTTCAGGCGTTTCGAGCATATCAAGGCTAAGCTGAATTATCAGTTCGTGAATTTAGATCAGGATTTTCTGGATAAGTTTATTGACGATTGTGTTTATGAGGTGGTTTACGGCAAGAAGGAATAGTTTCAGAGTGCGGAAATGTTCGCGGGCACGGAAACGGGATTGGAGTGGAAGTGAAGATCACCATTGTTTGTGTGGGAAAAATAAAGGAGTCTTTTTACCGGGATGCGGCGGCGGAATATATAAAGCGCCTGAGCAGGTATTGCCGCGTGGAAGTGCTGGAGGTGGCGGATGAGAAGACGCCGGAGGATGCCGGCGCGCTTTTGCAAAATCAGATCAAGGAAAAAGAGGCAAGGCGTCTTCTGGAGAAAATCCGAGAAGATGCCTTTATCTGCACTTTGGAGATTCAGGGAAAACGTTATTCCTCCGAAGAATTTGCAGGATGGGTGGAACATGCCTGCATAAACGGGGATAGTCATATCCAGTTTGTCATAGGAGGGTCTTTGGGGCTGCACGACTCGGTGCGGAAACGTGCTGATATGGCCTTAAGTTTTTCGGATATGACCTTTCCCCACCAGCTTATGCGAGTCATTTTGCTGGAGCAGGTATATAGGGCCTTTCGCATAATCAACCATCAGCCGTACCATAAGTAAGGGCGAGGTTTTGAGGAAGGCCGGAAAGGGTTCTTATGGCTGAGATAATAATTATGAATGGAATATCTCAGCATCATGTACGAGATAGCGCTGCAGAAATCGGGCTTAACGGCAGATATGGCGTGGTACTGCGGCTGGAGCTGGAAAAGACGAAAGCCGTGTTTGAAGTCGGTATTGGAACCGGCAGGCTTGCAGCCAGAACTGTTCCGTTGTTTGGTTGTTTTTTCGGAATTGATATTTCTGCATTTTTTGACGTATATCTTTCCGCAAACCTTTATCATTTTTATCTGTCCGTTTGATTTATATGGGAAAGGACGATGAATTAATGGGTTCTTTGATTATGTAGCAGGGAAGAAGCTCAAGGATGCCTATGTGGAGAGGTTGGAAGAAGCTGTAAAAGAGGCCAAGAACAATAGAGAATGGAGGCATGAGTATATCTCCGGTTCGCATTTATATTGAAACATTATAACAAAAGATATATATAAATAAGCGTACTAAGCAGAGGATAAGCCGATATGGATTACAAAGTGTTAAGCAGATAAAACAAATGCATGCCAATGCGAATTATGTGGAAGTTCAGGGAGTATGTGGAAAGGAAACGATGTAATTGGAGGAAGGAATATCATGTATATCAGGAAGGCAAAACGTACAGACGCTAATGATCTGAAAGTATTATATTTTGAATATCTGACACATTTCCCGCCTAAAGAAGAACAGAATATGGACTTGTGGGAACATCTTCTTGATAAGTTCGAGAAAGATGAAAACATGTATTTACTGGTGATGGAAGAAGGCGGGAAAGTTGTTTCTTCTGTGCAAATGGCGATCATTGAAAGCTTAACGCATAATGTCAGACCCTTTGCGGTTATTGAAAATGTTGTGACACATGCAGATTATAGGAATAAAGGATATGCGTCGGCATTGCTGGAAAAAGCATCGGAAATCGCCAGAGAACACAGATGTTATAAGGTTTTTCTGGAAACCGGTTCAAATAAAGAAAGTACCTTGAATTTTTATCAAAAGAATGGGTTTGAAATAGACAAGAAGCATTCCTGCTTAAAAAGGATGTAACATTTCACTAAACAAGGGAGAATTCGTGAAGGAGTTTTTTGATAGGATTTCGCGGGACATCCTTGGGATTTAAAGGCATTTCTGATCTATGTGGCGGACAGAAGCCGGAGGATTCCTATGTCGAGAAACTGGAAAAAGCTGTGCAGGAAGCTACGGTTCTGTAGTGTAGCAGCAATTAGGAGAGAATAAGCTGCTTAATAGCAAAGGGTTTGATTTAGATTTTTCAAAGGGGCTTGTAGATGAAGTCATACATAATAAAGAGGAATGGGATGATGAAGAATTCTATTTTGTAGTGGATGAATTGATAAAATTTATCCCACAAGTGAAATATGAAAAGCTTTCATTCTGTGCCGGGTTGTTGTCAATAAAAGGATGACCATTGCATCAGCCCAACACCGGGATCGCAGTTCCGTGTTCTATGGGAATTGGATAAAGTTTTTTCATTTCAATTCAAGAGGCTGGTTAAAGTGATAGCTTCGGATGGAGACTTACGCTGGTAGGCAGTTTACCTGAGATATAAGAATGGAGTGGAAGATTATATGAAACAAGTGGTGATGAACTGGATAAAATTATGATGTGGGATTTGAAAAAAGATATAGGATATTTTGATGAGTGTGAAGGAGGAATGAAAAACATGCTATTAGAGACAAAAAGGCTGATCGTAAGGAGCATACTTCCAACTGATGAAAAAGCATTTGTCAATATGGCAGCGGACGGCAGCTTGTGGGAAATTTATGGGGATTGCAGCGAATGTCATATATGGATGAAGGAATTCATAAGCGAGGCAATCAGATTGGAAGCAGAAGATAATCCATGTCAGGAATATCTGGCATTTGCCATAGAAGATAAGGTAAAGAATTTGGTAGTTGGATCTGTGGGCAGTACGTATTATGAGGATTTTATGGAAGTGGGCGTTAGTTACTTTATCGGTGCCGATCATCGCGGAAATGGATATGCCGCAGAGGCCTTGAAATGTTGCATAGAATATTTATTTGCAAAATATCATCTCAAGAAATTGGTTGCCACAGCCGACCCCAACAATATTGCCTCCTGTAAAACTTTGGAAAAAGTGGGTTTTTCTTTGATTAAAACGGAGATGTATCAAGATAAACATGATGAAAGTAAATGCATGACCAATTTTTATGAACTGGTGATATGATAGAATTTGTTCCCGCGGGCAATGAGCCAATGACTGGGGAGCGTGAAAAAACTAAAATCAGGAATGGCATGTCGGTTGCAGCGGCGAAAAAGACTTTGAAGCAAATTTTAGACGAAAAGCAGACCATGGTCAAAATATGTATTCTGCCTTATTTGACAGAATAATATAACACTATTTTTGCGTTTGAGTATGTTTCGGGGTGCCGTACTATAAACTGTAAACATTCCTTCTGTCTTGTTTTTAAAAACTCCTTGACTTTGACACGGTGTTATCCTTTATGCTGATAGGCAAGGAAAGGAGAGAAGCCAATGGAACATCTCACTATCACTCAGGTTTCCCAGAAGTATGGCGTTACACCGCGGATGCTCAGGCATTATGAAAAAATCGGCCTGATCAAAGCCGGGCGGCGTGAGGATTATGCCTACCGGATATACGACGAAGAAGCTGTTCGGCGTCTGCAGCAGATCATTATACTCAGAAAGCTGCGGCTTCCTTTGAAAGAAATAGCCGTCCTTCTGGAGGACACGGAGCAGGCTGAATCCCTCCGGCTATTGCAGAATAAGTTGGCAGAGCTTGATGATGAGATTGTTGCTCTCACGCTCATACGCAGACTATTGAAGCAGCTGGCCGGATACCTTGGCAAATGCAGGAAACAGCAAATTCATTTTGATTTGCTGGAAGATGGGGAACTGGTGGAGATTGCCGGCACACTTGCCTTTCCTAAATCAAAAATAAAGGAGAGTGTAAGTATGGAAGAACTGAACAGAGCTGGAGAAATTCTGGACAAGTCACTGCCGGTTAGAATCCTGCGGCTGCCTCCCTGCACCGTGGCATCCTACCATTATATCGGGGAGAATCCGGAGGAAGCGGTGGGGGATGTAGTGACCAGATTCGTGCAGGAGAGCAGGCTATATGAAAAGAAGCCGGATGCGCGGATGTTTGGCTTCAACCATCCCAACCCGGGTGTCCTGGAAAATGGGATCCATGGCTATGAGGACTGGGTTACCATTCCGGAGGACATGGAGGTGAAGGCGCCCATGGAGAAAAAGCAGTTTCCAGGCGGGCTGTATGCAGTGATGACCATAGCCTTCCCGGAATTTCAATTGTGGGAAAGCTTAATCAGATGGGTTGATGAAAGTCAGGACTTTGACCCGGATTACAGCGAGCTGGGGGAGGAAATTATGGGAGGCTGTCTGGAGGAACACCTGAACTGGGTGTTTGCCGCACATAACGGGTGGAAAGAAGACGGCCTACCGGGGCAGATTGACTTGATGCTGCCGATTAAGCTTAAGGAGATGTAAAAAGCACTGCGATGATGATTTTCAAAGGACATAGCTACCATGAGGGCGGTTATTCATGGTAGCTATGATCTTTTTGCAGTTTTGCAGTTATATGGAGGCAGAGGATGCGTGAGGATTATCTGCGGCTGCCGGTAGCTGCCGAGTAAGCCGGTCATATTAAGAGACTAAAAAATATAGTGGCCTATTAGTATAAAACATGATAAAATACTAATAAAAGCAGGAGGTGAGGCCATGAATACAGATACAACCATAGCGAAGAACATTCGTGTGGCTGATGAGAAAGCCAGCTATGATGCGGCCTGCAAGCGGCTGCCAGAATGACTTTAGCCTTGGAAAGTGAGGTGTCGCTTATGTGCAATTTAAGTAAGGGTGTGGAAGAGAAAGGGATTGAAAAGGGAAGGCGAGAGGGAAGGCAAGAGGGAATAATAGCTATGGTATCAGCATTAAGGGACTTACAAATTGCAGATAGCATTATTCTGAATAAGATTCAGGAAAAGTTTCATTTGGCGGAAGAAACAGCTAAAATGTATTTGTAAGCATAACAAGGCAGAACATTTACAAGCGTTCTGCCTTGTTTGCCGCAATAATGTAGGATTACTTTCGCACCTATTCCCAGACTTTGACAGATTTTAAGATGGACTGCAGCTGCCTATGGAGTGTTACCAGAATAAGCTGGTTATGGGTATACAGCATCTGGATTTGCATGAATCCGCCAAAGAACCGTGAAAACTGTATTGCCTATTATTACATTGCGGAAAACAAGGGGAGGATATACGTGAAGACAAAACAAAGAGGAAGATTGTTTCCTATAAATTTATTCTGCAGTCTGATGTTGTTGAGTTTTATTCCTTTTTTACATATGCTGGTAAGGACAAATATAATCGCAAGTATTCCTTCGACAGATGGATTGGGTATTGCAGGTCATATTGAGTGGTTTGATTTGATCAACGAAACGATACAAGGGTTTTTGATTGTACCTTTGTTTGCATTGCTGAACCAGTGCAAAGAAGATCCTGACAAATTAAAAGAGCGAATTTTTCAAACATTTTTGATAATGAATGTTATTTATATTGTATTTTCTATTATAACGTTTATGTACTGCAGCTATATTGTGTCAGCAATGGCACGCCTTCATATTCAAGAAGTGACCGGATACCTTAAATTGGAAACAATCGGGTTTGTGATTGGAAATATTGTCAGCTTTGTAAATGTATTGTTTGTTGTTCTGGAAAAACCGTTATATATATATGTAATGATCATTCTGAAAACTGTATTTACAGTGATCGGGGACCTATTTTTCATCCCTTTATTTGCAGTGAACGGCGTGGCTTATTCTAATATTGTGGTAAATACTGTATGTGTTGTTTTGTGCTTGATTGCGGTATTCAGGGAAAAATTAATAGTAGTTTCTTTTCAGTTTGACAAGCCGTTCTTAAAGAAGTATTTGTTTATTGGCATATTCAGCGGGGCTCAGATATTGTTGGATAATCTGGTTTATTCTGCTATAGTGTGTAAAATGGTAAATCAGGTGGAGGAGCAGGGAAATTATTGGGTAGCGAATAATATCATATGGAGTTTAATGTTGATTCCCATATTGGCATTGGCGGAAATTATCAAAAAGGAATGCAGCGGGAAAATAACAACAGAAAAGATGAAATGTTATAATGTTATAATAATTATTACCTTTTTGATCTGGCTTTCCTTTATTCCGATATTATCTCCATTTTTGAAAAATATTATGGGAATTGAAAAACATGAATCAATAAAGCAAATATTGATAGTTTTAATGCCGTTTTATCTGGTGTACGGTTACACAGTGCTGTTTGATAATATATTGATCGGTCATGGAAAAACCCATTACTGCTTTATAACGTCAGTGATCGTAAATTTGATCTATTATCCAATTGTATACGGGTTAGTGATGAAGGGCGTATTTGTGCCCGGCATGCTCTTTATCTGTATGATGTTTGGCTTTGGAATGGTGGCGCATTTGTTCTGCAGCATTCTATGCTTTATGGTATATAAGGGATATTTCCGTAAAAAACGGTGTCTCCATGAAAGGCAGCGTTGGAAGGATATTCAAAAACGGTAACCGGGCAGCTGCAGCTATAAAATTACGGTGGATAATTGGAGAAGGGCGTGATATAATCAGAAGGACTGTACATAGGGCCGGTTTTGGATTAGGGCAAAACGAAGCTGTTGAAGCACGGAAGGGAGAAAAGAGAAAGATGCCGTTTGAATATGGTTTTTATGAGTTGACATTGATATTCCTTTTCTGGGGAGTTGTGGGCTGGATAATAGAGGCGATTGATATGCGGATAGAGGCCGGGGAATTTCAGAACAGAGGCTTTTTGCATATGCCGCTCTGCCCCATATATGGGGTAGGAATGGCGGCTGGGTCCGTGGTTCTGAACGATGTGAGAAATTCTTATCTGATCTTGTTTGTTTTCGGCGTGATATTCTGCTCTGTTGTTGAATATATTGTGGGCGGAATCCTTGAAAAGCTGTTCCGTTCCAAATGGTGGGACTATTCCCATATGCGTTACAATATCAAGGGAAGAGTATGCCTGAGAAATGCCGTTTTGTTCGGATTCGGCGCTATTTTGGTATTCCATTTTGTGGAACCTATGGTTGAAAAAGTCATCCTCCGCATTCCGACGGAGGTGAGAATGGCTGTAACTGTGATATTTAGTATTGTCTTTGTCATAGATCTGGTGGCTTCTGCAAAAAGAGCATGGGCATACCGGGATATACATGAGGGCGATGAACCGCGGCTGCTGTTCAAGGCTCACAGATAGGGGATATGGGAGACAGACGTAAATTAGTATTTTCAAATAGATAAAGCGGAGGGGTATATGGAAGATTATGTAATTTGCATGGATGCGTCGGGAGACCTTGTCAGGGAAGTGGCGGCGGAGAAGAACATTGAGTTTGTGCCTATGGAATATTCTCTGGGGGATGAGATGCGCACTTCCAAGGGGTGCGAGGAGGACGAGCTGCTGAAGAGATTCTATGACGGTCAAAGGAATGGGGATATGACCAGAACCTCGCAGATTTCCCCTTTCATGTACGAGGAATATTTTGAGAAGTTTATGGAGGCAGGGAAATCCGTGCTCTGTTTCTGTTTGTCCAGCGGACTGTCGGCCACCTATGAAAGCTGTCAGCTTGCGGCAAAGAATCTGAAGGAGCGGTATCCTTCTTTGGATGTTTTTCCGGTGGACACTTTGGCGGCCACCGGCGGCATCGGCATTCTGGCGGAGTCTGCCCTCAAAAATAGGGAAGAGGGACTGAGCATTCAGGAAAACTTTCATGCGGTCAAGGCGCTGGTGCCTAATCTGCGGCATTTCTTTATGGTGCAGGATCTGATGTACCTGAAAAGAGGCGGGCGGGGAAGCGCCGCCACCGCCATTGTGGGATCTGCCCTGAATATCAAGCCGATCCTAAAGATAGACGAGAACGGAAAGCTTGTGACCATAGACAAAAAACGCGGTAATAAGTCGGCTATGCTTGCGCTCTTTACATATTTCAAGGAAAATTATAATCCACAGCTTTGCAGGACGATCTATATCTGTGACGGGGACACGCCGGAGCTGGCGGAGGACTTGGCAGCCAAGGTGAAAGAGGAGGCCCCGGACGCGGTGGTGCGCAGGACCATGCTTTCACCTATTATCGGAGCGCATACCGGACCGGGAATGCTTTCCATGATATTGATAGGGAAATAGAAGCTCGGCTGGAGAAGCCTTACCGGGCCGCCATGCCTGCCAGCTTCTGCCGCTTATATTCGGCAAACCTTCCCTCCTCAAGGGCGGCTCTGATTTCCTCCATCATAGTATTGTAGAAATAGAGATTGTGCAGCACGCAGAGGCGCATTCCCAGCATTTCCTTGGCCTTGAGCAGGTGACGGATGTAGGCTCTGGAATAGCGTGCGCAGGCAGGGCAGCCGCAGCCCTCTTCTATGGGGCGCTGGTCAAGCTCATATTGGGCGTTGAAGAGATTTATTTTTCCATGGTTGGTGTAAAGATGTCCGTGGCGGCCGTTTCTTGTGGGGTAGACACAGTCGAAGAAGTCTACGCCCCGTTCCACGCCCTCTAAAATATTGGCGGGAGTGCCTACGCCCATGAGATAGGTGGGCTTGTCCTTGGGCAGAAAGGGCACGACCTCGTCCAGAATATAGTACATTTCCTCATGAGTCTCGCCTACGGCCAGACCTCCCACGGCGTAGCCGTCCAGCTCAAGCTCGGATATCTGTTTTGCATGTTGGATCCGGATATCGGCGTAGACTGCGCCCTGATTGATGCCGAAGAGAAGCTGGCGGGGATTAATGGTATCCTCCAGACCGTTCAGTCTCTTCATCTCATTTTTGCACCGCTCCAGCCATCTGGCCGTGCGGTCCACTGACGCTTGCACATAGCTGCGCTCCGCCTTGCTGGGGGCGCATTCGTCAAAGGCCATAGCGATGGTGGATGCAAGATTGGACTGGATCTGCATGCTTTCCTCCGGTCCCATAAATATTTTTCGCCCGTCGATATGGGAATTGAAATAGACCCCTTCCTCTTTGATCTTTCTGAGGCCGGCCAGAGAAAACACCTGAAATCCTCCGGAATCCGTGAGAATCGGTTTGTTCCACGACATGAATTTGTGCAGTCCCCCCAGCTGTTTCACCACGGTGTCTCCGGGCCGGACATGAAGGTGGTATGTATTTGACAGCTCTACCTGCGTCTTGATCTGCTCAAGATCAGAGGTAGCTACAGCCCCCTTTATGGCGGCTGCGGTTCCCACGTTCATAAAGACGGGGGTCTGGATGGTTCCGTGGACGGTTGCCAGCTCTGCCCGCTTCGCCCGTCCTTCTTGTTTTAAAATACGATACATCGTTTTCTTGTCCTTTCATTATGTTTCCGTCTTGCAGCTTTAGGAGGCTGCTGCCGTAAGGTATTATACCGCATTTTCTGCGCTTTGTAAATCATGGCGGAATCCGGAGAAAACGGGGAGATGGAGCAGAAAACCGATGAGTGTATAAGAATTCCCGTGAATCCTCTTGACCAACCGTGCTTTTTTGTGTATGATGTTTAACATGTAATTCTGATTCCGATAATTGGAGAATCGGACAGAGAGTATGAACGGGATAAAAAGTCAGGGGCGTTTATCGCCGGAATGGAGGAGACATGGGTATTTTATTGACGGAGGGAGCGGCCGACGCAGGCGCGGGAAATGCCGCGGCAGGCGGAATGAGCTTGATCGGCATACTTTTGTTTTATGCAGTGGTGATAGGGGCGATGTGGTTCTTTCTTATGCGTCCCCAGAGCAAGGAAAAGAAGAGAGTGGCTGCAATGATTTCCGCATTGGAAATCGGGGACTGTGTGCTGACCACGTCGGGTTTCTACGGCATCGTGATAGATATCACGGATGATATGGTCATTGTTGAGTTCGGCAGCAATAAGAACTGCCGTATTCCGATGGACAAGTCTGCGATCAGCCGGGTGGAAAAGCCGGGAGAGAATTGAGATGCATGATAGGTAAATTTTGTAAAAACGGGTCGGCGCCGGGGGTGTCGGCCCATTTTGTTCTGTTTTTTATTATCCAATTATTGATTCTTTATAATATTTTATTGCTATTTCCTCTTCAATCGGTTATGATAAAAAACTAAGATTGCATATTTTAAGCTATTTTCCCGGAATATGTCATGGGAAAGAGGAAAGGACGGGATGGTTATGGAGTTACATATTACTTGCATTCCCGGCGACGGCATCGGGCCGGAGATCGTCAGGGAGGCCAAGAAGGTGTTGGAAAAGGTGGGAGAGGTCTACGGACATAACATGATTTTTGAGGACATTCTGATGGGCGGGGCATCCATTGATGTACACGGTGTTCCTCTGACCGAGGAGGCCGTGGCCAAGGCTAAGGCGGCGGATGCGGTGCTGATGGGCTCCATCGGAGGAGACACTACCACATCTCCATGGTATAAACTGCCCCCCAATCTGCGTCCCGAAGCGGGGCTTCTGGCTATCAGAAAGGCCCTGAATCTGTTCGCCAACCTGCGTCCGGCTGTGCTTTATGATGAACTGGCGGGGGCATGTCCTCTGAAGGAGGAGATCAGCAGGGCCGGTTTCGATATGATGATCATGCGTGAGCTTACGGGCGGCCTGTATTTCGGAGAGCGCAGGACCGTGGTGGAAAACGGCGTGAGGAAGGCTGTGGACACCCTGACCTATGACGAGAACGAGATCCGCCGCATTGCGGTGAAGGGGTTCGACATCGCAATGAAGCGCAGGAAGAAAGTAACCAGCGTGGATAAGGCAAATGTGCTGGATTCCTCCAGACTCTGGAGGAAGGTTGTGGAAGAGGTTGCGGCGGACTATCCGGAGGTGAAACTGGAGCATATGCTGGTGGACAACTGTGCCATGCAGCTGGTGAAGGATCCGGCTCAGTTTGACGTGATTCTCACGGAGAACATGTTCGGAGACATTCTTTCCGACGAGGCGAGCATGGTTACAGGCTCCATCGGCATGCTGGCCAGCGCCAGCTTGAACCACAGTAAGTTCGGCCTCTATGAGCCCAGTCACGGCTCCGCGCCGGACATTGCCGGAAAAGACGTGGCCAACCCAATCGCCACCGTCTTGAGCGCCGCCATGATGCTGAGATACAGTTTTGATCTGGACAAAGAGGCGGACGCGGTGGAGCGGGCCGTGAAGCAGGTGCTTCAGGAGGGCTACCGCACGGCGGATATTCTGTCGGAGGGCTGCGAGAAGGTGAGCTGCAGCAAAATGGGCGAGCTGCTGGCGGAGCGCATAGTCTAAACGAACTTGGGCAGAGAAACAGAATTTGCGGCAAAGCCGTCAGGGCGAACGCCCTCAGGCGGCGGGCAGGGAGGGATTGATATATGAGAAGCGATTCAGTAAAGACGGGCGCCGCGCAGGCGCCCCACAGAAGTCTGTTCAACGCATTGGGATATACGGAGGAGGAGAGGCGGCGGCCCTTGATCGGCGTTGTGTGTTCCTATAACGAGATCGTTCCCGGCCACCTGAATCTGGACAAGATCGCGGAGGCGGTGAAGCTGGGCGTGGCCATGGCAGGGGGAACGCCGGTTATGTTCCCGGCCATAGCAGTCTGTGACGGTATTGCCATGGGACATGTGGGCATGAAGTATTCTCTGGTGACCAGAGATTTGATTGCCGACAGCACGGAGTGCATGGCTCTGGCCCACGGCTTTGACGGACTGGTGTGCATTCCCAACTGCGACAAAAATGTGCCGGGGCTTTTGATGGCAGCGGCAAGAGTAAATATTCCAACCATCTTCGTGTCGGGGGGCCCTATGCTGGCAGGACGGATCCATGGGCAGAAAAAGAGTCTTTCCTCTATGTTTGAGGCGGTGGGCAGCGTGGCTGCCGGCACCATGACCATGGAGGAGCTGTGTGAATATGAGGAGAAGGTCTGCCCTACCTGCGGCTCCTGCTCCGGCATGTACACCGCCAATTCCATGAACTGCCTGACGGAGGCCATCGGCATGGGCCTTAA
>OFGO01000180.1_pt1 | contig 64205 bp, 40 predicted proteins | sample 1521761 | NCBI WGS metagenome assembly OFGO01 (sample SAMEA3504128, study PRJEB24116) | mouse gut metagenome | biome: mouse gut; feature: mouse-associated habitat; material: faeces | place: Denmark | collected 2011
TAGGGCCTGTGCAGTTCTACTGTCCGGGCGGCGGGATCGCCGCTTAACTTTTCCAGTTCTTCCCGGGAGCCGATAGCCCTTTGATGCCCGCACTCCCCGCACTCCCAGATATTAAGGGGCGTCCCCCAATAACGGTTACGGGAGATCCCCCAGTCCTGGATGTTTTCCAGCCAGTTTCCGAAGCGCCCCTCGCCAATGGATTCCGGTATCCAGTTCACCGTCTTATTGTTCCGCACCAGGTCGTCCCGTACCGCCGTCATCTTAACAAACCAGGATTCCCTTGCATAATAGATCAGGGGGGTGTCGCAGCGCCAGCAGAAAGGATAGTCATGCTCAAACTTAGGTGCGCTAAAAAGCTTCCCTTCCTTTTCCAGGTCAGCCAAAATATCCCTGTCCGCTTCCTTTACAAATTTGCCCGCATAAGGGGTCTCCTCTGTCATGTTCCCCTTTCCGTCAACAAACTGCACAAAGGGCAGGCTATACTGCCGCCCTACCCGGGCATCGTCCTCACCAAAGGCTGGCGCAGTATGCACAATGCCCGTACCATCTGTCATGGTAACATAGCTGTCGCAGGTAACGAAATGCCCTTTCTTTTTCTGCTTCGCCGCCGCTTCCCCGGTACAGGGGAACAAAGGCTCATACTCCTTATATTCCAGGTCTTTTCCCTGGCAGGTCCCCAGCACCTCATAGGCGCTCTCCCCTTCCTGGGCCAGTTTTCCCAGCACATTGTCCAAAAGCGCCTGGGCAAGGTAATAGGTGTATCCGTCCACAGCCTTCACCTTAGCGTAAACCTCCTCCGGATTCACACACAGCGCCACATTGGAGGGAAGGGTCCAGGGAGTGGTAGTCCAGGCAAGGAAATAAGCCTCCTCCCCAATGACCTTAAAGCGCACAATGGCGGAGCGCTCCTTCACCGCCTTGTAGCCCTGCGCCACCTCATGGCTGGAAAGAGGGGTTCCGCAGCGGGGACAATAGGGCACGATCTTGAAGCCCTTGTACAAAAGCCCCTTGGACCAGATAGTCTTCAGCGCCCACCACTCGGATTCTATGAAATTATCGTCATAGGTCACATAGGGATCGTCCATATCCGCCCAGAAGCCCACGGAGCCGGAAAAATCCTCCCACATTCCCTTGTACTTCCAGACGCTCTCCTTGCACTTGTCAATGAAGGGCGCAAGGCCGTACTCCTCGATCTGCTCTTTGCCGTCCAGCCCCAGAAGCTTTTCCACCTCAAGCTCCACGGGCAGGCCGTGAGTGTCCCAGCCCGCCTTTCGGGGCACCATGCAGCCCTTCATGGCGCGGTATCTGGGGATCATGTCCTTGATGGCTCTGGTCTCCACATGGCCGATGTGAGGCTTACCGTTGGCCGTGGGCGGTCCGTCATAAAAGGTATAGACCGGCCCTTCCCTGCGGCTGTCCATGCTCTTTCGGAAGATATCCTCCTCCCTCCAGAACTTCTCCACTTCCTTCTCTCGTTCCACAATGCTTAGATTAGCGGAAACTGGCTTGTACATTCTGTGATCCCTTCCTTTCTGATCTGATTGTTTCCCAATGTCTATAGACTTCCATGCCTATACAAAAAGGCTCCGTCCGTAAAAGGACGAAGCCCATGCATTCGTTTCACCACCTATTACATCGCACTCTCCCGACAAGCGTTCACTCCCCTTCTGAAGCAGAAGGCTGTAGAGAGCCTTCGGAATCCATACGCTTTCCCGTAACGGGGGAATGCCGTCCACAACTACCGGGGTCAGGGTTTCCCCCTCCTTTGGCTCTGGCTGCTCGGAAGTGATCTTCACCGTCCCGCTACCGGCACCGGTCTCCCACCCTCACCGGCTCGCTGCTGCTTTCCCAAAACGGCTACTCTCTTCGTCATGGCATTTGCTGTCTGTGTTTTGCACTGCATTTTCCTATCATGAAGTATGCCCTCTATTTGAAGGGGCGTCCATGTCATGATATGCCATTATAGCCTTTGGGGTTTTCTTTTGTCAAGCCCAAAATGTAAGAACACCAAAACTCCGCGCCAAATTTACATGACCCTAAAATCTGAGCATATGATACACCACATAAACCCATCCCAGAATGCCATGCAGTATGGCAAGCCACACTGAGGTATAGGTATGATAGGAAAGCACCATGGCCAGCGCCGCCCCAAAGCCGATGCCCGTCTTCACGCCGGAGCCTACGCCTTGTCTCCCCTTCTGCCCCTCTGCCAGATTCACCATGTTTTCCTCCGCCTTTCTCTGATATTCGGTTTCCGTCAGCCTCTCCCCCGAAAGCAGTTCATTCACGCTGATTCCCAGCGCCTCGCACAGCGGCAGCATGAGCTGGGCTTCCGGCAGTCCCTTTCCCGTTTCCCATTTCGACACAGTCTTGTCGCTGACGTGAAGAAGCTCTGCCAGCTGGCGCTGAGTCAGATCCTTTTCCTTCCGGCAAGCCGCAAGAAATCTTCCGATCTTTATTTGATCCATATCCGCTTACCCCCTTCCGAAATCAGCGTATACCCTTCCGCAGCAGAATGCAACCTACGTTTCGTAGAGTTTGCATCTTCCGGGATTGTATTTCTGCCCTCTTCCGCTTATAATAGAAAAAGAACTGTTAAAATCCACCGCCACGGCAGAAAGAGGAATCTATGGACAGACAGAATCTCACATTGATGACGGATCTCTATGAGCTTACCATGATGCAGGGCTATTTCAAAAACAAAAACCGCAATGAGACAGTCATCTTCGACGCCTTTTACCGCAAAAATCCCTGTGATGGCGGATACGCCATATGCGCCGGCTTGGAGCAGGTCATCAAATACATACAAGAGCTGCGCTTCGACAGCGAGGATATCGATTATCTGGCCTCTCTGGGCATATTCCAGAAAGATTTTCTGGATTATTTGAGCACTTTCCGGTTTTCCGGCGACATCTACGCCATCCCTGAGGGAACCGTCATGTTTCCCAGAGAGCCGGTGATCAAGGTGATCGCCCCCATCATGGAGGCCCAGCTGGTGGAGACCGCCATCTTAAACATCATCAACCATCAGAGCCTCATCGCCACCAAGGCCGCCAGAGTCTGCTACGCCGCCAAAGGAGACGGCATTATGGAGTTCGGGCTGCGCCGGGCTCAGGGGCCCGATGCGGGAACCTATGGGGCCAGAGCCGCCGTCATCGGCGGCTGCGTAGGCACCAGCAATGTCCTCTGCGGCCAGCTCTTCGGCGTGCCCGTAAAAGGCACCCACGCCCACAGCTGGATCATGAGCTTCCCCGATGAATACACCGCTTTCAAGGCCTATGCGGACATGTATCCCGGCGCCTGCATCCTGCTGGTGGACACCTACGACACCTTAAAATCCGGAGTGCCCAACGCCATCCGGGTGTTCTCCGAAATGCGGGAAGCCGGCATACCTTTAAGCTTCTACGGCATCCGTCTGGACAGCGGAGATCTGGCTTATCTGTCAAAAAAAGCCAGAAAGATGCTGGACGATGCAGGGTTCCCCGATGCGGTGATCTCCGCCTCCAACGATCTTGACGAATACCTCATAGACAGCCTGAAGGCTCAGGGCGCCGCCATCACTTCCTGGGGCGTAGGAACCAACCTGATCACCTCCAAGGACAATCCCTCCTTCGGAGGCGTCTACAAGCTGGCTGCCATCCGGGGAGAGGACGGTCATTTCATCCCTAAGATCAAGCTCTCGGAAAACAGCGAAAAAGTCACAAATCCCGGAGACAAGAAAATCTACCGCATCTACGAAAAAGAAAGCGGCAAACTGAAGGCAGACCTTATCTGTCTGGCAGAGGAGCATTACAGCGAAAACAGCGATCTGGAACTCTTCGACCCTCAGGAGCCTTGGAAAAGAACCCTGCTGAAGGCAGGCGCCTACATCCTGCGTCCCCTGATGGAGCATATCTTCAAAGAGGGCAAGTGCTACTATACCTCTCCTCAGGTCATGGACATTCGGGCGTACTGCCAGCAAGAGCTGGAAACTCTCTGGGATGAAACCAAACGTCTGGTGAACCCTCAGCAGGTGTATGTGGATCTGTCCCAGAAGCTCTATGACACCAAGATCGAGCTTCTGAAAAAAATGAGCGAAGTCCAGCGCTAAGCCCCCGGCAAAGCCTTGCGCCTGTACATAAATTCTATTTGCATATAATTCCTTTTTTTACAGATACTAACTCCACGTCAAGGGATAAAAGATTGACACCACAAACGGAGGAACGTAACTATGAAAGCAACAGGAATCGTAAGACGAATAGATGATCTGGGCAGAATTGTCATCCCCAAGGAAATCCGCAGGACGCTCCATATCAGGGAATCAGACCCGTTGGAGATCTTCACCGACAAGGAGGGACAAGTCATCCTGAAAAAATACTCGCCCATAGGCGAGATGACCACATTTGCCAAGCAGTATGCGGAAAGCCTCGCTCAGGTCTCCGGCCATGCGGCATTGATCGCAGACAGGGATCAATTCATTGCAGCGGCAGGAGGCTACAAACAGATGGTGAACAAATCCGTCAGCAAGCAGATGGATGAAAAGATTCACAATAGAGAGACCATCATGGCCTCCAGAGGAGACCGGAGCTTCATTCCCGTCTGCGACGAGGGCGGGGACGATTATCAGCATGAAGCCATCGCTCCCATCCTCTGTGAGGGCGACATCATCGGCAGCGTGGTGCTGCTGCAGAGCGACAACAAGGGCCGCATGGGAGAGGTGGAACAAAAGCTCCTGCTCTCCGCTGCAGGCTTTCTGGGAAGACAGATGGAACAATAAACCCCGAGAGGGCTGCCGCACAGATCAATCAGCGCGGCAGCCCTCTTCATTTCTACCTAAATGATTCTTATCTTACATGATTTTCATTCTACACAGTATTTATTCTGCATGTTATTCCACATCACTTTTATTCTACATGACTTTTATTCTACATCACTTTTATTCTACAGAATCAGGCTTTTTTCCTCTCCAACAGCTTCTCAAAGCTTCCGGCAAGATTTTTCTGCGCCAGAGGAATCAGCTCCACGTCATGATTGCTCCTCAGCTCCGTGGGACTGCCGAACACCATGGTATGCTCTTCCAAGGACGTGCTGACAGGCCATTCCGGGATACCCTCATGGCCCGGATCCCCCTTTCTGGCAAAAGCGAGCACACTCTCGAACAGCTGGCTCTCCAGCCTGTCCGTCATTCCCTTCTGCTGTACGCCGGGCACATGCTCCGTGTTGTGGAACACGAATGGAATGTCCGCGCAGTGCCATGGTGTCCTGCCGCCGTCTATGGGCATGTCCTGATCAAAGAGATAGGAATAGACCCTGCCCCCCTGTTCTGCCCGCTTCCGCACATAGCGCATGGTAGGCTCCCTGAATAGCGTGTCCAGATACAGCACGTCGCCGGGATTGCGTCCGGGATAGATTCTCTCAAAAACCGGCAGAAGCTCCGCCGCCTTCTCTTCTCCCAGAATCTCGCTGACCGCCTGCCTGCCCTCCTGTGCCGTGGCCGTTCTCTTGTCAAAGACCAGCGGCAAGAAGGCGCTGAATTCCCCGTAAGTGGTTCCCACCATAAGGGGCACATGCAAGCTCTCCTTCCGAAAGCCCACCGCCAGCGGATCCCCCTCATAGAATTCATTGGGTCTGGGCTGGTTCCCCAGATATTCCCCCTCCGCCTCAAGGGCCGTCCTGACCTTCCGGAATGCCGCCGCAAGGGCCTCGTATGGAACCGTTTCCAGCTCCTTCACCCCATGGACTCCCAGCTCCTGCATCATCACTTCCCCAAGCCGCCTTCCGCTCTTGGCATAGGAGCCTACCACGCCGTTTTGCAGCACTCCGCTCATATTGATTCCCTTGGCAAACAGTCCGTCGGCCCCGGGGGACTGCAGCAGGGCGGTGATCTTTGCCCCTCCTCCGGACTGGCCAAACAGCGTCACATTCTCCGGATCTCCCCCGAACCTTTCGATATTGTCCCGTACCCACCGCAGGGCGGCAATCAGGTCATCCGTCCCCGCATTCCCCGAATTGGCATACTCCTCCCCGAAATCCGACAGATCAAAATAGCCCAGCAGATTCAGCCGATGATTCACCGAGACTACTACCACCTGCCCTAGACGGCACATGTTCTCCCCGTCATAGGCCGCCATCTCGATGGCGGATCCCATGTTGAACCCGCCCCCGTGAAGCCATACCAGAACGGGCCGCTTCTCCCCGTCGCAGGCGGGCGTCCATATATTCAGGTTCTGGCAGTCCTCATCCGTGATCCAATACCGATGGGGCAGATAGAGCTCCTGCGAAAGCCAGGGCTTCTTATCCACATACGGACAGACAAATCCATAGTTGGATGCATCCCAGACCCCCTCCCAAGGCCTTACCGGTTCCGGCGCATGAAAGCGCTTTGCCTGCGCATACCGGATGCCCTTGAAAATGGAAATGCCGTTGTAGAGATAGCCCCTTACTTTGCCCGCCTCAGTGGTCACCACCGCCGTCTTCTCGTCCCTTGCGAATACATGCTCCATAAATCGCTCCTCGCCTTTCTCTTCCAGTCTCGTCTCCACGTTTCCGCACCCATCCCATGGCTTTCTCTCCAAGGCGGTTTTCCCGGCTGCGGCCTCTACGTTTCAGCGCACATGGAATCAGAAGTCGAAACAATGTCCTTTTGTTTCGATATTATACCATAATTTCGTGCGCTCCGCGCACATGGAATCAGAAGTCGAAACAGTGTCCTTTTGTTTCGATATTATACCATCCCGTCCCTTTCTATACAACCCGCTCGGGTCAAAAAGATCCCATAAACATACTGCTGACAAATATACTGAAATATGCCGCGGCTCTCCCCGAAGACGGCCTTTTCTCAGTCATTATCGTATTCTTCCAGATATTCCCGGTAATCCGATTCGCAGGCAAAGAGAATGTACCTGCCTTCCACCAGTCCCATATAGCCTTCCGCCGTATGATATCCTTTCATATAAATTACCTCCTACTTCAGATTCAGCTTCATTGCTGTTCTGAAATAGAAGGTAACATATTTTGAGTGTCATAAAACTCCCTCAAAACCTATTTGCGAAGAAAATACCTGATATTTTACTGCGCCGGAGGATTTGTCTCCAGCAGTCCCTTCATCTCCTCCAAAAGCTTCTCGGTTCTGCCCATCAAAAGCTCCGCATCCGTCTCAATCAGCCCCGTCCTCTTGTATTTGTAGGTAAAGAACGCCTTCCCATAGGAGGTGAAGGCCAGATCCCTTCCGTGCTTTTTCAGCAGATCCGGAATACCCGCCGGATTCAGGGCGGCATTGGGATGGAAGGTGAAGAGAATTCTCTCGTTCTTCCCCTTGATCTCCGTCATATACAGCTTGTGGGCCGCCACCCGGATCAGAGCGATGCGCAGCAAGTTGTCCACGGACTTGGGGATCTCCCCGAAACGATCCAGCAGCTCGTCCTTCATATCGTCCCGCTCCTTCACGCTCTCGATGCCTGCGATCCTTTTGTAGATATCCAGCTTCTGCACCTCGTTTACGATATAGGCAGGCGGGATGAAGGCGTCCACGTCCAGATCGATGAGGGTAGGGAAATCCTCCGCTACCTTCACGCCCTTTAAAGTCTGCACCGCCTCATTGAGCATCTTGCAGTACAAATCGTAGCCCACCGCCTCCATATGGCCGTGCTGGCGCACTCCCAGCAGGTTTCCGGCCCCTCGGATCTCAAGATCCCGCATGGCGATCTTGAAGCCGCTTCCGAGGTCGGTGAACTCCCGGATGGCCTCCAGCCTCTTTTCCGCCACCTCCTTGAGCACCTTGTCCCTCTTGTACATGAGAAAGGCATAGGCGGTCCTATTGGAGCGCCCCACCCGCCCCCGCAGCTGGTACAGCTGTGACAGTCCCATATTGTCCGAATCATGGATGATCATGGTATTTACATTGGAAATGTCCAGCCCCGTCTCTATGATGGTGGTGGACACCAGCACATCGATTTCTCCGTTGATGAAATCCAGCATGATCTTTTCCAGCTCATGCTCCTTCATCTGGCCGTGGGCAAAGGCCACCGCGGCCTCCGGCACCAGAGCCGCCACCTGCGCCGTCACATCCCCTATATTGTTCACCCTATTGTACACGTAGTAGACCTGGCCTCCTCTGGCCAGCTCTCTGGATATGGCCTCCCGCACCATCTCCTCGTTATACTCGCAGACAAAGGTCTGTATGGGCAGCCTATCCTCCGGGGCTTCCTCCAGCACGCTCATGTCCCGGATTCCGATCAGGCTCATATGCAGGGTTCTGGGAATGGGAGTGGCCGTCAAAGTCAGCACATCCACATTTTCCTTCAGCTTCTTGATCTTTTCCTTGTGGGCCACCCCGAAGCGCTGCTCCTCGTCGATGATCAAAAGCCCCAGATCCTTGAACTTTACGTCCTCCGACAGAACCCTGTGGGTGCCGATAACGATGTCCACCTGCCCCTTCTGCAGATCCGCCAGCGTCTTTTTGATCTCCCCCGGCGTCCGGAAACGGCTCATGAGATCCACCCTCACCGGGAAATCCTTCATCCGCTGGACAAACGTCGTGTAATGCTGCTGGGCCAGAATGGTGGTGGGAACCAGATACACCACCTGCTTGCCCTCCTGCACCGCCTTGAAGGCCGCCCGTATGGCGATCTCCGTCTTGCCGTAGCCCACGTCCCCGCAGATCAGGCGGTCCATCACCTTGCCGCTCTCCATGTCCGCCTTGGTGTCCGCAATGGCAGCCAGCTGATCTTCCGTCTCCTCAAAGGGAAACATCTCCTCGAATTCTTTCTGCCATACCGTGTCCTTCTCGAACCGATAGCCTTCGCTTTGCTGGCGCAGGGCGTACAGCTCCACCAAGTCGCTGGCCACCTGACTGACCGCGCCTCTGACCTTGGTCTTGGTGCGCTCCCATTCCTTGGAACCCAAACGGTTTAGCTTGGGGGCCTTGGCATCGGCGGAAGCGTACTTCTGGATCACGTCAAGACCTGTGGCCAGCACATACAGATTGCCGCCGTCCCGGTATTCTATCTTGATATAGTCTTTGACCACCCCCTCCATCTCAACCTTTTCGATTCCCCTATAGATGCCAAGACCGTGGGTTTCATGCACCACATAGTCCCCCACCTTCAGCTCGTTGAAGTCCTTGATCTTCTGCCCCTGATAGAGCTTCTTTCCCTTTTTCCTCTTTTTTTCCGCCCCGAAGATATCCGTCTCCGACAGCACCACGAACTTAAGCATGGGATATTCAAAGCCCTTGTTTACGTGTCCGTAATATGTGACCACCTCCCCGGCCTGCACCTCCCGCAGGGGATCCTCCGTATAGACCGCCGCAAGCTCCTGATCCCGCAGATCCTCCGCCAGACGCTTGGCTCTGGTTCGGGAACCGGACAGCAGAAGCACCCTATAGCCGCTTCTCTTGAATCTGGCCAGATCCTTCACCAGAGCCTCGAAGCTATTGTTATAAGGGGCCACGTTCCTTGCCGCCAGATCGATCTTACGGTCTGCCTTGAAATACCCTCTGGACTCCATAGTGGAAACCGTTACCAGACTGCAGCCCATAAGCCTTGCCGCCACCTGCTCCCCGCTGTAGAGCACGTCCATCTGGCCGGGCAGCACATAGCCCTTCTTGGCCCTCTGTTCCATGCTCTCCCGAAACTCCGCCTCGATGGCCTGAGCCTGCTCTTTCACCCGCGCAGGCTCCTCCACAAAGAACACCGGCCGGAAGGAGACTCCCGCCGCCTCTCCCGCTCTGGCCAAGAGATCCGGCAGCGTTAAGGTGTCCTCATAGAAATACCGAATATATCCCTCCAGATTGACCTTGTTCTGAAACTCCAAAAGCTGCTCCTTCAGCTCCTTAACCTGCGTGACAATGCGGTGGGCCTCCTCCGTCTGAAAGGCGTCCCGAAACAGCTTTGCCTGTCTGGCCCCCTCTTCCTCCAGACGCTTCAGCCCCCTTTGGATTCTCTCCTTCTCCAGCACGAACTCCGTGGCAGGAAACACGGACACGCTCTCCAGCTTCTCTATGGAGCGCTGGCTCAGCACGTCGAAGCTGCGCATGGATTCCACCTCATCCCCCCACAGCTCAATACGGTACGGGTTCTCCTCCGTCAGGTCAAAAATATCGATAATGCCGCCCCGGACGGAAAACTGGCCCGGACTCTCCACCTGATAGCTCTTTTCATAGCCCATGGCCACCAGCCTGCGGCAAAGCCGTTCCTCCTGCAGGGACGCCCCCAGATTGATCTCTATGATATCTTCCTGCATGTCCCACATCACCTGCGGCGCCATCAGCGCAGCATAGGTGGTCACGATGGTCAGGGGCTTCCTTTCCATCAGTCTGCGCAGCACCTTCACCCGCTCCCTGACCAGCTGGTTTCCGTGGATGTCTGCCTGAAAAAAGATCAAGTCCTTGGCCGGATAGAGCATGACGTTCCTATCATAAAACTTGTATTCCTCCAGAATTTCTCTGGCCTTCAAATCACTGTAGGTCACAATGACCTTCATCCGAAAGCCGTCGCCCAGCCCATAGATCATGTGCAGCTTCTGGGAGTCCACGCAGCCCGTGACGGCAGTGACGCGAGATTGCCCTCCGGGAATCCTTCCCATATTCTTTCTCAGTTCTTCCCTGATATCCCCGTATTCCGCCAGCTCCTTAAGCGGCGCCAATAATGCCTGCATATCCGCCTCCTATTCCAGTTCCGTCTCTCCATTCCAACGCCCTTTCTCTGGAAGGATTTCCGGGCGTTTCTTTCCGAGACTGTTTTCCAGTTCCGTCTCTCCTACGAAAATAGGCCTTGTATTCTCCCATCAGGTCAAATACAAGGCTGTTTCTCCTTCGTATCATCAGGGCTTGACGTCTTCCGCATCCCTTCTTTTTGCACCGTTGTAGCGGTTCATCGCCGCATCCGGACCCTCGGCTATGATCATGCGCACCGCATCCGCCGCAAGATCTATGGCCTCGTCCACAGCCTGCCTATCCTTTGGAGAAAAACGGCCAAGCACGTAGTCCACCAGATCCCAGCCTCTGGGCTTTTCTCCCACCCCCAGCTTCACCCGTATGAAGCCGTCATGGCCCAGATTCGCGATGATGTTCTTCAGTCCGTTATGCCCTCCTGCGCTGCCCTTTTTGCGGATGCGCAGCTGCCCCGGCTCCAGACTGATATCGTCCGAGATCACGATCAGCTGGGATGACACATCCGCTTTGTAATAACCCAAAAGCTCCCTGATGCTCTCCCCGCTTAAATTCATGAAGGTCTGGGGCTTTGCCAGAATGCACTTCTGTCCCGATACAACCCCTTTCCCTATGACGGCCTTGTGCTTTTTCTCCAATACTCCGATGTTTTCCTGCGCCGCCAGTCTGTCTATCATGTCAAAGCCTACATTATGCCTTGTTCCTGCGTATTCCCTGCCGGGATTCCCCAGCCCAACAATAATATACATATCCTTTTCCGTCCATGCCGCAAAGTTCCAAGCCAAAAATCGGCAAAGCCCTGAAGCCTGCCTTTATGCGTCATCATACCACAAACGGCCTCCCCTGACAAGGTTCCATTAGAAACAAATCTCGTCTCTTCCTTCACTGACCATGAGAAAGCCTTCTGGTAAAGAAATCACTTATAGCAGATATTCCCCTATTCCAACCGGCAGTTGCAAAAATCCGAATCCATGAAACCCTCCATCGCTTCCATGCACCCGAAAAATGCTGTATAATGAAAGCATCAAGGAGAAAGAGGTGTCGTTCATGGTAAATAAAATTCATTTCGGAAAAAGGATATCGGCCCTCAGACGTAAGTCGGGTCTGTCGCAGACAGATTTGGCCGAGAAGCTTGGTGTCACTTCTCAGGCCGTCTCAAAATGGGAATGCGGAAATGCAGTTCCGGACATCGACATGCTTTTGGAATTGTCTCATCTGTACAAAATCACTATCAACGAGATGCTTGAAGACATTGATCTGCTTTGCCGGCTCACCGGCAGAGAAACCGGGCCTTCGGGAATCGCCTATTTTGTGCCGGAGCAAGAGCGGCCTTCCAATGCCGAATGGGCAGGTGAAATCCAAAGCGGTAACTGGATAAAACGAAATTGGGATCAATCCAGAACGGCAAATCCCTATATGGATGCCGTCGGAAAGCAAATTGCTTCTTGCGGCGGAATCGTTCTTGAAATAGGCGCAGGTCCCGGCGGCGGATATATGCCGTATATTCTTAAGGCCAATCCCGATGCTGCGATTATTATAAGCGACCTTTCTCCCACGGTTGTCAGGGAATGGAAAAATCTCTTGGACAAAACTCTCGATTCCCCTAACATCTATTATGCAGCATTTGATTTCTGCCAAATGCCATTTAAGGACAACAGTATTGATGTCATTTCTGACGGCGGCGGAATAGGCAATTGCGAAGGCGTAAAAGCAAAGGCCCTGAAAGAGGCCTACCGAGTTTTAAAACCGGGGGGTAAGCTTATAACCTCAACAGGCTTTGTAAACAAAGAAACTCTGGCGGCTCTTCCTGCGGAAACCCAAAGAGTTCTCATCCAAAAACGCCCTGACGTATTTGAGGATCTGTATGAGGATACCGTTCTCGCCGGCTTCAGCAAAATCGATAGTGTTATCAGCGGCTGTTGGTATACCGGCGATGACGAAAGCACCATCGCTGATCTGGCACGCTCCCTTGGGGTGAATTTGAAATTTACCAGCTACACAAGATATTGCAGCAAGGAATGATCCATATGATCACGCATTGCCATGCATTGAAGCTCTTCTAAGATCGCCATTGAGAACAGACTCAAAGTACAGTATAATATTTCGTGGAATACTGGACATGGAGAGGAACGAAATGATACACATAGCAATCTGTGATGATGAGAAAGATTTTGTCACACACATGACAAGCCTATTGAATCAATACGCCGCCGAAACCGGCATGGAAATAAAGATGACTGTTTATTACGACGGCATGGAGCTAATTGAAAAGTACGATACTACCATTGATCTGATTTTCCTTGACATTCAAATGCGGCTGGTGAATGGTTTGCGAGCCGCCGAGCGCATCCGCCAGATAGATGAAAAGGTCGGCATTATCTTTTTGACTACCCTTGCACAATACGGTTTGGAGGGATATAAATATCAAGCTGCCAACTACATCATTAAGCCGATGAAGTATGTCCGGCTAAAAGCGGAAATGGATCAGTGGTTGAAAAAGCATCAGAAAGAAGATAGCCCTGCTATGGTGATTACCAACGATACAGGGAGATATAAGGTGTTTCTGAAATCTCTCCGCTATGTAGAAACCTTTAACCGCAATTTGCTCCTACATACAGAGCAGGAAAATATTATCTGTTACAAGAGCATGAAAGAGATGGAACAAGCGCTGCAAGGCAAAGGTTTTATTCGCTGCCACACCAGCTACATTGTAAATTTGTTTTATGTAAAAGGTGTGAATAAGCTGGAACTTGAATTGATTACTGGTGAGATTATCACCATCAGCCAGCCGAAGCGCAAAGAGTTTATGGAACGTTTGGCTGATTATTGGGGGGATATGCTGTAATGTGGCTTTATAGCTTGTTGGACATCGTGGCAACAATAACAGAAGCGGCTATTTTTTATGTAATGACTTTGTGTTTCTGTAAGACTTGTCGATTTCAAAAAGTAATCAGCAGAATTATTCCACCGGTTGTTTATGCAATGGCGGTTATTGTTATGACCTTTTCTGTGGATATAGGAGCATATCGTCTTTTTGTGTTGCTGGCTTTGCTTATAGGATTAACGCTTCTGTGCTATGAAGTGTCATTCCGCCGGGCGCTGATTGTCATGGAGCTATCCTACTTATTGATAATACCATTTACAGAGTCCGTTGGGCTTTCCATTATGGATTTTGTTTATCACGGTGATATAATGACACAAGTGGATGGAACAGTCATTATCAAATGGCAGATATATGCCTTTATCATGCTGCTGAGATTGTTGTTTTTGATGGTTACCTACCGCTTATTAAAGAATTTCAAATATGATATTCTGCCTAAAGATGCAGCCATTGTATCTATCAGTTTTCTTTTGGTTTTCGGTGTATCATTTGCAAGCACTTATGGGTATTTGAATTTGAGAACGTCCGATACATCATCATTGGATTTAATTACATCTGTACTCGGTGTAGTTTTTATTGTACAATTTTTGTATTCCAGAAATGTGTCCTATCTCCGGGAGCAGGGGCAGCGGGACAAAATGCAGATTGCCCAGCTGCAGCAGCAATTTGCTTACTATCAAGAAAAAATGAAAGATGAAGAACGGGTCCGCTCTATCTACCATGACCTGAAAAACCACTTGCTTGTAATGGAAAGCAGCCAGAACACAAAAGAAACACGCCGGATGGCGGAAACGCTGCGCTCCCAAATTGCGGCCTACGAGGACTATGTGCATACGGGAAATGAATTTCTGGACATCATTCTGAAAGATAAGGCGGCAAAGGCTCATGAAAAACAGATTGATTTTTCGGCTATGGTTGACTTTCATGGGATCGGCTTCATGGAGCCACTGGACATCAGTACCATTTTCGGCAACGCCATTGACAACGCGATAGAGGCCAGCGAAAACCTGCCGGAGTACAGGCGTCTGATTACTGTTAAGGCCGAGCGTGTCCGGGATATGCTGCTTATCACCATAGAAAACAATATGTCGCCGGGAAACCATCTCACAGAGGGAACCACAAAGAAAGACCCTTTTGTGCACGGCTTTGGTATTCCCAACATCAAAAAAGCCGTAGAGAAATACGGCGGCCAGTGCAGCTTCCAACAGGAAGAAAGAACCTATCGGTTGAACATCCTGATCCCATGCCCTTAATTGAACGACGTCGTTTCTTCGTGAAGCGGCGTTTTTTCTGTCCTTATTTTCGGGAGATCTTTAGTTTTTTCATCGTAGATATTAGATTACGCATTTTCCATTGTGCCTTTCTTTTGGCCGGATATAATGAAAGCAAATCCAGAAAAACAAAGTGAGGTCATGGTATATGAGTATTTTAAGCACGAAACAACTGACGAAGCAATACGGCGACGAGCCGAACATTGTCAAGGCACTGGACGGCGTAAGCATTTCTATTGAGCCGGGTGAATTTGTTGCCATCATCGGCACATCCGGCAGCGGGAAATCCACCCTGCTGAATATGCTGGGCGGCTTAGACCGCCCCACTTCCGGGACGGTAAAGGTAGATAACTATGAGCTGGGCAAGCTGAAAGACGAGGACTTGACTGTATTCCGCCGCCAGCGGATCGGCTTCATTTTCCAGAATTATAATCTTGTTCCGATCCTGAACGTGTATGAAAACATCGTCATGCCCATTCAGCTTGACGGGAAAAAGCCGGATAAGAAATTCATCAAAGAGATTGCAGTGCTGCTGGGCCTGGAAAAGAAGCTTTTGCATATGCCCAACACCCTTTCCGGCGGCCAGCAGCAGCGGGCAGCCATTGCAAGGGCATTAGCCAGCAAACCGGCCATTATCCTTGCCGACGAACCCACTGGCAATCTGGACAGCAGGACCAGCGATGAAGTGATTGAACTTCTGAAAGTCACCAGCCAGAAATTCCATCAGACCATTGTAATGATTACCCACAACCCGGAAATCGCAGCACAGGCAGATCGCACCATCCACATTGAGGATGGCCGTACCCAGAAGTAAGGCGGTGATACCATGAAAAGGCAGAAATCAATCATACGCACATTGGCAAACCGCAGTTTCAAGGCGAATAAAACGCGCAATTTGATTGCCGTCTTTGCCATTGTCTTAACAACGGTCATGTTTACATCCTTGTTTGTCCTATCGCAGAGCATGGTTGAAAATATGCGGAACATGAATTTCCAGCAGGCCGGATATAACAGCCATTTGAGTTCCGGCACAATGACGGACGCCGATGCGGAGAAAATCATTGCCCATGAAGCTGTCCGGGACTACGGGGAAAGCACGATCATCGGAGTGGCCGAAAATAAGGAATTAACCGGGCGGCAGGTGGAACTCCGCTATGCCGATGAAAACTATGCCTGTTCCAGCTTTTCCTATCCCACAACAGGAACCATGCCGGTACAAGTGCGGGAGATCGCTTTGGACACCATCACCCTTGATAAGCTGGGGCTGCCCTATGAATTGGGACAGGAAATCACCTTTGAATGGCGCAAGGACTTAACTTCTGACGAATACACCACCAGTACCTTTGTCCTCTCCGGGTATTGGGACGGTAATTTTGCTGCTATGGCAAGTATGGCATGGGTTTCCGAAGCCTTTGTTCAAAGCCAATGTACAAGTGTCGACCAAGAAGCGCAGCTTGCAAACGGGCAGGTATTGGGAACCGTGATGCTCCACCTTGATCTTTATAGTGACACCAATCTGGAAGGAGCGGCGGCACAGATTTTAGCCGACACCGGCTTGTCGGATGTCTCCCTTTCTCCCAACGGGGCTTATGATGCCACCATGAACCAGAATATGATCCGTGAAGTATTGCCGATGGCAATTTGCATGATATTGGTATTTGCCAGCGGGTATCTGATTATCTATAACATTTTCCAGATTTCCGTTTCCGGCGACATCCGCTTTTATGGCAGGCTGAAAACCTTGGGAACCACCAAAAAGCAACTAAAGAAGATGATTTACGGGCAGGCCAACCGTCTGTCGTTAGTCGGTATTCCTATCGGGCTTGTGATCGGGTATCTGCTGGGAATTGTGTTAGTGCCGGTAATGATAACCGGGACAACGGGAAAAGCACAGACAGCGGCCAATCCTTATATCTTCATTGGCTCTGCGATGTTTGCCTATCTGACCGTCCTGATCTCCTGCATGAAGCCCGCTAAAATTGCTGGCAAGGTTTCTCCGATGGAAGCCCTGCGCTATACCGATACAAGAGCCGCCGGCAAACGGAAAATCAAGAAAAACACCGGCGGCGCAAGCATCCCGAAAATGGCGCTGGCAAACTTAGGCCGGAACAAGAAGCGCACCATTACGGTGATCTGCTCCCTGACGCTGGGGCTTGTGCTGCTTTCCTGCGTCTATGCGAAAAATGCCAGCTTTGATATTGATAAATACATGAGTCAGACTGTTATCAGTGATTTTGTGGCAGAGGACAGCTCGATTTCTTCTACCTTTGGAACCTATAACCCCTACGGCACAACCATCTCCCGGTCACTGGCGCGAAACATTGATGGGCTTTCCGGGTTAGAGGCCACGGGGCGCTTGTATTCGCAGGTATTTACCCAACAAATCGGGACCTCTGCCCTTGAAAATATCCAGACCTATTATAATGCTGATGACCGGTTGGCATACATTGAAGCAACGGACGCAGGGCTGGCCGAAGCTTACTATGATATGATCCTGAGCGGCGAGTGTGTTTCCATTCTGTACGGCGTTGACGGCCTGATACTGGACACTTTTGCACAAGATAGCCGGATATTGGACGGCACCTTTGATAAAGACAAATTCTTGTCCGGGAGCTATGTCGTGATGGAGGCAGCCACCGGCGCGGAGGACAGTGAGAAAGAAACACAGCCCACCTATTCCGTTGGAGATATGGTAGAACTGAATGGACAGCAATATGAAGTGATGGCGATTGTGGCAGATATACCCGCGATCACCGAGGGCGTCAATAGCAGTACGCAGGATTTCCTTTCCTTCTATCTTCCGGCAGATACATTCCAGAAGATGTATCCGGACAACACTCTGCGAAAGATGTTCTTTGATGTAGCCGAAGAATATCAGCCACAGGCAGAAAAAATGCTGATTGACTACCGCGACAACATAGATAAATCCCTGAACTATACTGCAAAATCCACTCTGATTGAACATTATCAGGAACAGACACGGGCTAATACGATCATGGGCTTTGCCATCAGCTTGATTATTGCTTTTGTCGGCATTTTGAACTTTATCAATTCCATGCTGACAGCGATTGTTTCCCGGCAAAAAGAATTTGCCATGATACAGAGTATCGGCATGACAAAGCGGCAGCTTCGCTGTATGTTGATTGACGAAGGTCTTTACTATGCGGTCAGTACTTTAGCTGCCTCCTATGTTTTGGGAACATTGGGCGTAGCAATCGGCATCCGCGCAATGGTGTCCGGCGACTGGACAGCAACTTTCCACTTTACCCTTATGCCGCTTGTGATCTGCACACCGATTTTGATTATCTTTGCAATTCTGATTCCGTATATTTGTTTCAAGAATTTGGAAAAGCAAAGTATTGTGGAACGATTAAGAGCAACAGACTGATTCAGCTTTACAGATAAGCAATTAAGGGGCGACAGACTAAAGCGCTGCCGCTCCGCACTACCATTCAGAAAGGGGAATTCCTATGACCAAATTTGACGAATATCAATAGCATATCCCGTACTCGCATAATGCGGCTGTTAGTATACCGGCGATGACGAAAGCACCATCGCTGATCCGGCACGCTCCCTTGGGGTGAATTTGAAATTTACCAGCTACACAAGATACTGCAGCAAGGAATGATCCAAAGGGATAGAAGGAACTCTGAAAATTAAGCTGTCAAAGACCCGAAAGCAATTGACACCGAATATAGGTATATGTATAATTTTGGTGTTGGCCCGCAAATTAGTTGGCAGCCCCTTTAAGTCCATCTCATTATCTCCACGGCAACGCCATTGACTTTTCTGCCAAACGCCTTGGCCCATATCATCAGGCAGACTTTCCATGCGCCATAAAATCCTCATGGCATTGCAAAAACTTCCCGAGACGGCGGATGTCTGTCTGGGAGATGTGTCCCAATTTGATGAAACTTTTGTCCTTGACTGCTATAAGGTCAAAGAACCGGACGCTGGAATAGGGCGCAAGCCCCGCAAACATGGCGCAAAAGCATTAAAAAGGGGCATTTCCGGCGAATATCTTTGCATCTGCACGGACATCCAGCGTAAAGGGACGGCTTTTGCTGTCACCTACCGAAATACAGAACCGATAATCAGGCAATTGACGTAAAACCATATTGGCAGTAACCGGCACAAGCTATTGCCACAGTAATAGGAGAAAAGTTGATGACCATAGAAGAAATAAAAGTTCGTCAATTGGCAAATCAACATTTGCTGAGACCGACAGATAAAATGACGGTGCTGCACGATCTTTGCGGTGTTCAGGCGCAGTTCATGGTAAACGCTATGCATTCGCTGAAAATAAGGAGTTTCGACTATCACGAGGACACGGTCGAAGATGGTCTTGTGAAAAACTGGACTGTCAGAGGAACGGTTCATGTATTTGCGGAAGATGACCTCCCCCTATTTATTCACTGTAATAATGGGCAAGATTATCTACGCAACGATTGGAGCGGATATACATTTTGGAATCAGCGCGATAAGTGGGCGCTTACGCCGGAGCGACAAGCCTTTTTTGCTAATGTGATCTTGGAGGCCCTTAAATGCTCCGAACTGACGAGAGATGAATTAAAGGATGTCTGCAGACAAAATGGCATGACCGAACCGGAAGAAAGCAGTATGTTTGATCAATGGGGTGGCGGCGTTCGTGAAATGTGCGAACGTGGATTTATTAACTATGTTGTTCAGGAAAAGAAAGCTTTCTGCCTCTCACCTGCCTTTACTCCCATTCCGGAGCGAGAAGCAAAACTTGAAATGGCTCGTCGATATTTCACGCACATGGGTCCTGCCACCATTCACGATGCCATGTACTATTTCCATGCAACAGCCGCGCAGGTTAAAGATTGGCTTTCCCAACTGCCGGTATCAACAACGGAATGTGCAGGTAAAACCTATTATTATATCAACAACAACCAGACATACGATCAAGGAATTCCCAAATGTTTATTTCTTGCAGGATTTGACCAGCTTCTCTTAGCTCACGAGAAAAAGGAAAGCTTATTTTTGAGCCAAGAAAATATGAGAGCGATATTCAATCTTGCAGGAATTGTAATGCCTGCATTGCTGATTGATGGCAATGTAGTCGGCAAATGGAAAAAGAAGAAGAAAAAATTGTCGGTTACGATGTTCAAAGCAGTAACACAACAAGAAAAAAACATCGTTGCCGATTTTGCAGGTACACTGTGGAATGATATTGCATCAATAAGTTTTGATGAATGAGTATTTTTCTGCGGTGTTATACGATAAATACGTCTTCTTGTGCATCCTTATTTCCCGGACAATATGATTGGCAACTTATAAATACCCCTGCGTCTTCTTCACTGGTTGTTCTGATAAGACGGGGATCCGTGGGCGCCGTAGCCAAGATATTTCGCTTTGATGTCCCTGCCTATTTCTATATTTTTGATATAATCTTTCGTGATGGCAGCTTTAATTAATAAATATACAAGCAGGAGCACAAATAAAACGACTATACAAAGAATTATGATTCCCATGATTCTTAAAAACCGACTCATATCTGCTTTGTCTCCTTTGCTTTCTTGACAAGCTTACAAACAGTATGCTATATATTAGTGGCACAAAGTAACGTTTTAAGTTATTATATCATTGCTCTTGATTGATACCAGATAAGGATAAATTTCAGATTGAAAAGAGAATATTGAAAAAATTTTTAGCATATGCTATAATGCCAATAGGCAAAAAGAAATCACAAGTCCATGCGGGCAAAAAATGAATCCCCAAACCGTGTTGCAGCACAGTTTGGGGATTCTTCTTTTCTTTTATAGTGGCAAAGCACCCACTAGGTTAGTTGTTGCTCTTATCGTCACTGTCTAACCATTTGATGATGTAGTGGCAGGCTACACCAGCCAAAACAGCAACTAAAAAAGAAATCACAACTTCCATGCAAACACCTCCTCCCTGTTGCGGGTGTCGGTGAGCAACACATATATTTTATCAAATTATTCGATATTTTTCTACATTTATCTCAAAGATCTGTTCTGAGGATTGTGGCTATAGCAATCCGATGCTCGCTATCTCTATGGACACTGTCATAAAATGGCTTCTCGGGGAGTTAATTTTCTTAATTTATACCTTTACCTTCCGAAAGAAAATACCTCCTAAAAAATTAACACCTAAAAGCGATGGAATGCCTTTAGGTGCTACAATTTTAAGGTGTATAATGTCAACAAAGCATTTTACAGATAGACAAAAAAGCGCATATTATCAGAATAATTCTGACATATCCAATACATCTTCTTTAATCCAGACTATACTGTCGGTTTTGGATTTTCACCAAATTATATCTATGGACTTCAATGGCCAACACCCAGACAGTCCAGAATCTCCTCCTGTGTTTTAAGCTGCCTGCAGCGGTGCGCCAGCGCCCTGGCCTCCTCCACAGTGATCTTCGCCAATGCAGCCTTCACACCTGCAAGGCAGGCCGGACTCATGCTGAGCTTCCTCGCCCCAAGCCCCGTCAGCAGAACCGCCCCCTGAGGGCTGCCCGCCATTTCCCCGCACACCGAAACCGGCTTGTTCCGTTCCCCAAAGGCTGCGAAAACCTCTTCCAGCAGCCGCAGCATAGCCGGGGAATAGCTCCGATAGTAAGCTGCCGCCTCCCGGTTGGTCCTATCGGCGGCACAGACATACTGTGTCAGGTCATTGGTGCCCACGCTGGCGAAATCCACCTCCTCCGCTGCCAGATCAGCCGTCAGCGCCACAGACGGAACTTCCACCATGATCCCCAGCCGAATATGAGGATTGTAGGAAAGTCCTCCTTCCTCCAGCCGGGCCATGGCCTCCCTCACGTATGACTTTGCCAGACGAATGTCCTCTATCCCCCCCGCCATGGGAAACATCAGCCATAGGTCGCCGTAGGCCGAAGCCCTAAGAGCGGCCCTCAACTGGGTCATGAACAGCTCCGGCCGGGCAAAGCAGAGCCGCAGCGCCCGATTGCCCAAAAAGGGATTCTCCTCCTTGGGCAGCCATAGGCAAGGGGGCCTCTTGTCCCCCCCAATATCCAGCGTCCGAAGCGTCACCGGCTTTCCTCCAGCCCTTATCAGCACCTGCTTATAGGCCTGAAACTGCTCCTCCTCCGAGGGCAGGGCGGAGCTTCCCATATACAGAAATTCCGTGCGCAGCAGACCGATGTAGTCATAATGTTCTCCGGGGACTTCAAAGCGAGCTGATTCCACATTGATTCCCACCTCAACGGATACCCCGTCCTTGGTAGCTCCCGGCCGGGACAGATACCGATCCTCCATGCTGCGTTTCCGAAGCATCTCCTCCTGCCCTTTTCGGCAAAGATCCAACTCTTCCTCCGAGGGTTCCAGAATCACCTGCCCCCTCACCGCGTCCAGCGCCAGCAGCGCCCCGTGAGGAACTCTGCACAGCACATCCGCCACCCCCGCCACTGCCGGGATCCCATGGCTTCTGGCCAGAATGGCGGAATGAGAGTTGCAGCCTCCGTCCTCAGTGACGATCCCCTTCACATGAGCCGGATCCAGCGTCGCCGTGTCCCCGGGCAGCAGCTCTTTTGCCACCACAATCACGTCCTGCTCCAACCGGGAAAGCCTTCTTTCCTCCCTCCCTTGGCAGATACGTATGAGACGCTTCTTTACGTCACGGATATCAGCGCTCCGGGCTGCGATCAGCGGATCCACCGCCTGCGCCAACAGTCCGGCAAATTCCTCAAACACCTTCTCCACGGCGGCTTCCGGCTCCAGACGCTCCTCTCTGACGGCGGACTCCGTCCGAAGCAGCAGCTCATGATCCTCCAGAATCATACAATGCGCCTGCAGAATCTCCGCCCATGCCACGGCGTCAGATTCCTCTGCCAGCCGCGCCAGCTCCTCCTTTGCCAGCCCCACCGCCCGGTGAAAACCCTCCAGCTTTTCTGCTTCCCTCCCCGGCTCATAATGTCTCCGGCACACCTCCGGCTCCCTCTCCCCGTATACATATGCCCGTGCCACGGCGATTCCCTGAGAAACCGGATTTCCGGTCAGCACAAGCCTCCTGCCGTCTCTGTTATTCTCCGCCATGCTCCCGTCTCCCTCCTGCCTGCGCCGAATGCCATCCTTTTCTTAAATCCGCTCCCCCCAAAGCGGCAGAGGCTTCCGCAGTTTCTTTCCATCCGCTTTTTGGGGGCTTACTACCATTGTACCTTGTTTTGGCCCTTCTGTCAAAAACCCTATGACAGCCCTCCCTGATCATCCCCGAAAAACCGAAAACGCCATGGCCCTATAGGCCATGACGTTTCCGGAACCGCAACTTTTAAAACATAAGCAACTTTCAAAAGCATAAACATGCTAAAGCTGACTGGTCAGCTGTCAAGACTCATTCCCCCTCCGGCTCCAACAACGCCCTTTCATAGCTTTCCAAAATAACCTTCTGAATCGACTCCCTCGTCTGCGAGTTGATGGGATGCGCGATATCCCTATACTCGCCGTCCGAAGCCTTTTTGCTTGGCATTGCGATAAACAGGCCCTTGTCTCCCTCGATTATCTTGATGTCGTGTACCACGAATTCGTCATCAAGAGTGATGGAAACCACTGCCTTCATCTTGCTTTCCTTCGCAATTTTGCGGACGCGAACATCAGTAACCTGCATCTTACACCTCCTTATCCGGAAACCTTTGTGAGAAGCCATGCGGCAGCCGGACACCCGCCCGTTCCCTGCGCATAGCCAGACTATAGTTACCCCGTATATCTCTCATTGCGTTCCACCACAATGCGAATACGCCCCTCGTCACCCGTATAACGGGAATTTGCCCGAATCGTGCTCCTGCTCTCCACGATGCAATTCTCAATATAGGCATTGTCTCCGATATAGACATCATTCAGGATGATGGAATTCTTGATCACACAGTTATTTCCGATAAAGCTTTTCTTAAAGACCACCGAGTTCTCCACCCTGCCGTTGACGATACAGCCGCTGGAGATCAGACTGTTCCTGACGGTGACGCCCACATTATACTTAGCAGGGGCCAGATCGTCCACCTTGGAATAAATATCCGGATGCTGCTTGAAGAAATAGTTGCGCACCTCCGGCTTCAGAAAGTCCATATTGGCATCGTAATAATCCTCCACGGAGGCAATGTTGCGCCAATAGTCCCTCATCTTGTAGCCGTATATCCTCTTTATGTCCTTGTACCTGACAAGGACATCCCTGACGAAATCATACCGATCCTCTTCCGCACACTTCTCGATCATCTCTATGAGCTGGCGGCGGCGCAGAATATAGATGCCGCAGGAGATCACGCTGGACTTGGCCTTCAGAGGCTTTTCCTCATACTCCTCGATGCGGCCGTCCTCGTCCATACGGACGGTGCCGAAACGTTCCACCCCCACATCGCTTCCCATTTCCTTGCACACCACCGTGATATCCGCCTTCTTCTCTATATGATATTCCAGCACCCTGCTGAAATCCATCTTGTACACCCCGTCCCCGGAGGATATTACCACATAGGGTTCATGGCTGCTCTTGAGAAATGCCAGATTCTGATAGATGGCATCCGCGGTGCCCCTATACCAATTGCTGTTCTCCGCCGTCACGGCGGGAGTGAGAACGAACAGTCCCCCCTGCTTTCGCCCGAAGTCCCACCATTTGGAGGAGCTGAGATGCTCGTTGAGGCTTCTGGCATTGTACTGGGTGAACACCGCCACCTTCTGAATGTGGGAGTTGGACATATTGCTCAAAGTAAAATCGATGCTCCGGTAGCTGCCTGCGATAGGCATGGCGCACACCGCCCTCCTCCGGGACAGCTCCTGCATCCTTCGGTTATTGCCTCCCGCTAAAATGATTCCGATGGCCCTCACTGCTAATCACCTGCCTTAATCAATGTTCTGCCGCTTCCCAGAGAAAAGTTCTCATAATCCGCCCCGGTGGTCACCCCGGAAATGACGGAATTCTTTCCCACCGTTATGCCGTTGGGGATGACGGTCCTCTCCCCCACGGTAACAATTCCCCGGTTGTAGATATGGGGGGCCATGTCGTTCTCCGCCTCCCCGCCCACGCCCAGACGCACATGGTTGCCGATCCGCACTTCTTCCGCCACAATGGCCTTGTACATCTCGCAGTCGTTACCGATCTGGGTCCGGTTCATAATGATGGAATCCCTGATCACCGTGTTCTTTCCGATCGTGACCCCGCATCCGATGACCGAATTATACACCTTGCCGTAGACATCCGTCCCCTCCCCTATGATGCTGCGCTCTACAACGCTGTCATCGGAAAAATATTGGGGCGGCTGAATCTCGCTCTTGGTGAACACCTTCCAGTACTCCTCATAGAGGTTGAATTCCGGCACAATGTCTATGAGCTCCATATTCGCCTGCCAATAAGAGTCCAGAGTGCCCACGTCCTTCCAATATCCCATGAACTCGTATGTATACATGGGCGCTCCCTTCCCGTGACAGTAGGGAATCACATGCTTTCCGAAATCAAGGGCCGGCTGGCCTGCCATTTCCACCAGCGCCCGCTTCAGGGTCTTCCAATTGAAGATATAGATGCCCATGCTGGCCAGATTGCTGCGGGGGCGCTCCGGCTTCTCCTCGAACTCCATGATCTTTCCCTTCTCATCAGCGATCATGACGCCGAACCGGCAGGCTTCCTCTATGGGAACCGGCATCACCGCTATGGTGACGGCTGCGCCGTTTTCTTTGTGGGCGTTCAGCATAAGCTCATAATCCATCTTATACACATGATCCCCTGAAAGAATCAGCACATACTCCGGATGGAAGCTCTCCATGTATTCCAGATTCTGGTAGACGGCATTGGCCGTGCCGGTATACCACTCGCTGTTGGAGCTCTTCTCATAGGGCGGAAGCACCGTGACCCCGCCGATGTTGCGGTCAAGGTCCCAGGGAATGCCGATTCCGATATGGCTGTTCAGCCTCAGGGGCTGATACTGGGTCAGCACGCCCACTGTGTCCACTCCCGAATTGATGCAGTTAGAAAGAGGAAAATCTATGATGCGGTATTTCCCTCCGAATGCCACGGCCGGCTTCGCCATCTTGGCGGTGAGCACCCCCAGCCTGCTGCCCTGGCCTCCGGCCAGAAGCATGGCGATCATTTCCTTCTTAATCATGAATTCACCTCGGTCAAAACCCGTGTCCCATGCCTTTCCTTTCTGACAATCGGCATCGGCGCACTCAATTTCGGCAGCGCTTCCAGCGGCTGCCCTCTTTTTAACATTGTATCATACTCTTCATGAAAATGAAACAGCTTGTGACATTTTCGCACGAAATTTACATTTTTCACATTTTGTCCAAGATTTTTTGTCTATTTATACCAATGGAATCAAATTCATATCGCCGGATATAAATCTCACAAGAAGAATTCGCGGCTTCCCCCAAGATTCCATTTGTCTTTTCCGAGGATTGCGATTATAATAATGGCATAAAACCCCATTGCCGCAGGTATAATATTACAATGGAAGGATATTTCCATCGGCCCCCGCGGCCTCTTCCCGCCATCCGGCGCAGACAAAAAAGCTGACATAGGGCGGCAAAGGAAAGAAACAAAAACGCAACCAAAACAGACAAAGCAAAAAAGGAGATGCACATATATGTACAAGATCGACTTTTCCAATCCCTCCTCCATATATTTCGTAGGCATTGGCGGCATCAGCATGAGCGCTCTGGCGGAGCTGCTGGCGGACGCAGGCTTTCAGGTGTCCGGCTCCGACAAGGCCCGCAGCGCCCAGACTTCCGCTCTGGAAGCCAAGGGCGTCACCGTTTTCTACGGACATCGGGCCGAAAATATTACCGACCACATCGACTGCGTGATCTTTACCGCCGCCATCCATCCCGACAACCCGGAATACGCGGCTGCCCACCAGAGACAGATCCCCTGCCTCACCAGAGGTCAGCTCATGGGACAGATCATGGAGCATTATCAGATCCCCATAGGCATCAGCGGCACCCACGGAAAGACTACGACCACCTCCATGGTCAGCGAGATCCTGCTGCATGCAGGCACGGATCCCACCCTCCTTGTGGGGGGCAGCCTCAATGCCATAGGCGGCAACCTGCGCATCGGAAGGTCGGAATATTTCGTGACAGAGGCCTGTGAATACACCAACAGCTTTCTGAACTTCTCTCCCAAGATCGGCGTGATTCTGAACATCGAGGAGGATCACATGGACTTTTTCAAGGATCTGGCGGACATACGCAGCTCCTTCCGCAAATATGCCCAGCTGCTGCCGGACGATGGCTGTCTTATCATCAACAGCCAGATTCCCAATCTGGAAGAGATCACCGACGGTCTGCGCTGTGCCGTAGTCACCTTCGGCCCCGGAAAGGAAGCCGACTATCACCCCACGCAGATCAGCTACGACGCTCTGGCCCGTCCCAGCTTCATTTTGCAGGGGCCGGACGGAGCGGAGCACACACTCTCCCTGCAGGTTCCCGGCGAGCACAATGTTCACAACGCTCTGGCCGCCGCAGCCCTTGGAGACCGGCTGAACATCCCTTGGGAAGTGATCAGCGAAGCCCTCCGCAGCTATACCAGCACTCACCGGCGCTTCGAGCATAAGGGCGCCGTGGGCGGAGTTACCGTCATAGATGACTACGCCCATCATCCCACGGAGATTGCCGCCACCTTGAACACCGCCGGAAAGTATCCTCATAGGACGCTGTGGTGCGTCTTCCAGCCCCACACCTATACCAGAACCAAAGCTTTCCTCAAAGAATTCGCAAAGGCCCTGACTCTGGCGGACAAAGTGGTGCTGGCCGACATTTTCCCCGCCAGAGAGACCGACACGCTGGGAGTCAGCTCGGAGCTTCTCCGGCAGGAGGTGCAGGCTCTGGGTACGGAATGCTACTATTTTCCCACCTTCGACGAGATCGAAAACTTTCTGCTGGAAAATTGCATAAAGGATGATCTGTTGATAACTATGGGGGCGGGAGATATACAGAAAATCGGGGAAAGCCTGCTGGGAAACTAATTATCCACACTTTCCACATTCATCGTCTCAGTATGCGCCGGCAGAGCTGTGGATATTCCGGTTCTTGACTGTGGATAATTTTTCCTGTTTTTTCTTGGATACGGAAGCCTATTCCCGATTTTGTCCACAATATCCACATTTTCCACATTTGATCGGCTTTTTTGAGCTCATATGGTTTTAGGGAAATTGTCTATTTTCTTTTCAAAGGCCTTGTGCTATACTTTGTCTACCGTGAAGCAAAGCCCTTCAGCACTCATGAGGCCGGAAAGGAAAGTGTCAGCAATGTCGCATTTGACGATTTATCAATCCAATTATGTAGATGCTACCGTAGTGTCCAACTTGTTTATCGATGAATATATGAAGGATGCAAACGATGCCCAGATAAAGGTCTACCTCTATCTTCTCCGCATGATGAATGCCCGTGAGGCCACCAGCGTATCCGACATCGCAGACAAGTTCAACCATACGGAAAAGGATATTCTCCGGGCGCTTAAATATTGGGAAAAGCAGCGGCTCCTTGATCTTGACTACGACAGCGGCAAAAATCTGGCGGGCATCCATATACGGGATCTTTCAGGAAATGACAAGGACAAAGCCGTCTCTGTGCCCCAGCCGGAGCCTTCCTTCATTCCCCTGCCGGCGTCCTCGCCCTCCCCGGAGCTTGGGAGCTCCAAAGCATTTTCGGCCTTGCGCTCTCAGGAAGCCCCCATGCCCCCGTCCCAAGAGACGCCGCAGGAGTCTTCCCCTTACGAGAAGCCTTCCTATTCCGCCGACCAGCTTCGGGAATTCAAGTCCCGTCAAGAAACCGCGCTGCTTTTGTCCATCGCGGAGTCTTATATCGGAAAGCCCCTGACGCCCTCGGAGATAAAGACCATCCTATATTTCACGGATGTGCTGCGCTTTTCCGACGATCTGATCGACTATTTGATTCAATATTGTGTGGACAGAGGAAAAAAGGACTTCAAATACATAGAAAGGGTGGCCGTGAACTGGGCAGAGTCCGGCATTACCACTCCTAAGCAGGCCCAAAAGGCATCCTCCCGGTACGACAAGAATGTCTATACCATTATGAACGGTCTGGGAAAAGATGCCTCGCCTACGGTGAAGGAGATGGAGTTCATCACCCGCTGGACAAAGGATTACGGCTTTTCCACCGACATTATCGTGGAGGCCTGCCAGCGCACTGTTCTGGCAACGGACAAGCATCGCTTCGAGTACGCGGAGGGGATCTTGAGCAGCTGGAAGCGTCAGGACGTACACCACAAATCCGACATTGCAAAGATAGACAGCCAATACCAGCAGCGGAAGAAGCCCTCTCCGAAACAGCCCGCCAACCGCTTCAACCAGTTCACCCAGAACACCTACGATTTCGAGGCTTTAGAGCAGGAGCTGTTGAGCAACTGACGAAAACGTTCTATCCCTATTAGAAAAGGAGAGCAGACGTGGCCCTCACCAATTCTCAATATGAAGCCATCCAAAAAAAATATGAGCGCAGAAGGGACGTACACCGATCTCTGGGCCGTTCCAGACAGGAGGAGGTCTACGCCGCCATCCCCGAATTTCAGCAGCTGGCGGAATCCGTCAGCACCCTCTCCGTAGCCAGCGCGCGGCGCATGCTGGAGGGTGACGATGACGCGCTGGACGTTCTCCACAGACAGCTCACCGAGATCGCTTCCCGCCAAAAGCAGCTTCTGATCCAGAACGGCTTTCCTGCAGACTATCTGGATCCCGACTACGACTGCCCGGACTGTCGGGATACCGGATACATCCTCACGGAGGATGGAATGCGCCGGAAATGCCATTGCTTCCGGCAGCAGGAGATTTCCATACTCTATGCCCAGTCCAACATTCAAGAGCAGATCGCCAGAGAGAACTTTTCCTCTCTCTCCTATGATTATTATCAGGGGGAGGATCTGCGCCGGTTCGAGACCGCGGTACAGATATGCAAAAAATTCGTCCAGTCCTTCAAGAAAGACTATCGAAATCTGTTTTTTTATGGTACAGTAGGAACGGGGAAGAGCTTCTTATCCGGCTGCATTGCGCAGGAGCTGCTGCAGCAGGGCCATTCCGTGATCTATTTCAGCGCTCCTGGCCTTTTTGACACGCTGGCGCGCTACTCCTTTGATGCAAAGTCCAAGGAGGCCCTTCATGATCTGTATGAAGACTTCTATAACTGTGACCTGCTGATCATTGATGATCTGGGCACCGAAATCACCAACAGCTTCGTGACCTCACAGCTGTTTTCTTGTCTCAATGAACGCTACCTGCGTGGCCGAGCCACCTTGATTTCCACAAACTTAAGTCTTGAGGAACTCCGTGACCGGTATTCCGATCGTATTTTCTCCCGGATCACCAGCAGCTTTACGCTGTGCAAGCTCACGGGTCCCGACATCCGCATCCTAAAAAAACGCATGGCCAGCAGCTGGACGCAGACGGCAACCTGAGGCTTTGGCCCATGACGCCCCAAGACCCTTGACGCTTCATTCGACTCTTACAATAAAAGAAAGGACACTCATATGGGCAACCGCGAAGAAAAAAGAAATCTGGAAACCATTCCCGTAGGCTCTCTTGGAATCATCACGCTGGAGGGCTGCAGGCCTCTGGGGGAGAAAATCGATCAGTACCTTGTGAAATGGCGCAGGGAAAGGCAAAGCGAGCACAAGGGTTCCCTTGCGTTCTCCGGCTATCAGCGGGATACCTACCTGCTGAAGGCATCCGTTCCCCGCTTCGGTTCCGGCGAAGCCAAGGGCATGATTCTGGAGTCCGTGCGCGGCGTGGATCTCTATCTGCTGGTGGATGTCTGCAACTATTCCCTGACCTATTCCTTATGCGGCTTTGAGAATCATATGTCTCCCGACGACCATTTTCAGGATCTGAAGCGTATCATTGCGGCGGTTGGCGGAAAGGCCAGACGCATCACCGTCATTATGCCCTTCCTATACGAGAGCCGCCAGCACAAACGAACCGCCAGAGAATCTCTGGACTGCGCTCTGGGCCTGCAGCAGCTGGTGCAGATGGGCGTGGACAATATCATCACCTTCGACGCCCACGATCCCAGAGTACAGAATGCGATTCCTCTCCACGGCTTCGAGACAGTGCAGCCCGCCTACCAGTTCATCAAGGGACTGCTGCGCAATGTGGAAGGCCTGAAGCTGGACACAGACCACATGATGGTCATTAGTCCCGACGAGGGCGGCATGAGCCGGGCCATCTATATCGCCAATGTGCTGGGTCTGGACATGGGAATGTTCTACAAGCGCAGAGATTATACCACTGTGGTGAATGGACGCAATCCCATCATCGCCCACGAATTCTTAGGCACCAGTGTGGAAGGCAAGGACATGATCATCATTGACGATATGATCTCCTCCGGCGACAGCGTTCTGGAGGTAGCCGCCGCCCTGAAGCAGCGGAAGGCCAGAAAAATCTTCGTGTTCGCCACCTTCGGCCTATTCACCGGCGGATTGGACAAGTTCGATCAGGCCGCCGAAAACGGTCTGATCGACAAGGTGCTCACCACCAACCTGATCTACCAGACCCCTGAACTGCTGCAGCGGACCTGGTACATCAACTGTGATATGAGCAAATATATCGCCTACATCATCGATACCCTGAACCACGACTCCTCCATCAGCGATCTTCTGAATCCCAGCGAAAGAATCCAGAAGGTGGTGGCAAAGTATAAGAAGGGAAAACTCTAAGAGGGAGGCCGTCATCTCCCTCCGGGCAGCCGGAAGGCATAGACCAGATATTCTCCGCCATTGGAAACCGTAAAGCTTTCCTCCAGCCGGGCCTCAGTGCCGAGACGCTCCTCCAGATAGGAGACCACCGCGGCAGACTGAGGCCCCATATGGGCGGAGGCGACCAGATATATGGTCTCACAATCAGCGAAATAATCCTTCAGACGCCTCAGGAAGCCCGGAGAGCCGGCATACCAGCAGCCTGTAGCCACCGCATTCCTTTGTCTGAATATCTGTGTCTCGAAGGCGCTTCCCCTATAATAGATCAGCGAGCTGGCATCAATGAAAAACCTTTTGTCCGGATGGCTGTCACAATAGGAAATCATATCCTCCATGCCTTTGAAGTAGACCTCTTCCACAGCGTTCTTTTCAGAAAGATGCCTGTACTGTGACCGGAACGTATAGGCGCCGAAGGGCAGAAGCGCCAGAACCAAAAGCAGAGGCAGGCATAATTCCAGCGCAGACCTTTTTGTGCCTGCAGAGCATACTGGCCGCTGCCTTCCGACGATCAAAAGCAATAGGCACAGCAGCATAGTTATCTCGCCCAGATACAGAGGAACCATCACCCGCGGAGGCATCCTGCCCCCATAGATCAGATAGGCCCACAGCCCGCTTCTCGCCAGAAGAATTCCTCCCAGAGAAAGCAGGAATCCGTAGGCTTTCCTCCAAAAAACCGCAAAAAGCAGAACTGCCCACGCTGCCAGAAGGAGCAGATTCAGGTTCCAATATTCTTGGGTGGTATAGCTTTCCAAAAGTCCTCTGCCCAGCTGAGACAGCTCCGGCCGTATCTCCTGCCTGCCGGCCACTTCCGCAACTTCCAGCAGACAGTCTCCCGAAAGATTTTCCTCTATCATCATATACTGGCCGAAGGCACTGTACTGTTTTTCCGTCACACCGTATTTTTCCAGAATATCAGCCACATCTTCATAATCAGGAATGTCGGCATAATCCGTAATGTCCATGAGAGCGCCGATGACCTTTTCATACTCTTTCCATCCCTCACTGCTGTAGAAAATAAGATAGCTGCCCTTGCCCAGAGCCAGAATGCCAAGCAAAATCCCCGCAGTATAAAACAGCGGGCGGCACTTCCCCATCCATTCCTTAACAGAAAGGCCTTTGATCCGATACAGCTTATTTTTCATGAAATAAAAGGCCGTAAACGTCAGAACGCCCAGCGGCTGAATCATAAGCATTGCATCGCTGCGCAGCAGATAAGCCAGAAGCTCAAACATCAGAAAAAGAATGTATCGGCCTTTTCCCTGAGGATAGAGCAAAAGGCACACATATCCGGTTATGGCCAGCATGGCAGCCGTGGAGGTGAACTGGATACTGGATACAATGTAAAACCCCGCCCCATACAAGACGCCGCAGCACAGAAGGGAGAAAAGCACATCCCTTTTGTTTTCACACCGGGACAAAAAAGCGTCCGCAATGAAAAACCAGCACAAGAGCTGAAACAGCGCCAGCATTCCTCCATACCATGGCACATCGGCAGTGATGCTATAAAGGGACGAGAGTATAAAGCCGAGTATATAGTCTACATAATACGCATGAGCCTCCGGAGCACCCGTCATGGCACCCGAAAAGATCTCCGTTATCATGCGATCGTCATTGGTCTCAAATACGATCCCTGCAAATCTGTTGATGAGAAATATCCAGACCGCCGCCATACAAACCGAGATCAGTATATGGTATTTTTTCATCTTCATGTCCATCTCCTCCATACGAAACAGTATAACATATCTTCAGTATATCGGATTCAGACCGCTGACGCAACAATGAATATGACAAAATAGGAATCCCCTCTGCGGGGATCCCTATACTTCTACCCCTTCACGGAGCAACGTCCTTATTGATTCTGCGAAACTCGGTGGGAGAAACCCCTGCAATGCTTTTAAACACCCGCAGAAAGGTCGCCTTGCTCGGAAGCCCCACCTCCTCCGCTATGAGGCCGATGGGCTTATCTGTGGAGATCAGCAGATTTTTTGCTATTGCGATTCGGTATTCTGCCACATAGACGCTCAGATTCACGTTCATATAGGCCTTGAACACCCGGGACATATAATGAGGGGAAAGCCCAAAGTGGTCGGCAATCTCCGTGAGGCCGATGTTTTTCTGGTAGTTTTCATGGATATAACCGATGATCTCATTCATTCTGGCCTTCACGTTCACGCTTCTCAAGCGATAATATCCGCACAAGCCCTCTGCCGCCCTGCCCACATACTCCGTATAGCGGCCAAGGCCCTCCGCCGCGTTCCTGCTGCCGAACGCAAAGCAGTCCTCCTCCAGCCCGGTTATCTCATGAAAATCCACCCGTTCCTCCCTTGCCAGCCTGCACATCCTGCGAAAGACCGTGTACCAGAACTGCTTCTGCTCCTGCACCAGCACCGTCTTTTCCCTCATCTCTTCCTGCCATTGGCCCAGAATGTCCTTCAGCGCCTTTTCATTCCCCGTCCTTATGACATTCTCTATCTTAGTCAGCTTTTCCTTGTCCAGACTCATGCTGTATGTAATCTGGTCCTTCCGACAGGCAAAAAACTGAAATTTTGTATCCTTGTCATATAATTCAGCCATGGTTTCCGCCAGAAAATAGCTCTTCTGTATTTCATGTATGTTTTTTGTCCTCTCTCCCATCCCTACCTTTATCCTGCAATAGGAATAATCGTGCTGAAATATATTCCTGACTCCGGAAAAGGCCTCCTGAATCCGGCTCTCAGAAATTTCATCCTCCCCCATCACCACCACATAGCTCAGATAATTCCTCGAAATCACATAGGCGTTCAGGGCCTTTCTCAGAATGTCCTCCAGAAGATACCTGATTGTCTCCTCAAACATGAATTTTTGTGAATTGTCGAATTCCAGCAGCGGATTATGCTCTGCCTTTTCCGGTATGATCTCTACCATGGCACAGCAGAGCCAGCCTTTGAAGGATAAGGACTCCAGCAGCTTCTCCCGCTCTGCCTCGGATACGGGATATTGGTTGTAAAAGACCATTTTCTCCAGATTGGTCTTGTGGTAACTCTCCAGCAGCTTCCGGTTCTCGTTCAGGATAATCTTTTTCAGATTCAGAATGGGATTGTACAGCCTAAGGCTCATCCAGACAATCAAAAAGAAAATCACAATGAAAAACAATGCATACAGATTCGTCACATGCTGGTATTTCTGCGATATTTCCTGTTCCAGAGCCTCAAAGTCAATGATGCAGTACACCTTCATATCATACAGAATGCTTTCCTGAAAAACCACCCCCTTCTCCTCCGTAAAGGAAGGCGACAGATACCAGGAAAGCTCCTTCGCCTCATTGCTGCTTTGATAGATGACTCTGTCGCTGCAGGTGATGAAAAAGTCCTGATAGCTCTCGCTGTGTCCCGATACAATATTGCCTATCTCCAAAAGCTCGATATCCTGCACCAGAACAATACTGCTTCCCTGACGGGCAAAAACCATGGGCATCACAAGGGACGACTTGTTCAATTTCTGCAGCTTTGTAGGCATCAGCAGAAGCATGGCATCCGTCTTCAGCCCCTCCTCGACGGCGCCCCGAAGATCCAGAGACATGTATTTGTGAAACTGCCCGAAAAAGGCTTCCGTATCATAGATGCCGCTCTCCAGAAAGACTTTTTTGTCATCGGCAAAGAGATAAGCGTGCAGGACGCTTTTCTCCCTGACGGTGAGGTTTGCCAGCAGCTGCAGTACATTGGGCAGCGCCATTCTGTTTTCTATGGTAAGCTCCTCATAGTCCTTTACGTTCAACGCTACCAGATCATCCTGCAATAGGGCAATTCCGTTCCTATATATGTTCTGAAAGGTATCGTTGAGCTCTTCCGTATCCTTTCTGAAGCGTTCACCGCACTGGGCCACCGCCTCTTCCTTAGCTACGATATTGAGATTCACAAAGAAGACATGCACCAGCATCAAAAATCCGGCAAATAATATGCCAAAGCTCAGAAACAGCTTCAGCAGAAAGTCCTGATCCCCAATCCGGCTCCTGAATTTCTGCAGTTTTTTCCACATAGCGTCCCTCCCCGGTTCCATGGCGGCCCCTCTCCCTTTTCCCACACTGCCCATAGGGATTGCCGCGGTTCGCGGCAGTCCCTATGATAAGTTTACCCCTATATTTCTATTTCAGCCGGGAATATGCGGTATTGTAGATTTCCTCCAGCTCACTGCCCCCCATGTTATTGAGCTCCTTGGCAAAGGCATCCCAATCATCCATAGAACGCATCCCCGTGATAAATTTATCGATCTCCTGCTCAAACACGGCGTTCAAGCTTGTGACCAGCGTGGTGATCCGCTCCAGTTCCTGAGCGCTGAAGCTGGGGAAGCTGGGCACGCTGACCAGAACCCCCTCCTCCTTCAGTTTCTGGATCCGTTCCGACTGGGATATATTCACCGGAAGATCTCCCGTTTTTTCTCCCAGATATTTCAGCATGTCCATATTGGTCTTTTCGTTCACCAGTCTGGCAATATACCATGTTCCCAATCCATAGCTGGCCCGGAGGGTGGAGTAGTTTCCAATCTCGCATACGGCATCCAGCAGCTGGGGCTGTCCGTCCGCCCATTTATAAGTCTCCCCTTCCACGCCGTAGTTTGTCAGCAGCTCTCCCTCCTGAGTATACAGCCAGTTGAAGAATTTCACAATGTCCTCTCCCCGCTTCGCTTTCACGCTGATTACAGAAAACTGATCCCAGTCCTTGGAGAAAGTCACTTGTCTGGCCGTGGTCTTATCCCCATAGGTCAGAGGATCCAGCATATCGAAATATGCATCCGGTTCCAGCTCTCTCAGCGCCTCATTATAGGCATTGGAAAACGTGGTGTTATCGATGACCAGCGATAGGGTGCCGCTTGTCAGGTAAGATGTCATCATAGTGCGGTCCATGATATTATAATCCTGATGCAGCAGTCCGTCGGCATAGGCATTGGCCAGATATGCTATCACATTCTTGAACTCCGCCTTGCCCGGTCCATAGATATATCGGTCTTCGTCAGGCTCATAATAGACCGGAAACTCGCTCTGGGTCGCGCCATATCCGCCTGCTCCCATGGAATATGCCATATTTCCAATGAGATATTTGATGCCGTTTCTGGTGGAAAATACATAATGCTCCGGATCCTTTTCCTTCAGCGTCAGCATTGCGTCATACAGCTCCTCCCAGCTAGTAGGGGTCTCAATGCCGTACTTCTCCAGCAGATCCATGCGGATGACAGGCAGGGGGGCAATCCCGATCCTATAGCCCTCCAATATCTGGAAGCCATACAGATTTCCCTCATGCTTGTAAGTCGCTGTGTTTGCGGCACGTTCCTCTCCCTCCATCAGCTTCAAATAGTCCGGCATGCTGCTCTCATGCTCCGAAAGGTTCAGCAGCATTCCTGCACTGGCCGTAGTCTTCATCATGGAGGCGTCCATCTCCACCACGTCCGGAAGGGCGTTTGTCCCTGCCATGGTAGAAAGTTTTGTGGAATAGTCGCTGTCCGGAACAGCCATAATGTGGATGTCCACATTCATATTTTCCCGTATCCAGTTCAATGTCAGGATATCATCCTTCAACGGGATATCGCTCTCCGGAATCATCCATGTAAAGGACAGGGTCTCATCGAAATATAGGCTGCACCTCTGCTCTTGCCCGCCCTCTTCGCCTTCTCCTTGCCCGGACTCCGTCTGCTCTGCAGCTGTAGGCCTGCTGTCCTGCTCTTCCTCCCCGGCAGCACATGCGGCGCACTGCATTCCCAGCAAAACGGTCAATGCCACCGCCGCGGCCCTCTTTGCGTTTTTCTTTGTTCTTCTCATAGGCTCTCTCCTTTTCTTTTGACGAGGTCTGTTCCCACACCCCGATTTATATTTACAGACCTATTTTGCAGCCCTGCAAGATGCGCGGGCAGCTTCAAAGCCTGCCTGCAGCCCTACGTATAGGCCATTACCCCTTTACCGCGCCTACCATCACCCCTTTGTTGAAGTATTTCTGTATAAAGGGATAAATACACAAAATGGGCAGAATGGATATGAAAATCACGGCATATTTGATATTCATGGTGGAGATGTTCATGGAGGCAATATCGCCGCTCATGGTGGACATCTCATTGCTTATGACGATATTTCTCAGAATCAGCTGCAGCGGATACAGCTTCTTCTCATCCAGATAAAGCAGCGGCCCAAGGTAACTGTTCCAGATCCCCACTGCATAGAACAAGGTCACGGAAGCCAGCACCGGTTTGGATAGGGGCACTATGATCCGTGAGAAAATCTTCCACTCTCCGGCGCCGTCCATCTTTGCCGACTCCGCCATCTCCTCCGGCAGGCCCTGAAAAAAAGTTCGTATCATGATCATATAATATACATCGATAGCCCCCGGAAGCAGGATGCTGAATACCGTATTCCGAAGATTCAGCGCATTTACCACAAGGAATCTGGGAATCATCCCCACATCAAAAAGCATGGTGAATATAATGAAGAAGGTAACTGCCCTTCTTCCGTACAGCTGCTTTCTGGACAGCGGATATGCACAGAGCGCCGACATAAACACGCTTATGGACGTTCCCGCCACCGTATAAAAAACGGTGTTGAGATAGGATCTTCCCAAGCTTTCATTTTTCAGTATGGTCTTATAGGCATCCAGATTTATGTTCTGGGGATACCAGGTGATGTCTCCCCGCACCACGTTCGTGGAGCCGCTGATAGAAACAATAAACATATAATAGATGGGAAATAGGATCATCCCGGTAAACAGAAGCAGCAGCGCCAGATTGGCAAATGCAAATCCCCTGTCTCCCCTCGCCCGTCTTTTTTCTTTTCCCTCCCACGCATACAAGAACACCTCCTACCAAAGGCTGGCCGCTTCCGCTTTTTGTGCGGCTTTGTTGGCCAGAATGATCAGCACCAGACCGATTACCGCCTGAAACACATTCACCGCCGTGCCATAGCTCAGATCCGCTGAAATAATCCCCCTCCGGTAGACATATGTGGATATGACATCCGCCGTGCTCATGGTGGAACCATTATACAGCAGCATGATCTTTTCATACCCCACCGACAGTATATTGCCCAGCGTCAGCAGCAATTGTATGGATATGACGGAGGCTATCCCCGGCAGGCTGATATGTATGATCTGTTTCCAGCGGGAGGCCCCGTCTATGACGGCTGCCTCATACAGCTGGGCATCAATGCCGGACAATGCTGCCAGATAGATAATGGAGGACCATCCTGCCTTCTGCCAGATTTCCGACAAAATATAGATAGGACGGAACCATTCCGGTTTATTCATGAAGGAAATCTTCTGCAGCCCTAAAAAGGATAGAATCTGGTTGATCAGGCCGTCCAGCGAACACAGATTCAAAATCAGGCCGCAGATCACCACCACCGAGAAAAAATACGGCAGATAGCTCACCGTCTGAATCACCTTTTTCAGCTTTTTCTGGCGCACCTCATTGATCATAAGGGCCAGAATAACCGGCGCCGGGAAATAGAACAGCAGCCCCCAGACATTGATCAGAACCGTATTTTTGATCAGTGTCAGAAAATAAGGTTCCTCCAGAAAGGTCTTGAACCATTTCAGTCCCACCCACTGGCTTCCCAGCACGCCTTCCATTGGATTGTAATCCTCAAAAGCCACCACAAGCCAGAACATGGCTCCGTACTTGAAAACCACAAAATATAGGATGGGCAGCAGCAACAGCAGATACAGCTCTCTGTTCTTCTTTATGCGCTGCGATACTTTTGAAGGCTTTAAAACATTTGAAGCTCTTCTCATCCTTATCACGCCTCCTCTCGCAATTTTCTTCCTTTCTTCCGTTTCCCTTCTTAAGTTTCCCCTCTAAACATTTTCGTTCTACATATTACCAAGATTTTGCCCCTCTCCCCTGCCTCATTTTATCTCCGGTGGGGGCTGCTGCACTCAGCTTAACAAGCAGGCTGTCCTTTTGCAATCCACAAGATTTGCTTCAGGACTCATTTATCCACCTTCTCACCGTATCAAAAATTAATCGGGTCTCAATATCCCCCAATCAATTGACTTTTCCGGACAGAACAGTAAAAATATAGATTATCCCAAGAACGAAAAGAAAAAAGAATGCAGTGACTACAAGACAAGAAAGGAGAACTTGCCATGCCAAAGAAACTTTTGATTTTGAACGCAGATGATTTTGGAATGTGCTCCTCATACAATGAAGCCGTGTTCCATCTATTGGAGGAAAACAAGATTTCCTCCAGCACGCTTATGCCGGTGACTCCGGGCTGTGAAGAAGCCGTGGTCTGGTGCCAGAAAAAGAAGATCCGCTGCATCGGACTTCACACCACCCTGACAAGCGAATGGAAGAATCTCCGCTGGAGAAGCCTGACCCATATGCCTTCTCTGGAGGACGAGCAGGGATTTCTATATCCCACCGTGAAGGAATTTCTGTCCCATGCCGCAGCAGAGGATATCGTCAAAGAGCTGGAAGCTCAGTTCGCTTTTTTTGCAGCTACCGGCATCTTCTTCTCCCATGTGGACAATCACATGGGCAGCATCTATCCCTCTCCTGACGGAAGCCATGTCGGCTATCTTCCTTATGTATATGAACTATGTGCCAGATATGGCCGTCTGCCTTTCCGCATGTATCGAAAGGCCCTATATGAGGACACCTATGAAATTTCTTCCGAACCGGTCAGAAAGGACATCCTTCTGGCGGACCGATTGGAAATACCCCTCATCGATAGACTGTATTCGTTCCATTTCGCTCCAAAGGAAGGTGAAGACTATTGTTCCTTCAAGAAAGAAGTCCTCGATCTGGTCCACACCGTTCCTGAAGGCATCAGCGAGCTGTATTTCCACCCCTCCATGGATACTCCCGAGGTACGAGAAATCTGCCCTTCCTGGCAGCGGCGTGTGTGGGAATTCCGGCTGCTCTTTGATGAGGACTTTACATACGCGTTAAAGGATGCTAGGATTACATTGATTCCCTATCCCAGAAAGGAGGCTTAATGAAAACACTGGCCAACGAACGAATCCTGCCGCAGGAACTGACGAACCGCAACTGCCATGCCAGCCATTGCCTGCCCCTTGGAGACGGAAGCGTCTACGCCGTATGGTTTGAAGGCACCAAAGAAGGAAACGACGACGTATGTATCTGGGGCTCCCGGCGCACCCCGGAGGGTATTTGGTCCGCAAAAAAACAGCTGACAGAGGACGATGGCATTCCCCACTGGAATCCGGTACTGTTAAAGATTCCCGACGGCACGATCTTTCTATTTTACAAACAGGGAAAACCCATCTCCCGCTGGTATACCATGTATCTGACTTCAAGCGATGACTGCCGTTCCTGGTCCCGGCCCAAGGAGCTGGTTCCCGGGGATGTGGGCGGCCGGGGACCCGCGCGCAACAAGGCCATTATCCTATCCAACGGATGGCTTCTTGCGCCTGCCTCCAGCGAGGACTTCCTATGGTCCATGTTTGCCGACATCTCAAAAGACAACGGCCGGACTTGGGCTGCCAGTGAAAGACAGAATATCTTCCACCAAGGGGAGACAGCCGCTACATGGTACAATAGGCTGCTGGACAGATCCCCCCTGCGGAAAAAGCGCGGAGTCATCCAGCCCACCTTCTGGGAGAGCGCTCCGGGGCATGTCCATGCCCTGATGCGAAGCAGCGAGGGCAGGATCTACCGGGCAGAATCCATTGACTATGGGCAGACCTGGCGCAGACCGGAAAAAACCGAACTTCCCAACAACAACAGCGGCATCGATGCCGTGAAGCTTCCCAACGGCCATGTCTATCTGGTTTACAACCCTATAGACAAAAACTGGGGAAAGCGATATCCCATTTCTCTGGCCCTTTCCAAGGACGACGGCCTTTCCTGGACGAAGGTCACGGATCTGGAGGACGGCTGCGGGAATAGCGAGTTGTCTTATCCCTGCATACAGTATGAAGATGGATGTCTTTACATCACCTATACACGCAACCGCACAAATATCAGCTTCCGGATCCTGAGGCCCTGATCCGGACCATGAAATAAATAAAGCCACCCCTCATGGGTGACAGAATAGGAGTTCAAGATGAATGACACATTTTTCCCCGGCGGCGTATGGCCGGTAATGCTGACGCCGTTTGGGCAGGACAACAAAGTGGACTACGGAGCGCTGGAGGAATTGGTACAATGGTATATGGATCACGGGGCATCAGGCCTTTTCGCCGTATGCCAATCCTCCGAAATGTTCTGCCTGAGTCTGGAGGAACGCGTGGGATATGCTGCCTTCGTATGCAAAAAGGCTGCCGGAAAATTGCCCGTAATCGCCTCCGGACATATCTCCGATTCCTTTGAGGATCAGCGAACGGAGCTGCTGGCAATGGCAGACACCGGCGCAGACGCCATAATCCTGATCACCAACCGGCTGGCCCTCCAGACACAGAGCGATGCCGTATGGCTCTCCAACTTAAAAAAGCTGCTGAAAGAACTTCCAAAGGATGTGAAGCTGGGACTTTACGAGTGCCCCTACCCCTACAAACGGGTGCTCTCCCCGGAGCTGACCAAATGGTGCGCGGATTCCGGAAGATTCTATTTCCTGAAAGATACCAGCTGTGACATTGAAAATATCAGCGCAAAGCTTCAGGTATGCCGGAACACCCCCCTGAAGCTGTACAATGCAAACACCGCCACTCTGCTGGAATCCCTGAAGCTCGGCGCATATGGCTATAGCGGCGTCATGGCAAATATGCAATGCTCTCTTTATGCATATTTATACGAAAACTATCAGCATCAGGATCTTACCCGGCTGTCCGATCTGCTTACCATCTGCGCCCTCATCGAACGACAGCTCTATCCGGCCAACGCCAAATACTACCTGCAGCAGGAGGGCCTCCATATCTCCACCAAATGCCGCGTTCAGGACCATGGGGCCCTTGGCGACACCTTTCAAAAAGAAATCCATATGCTCCGCCGGATCACGAAGCATATGGAGGAGACATTCCACAGCTGAAGCCTGCCGTCTGATACTTGCCCGCTGTCCGGACCCGGTTCCTTCCAAGGTCTGATCAGACAGCGGGCTTATTTTCTGCAGTTCAGCAGAATATAGTGTCCGGCCGGCCCCAACGCAGGCGGAACTTGCATACCAGATTGTTCATCTTCTACCACTACAAAGCCATTTCCCGCACTGCCTGCCCGGACCGCCTCCACAGCGGCGTTAAAAGCCAAAATGTTGATCTGGAACACAATGTTTTTAATATCGCCCCAATATGTACGGATGATATTTTCACAAAAATTTCCCTGAGCCATTTTGCCCAAATGACGGAACACACCCTATGCCACTTCATTCAGACGTGAAAGCATAGCTTCTAAAGCCCTTGCCAATTGGGCAGTTTCATCCTCGAATTTTGCAAGATGCCATCTCCGCGCTTATCTCGAAACAAACCACAGCACACCGGAATGGGACGGTACCTATAAAATATGAGTAAATGCTGAAAAGCCCTTATATGAAACGATGATGTCAGGTAAACTTAAAGCAGAATCACAACGATACACCCCTGCTCGAGAAAGATCTTTTCAAAAACTAATATGTTTTCCATTGCGGATAAAATAAATTTCCCCAAACCGTTCTTTACTTTCCACTGTCAAATCAATTCGATTACAGTTCTTCAATACATAATTCATGAAATTATTTACATCCTTTAAATCATCATTTTTCAAAAAGTTGTCTTCCAGCAAGCTACTTTCATTAACAAACGTTTCATAGTATATGCCTATGGTTTCGTTGATCTTATCTTCCATCTTTCCAATCAGCAAATAATTAGACAATACAAGTGCCTTAGTTACCTTCATGTGGTTCAAAGTATATTCGATATTCTCCGCATGGGATTTTTCCCCTAAATCCAATGCGCGATTAATATTCCCAAAGGCTTTTCCAAGTATTGCCAATATTTCATCCCTTTTTTTCTCACGCCGCGCTACCCTCAATTCACATTTTGCTTCCTGATGCAGGAACTGATAATGATCAAAAAGTTTATTGTGTAATTTTTCATAAATCGCATTAGGCAGCTTCAAAATACCCTTTGTTTCATTATTTGAAAAAAGAGTCTGCAACATATCCAGCATGAAATATTTTTTAATGTGTGAATTAAATGCTCTGGTATCATTCTGATATATCTGTAAAAATACATTGACCACTGAATAATATGCATTTGCTATCGTATCATGATTAGCCACATTCCGCGCACATTCAGATAAACATCTCAATACCCAATACGGGGAATTGTTCACAAATTTGAACCGAGAAAAATCAACTTCGGACTCAATATCTGTCAAATAATCTTTTTGTACCGTAATATTATATAATTGACTTAACTTGAATAAAGTATCCTCTATGCCCAACCGTACAGCAAGACTTAAAGGAATCACATTTTCAACCGCAAGAATAATCATAGCTTTTAATTCTGCATGATTATCGTTTCCCAAAAACTTTATGGGAGGAAGTATTCTCGGATACTTGTTTGTGATAATGCTTTCTTCTACCTGAAACAGAAAATCCAAAATTGTATTTTGCGGCTTATAGTCAACCAGTCTCAGTTTAGCGATATGTTTATTAAAATCCGCTATTTCTCCTGTGTCTTTTGCAAATTTATTAGGCAGAAGATGGAATGCAACCAGTCGATTTCCAATATTTTTGTTACTGTAAAACTCCAAAAAATCTTTGTCGTCACTGTTTACGACCAATATGATTTTTATGTTCTTTTTCTTTATGTTCTCTATATCCATAAAAAGTGATTTTACTTGTTCAATAGTCAATGCACTTTTATCCATGACAAAAATGCAATCTTGTTTTTTCTTTATGTCAGAGAGCACACGATCATTTATCGCTATCGGAAGATAATATGTAGATCCTGGCGGGAGCTCCTTGACAAGCTGCAATAACAAATATGTCTTCCCGCTTAATTTAGATCCAGCAATTACATGGATCACTTTTTCCCCATGTATCTCCCTTATAACTTCTCTGCCCAAACTTCTTTCCACGAAAAAGCCAGGCAGACATATCGTTCCATTATTGATAGAAACCTTTTCATTTATAAAGAAATAATCTAAATTTCGCTGATCATCTTCATTGAGTTTCCTAAAATGAATACCCTTATAATTCTCTAATTCATCTTCTTGCTTGATCGCCTTCAACTCCATGCACAAAGCATTAACCATCTGATAAAAATCATTCATTCCCTTTTCACGGTTGACCACTAATACGTCCGTTATTCCATATTCTTGAAGCTTGAGCTTATCCGCCAATGTCACTGTCGTTTCATCATTATCTTTATATAAAAGATAAATCAGATGAGAATTCTCACTGTTCATCTCACTGTTTAGGGAAGATTTTTTCCGCAAACCATTTTCTGCTGCAAATAGCAAGTCTAGTTCATCTGACAAACCGCACCCTATAAACAGAAGACTGTTTGCAGTGAAATCCGTTTCCAAATGCTTACACATATCATAATTTTCAGATGCATTGAGACTTTCTAAATACTGCGGTTTACTTAATATGCAGTACTTTTTGTCTTTGCTCTTTACGAACTCCTTTGCATCTCCATGCAATTTAAAAAGGCAAAAATGTCGTTCAATAAACTCTTTATTATGTCTATTATAAGGAATAATTGTCTCTATCTCAAGGTTTCGTTCAATGGCATCATCATAATTTAACGTATAAATATATCTCCATCCTGCATTTAAGAATTTTCTTTTTATAATGGGTAAATCGTTTGTATTTGTAAAATTGTTTTCCATATATTCTACAAACTTGTTATACATTTTTTGTTCAGACAGCTTTTCTGCTTCATCCCAAAAAGCACCTGCAATTTGAAATAAGTTTATCTCCTCAAAATCTTCCTTTCTTTGACCATGATATGCGGAGGTTTCGAGCAATAATTCTGCCATTTTATTCTTCAACTGACGTACATTGGGCACTTTGCCCATTCGTGTTATCGTACCCGAGCTAAAACCAGTTCCCAATATCGGAATCAGATGTTTAGAATCGACCGCCTCCTTCAAAACTGCATTCGCTTTTTCACGTCCTTCTTTTTCCCCAAAAATGTAAATTTCCACCTTTATCCTCCTCGTTTTTTATATGCTTCAAAGCAATTACTAATTTCCCTTTTATTGTTTCACGCCTCATCGAACGCCATGGTGCGCAGAAAGGCTGCATGCGTCAAATATGTCCATGTCCTGCGCTGCGTCATCCCTCTGCCTTAGGCCCCATGCCATACTTCAGATTCCATTCATAATAGTGTTCCAGCTGCTTCCTAAACACCTCAATATGTCTCTCACTCTTCCATATGGCGAATAGGTGTGTCATGAAATTGTAGCTGTCTGTCTTCAGGGCGCCCGAATCGACGACCATCACCGTATCATACTCCTCGTTTATGTTCCTTTTCCCTCCATACCAGCGGAGGATCTCCCTCTCCATCAGCGCCGAGAACCCTATCAGGTCCCTCTCCACCTCCTCCAGAGGCCTGCCGCATAGGCCCCGCAGTCGCTCCGCCACCATGTCGTAGGCCTCCAGCACGTCCTGGCTCCCGTCTATGCCCAGCCTCTCCCCGTACTCCTCCGCCAGCTCCTCCCCTTCATCCCGCAAGCACTCGAAGTGCCTCCTATTAGGGATGCATTTCTTCAGCCCCTCCGCATTCTCCCTGAGGATCCCCTCACCGTTCTTCAGCAGGATGTCCCTCATGTCCAGCAGGATGTCCCTATAGAGGCCGTCCCTCTCCCGGCCCACGTAGGCCCACTCCAGCGCTCTGGTCCGTGGGTTTTCCAGCGTGGGGAGCAGGTCCACGGCGCTCTTTGCCCACATGTCCCCCTTCGACATCCCTATCTCCATGGACACCAGCCCGTCCAAGTCCAGAACCGAAACCATCTCCATGACCCCGTCGATCTCCTTCTTCCACTCCCACAGCCCATGGCTGCTGCTCGTCATCTCGAACCCCTTCTCCTCCATGACCGGAACGAGGACCTCGTTGACCAGCCTCCTCTTCTCCTTCATCCCTATCCTCATCTCTGTCCCTCCTAGTATCCCTCTTGCTCCTGCCCCGCCCCTGCTATGCCAGCAATAGGCGCAGCAGGTATATGATTATGCCGATCGTCCCCACTGCGGCGGCAGTACCACCGTATTTACGGTATCTCTCCCAGCTCTGGCCGCCTTCAGCAGGTCGATGGCAAGATCAAATAGTTATGCTTCAGAAGTCAACCTGCAGACAACTTTCCATGGAATATTTACATATATCAAATTCATAAACGAGCCTAGCAAAACTATGACCCTATAGTTCATCAACAGCTCCATCAATTCATGTATGTATTGAAATATTCCCTCTTCCGTTTCTATAGTTTACATGAACAAAAAATGCCGCCTTTCCCTCATAACACCTTATCAACGCCATCACCTCTGTCAATAAATTTCCCTCCAAATCCTCCATACCTTCACTGATATAAAGTGTGCTTTTCAGACCATAGGCAATACTATCCTCGTCATCCAGAAGATCATACCCTAACTCCAGCAAAGATAATATATGATTTTCCAAAAAATCATTAACTGTAATGATCTCATCCTTTTTTGTTGAAATTATTAACCTCAGTTCCTGAACATCCTCCTTTCGCAAATTCTTTTCATCTACATATTTAGCGAAAATCTCTTTCACACGTAACAGCTTAGACCTAACATATTTAGGTGGGATTTTCATTGCAAATGTAAATGACGCACATTCAGATCCCGACAAAATCCGCTGCAATCGACATACCAATTCTTTGCAAAAGTGCACATCCATATCGCCAATTTCTGTCAGCTTTGTGATAATTCCCCATACCTCCATTCTCTCAATGTCCAAATCACCATCTCCAATCATTTTATGAAGGAAACTAACCGACCATTCAAAAAGAGTCTTCTGGGATATTTCATGTGATAAGAATTGACATAGTTTTCTGTTAATCAGACTTTTTGTATTTATCATATATTACTCCTATTCATGATAATATGATTTTACTCCGTTGGTCCAATAATGTCTTTCATAAACGTCACCACTCTGTGTTTCCCATGTTTCCATTACTTTTTTCCACTTACTAGGAGTCTCTCCCTTACTTTCCAGAAACTCCATAAATTCTTCACTTTTAATCTTCGAAACATCTTTCCTGACCAAAGTATCTTCTTTAGGATTTCCTCCTTCTGGTCTCCCTTCTATATAATATTCCTCCCAATCCAAAGCATCATCTGCACTATTATTCCTTTTCTTCTTACTCTCCTCCAGCCGATCCATATCGCCCTCAAGCATATGGAGACCCTGCGTGACCGTCAACGTCCCGTCTGCCGCAATGGCTATTCCCTTGACCACCTCAGCTACGCCCGCAGAAATCACGATGGCATTGCCTCCGCCTGCGATTCCAATGCCAATTCCCTGAAAGCCGCCATATATCCTTGCACCGCCATACACAATCTCGGCTGCGCCCATCATGCCAAAGAGCACGTCGCCCGTGCATCTCCCTGCGTAATACTCGGTCCGCTCCGATGCCTCCCCAGAGAGGCTCAGAACATAGTTCTCTGCCATGTCTAAGTAGTCATCCATCAGTCCCTTGTAGAATCCATGGGAAGGACCTCCCAGCCGCTCCATCAGGTTTTCCCATGCCACGAATGGGTAGCCGATCTCGGACAGCTTCAGCAGCGCCCCCTTCGTCATAGAGCCGAACACCCCTGACACAAAGGCCTCCGTCTTCTCCCACGCCTCCTTGACGGAGAACTTCCCGCTGGGATCCCTATAGTTCAGGTAGCTGCTCAGGCAGTAGTTGTACCTGTTCAGCGTCAAGGGCTCCCGGATGCTCCCAAGGTATGCGTCCTCCGTCAGGAAGCTGGCCGTGGTCACGCAGTAGTATCGGGCCCGCAGGTACTGGCTCCTGATCACCGGGCTGTAGCTCTCCCCGTTGTAGGTGTACTCGTTCTCGTACCGGGCCCCGCCGTAGGTCAGCTCCCCGGAGACGCCGTACTGGTAGGTTCCTGTCAGGTGCCCCTTCCCGTCCGTCAGGCCCGCCACGCTGCCCCTAGGGTCGTAGAGGTAATAGGACGTCCTCGAGACCTGACCGAACATCTCCCTGCCGATGCGATCCGTGCCGTAGGTATACACCGTGTCCACCCTGCCGTTTAAGTTCTGCTCCACCAGAACCTCCGCATGCTCCCGGTTCACGTCGTTGACGTACTCGATCAGCTCGTACCTGCTGGTGAGCACCGCCCCGGAGGCCCCCATGAGGCCCATCAGATCCTCCTCCGTGGCGCTGACCTCCCCCCAGGCCTTGAGCTGGATCCCGGTTCCGTCGTAGTCTGCGTTCTTGTGGCTGCTGTAGTAGGCGCTGAAGTCCTCGTCCTTCTCCGGGTTGTAGCTTAACTGGTAGACCCGGTTCCCGTCGCCGTCGTAGGCGGCGGCCATCTGCAGGGTGTTCCCCTCGTACACCGCCCTCAGGCGGCTCTCCACGGTGTAGGAGTAAGTCCTTACACCGTTGTCCGTAGGGCTGTACTCCCGTGTCAAATTCCCGTCGCCGTCATAGGAGTAGCAGACCTTCCGCAGGCTCCTGCCGTCGCAGAGGACGGCCTCGGAGAGCTGGTTGCTCTCATTATACACGTACCGGTTGCTCTCCACAACCTTCCCGCCGGGATTTTTCTTCTCCTCCAGCGTGCGGTTCCCCATCAGGTCGTAGGCGAAGCGCCATGAGGTGGTGCCACAGCCCGCCTCCGTCTCCGTGGCGGAAAGCAGCTTGCCCGCATCATCGTAGGTGAAAGCCCTATCCATCACAAGCAGATAATAGGAAAGTCCCCCGCCGCAGCCATGACCGCAGTTCTCCCCGGCCCGCTCCGGCTTATAGGGCGCATGGGGCTGGCGTCCGTAGGCGTCCATCTCCCGGGCCTCCTCGGAATGCTCCGCCACAATGAATCCCCTCTCGTCGTAGGTATATACATAATGCCCAAGGACCCAGCCGCAGTCGTCGCACCTATTGGTCAGCTCTACCACCTGATTCCTCCCATTATAGACGCTGTATGCGCCTATGCCGTTGGGCAGGTGCACCGCCACGGGGCGGTTCAGGGCGTCGTACTCGTAGGCCGCGGTCTCGCCCCTGCGTCCGGTTACTCCGGTGAGGTTGCCGTTCAGATCATATTGATAGGACACTGCCGTGCCGTCGGGATAGAGGATGGCAGATAGCTCGTCCGCCTCGTCGTACTCATAGCCGATCTTATCCCCCCGGCCCTCATCGTGAGAATGACCGCCCTCCTGACTCGGCCTGCGGTAGACGGTCACGGAAGAAAGCCTGCCCAGAGCATCGTAGGTATATTCCGTGTCCCCGGTCTCGTCCTCCATGGACTCCCTTCCGCCTATAGCATTATAGGTATAGTCTACATCTCCTGCGCTCTTGTTCCCTGCACTGTCCTCATAGGATTTCTCCACCAGCCGGTTCAGCTTGTCGTAATCGTATCCCACCCGGTTGCCGCCGTTGGAGGTATAGGCCTGCAGTCGGGAGGCGGCGTCATATTCCATGGCTTCTTTCCGCCCTGCCGCATCCGTGATTGCAGTGAGGTTGCCCTCCAGATCATAATCGTAGGAGGTGCCCCGTCCAAGATAGTCCGTTACCGCCGTCAGGTTGTCCATCACGTCCCAGACATAGCTGGCAGCACTCCCCATGGGATCCACAAGGGCCGTCATCCGATCCTTCAGGTCATAGGCATAGCTCGTCACCCGCCCGCCGGCGTCGGTATGGGACAGCACGTTCCCGTGGGCATCGTAGGTATAGCGCTCCGTCAGCCCCATCTTGTCCGTCTGTGCGGTCAGCCGGTTCCCGTCATCATAGACATAGCTCTCCCTCTGGCCCAGAGGATCCACCGTGCCTATGAGCCTATCGTCCTTATCATAGCCGTAGACATAGACATACCCCTTGGGGTCGGTGACAGAGACTCTGTTGTAGTTTCCGTCGTACCCATACCTGACAGTACGGTTCCCCGGCGTGGTGACGCTCTCTATGTTGCCCTCCCTATCGTAGACGATGGATGCGGACTTTCGCTCCGGATCCGTCACGGCAGTCATCCTATCTGCCCTATCATAGGAAAAGGCAAACACATTGCCCAGCGCATCCGCGGCCTCGGTACGATTGCCGCGCCCGTCATAGCCATAGGTCGTCACGCCGCCCTCCGGATCTGTTACCTTTGTGAGATTGTGCAGCACATCATACTCAAAGAGGGTAGCTCTCCCCAGACTATCCTCCTGCCTTATGATATCGTCCCCGTCGCTGTAGGTGAAGGCCGTGATATAGCCCAGAGGGGTAGTGACGGACACCAGACGCTGGGCCCCGTCATAATCATAGAGATAGGCGCCTCCGTTGGGCATGGTCTGTCTCTCCACCTTCCCGTTAGCGTTCACCTTGTAGAGGGTCACGGCGCCCATAGCGTCCGTGACGCTGGTAATTACGTCGTGCTTATCGTAGGTATAGGTCTCCTCCGCTCCCAGAGGGGAAGTCTGTCTCACCAGACGGTACAGCTTGTCGTAGGTATATCTCCACGTCTCCCCCATCCCGTCGGTGACAGAAGTCAGATTGCCCACCCCATCATAGCCATAGCTCTCGGTGATGCCTTCCGGGGTGGTGACGGAGATCAGATTGCCTCTGTTGTCGTAGTTGTATGCGGTCACGCCGCCGTTGCCGTCCGTGTAGGACACCAGACGGTTCAGGGCATCGTAGCCGTAATAAGTCGATATGCCGTTGCCGTCCTCATGAGCGGTGAGATTGCCGTCTCTGTCATAGGCAAAGACCGTGGCTGCGCCCTCCGGATCCACCTTCCGGCTCAATCGGTTCAGGACATCATAGGCGTAGGAGTACGCCGCCTCTCCGGGCTTGGTCATGCCGATCAGGTTGCCCGCTCCATCGTACTCATAGGAGGTCACTCCCCCTGCAGGATCCGTGACCTTCACCAGCCTATCCAGATCATCATAAGCGTACAAGGTCACTGCGCCGTCCACCGCCGTGACGGACACTACACGGTTCAGGGCATCATAGCCGTAAACGGCACTGCGCCCCAGCACATCCGTCTGCCGCACCAGATTGCCCCCATGGTCATATTCATAAAGCATCCTATTGCCTGCGGTATCCCAGACCTCCGCAAGCCGTCCGCAGACATCGTAGGTATAGGTAGTTTTCACGCCGTAACGGTCTGTCCGGGACGCCAGCTCTCCCGTGGGCAGATAGGCATAGGTCTCCTCCTCTCCGTTGGGATAGGTGTGGGACAGCATCCTGCCCTCTCCGTCATAGGCATAGGCATGGACATTCCCCAGCCCGTCCCGGGTCTCAGTCAGATTCCCCTCCCCGTCATAGGCGTAGGCGGCGAGAGCGCCGTCTCCGTCGGCAGCGGACACTATGCGGCCGATACCGTCATATTCATAGGACGTGACATTGCCCAGAGCATCCTGCACCTGCGTCAGCCGGCCTATGGCATCATAGGTATAGGCGGTGGTGCGGCCCTCAGGAGTGGAATCGGACAAAAGCCTGCCCTCCCTATCGTAGGCAAAGCCCATGGCGCCCCCAAGGGCATCCGTCAGAGCCGTGAGACGGTTCATGGCATCATAGGCATAGGCGGTGGTGCGGCCCAGCTCGTCTTTGGCTGACACCAGATTTCCTGCGCCGTCATACCCATAGACACAGACTCCCCCCATGGGATCCTGTGTTTTGACCAGACGATTCAGTCCGTCATATTCGTAGCTCCAGACTCTGTCCCCGGCATCCCGGATCCCAATCAGGCTGCCGCATCCGTCATAGTCCAGATAAGCAGTCCGGCCCAGCTGGTCGGTGACGGAGACCGGTCGGCCCAGCATGTCATAGACATAGCTTATGGCAGTCTGATCTGCATAAATGATTTTCTTCACCCGTCCGCAGACGTCACTCTCATAGAGCGTCTCATTGCCGCAAGCATCGATGGCGGAAACCGGAGCCCCGGTCATAGGGTCATAGGAATAGGACGCCACCGCCCCCGTGCGGTCCGTGACCCCAACCACCCTATCGCCGGCGTCATATTCATAGGACGTTGCCCTGCCGTTGGCATCCACAGCGGAAATCAACCGGTTCATGGCATCATAAGCATAGGAAGTGACTCCGCCCTCTGCATCCGTCTCCGTCAGCTTATTGCCATTGGAATCGTAAGTATAGGTCAAGGTGTTGCCCAGAGGATCACGCCCCTGAAGGATCCGATTCATCTTGTCATAGGTGAAGATGCTGGCATTGCCTTCTTTATCGGTGATTCCTATAACTCTGCCTGCATTGTCAAAGGCATACAAGACAGCATTGCCCGCCCCGTCCGTCTCCCGGATCAGCCATCCCTTGGCATTGTATTCTCTCCGGCTCACCGCACCTTCGGGATCCGTGACAGAGAGCAGGCGGTTCATGGCGTCATAGGCGTAGCTCCATAGGCCTCCCGCCCCGTCCGTCATGGATATGGGACACGCCCCTTCCCCGTCATAGGCATAGGAGGTCACATGCCCTTCCGGATCCGTGGCCGATATAATCCTATTCTTTTCGTCATAGGCATAGGCCGTAATACCTCCCGCCGGATCCGTCACAGCCACAAGTCGATTGCGGCTGTCATAGCCATAGACCGTCACCCCGCCGTCAAAATCCGTCACCGTCTCCGGCAATCCGCCCTCCGTATAACTGCTGCGGCGCACCGCACCGTCTTCTCTGGTTTCGGCGGCAAGACGGCCCGCCGCATCATAGCTATAGGAGACCGTTACGCCCTCCCTATCGGTGACGGTACAAAGATGTCCTCCTTCCTCGTAGCTGCGGCTCTCCCACGTTCCGTCCGGATATTCGATCCGAACAGTGCGTCCAAGACTGTCGTAGTGATAGACGGTCAGATTGCCCATGGCATCCTTCGACAGCGTCCGGCCTTTCTGCCCCTCCGCCTCATAGGACAGCGTGACGACGGCTCCTTCCGCATCCGTCTGTTTTATAACTCGTCCGTCTTCGTCATAGACATTCTCCACCACCCGGATACCGTTGCCGTCGTACCAGGCCGTCATCCTATGGCTCCCGTCATACTCATAGCGCAGGCTGTCCCCCGCCGGATCCGTCACGGCAGCCAAATTTCCCTCTTCATCATAGGCATAGCCCACCACTCCCCCGTCCGGCAGGGTCACGGCCAAAATCCTATCCTCGGCGTCCAAGGTGATCCTATAGGTCTTCCCCGAAGGCGTCACCGCCGCCGTCAGCCGCTGATCCATATCGTAGGCATAAGCAGTCCTGCTGCCCCGAACGTCTTCTATGGCCGTGAGCAGCCCATAGGTATTGAAGCAGTATGTTCTCAGTGTGTCCTGATCCTTGATCCGATAGCCGCCTTCATCTTCTGCAAGAATATAGCCGCACCCGGCAGGGGCGATGTAGCCTTCCGCCCCTCTTGCAAAGGTGACAATGTTTCCCGTTCCCCGAAGCCACAGCAGGCTCCCGTCCTCAAGCTCTCCCAGCCTTTCGTCCAGAGGCGTGCTCCAGCCGTAGCCCAGACTTCCCTGAAAGCCTGCTCCTTTGGAGTTATAGCTTCTGGAAAGGAAAAAGTCTCCCCCTATGTCGGCGTTTGTTCCGTCTGTCTGCTCCATGTAGAAGTTGCCCGTATTGAGGTTGATGGGCTCGTGGCCGAACACGCAGTTTTCCGCCCGGCCCAACAGCAGACCGTCCGCCATGGACCTATAATATCCCGACAGTTCCCCCGCAGTGTAGGGAGCAGTGTTTTGGGGATTGCGGATAAAGATCAGACTGCCCTCCTTGGTCAGCCCGTCCTGCATGCGCATATCGGCCAGAATCGTGTCCGCCTCCACGCCGTAGTGGCGGGCAATGCGGGGAATCAGATCCAGCGCGCCCTCCCGATGAATCAGAAATCTATCGCTGGTCACGGCGGCCCCCTTCACCACCGGGCCTGCAAAGCCTGCCCCTGCTCCCGACGCCGTCATGGAACCTTCCGCATAGGCCTCTATATAGTACACCTGACCCGGAACCAGCCCGGAGAACACCTGACTCTGCCAGTTGGAGAGACGCCTCTTGTACTCCAGCGCAGAGGGAAATTCATCCCTATAGCTGTCGGAGTCCGGATACACTAAAGAGGCCTCCGCCTCGGTCTCTCCGGTAGCCCCATTGATCAGGCTGTAATGCACGGTGCTCCCCGCCCTTGCCAGACCATGGGCCGCCACGCCCAGCGTATTGACGGACTTGTCCCCGCTGCGCTCCGTCACCGGGTAAATCTCTATAGTTGTATCGTCCAAGGACAGCCCGGCCAGATCCGTCAGCTCTCCCGTCCAAGATAAAACCAGCTTGGGAGCATACCGGGCAGAGGAATTGTTGTATAGCACCTCGCACTGCATCTTGACCCCTGCCGCAGCCTCGGCCTCTCCCGGCGCCTCCACTTGAGCCTTCAACACCAGTCCGTGATTCTCCGAAGTGCCGTTGATCCAGGCACTGACCTCCTCCGTCACGTCGAAGGTCAACGCCTGCCCCCGATCCGCAGCCGCAGGCTGAGAGTCCAGAAAATAATGATTGTATCCCAGCTGGCTGTTCCAGCTCAGACGGTTCGCCTGCCACGGCTCCTCCACACCGTAGAGACCGAACTGGCTGCTTCCCCTGCTCCAGCGAGTCTTCTGGTACACCAGAAGGGAAGCCGAAACGATCTCCGCCTCCGCAGCCAGGCTCAGGAAATCATAGTCTATGGAAAAGTAAGTCCTGCAGTTTAAATGCCTGCTCCCGAAACCGGCTAAATTCCCGGATGTGATACCGTCGTCATAGCCTACATAGGGATATTGGTTGTCCCCTATGACCGTGTTGGGGCTGCCCTCCTCCGCACATGCCACGCGGATAGCGCTGCCCGTGACCTGAATGGCCGTAGGATCGATGCGCACCGGATAGGCCCGCTCCGGAGCATCCAGCCACGCTCTGTCCGGGGTTACAGTTACCAGATACATGTCGTCCCCGGCCTCCTCCAGTTCCATCCTCACACCGAAACTGATCTCCCCGGAGGCGTCTTCCATCTCAGGAGCCTCCAAAACAAAAACGGGAGCTTCCTCCGGCATTCTGTCCGGTTCATGGAGATACAGTGTATTGTTCACCAGAGAGGCGCTGAGGCCGTCCCCTTCTATCAGGTAGGAAAAGCTTCCCTTCTCCGTTCTCTCCAGAAGGACGATATCCTCCTTTACGCTGTTTCCAAGTACCGTGTACTGATAATCTATATTCGGAAATACATCGCTATAGCGTATGGCATTGTCCCTCACGGTTCCTGCCCCAAAGAACCCCTCGGCAGGATACAGCATAAGAGCATGGCCCTGAGAGATAATGGCTATGCCGGAGCCCTCTCCGGGCTTTCCCGGCTTTTCCGGAAATATGACCCTATAATCATTTGCCCGGTTGCTGTAGGAGGCCCCCTCCCCTCCCAGCATACCGAAGATAGATACGGGATTTTCTTCCAGACGATTGTCTACCTGCTGCAGGTTTCCGTCGCCGTCCAAATAAGTGGTTCCGTCGTTTCCTAAGACTGTGACATACCGATTCCCCTCCATATGGTAGGTACGGCTGTAATCGTCATAGGCCACCAGCGTCCCATAATCCTCCGGCTCGGCATCCTGATGATAATGTTCCGGTTCCCTTCGGATAGATACGGCGTCTCCGCCCGACACGGTGCCCCAAGCCGCCTGACTGTCATTCTCCTCAGAAGCTTCATCTTCTTCCGGCACACCATCCTCCGGGCTGCCAAGACCGCTTCCCGGATCCTCCTGCGTGCCGTCGCCTTCCCCGTTCGTGCCTTCCTCTGGGTCTCCGTCCTCTGCTCCCGAGCCGCTGCCCGCGTCACCGCCTGAGACAGTGCCCGGATCCCACTGGCCCACATCCGCTAAATCTTTGCCTCCCTCCGACACCATACTTTCCTCAGAGCTTCCCTCCCCTGCATCCATGGAACCGCCTTCTGTTACGGCACTCCCCCCATCCTGCCTGAAATAGTCCGAAGCGTCTTGATCCACCGCAGTCTCTGTCTCCATCCCGTAGTCTGACTCCGCTGCCCCTGCGAAAGCAGCGTCACCCAGCAAAAGTGACAGCGACAATACCCCTGCCAATAGACGATTCAAACCTTCCCTTCTCCTCCTGCGCCTTCCCTTTCTTGTGTCCCTTTTCAATGCTCCTCTCTTCATCCGTAATCCCCCTTTTCTCATTGCCTCTCCCGGCGCAAATACATCCTTTTGCTTCCATACCTGCCATAATACAACTACTGATACGTCTTTAACTCTCATTATATATAACTACCAGTCATAAGTCAACATTTCTATTGAAAAAATGTTGACAATTACCTTTTATTATTATACAATTCAGTTTGTAAACCATAATTCATTTAAGGTTGACAATAAACACAAAGAAAGGATAAACCCCATGAACAATCCAACTACAGCAACCACTCCCCCTCCAAGCTCCAAATTCGGCCTAAAGCAGCTGACCCTCACGGGACTGATGGCCGCCGTCCTCTGCATTCTGGCCCCCATCTCCTTCCGCATCCCAATCAGCCCCGTCTCCATATCGCTGGGCTTTTTGGCCATCTACTTTGTCACCTCCGTGCTGGGCATGAAGCTGGGGACCCTGAGCGTGCTCATCTATATTCTGCTGGGGCTGGCGGGCCTCCCGGTATTTTCGGGTTTTCTGGGCGGCCCCGGGCCGCTGTTCGGCCCCACTGGCGGATACATACTGGGCTACGTTTTCATGGCGCCCATCTGCGGGTTCTTCGTGGACAAATGGGGGGACAAGCTGCTTATGCGCCTTCTGGGCATGGTTCTCGGCTCTATCGTCTGCTATCTGTTCGGAACGGCGTGGCTGGCTTACCAGCAGTCCTGCACCTTTTTCCACGCGCTTACTTTAGGCGTCATCCCTTTCATTCCCGTGGATCTGATCAAGCTTGCCATCGCCACGGTGATAGGAGGACAGCTGCGCAAAAGGCTCCTGAAAGCCGGACTCCTTTAAGCAGGAACCGTTAAGCCAAAGAACAGCGCTTAAGGCGGTTTGTTCACGCACAAAAAACAATGCGGGAGCGTCACAGCTCCCGCATTGCAGCGTTTTATACATTTTGAGCACAAGCCCCGTTTCAGCGGCCTTAGGCCTTATATGCAAAATCGGCAGCCTATTGCCCCCGTCGCCGCACCCTATGCTCCAGTAAACGTATCATACATAGTCACTACATTGTTCTGATCATCATACATCACGATATCGCCGCAGTCGATGGGAAGCAGAATCACGAAAGGCTCTGCCGGATCCACCTGAATCACCTTCTCCGCGCCATTGTTGTCCGTGACGATTCTGCAAACCTTGTCCTCGTTCATGGACAAAAGCGCGATTCCTCTCTCCTCGAACACCACGCCCTTCACGCTCTCTGCCATATAGGGGTCGAAGCCCCCCTGCCGGAAAAAATAGCCATAGGAAATACCCTCCTTGCTCAGATAGATCGAATATGCACATTCGTCCTTCTCCTCATCATAGAAAAGCATGGCGCACATATCATCATTGATGTCCTGAGCTACCTCCCACTCATTCTCAATGTCCTGATTCTCTCTGGCATCCTGCTCCAGTTTTGCCGCAGACACCCCCAGCACATCCGCCTGCCAAACGATCAAAACCGCCAGAAGCACGATCAGCACACATCCGGTTAACAATGTTATCTTTTCTGCTTTCATTTTACCCTTCGTTCTCCTATAGAAATCAAATTTTCCCTTATTTTACCATATTTGACTTCTTTCGTCCAGATATAAGACAGACTTTTCAGCCCGTTTGCGGCATTTCGGCATATTTTTTCGTCATCTTCTATGGTAGGTGACGAATCTGTTCCCGTTCTCCTCGAACCATTCTGCCGCCTCGCCCATATTCATTCTCCGAATGCTGCCCTCCTGAGGATCCAGCATCCCCACCTGCGTCTCATTGAATCCCACCAGAAGCAGCGCCGATCCGTTCTCCAGCAGCGTCAGCACGGGAATATCCTTATTGACATAGTACAGCACGGCATCCAGACTGCAGCCTGACAGATCCAGAACCATCACATCTCCCAGATTCTCTTCCAGAATCTCCAGCACATGCTCTCCTCCGTCCAGAAGGTACTGCGAATTTCTGGTGATGCCCTCATAGGCCAGCAGCGCGTCGAGACAGACTGCCAGCGCGCTTCGCTCCTCCGTGGCAGAAGCCTCCTTGATGGCCATGATCTGATTCTTCGCCGCCCTGTTCCCCCTCTGCCAGATACGGTTTCCTCCTTCTCCCACTACCACGCCGGAAACGGAATAGGCCAGCTGCACCGCATTTGCCGGAGACGTCAGGATCCCGTCGATGCCGTAAGGCCCGTACACATAATACCGCGAGCTTTTATCCTCCGGCAGCTGAAGCCTGCGCCCTCCCTCATATACCACTTCCTTGGGCGTCAGTATCATGAGCGTCTTGCTGTCTATGGTCTTCCGCAGCTGGATCTCCACATAGCGCTCATATTTGTCTATGTCCGCCCACACTACCTTGTTCTCCCCCGAATCCGCATCCTGATTGTTCATGATATGGTCCGGCGGCATCTCCTGATATTCCCCCGACTCCAGGCGGCCCACCCGCTCCAGAGTGATCTGATTGTCCTCCACGCTGCAGCCGGTCACATAGACCCCTTCCTGCTTGTATTCCTTCAGCAGCTGGCCGGAGGCGTTGCTGATGCATACCTTGTACATGGGAAAAAATATCCGCCCTGCGTTGTCCTCCACAACGTCCCCTACGCGAGCCACCCCGTATATGATATCCTCCGCTATGAATCCCAGCGGCCGTATGGCCTCTCCCTTGGCAGCAGATATGGTATGAGAGGCATCGGTGGCGAAATTGCGGATCTTCAGCTCATTGCTATGATAAAGGTCACCGCCCTCCGGCCACATGGCTATCTTATGGCTGTGGGAGATCTGCAGACTGCCGTCCTGAGAGGACTCTATCAGGGGTGCATATGTCTTCTTCACCATGTCGATCCCATATACGGTTCCGTTCAGCAGCAGGTAGAGCTTCTGTTCCCGGTTCAGATACAGCAGATCCCGCATCTGGGCCTCCAGCGCCGCATAGGATTTGTCATAGGGGATATACAGCAGCTCCTCCACCGTGTTCTGGGCGCCGTTGTAGGTATAGAGCTGAATGCCCACCTCCCCCTCATGCCTGCCCCGGTTCATATAGCCGTAGACGGCGAACTGCACATTTCCTCCCTCCACCACGTCCAGAATCCTGATGGCATGCTGTGGATATAGGGTTCTCTCATCCGTATTGTCCTCGTCATAGAAGGAAAAGATCACCGTAAGCTTATTGGTGGCCACATCATAGCTGAACAGCCTATTGGCCGCCTGAAATACAATGACATTCCCATCCTCGCTCTCCAGCATGGGTACGTCCGTGTCCGCTATGCCCAGAAGTATCTTGTCATTGGCGCACATCAGCTCTGCGTCCGGAATCTGAGTCATGGTGCGCTCATACTCCAGAAGGTACATCATCTCCCCCGTGTAGCGGACGCGGTAATATTCCTGCACCATGTAATAGACAGTATTTTCCCCTTCTGTGGTAGACACCATGAAGTCCATCAGCAGGGAGGCAGTCTGGGGCGCTATCTCCGTGAGCCGCAGCCGCGGCTCCCCCACCTCCGCCACCGCCAGATCTCCCCATGTGATCTGCCGGAAGCTGCTGTGGATATTCACCTTATGGAAGGATGCATTGTCCTCCAGCCGCGCGTCCGTCTCCAGATACACCACCAGCTCTCTGGCAGCTTCCTTGTCGTAAAGCTTTTCATGGAAATTCCTGCAGAAGGCCAGCTTCTCATCGGCATATAAGGCGTCGCTCCATATCACCCTTGTATAGTATGCCGCAAGCTTGTCCTCATTCAGCTCCAGAAAAATCGTCAGCGAATATTCCACATCCTTCTCTATCAGATCTTTCAGCGCGATATCGCCGCGAATCTCTTCCTTTCCGCTCCAGAGCCACTTCACGTCAGTGCTCTCTATCAGCCTTGAACCGTCGGCGCTGCGCACCTCCATAGAGATCCCCGTCACCTCCTGCCCATAGGTATCCACCACGAAGCCGACTTCTCTCTCCTTCCCCAGCACCGTCACGGTATCCCTCTGAAACGCTATATCCGTGGAGCCATAATATCCGTGAAGCTGGTTATATTCCTCCCCGTCCTTCTCCATGGCCACCAGCGGAAGGGATGCCGGGGCCATCTCCATGGTCAGATTGTCGTGCCCCCTATTCTTGATCATGCTCACGATGACCAGCGCCGCCAAAAACACGACAAAGAAAACGGAAAGCTTGATCACGCTCTTTTTCATATCCACACTCCCTGCCCGTCCGGCGGGCATCCATCCTACCTACGCTCCGAGAGCATTCCTCCCCAAGCCCCTCCTGCAGCGCGCTCTGCCTGCCCGGAACAGACTTCTGCGGGCACCATGGATGCAGGAGGCATACCTACAGAAGATTTTTCAGCGTAGGATCCACCTGCAGAAGCTCCATGACCCGGTCAAGAGAATTCTTTTCCGTCACGGGCCGCATCCTCTTGCTTCGCACCGCCCGGATCATCAGGTTCTTGGGCGTATGCTCCATATCGATAAACTCCAGAATCTGCGTATCATACCCGCTCTGCTCCAAAAGACCGGCCCGGAGAGCATCCGTCACCAGCGCTGCCATACGCTCCTTGATCAGCCCGTACTTCAGGACGGGGCCAAGCTCCTCACAGCGCATCTGCCTATTCAGCTCATGCTGGCAGCAGGGCACCGCCATGATCACGGAAGCCCCCCACTTCACCGCCTTCGCCAGAGCATAGTCGGTAGCCTTGTCGCAGGCATGGAGGGAGACCACCATGTCCACCTGCCCCTCCTCCTGAAAGCCGCTGATGTCCCCCTCCTGAAAATCCAGCCCTTCATAGCGAAGCTTCTCGGCCAGATGACTGCACCGCCTTATCACATCCCCCTTCAGATCCAGCCCCGTCACCCGGACCTCCCTGTGCCGCAGCTCATGGAGATAGTAGTACATGGCGAAGGTCAGATACGACTTCCCGCAGCCGAAATCGACGATCCGGACGGCTCTGTCTCCGGGAAGCTTCTCCAAAATATCCTCTATAAATTCCAGATAACGATTGATCTGGCGAAATTTGTCGTATTTTGCTTTGACCACTTTACCGTCCGGCAGCTGCACGCCCAGCTCCACAAGGAAATCCACCGGACAGCCCTCCTGCAGAATATATTGTCTGGAACGGTCATGGGACATGTCCCCGCCCCCTTGCGCGGCGCCGCAGCCTTCCCCGGCGCTCCTGCTTCTGCGCTTCAGGGAAACCGAACCTCTTTTCCCAACCAGTATGGTGGCCTCCCCAGCGCCCCACGCTGCCTGCGCCTGCCGAAACAGCCCGCCCATATGCTCCAGCAGCCGCTCCAGCATTTCCTCTTTTTTGCAGTTTCTGTGGAACACCTGCGCACCCCTATAAAGCGTCTCCTGAAAAACCAGCTCCCCCTTGATGACCACCGGGCGAACCTTTGCCTTGGAGGCCCGCTCTGGATCCAGAGAATTGCTGGCCACTATCTGTATCAAATCCTGATTCAAAATCTCTTCAAAAAAACCTCTGAGTTCCTCCATATCCGTATTCCGGCAAAAATTCCTTTCCCATGTTCAAAAAAGGTCCTCTGTCCCCAAGAAGCGAAGCTCTCAAAAAAAGAAGCTTCCCCTGCGCCCTCCGTGCCGGCGCTTGTATACCTCGTTGAACAGAAGAACCTGTATCATGCTCTCCTCTGGCGCTTTCTCTTCCTCAATCTCCAGAACCTTCCGCATGGATCCTGCCAGAGCCAGCAGACTGTACTTGTCTGGATACTCGTCGTAGATCATGCTGCCCTCATAGTCGGTTTTGTCCAAAATCTCCGATATCCTTCTCTGGTATCTTTTCACATCATTGGGATACAGCTGCTGCAGATATTCCAGATCCTGCAGCAGCTGTGCCTCACGTCCCGGCCCATAGTAGTCCGGATAAGTCATATAAAAAGGAAGGGGCCCTTTCCAGCCCCTCTCATTCAAATGAAGAGGCTTGTTCTCGCCCCTCTCATTCAAACGAAGGGGCATGTTCTCGCCCCTCTCGTTTTGCTTCGGCAGTGGCTGTAACAGCTTTGAATGAAACTCCATATGCATTCCTCTTAAGGTTTTTTAACAGCATATGCGCGTTTTATCTAAATGTTACCGAGGCTGCCGAAAATCCTGTCGGCATACCGGCAGCCTCTCCATTGCGAATGACTCTTTATTTTTTTCACTTCAGCGTCTGAATGCGCACAATGGCTCTCTGCAGAGCGGTCTCCGCCCTTGCAATGTCCGTGTCCGGAGTCTTGTCCTGAAGACGCCCCTCCGCACGTTCCTTTGCGGCAACCGCCCGGCTCTCGTCGATCTCGCCGGGCCATTCGATGACCTCCGCCAGAATCGTCACGCCCTCCGGCAGAATCTCCGCGAACCCCGCATGCAGAGCAGCCAGCTTCTCGCCCTCCGGCTCACCGATGCACAGCACGCCGGGCTTCACGATCACCGTCATGGGAATATGACCCGGCAGGATTCCCACCTCGCCTTCGGTGGTGTTGAACTCCACCATATCCACCTGGTTCTCGTAGAAGACCCTATCGGGAGTGATGATGCGCAGAAGAAAGCCGTTTTTATCTGCCATACTCTTCCTCCCTACATTCTGGCCAATACGTCGTCAATGCTTCCTGCGTTCAGGAAATAGCTCTCGGGCACATTGTCGTGCTTGCCCTCCAGAATCTCCTTGAAGCCCCGGATGGTCTCATTGATGGGCACATACTTGCCGTCAAGGCCGGTGAACTGGCTCGCCACGAAGAAGGGCTGGGACAAGAATCTCTGCACCTTACGGGCTCTGGACACCACCAGCTTATCCTCCTCGGACAATTCATCCATACCCAGAATGGCGATGATGTCCTGCAGTTCCTTGTAGCGCTGCAGGATCTCCTGCACGCCTCTGGCCGTCTTGTAATGCTCCTCTCCCACGATTCTGGGATCCAGAATACGGGATGAGGACTCCAGCGGATCCACCGCCGGATAGATGCCCAGCTCCACGATTGCTCTGGACAGCGCCGTGGTGGCGTCCAGATGGGCGAAAGTGGTGGCCGGAGCAGGATCTGTATAGTCGTCCGCAGGCACGTAGACAGCCTGAACGGAAGTGATGGAACCGTTCTTAGTGGAAGTGATTCTCTCCTGAAGGGCGCCCATCTCCGTCTGCAGCGTGGGCTGGTAACCCACTGCGGAAGGCATACGGCCCAGCAGAGCGGAAACCTCGCTGCCCGCTTGTGTGAAACGGAAAATATTGTCGATGAACAACAGCACGTCCTTGCCGCCCTTGTCACGGAAATACTCTGCCATGGTAAGCCCTGTAAGGCCCACGCGCATTCTGGCTCCGGGGGGCTCGTTCATCTGCCCGAATACCATGGTGGTCTTGTCGATGACGCCTGACTCCATCATCTCATGGTAAAGGTCATTTCCCTCACGGGTACGCTCGCCCACGCCGGTGAACACGGAATAGCCGCTGTGCTCCGTAGCGATATTACGGATCAGCTCCTGAATCAGCACCGTCTTGCCCACGCCTGCGCCGCCGAACAGACCAATCTTACCGCCCTTCTGATAAGGACAGAGCAGATCTACGACTTTAATGCCTGTCTCCAGAAGCTCCTTCTCCGTGGCC
>OFGO01000182.1_pt1 | contig 63817 bp, 59 predicted proteins | sample 1521761 | NCBI WGS metagenome assembly OFGO01 (sample SAMEA3504128, study PRJEB24116) | mouse gut metagenome | biome: mouse gut; feature: mouse-associated habitat; material: faeces | place: Denmark | collected 2011
GATATATGTTACCTTTTTTTATGATCTTGCCCCATATTATGTTTTCCACAATCTTAAAAGCCGAAAAAAAGGGGATGCCCAAAAAGATATTGCTTGCCGGGGGAATTATTGGGATTATTTGTCTTAACACTGGTTATCAGACGCATATATTTGGTAATCACGGTGGAATAGAAAACCCTGATAAACAAAGAGAAATGGTCACTTTTTTGTTGGAAAATGATTTTCGGTATGGATTTTCAACTTTTAAATATACGAATTCTTCCGTTCAGCACAGTAATGGGAAATTACAAATTTGTCCATTGGTATCACTCAACACATTTGAAAAAACAAAGTGGTTATGTACAACAGAACAAATTGATCTTTCATGGTCAGAAAAAACTTTCTTAATTATTTCAGAAGAACAATTATCAAGTGAGAATGTAATGTCTTGGAATAAAGCCGATCGTATTATATGGCATGATGGTGAAATATGTGTCTTTGAGTTTAATTCGGTAGAAGAATTGCAGAAGACGTTTAATGGTTGAGGCGGTATGTATAAAAAGTTATTTAGAGTCTTATTATTGATTTAATATACAAAACAGCAATATCAGCATGATAGAAGGTACTAGAAATTTAGGCGATTGTTGATTACAGTTAAAAAAACAATATAATTATGAACAAGGAAAAATTATATAGTTTATAAAAAGCATGCCGGAATTTATAAAGAGGTGTTTTATGAAATCAAAGAAAGATACGCAAAATATCACAGCCCCTAATAGCAAAGGAGGCATCGTAAGTGATTCGATTTTTCTTGTTTTTGTAAGAGTAATAACTTTATCGGTAAATCTTATACAGACAATGATTTTATCAAGGACATTAACAAAAACAAGTTATGGAACATATTCGCAGGCGGTACTATTAATTTCTTCGTGTGCTCCCTTTTTTTCTTTAGGACTTAATGATGCAATAAACTATTTCTTTAATAAATCTACCGATGTAAATGCAAGAAAAAAATATGTAAGTACTATTTTTTCACTCAGTATAATAAGTGGTGTGTTGTGTGGAATACTGATCTTGATTTTTCGCTTTCAAATTGTTGGATATTTTAGGAATGATGCCGTATCGGGACTCTTGATATATATTGCTTTTCGTCCATGTATACAGAATTTAGTCGGGTTATACCAACCGCTTTTTATTTCCAGCGGCTATGCTAAAATGATAGCAATGAGAAATTTGCTTATATCAATTGGGCAGATTTGTATCGTAGGTGGTCTTTCTTATTTTACCAGTAATATAGCTTTGATTTTTATACTGTTATTTGTATTAGATTTGCTACAATATGTATGTTTTGCTTTAATATATAAAAAAAGACAATTTTCTATTTTAATAATGCAAGTCGATTTTGCAGTTATAAAAGAGATTCTAAAATATGCTTTACCTTTGTTATTGGGGACATCAATTAGTACAATTTCAATTAATATAGATAAGTTTATGATCAGCGGTATGATGAGCACAGAGGAATATGCTTTATATGCCAATGTGTCAAAGGAACTTCCATTCTCTTTTGTTGTTAGTTCATTTACCGCAGTTGTAATGCCTGTCATTGTCAGATATATAAATAATGGAGAAAAAAACAATTTTAAAGAACTTTGGTCTAGTTATCTTGAATTAGGCTATAAAATTACCTGGCCGTTGTGTATTGGAGCTGCAGTTCTGGCACCGGAAGCAATTGAACTTTTGTTTTCTAAAATATATTTAAACTCTGAGGGGACGATTGTTTTCAGAATTTATACAGCCGTAGCTATGATGCGGTTTACCTTCTTTGGAATGGTTCCATCGGCGTTGGGAAGAACAGATATCGTTATGAAATATTCAATTATTGGTTGTGCGATCAATATATGTTTGAATTATCCTATGTTTTACTTGATGGGAATGCCAGGACCGGCTTTGGCGACCTTTATTAGTATGGGAGTTTCATTAGCATTATATTTTAGAACAAGTTCAAAACTTGTGAATATTCGCATATCAGAAGTTTTAAAGCCTGGACAGATTCTACTGCTGGGGGTGGAGATGCTATTGTGTGGAATTGGTATTAGATTGCTTATTTCAGCACTAGAATTACGATTTCTGAATGCTTTTGTTAATTTTGCTTTAGGCTATATATTATTTAATGTAATAGTATTAGGACTTAATTTTAAAAGTTTAAAAAGAATAATGACGTCTCTAAAGGGAGAAAATGAATAATTTTAGATTGCTCACAATAATATACCTATTTTCTTTTTATAATATGGAGGACATTATATATGATAAAAACTATAAAAAACGGACGGAATATACATTTAGGGGGGGTAGTGCTCTGTTTTCTGCAACAGATATGTAAAATAGGATTTTATTACTTTTCTCTTAAAAGTGTAAAAATTCGGTTCATAATGCGTGGAATAGAAATAAATACCTGATCAGTTTCATTGGCAGAAACAAGCTGCATTTTTTTATTTAGTTTTGCAATGGCGATTTGTTATTATTTCTGAATCTCACGGATTGAACCGGAAATAATATTGGAGGAATGCGCCGTGAAGAAGTTTGTTGAAAAATGCAGGCTTTATTCTGTTAAGAAAATATTTCTGTTTGTATGGTATTACATATGGGGGCATATTCTTGGCAGGCTGCTGTATGATAAGAAATATTATTATGGCAGGTGGTTTCAAGGTGGTTTTGGTGGTCTGACTGCTCCTGGCTGGAGATGGATTTGCATTGATGCAGTTGGAAAAAGATTTAATCCTGATGTACCGTGGCCATGCTCACCACATATTAGAGTTGGACATTATGAAAATATACATTTTCACCCAGACGATTTGAATAATTTTCAGGGGGTGGGAAATAATTTTCAAACATGGAGTGATGGTCATATTTTTATCGGTCGTGGAACCTGGATTGCCATGAATGTAGGGATTATTACAACAAATCATTCCGTAAAAAATCCAGACGAACATGATGGGCCAAAGGATGTGAGACTAGGTGAAAAATGTTGGCTGGGAATGAATAGTATGATTTTGCCTGGGGTAATATTGGGAAATAACACGATTGTGGGTGCAGGTGCAATTGTTACAAAAAGTTTTCCAGAAGGTCATTGCATAATTGCAGGAAATCCAGCAAGACTGATTAGAAAATTATAGTCTTATTTACGATTTAATCAAGTAGGGGAACGCTCTTCTCCACTACTCACCGCGACGGGTGCATGTTGCGTCAGCAACAATTTTCCTTATGCACCCGTGTGCACAAAAAGCCAGCCAGGGTGATCTGGCTGGCTGATGTAAAATTTCACATTAGTTTCAAATTTGCAGTCTTTATTTTTTTATTTTTATTATATGAACATTCATCCGCAAACCCTGCTGCCAATGAAAGCAAAAAGGTTATGATAATATTATAATCATAAATAGGATTTCCAAAGAAGCCATATATAATTATAAATATTTGCATAAACAAAGAATAGCAGTTGGTTTTTAAATGATTACCATAAAGTGTATTGTTTTTTACTTTTATATAGGTTAAATATAATGGAATAAATAAGGCAATTAGTAATATTATAAGTCCGATAATACCTTGTTCAACCCATATCTGTAAATATATATTATGACCTAAATGCCCATCATACGTGTAGGCTCCAATTGAATTTACACCACTCCCGCCAATAGGATGATTTAATATTGCGGATAGCATACCTTCACCTATTTTTAACCTTGTAAATACCGAAATGTAGAACATGTTATATATACGTTCCCTAAAAACTATGGCAAGGGCACTTATTCCGAAAAGCATAATGCCACCAGATGCTAAAATCCAACGCTTTATTGTTCCATTACCGGTTACCCAGTATATTACCATTGTCGATAGAATGGCAGCAATTATTAGCCCCTTTTTTCCCGTAAATACCATTCCGATCCAAGAACTAAACAAAAGTAATTTAATATGCCATTTATTTTTTGAATTTGTCCGTAATTCTGATAAAAACACCCCAACCAATACAGAAAAAAAGAAAGCATTTGTTCCGGTTTGGCCTGAAATACCTGCATAAATGTGAAATTCGTTTGCCCAGCGTGCTGTGATGGCTTGTGTTTCTTTTGTCAGAAATTGTGCTGTAATTTTTAATGCTTGATTGGTGAAAAAAATACTAAAGTACGTAAAAAAAAGATGAAAAAGACAGCCTATTTTTATCCATTTAAAAAATATTTCTTGCCAGTCCGTTAGTTGAGCAAAGAAAAGCGTAATAATTAAAAAGTTTAAATATACTACAGAAAATTTTATGGCATCTTGAAAATATAATCCATAAAACGCAGAAAAAAACATATCTATTACCAGAAACAAGTAAAAAAGCCACCAAACTTCACATTTTATCTTAATTTCTTGGGGTATGGCTTTTAAAACCACGGCAAAAAACAACACATCCAATATAACATACAAAAAATTATCGTTAATAAATAAGTGTTTAAAGCATACATAAAACATAATATATGCAAACCAAATTTCATAAATAAATTTTTTTCTGTTCATTTTTACTCTCACTTTATTTTTGTTTCTGTAAGGTTTTCAAATTTTCCCACAAACCAATTTTTATGAATAATCCTTTTATCAATCTTTTTATTTTTCCTTTCAGGTCTCCATTTAAATATTTTTTACACACATAATTAAATCCTTTTTTCTGATAGTCATTCCAAAAACTCTCGTAAAATTGAGATTTCATTACTGGTTTTTTTAAAGCAGGCTGCATACATTGCTCTATTGTTACCTCTTTTGTAATAAATGAGTCTGAAGTTTCATAAAAAAGCTTTTTTCCTTTTAATGAGTTTATTATGGATAATGATACACCCTGGTTATCATCTAAATCAGGGTATACGTTCTCAATTCCCCAAAAATCTCCAATCGTAATGTCTCCGCGGCGATGTATATTTGCATACTTACAGGAATAACAAGAGTCTCTCATAATATATGCACCGAAAAATGCCTGATAAAAATAATCATAACTTTCTGTTTCTATATAAGATTTTTTTGAAGTCTGTATATTCATATATATGTTTCGCCAGCCCAACGATTTATCTCTAAAACATATTTTCTGGATTTTACCTTTTTTGCTAACAAAATTTAAATAATCATTCCAATACTTTGAACTATTGACACCATGGCAAATTAGATCGCAAGTAAAAAGTTTATCTGTTTTATAATTCTTTAGATAATGATTTAAACCATCTATTTGGCATGGGCATCCTGAAAACAAGACATATCTTCCGCTTAGCAAATCTTCTTTTACAAGTTCATAAATACCATTCATTTTGCTTTGGATGTATTTAGATCCTTGCATTTTACGTACATCATCGCATGTTTCGCCTCTTGCATGAACGACTTGAAAATTATCGTCAAAGCATGCACCATATACAATTCCTTTTTTCTGGAGAATATATTTTGATAATTCCCAAAATACGCCTCCGGATGTACTATTTTTTCTTACTTCAATGTCTTTGGTCTTGACGGCATAAGCCCTTTTGCAAAAATCGTCAGACTCTATTGTATTGTCTTTCATTGGGCAGACATTGACACAATTTCCGCAATTTATGCATTTATCTTCATTGATTTGAGGGTACAAGAACCCTTTTTCATCTTTAAGCATGGTAATAGCTTGTACAGGACAAATTGCGCTACACGCACCACACGCAGTACAATTTTTTTTGTCATTATTTAATTGCATTGAACCTTTTCCTCACTTCTTTTACTCGATTCCAGATTCCAACCATTTCTTTACGACTGCATAAAAGACCTACAGTTAATGTTACAAATACGGCATATACTGTTATGAGAATTGCATATTGTATCCACTGAAAATATGATTTACATGTTATATTATAGAAATGAAACGGCAGGCAAATCAATATCATCTCCAAACCCATGCTTAAAATTTTTTTTAAAGTTTTAGCTATAGCCAGCTTTGTAATATTGTTGGGTACATAAAATATAAGGTCGATATCTCTATATAAATTAGAAAAGATGGAACCTATAAGTATTCCGACTAGTCCAAGTTTTGGCGCTAATATAATACCTATGATTATGGCTATTGCACCTTGTACTGTAACTTGTATTCGGGTTTCTCTATAATGTCCTGCTGATATTATTAACATTCCCTGTGGGGTTTTTATATTATAAAGCAAAGCATTTAAAACAAACAAAACGCCTAACTGTGGTACATAATAATTAACATCTGTTATTCCGGAAGTATACAGTTTAATAAATGGCATAATCATAACGAAGGAAACACTATATACCACTGTGATTAAACTGTAATAAGCTAATTCAAATTCTTGGTAAGCTTTTTGCAAAGTTTGTTTTTCGTTTCTGGCGATAATATCTCCAAATGAAGCTGAAAGTCCGTTTGTGAATATTCCCAGTACACCGGATATTCCTCCAATTACCATGTTGTATATACTGTAAATGCTTACAGTTTTCAAACTAGTAAAAATAGTAGCAATTACGACTGGTGCTCCTGTATGTATGGCACCTAAAATTTGTAAGTATAATGCATCCCAACGTTTGTCCAGTGCTTTATTATCTGGATGTTCTTTATAGTTTATATAGGGATAATTTCGTTTTGAATATCTGTATAAAACTATACATCTAAGTAAGACAGAACTTAATGCAATGGCTTTTATTAAAATAATATCAATTCTCATAATTGCCATGCTTACCAAAATAACAGTGTTTAAAATTGTATACAATATTGAGGAAATGGAAATAATATACAATTTTTGATCTGCCGTCAAAAGAGCACGGTATTTTCCTAATGTAAAAAATTCAACGATACCGGAACTTCCTAAAATTAATACTAATAAAAATACTTGCCAATAATTTAAACTTGGTACGTTTACATATGTCGGATATATAAAAGCCAACAACATAACTAGCGCTAAAAAGATATACCCAGATACCATATAAAATCTCTGCGTTGCAACCACAATAGCACTAATTTTTTTTTGATCATTTTCCGCTAATGGTTTATATAAAGAATAAACGGAAGCATTGGATAAACCTGCTTCTACTAAATTAAAGTAAACGATAAACTGTGTAATGGAAGTAATTAATCCATTTATTTCTGAGCCGTAATACTGCAACATAAATCTGGGTGTAACAAATCCGGCTATAAGAACTGTTATCTGATATGCGGCGGCAAAAAAAGTATTATATAAAAATTTACTTGTTCTATTTAGGCTTTTTTTCTTCAAAACAAAAATTCCTTTCTCCAATCCCCCGCATTGCCCCCCCTACAACAATTTCATATGGTGATACATCTTTTGTTACAATTGTACCTGCGCCTATAACACACCCTTCCCCCAATGTAACACCACCAAAAATTTGAGCGCCACAGCCAATCCACACATCATTACCAATTATAATATCAGCTTCCTTGTTGCCTTGTTCTTGAATTAATTTTTCTTTGTCATGGTGTATATGCATATCCGTTCGAATATGGACATTATATGAAATCAAACAATTTTTTCCAACTTTTATATAAGCATTGGGAGACGCACATAGCCAACCTCCATTTATATAACTATTGTCTCCAATTGTGATGTGTTTGGGATACTGCAATATGACCTTTCCAGAGACAACAGCTCTACCAGTTGGATTATTTATAATAGCAGAATTATAAACACTTTTCCATTGATCAATTTTGAATTGTGCTGCAGCAAATAGTCGTCCCAAATGTTTTTGTAAACTATGTGCCATATATTCCCTCCTCATTAATGGTGGATTGCAAAAAGTTTATAGACTCATCTCTTTGCAATTTCAATTTGGAATTCACTAATTTATAGTCAATGGTATTATTTAATTGCATATTTGGATATCCTATAATTCTATTTTCAAGATCAGTAAGTTTTAAAATGCTGTCAATTCTTGAAGACAAATTTTTTAATTTTATAACCCAAAATTCTTTTTCTAAAATTAAAGAAAACGCAACTGCGTGAAAGGAATTAGTGACGACATAATCTGCATATTTCACCAGACCTAAAAACTCTGTAGGTGACACACAAGGATATAGTTTATCTACTTTATATTTATTATTAATTCGGTTAATCTGAACTATTTTTTTATTGTGTTTATGAGCTAATTCTCTTGCAACAAGAATACATTTTTCATTTAATTCAGCTTCATACAATAAGATGTAATTATTTAATTTAGGCTGTATCAAGATCGATTCATAGTGCTCCTTGGATAACAAAAAAACTGGATCTAAAACTTGTTTAACATTTTTTATATCCATTTGTAAAAGGCTTTTTTGTAAAAGCGTCTCTCTTACTGATAAGCTGTCAAACTTTTCTGCTCTTATTTTTAAATTATGCAAAAATAAATCCGAAAAAATATCTTTTCCAGCACTCGCAGCATATGCAACCTTACGTGCAGAAGTTTTAAAGTTTAAGAAATATCCTTCGTTCCAGTTTGTCAGTTCATCATTCCATATCTGGTCACTACCAGCAAGATACATATCTGGTTGTTCTAATTTCTCAATATCTGTTATAGTTCTACAAGTTCTGGTTAAGGAAATAAACTTTTTTGAAAATTTGTAATATTTTAGTTTTCTATTCACATTTAAAGGAAGTAATATTATTCCTTTCAGACGTTCGTAAATAGTATTTCCTTGAAGTACACCGATCCATACAGAATTTCTTTGCATCATAATTTTAGGAATATAGTTTAGGACTTTGGCATCATGACCATTAATTTGTAAATATTTTTGTAACGCATATTCTTGTAATGCCGCTCCCACATTTGTAGTGTTACAAAAAGTAACAGTGTAAATCTTCATACTATAAACTTGTCCTTCCCAATTAAGTTGTAAGCAGTTGGCGAAACAGTTGAATATATTTTTGGGCATTTGCTTCCCAAGTTAGTCCTTGTGAAGTTTCGATACCTTTCCTTATCATTTCATTGCAATGTTTTGGTGATTCCAGACATTTTATAAAAATGTCAGCTAACTGGTCGATATCATCTGGAATAACTAAAAATCCATTCACACTGTCCGTAATCAGATCTTCAATTCCCTCTCCTTTGGAGCCTATTACGATACATGCCTGAGACATTGCTTCAAGATAAACAATTCCAAATCCTTCATTTATGCTTGGCATTACAAATACTTGATTTTTAGCCATATGTTCTAAAACTATATTATTTTCCAAAAAACCATAAAAAGTTACAGATTTTTCAATGTTCAAGTCAATACACATTTGTTTAAGCTTCTTTTCTTCAATACCTTCTCCAATTATTTCCAGTTTTGCATTTGAATAGTATTTTAGCACTTTTGCAAAAGCTGAAATAGTTATATCAACCTTTTTTCTCTGTATCAAACTTCCCACTTGAAGAAACGTATATGGAGGTTTTTCAACAGTCAATGTGGGTAACAGTTTAAATCCATTCAGAATTACATGAATGGATAGAATAGGACACAACTCAAGTAACATATCTCTTAATTTTGAACTTACAGCGACGATATAATCAGCTTTTTTGCAAATGCTTATAATATATTCTCCTCTTCCATTGTTTATTTCTGCAATTGTGTCAGAGCCATGTGTTGTTATAACCACAGGTATATTGAACTTTTCTTTTAGCTTAACTGCAATATAGCCATCAAAGCCTATGGTATGTGCATGTATAATGTCTATAGATTGCTCTTTCAATATGGATTTGACACAAGAAGATACTGCATCATATCCGCATTTGTTATTAATATTGTATTTACCAAAATTAGACAGCGATATACACTTAACATACCAAATAGGTATATTATCAATTATAATGCGTCCGTGAACGCGTAAATTCTTGTATCTTTTCCCCCATACTGTAGGAACCACTACAATGACATTATGGCCTTGACGTTTATATTCCACAACTTGATTATGAACAAAACTGACATAAGGGCTTCCATCGTCTTGATAATGGGCTATGACTAAAATATTCATATTATGATTTCCTTTTTCCCGCAGTGTACAATAATCTTTTTATACATACGAGAAATCTTATTATTTTTTTACTGTTCGCATAATCATCTTCACATTTATTGGGTGAACTCATAATCTGTTCCCACTCTTGCAGGGATATATCCAATTTCTTTAAAATGTAATCTCTGTCTTCTAACATTTGTTCCATTGGATAAACGGTTGTATCCTCGATTTCTTTTAAAGCTTCATTACGACTTAATTCGCCCCCCACAATTAAACTGGATAAATGTGCGCGTTTTTTGTCATAATGAAATTTTTGCGGAAGATAATACGATTGAAAAAACTTTGTAAACCTTGATTCAAAGTGCTTTCCACCATAATACTTCCAACCAAACTCTCTTTCTAATACTTTAATGGCCTTTTTTTTGGAATAAGGTACATAGTTTAAGATCTTAACACGCTTGATTGATAACTGATAATAATAATATTTAATAATTCCCAAATGTGGATATTTTTTAAACACTTTTTTTCTTCTGCCACATTTATTATAAACACTTTTAATATTTCTGAAATCAATAGCAGCATATCCCCATGAGTTTGGTAAAATTCCTTCCGTAGCTATGTTACTCCCATTTAACATATATTTTATGTTGTACTTTTTTGCATATTGATACATTGCTGCCATAAATACATGGTCTTGAGGTACGTCCAAATTAGGGAGTCCGGAAAACATATACGCTCTTTGAAGTTCTTTCATGGAAGGCCAGTCTATAACAATGGTATGAAGATCCATTTTTAAGGCATCACACATTTTTTTAATATTTTCTACGGCAATTTCACTATTCCAGCCTGAATCCACATGTACTGCCAAAACCCTAAGCCCCAGCTGCTTTGCCAAATAGGCCATATACGCGCTATCTACACCACCTGAAATACCCAAGATACAGTCGTATTCTTTATTGTTTCCATATGATTTTATTTCCTGAACCAGTCGCTGTAATGCCTCATCAGTTTCCCTTCCTTTATACCCATATAATTCCACATCTTTGTCAAATTGATGACAATGATTGCATATGCCATTATCATCAAATTTAATTTGTGGATCGGTAGTATCCATAATACAGCGCGTGCATATCTTATAACTATCCTTAGTCTTCATACACTCCTCCTGAAATTAATTCTTGCTCTGTGGGTACGTTAATCAATACAGCTTTCTTTTTTCCATAATAAACAAACATACTACCTGCAGAAACCGCATGTGCATGACCTTTTTTCAAAGCCAGTTTTAAGTCTTCTATTGTTGCTGCGCCACCACAAGCGATTACTGGTATTGTTACCTTGTCGGACACGGACTGAATTAAATTTAAATCATAACCTTGCATAGTTCCGTCTTGATCTATGGAGTTTAATAGTATTTCTCCAGCCCCCAATTGTTCAGCCATTATTGCCAATTCTTGAGGTGTTTTCTCTACTTTCTGGCGGCCGTCCTTAATATAGCAATTATAACCTCCAAATATTTTTTTCTTTGCATCCAAAGACACTACTACACTTTGGCATCCCGCATATTGTGCTATTTGTTCAATTAAACCTGGATTAATTATAAATGCAGTATTTATAATGACTTTTTCATAGCCAATATAAAAAAGTCGTTTTGCCTGCTCAAGACTTGTAATTCCTCCACCGTAGCTTAGTGGCATGAAGGCTTCTGATGCGATGTCTTTTAATAATGTAAAATCAGGTGGACTTCCTGCTACTGAGGCTGTAATGTCCAATAAACATAACTCGTCCACTTCCTTTTCGTTAAAGATTTTGACAGCATTAACGACATCTCCAAGATAATTTGGATCACAAAATTTTATCGTTTTTACTAACCCCTGCTCATGAATTAATAAACTCGGTATAATTCTTGGTCTATTGTACATGGCTAACACACTTTCGCAAAATTTGATAATAACTGCATACCATATTTATGGCTTTTTTCAGGATGGAATTGTACGCCATAAATATTCCCTTTATTTACAGCTGCCGTAAACAGATAACCATAGTCGCATTGCATAAGAATATCTGCTGTGTTTTTGCATACAGCATGATATGAATGTACAAAATAGTATCTTGCAGGTACAATATTACCTGATGTTAAAGGATTGTTATTTTGGACTATAGTAACATAATCCCATCCCATATGTGGGACTCTTAGTATTTGCTCTTTAAATACAAATTTTTTATTCGTGAAATTAATGTAACCTAATCCCTCACAATTTCCTTCTTCGCTGGAAATGCCTAACATTTGCATTCCAAGGCAAATGCCCAATATAGGTTTTCCTTTTTTTATTACATGTTCGTTAATTGCATTTATAAGTTTGCTTTTATTCAATAAGTTCATCCCGGTATCAAATGCACCAACACCCGGTAAAATTATTTTATCAGCTTGCTCAATTGTAGAAGGAGTACTGGCTAAAACAGCATCCTTTTCGCCTATTTTTTTTAACATATTTATTATTGAGTTAACATTTCCTAATCCATAATTAATAACCGCGATCAAATTAAATCCTCTATTCTTTTAAACTTTAGAACTGGAAATTAATATTTTTAGCTTAATAAGCTTTCATACAATAATATTATTTTTTTTACTTCGAATTTCCAATTTAGTTTTGTTTCAACAAGGTTTCTGCCATTTTTTCCCATTTCCTTTGCCTCTTTGGGATTTTCCAATAGCCATTTCATGGCGTTGGCAATACTGTGTGTATCATTTGGATTTACATATATGCCACATTTATATTTGTCAATCATTTTTTTACTATATGGAAAGTCTGAAACAATGATAGGAATTCCTGCCGCCATATATTCACATACTTTTGTTGGCAAGTTGTCTGTGAATTTATATTGTCCGCTGTCCTGTAGTACACACATTCCCATGTATGCCTCACTCAAAATCTTTTTTATTCCCGTTCTGTCTACTACTCCCAAATAGCTAACCTGCGGATTTTTTTCAGAATCAACAATTTCTCTTTCTAAATGTGCTGGAGAAAAGTTACCAGCTAATAATAATGGGATTTTTATTAAGGAGGAGGCTTCGACAATTTTTTTAATACCTCTTTCTTCTGATAAACTACCGATATAGCAAGCCTTTTTTTCTCCCGCATCAAGCAATTCTCTGTTTAAAAGTACCTCTTCCAGTATCGGTAAGTTGTCAACCAAAACTTCGCGCTTACACTTCTTTTCAAAATAATGTACACCATTGTATGTGCAGGGCACTATTACAGCATCAATCTTTTTAAGTACATGTTTTTCGTATTTAAGATAGAAAAAAGATAGAAGCTTACGAAATGATTTATTTAAATACTCTCTACACTCGATCTGTTTTCCGGTAAATTCATGGCTATCAAAAACAACAACTTTTCCTTTCCGTTTTAACTTCGACGCTATTAAGAGAAGCTCGGGATCGTGAAAATGATATAAATCAGCATTTACTTCTATGGCTTTTTTATAAATTTCCCTTGTAGAATTTAGTATCCTATCTATTCTGTTTTGAGCAATATATTGGGTAGATATAATATTTACTCCATTTTTGATTTCATTTTTTTGACCATCATTTACAATTAAGCTTACCTCATAGCCGGCTGCGGCTAATGAGGTACATTCTTTTACAAAGATACGGACATCGTATCTGGTATGCACGCTGGTCAAATGACAAATTTTTTTTTTCATAACATTCCTTTGGTTATTTAAAATTTTCATTAGACGGAGTCCCCCCGTGAGAAGGATCCGAGCATGTCGGAGGAGGAAAAGTCGTGCAGCGGGAGCCTGACGGGCCTGCCCTCCAGCTGGCTCTTGTAGACGGCGAGGACGAGCTCGAGAGCGCGCCTGCCGGCGCGTGCGTCGACGTAAGGCTGCCTGTCATGGATGACGGAGTCGATGACGTCGGCGAAGAGTGAGGTGTGCCCGTTGCCGTAGACGTTGCTGGTGGCCTCCCGGAGTCCCCTGTTGTGGGAATCGCCGGAGACGGAGTCTGCAAAGTCCCAGACGTCAATGTTGTTGGTGGATTTGCCGCCGAGCTTGACGGTGCCCTTTTCGCCAAAGACGTAGAGGGTTTCCTCCAGGTTCTGTGGGAAGACGTTGGTGGTGCCCTCAATGGTGGCAATGGCGCCGCTGCTGAACCTGACGAGGGCCATGCCCACGTCCTCGGCCTCGAGGTAATGGTGGAACTGCTGCCTGGTCTGGCCGTAGACCTCGAGGATGTCGTCGCCGAAGGTCCAGCGCAGGAGGTCAATGCCGTGGATGCACTGGTTCATGAGCGCGCCGCCGTCCTGGGCCCAGGTGCCGCGCCAGGGTGCCTGCTCGTAGTAGGGGCGGCTGCGGTTCCAGCGGACATGTATGGAACCGTGGGAAAGCCTGCCGAAGCGTCCGGCCTCAAGTGCCCTGCGCATTTCCTGGACCGCAATGTTGAAACGGTTCTGGTGGCAGGCGGAAACCTTGACGTTTTTTTCGTCGGAGAGAGCAATGATCCTGTCGGCGTCGTGGAGGGACATGGCCATTGGCTTCTCGATGATGACGTTGACGCCGTTTTCGATGCAGAAAATTGCGATTTCGGCATGGAGTCCGCTCTCAGTGGCAATGCTGGCCAGTTCGGGGCGGCACTCCTTTATCATGGTCTTGTAGTCAGTGTACCGGCGAATGGAGCGGTCGTTCTCCAGGGAGTGCTTCCTGAGGAGGGAGTCCATGTGTGCGGGGACAGTGTCGCAGACGGCGGTGATTTCGAGTTTGTTGTTGAGAGCTGCGGTGATGTGGTTGGTTGAGATGCGTCCGCATCCTATGAGTGCGTATTTCATTGAGGTAATCTCCTTCCCTGTGGGTCAAAATGTGGCGGGGTGTGCCGGGCCGGGCCGGTGCTATGGGGTGGCGCAGTGAGCATCCTCACAATTCCTCCACCCCTCGATCCCTTATTACTTTTCCCGGAGTCCCAACTACTACTTTGTTTTCTGGTACATCTTTTAGGACCACTGTACCCATACCCACCATAGCATGTTTTCCTACTTTTATCTGATTTTTAATTAAACATCCCGGGGCAACGTATCCTTCCTCCTGAATCACAGAACTGCCCCCTAACATAGAAAGTGCAATCACAAGCGAATTATTTCCAATTTGAACATTGTGTGCAATATGACACAAATTATCTATTTTTACATTATTGCCAATACGTGTATCGTCTATAGTTCCCCTATCAATACATGTATTCGCTCCTATTTCCACATTTCTACCAATCTCAACCCCACCAAAATGTGGAACTTTACAATAAATACCTTGTTCGTCTTTAAAATAGCCAAACCCATCTGTTCCTATCACAACGCCTGATGCAATGACACTGTTGCAACCGATTCGGCATGGACACTCTATCTGAACATTATTTCCTATCCGCACATTATCTTCCAGGACTACATCCCTGCAAATAAAACAACCATGCCCTATGGATACATTACGCCCAATTGATTGTGCTTCTATTACAGAATCCTTACATATTACATTAGCGTTCTTCTTTTCAAAAAAACGCTCTATAATTCCAAAAAATACCCCCTTTGAATTATCAACTTCAATTAAGTTTTGAACTGGCAATTTACTATTTTTAAATGAAACTGCCAATTTTATATCTGTCGCCTCAATCTTTTGACCAGAAATAGATTCCTTTACCCAGGTAATTGTTCCTTTTTTATAATTATTCAATGAAGAAAAACCTATAATTTCATCATATAAATTTCCATAAAACTGAAAATCAACTGCTTTTTCTTTCAGGTAATCTATAATATCTGCTATTACTATCTTTTTCATTTTAAATATCCTCTTTGTGCAGGAAATCTTCAACATTTTTTATATTTTCCGATATGCTAATGTATCTTTCATTCTTCGCGTCAGATACAAACTTACCCAATATATCTTTTGTCTCCATTTCTTTTTCCTGATACCAAAAAGCATGTGTCAATATATGCAGTTTATTATGTTTTCCTGATTTTATGATCTGTTCTACGTCTTCCCTCCAATTCATACGTGAATCCGATACATATTTAAACCCTTTTATAAACTCCTCACCATATGAATTAATCATGTTGGGAATCTCTATATTCTGTGATAATACCAGCTTCGAAGGTCTATGCATAGATACTACATTAATCGGTGTGTCAAGCGACAACGATAAAATTTTTTGCTCTTTTTGAATCATTTTTATCATTTGCTCTACACTGGTTAAATCATATTTCATTTCATCAAAGTGCAGGCCCACTACCCCCCCCCTGGTTAATCAACGTTCTTAACCCCTCTGTGGTCTTTCTTGAGTTAACATTATAAAAGTCTGTACTCAATAACACAAAATATGTTGCAGAAACTCCTTCTTCTTGTTCTATGCTTGCCAATTCCAATGCCTTTTCTACAGAAAAATCTATATCATGTCTTAAAATGGCTGTTTTTTCATTATCAGAATAATTATCATAGCCACAAATATTGTAACCATTTTGTTTTAATAATGTAATTAAGCCACGGTAACCCTCAAAAGTAAACTTCAAAGTGCTGCCTCCTTGTTATATCTTTTCTACTTCCCCTATCAAAACATCATTTCTTTCAGAAATATAAAAACAAGTCAGAAAGTATAAATGCTCTTATGTTTCCCAATGCCAAATCCACCTACATTCCTTTACTTGCTCTATTTTATCTGCCAAGTCATATTCTGTCAAGGCTGTATGCACTCTCCTATAAGTCCATATCAGTCTGGATGCATATCCAAAGCAGCCGGGCACCACTACTGCCGTTTTTCTCTTTGAACTTGAATCTTCCAAATTTACAGAATCTCAATATTATCTTTCTCTTTCATATTTTTTGTAACATTCTTGGTGTCAAAGATGACTTTTGCATTCTTCTGCACCATCTCATAGTCCACATTCGTATGCGCTGTGGTAATCATAACCAGATCATAATCTGCCACGATTTCAGGAGAAATCTCTTTCAGCCCCTTCATAGTCTGTCCGTTTTCCCGGTATTCTGCCACCCAGGGATCATAGAAGTCCACATCAGCGCCTACTTTATGCAGCTCATCAATGACACGGATGGCAGGGCTTTCCCTATAATCATCAATATCCTGCTTATATGCCACGCCCAGTACCAGCACCCTGGCGCCATTGATAGCCTTGCGGTGCCTGTTCAGAATATGCATGGCACGGTCCACACAGTAAACAGGCTGTCCATCGTTGATAACCATGCTGTTTTCAATCAAAGTAGTATGGAAACCATATTCCCTTGCCTTCCAGGTCAGATAATAGGGATCCAGCGGAATACAGTGTCCTCCCAGACCAGGTCCCGGATAAAATGCCTGAAATCCGTAAGGCTTTGTCTTGGCCGCATCAATCACTTCCCAGATGGAGATTCCCATCTCATGGCATAATCTGCCCAGTTCATTGATCAGGCCAATATTAACGTTCCGGTAAGTATTCTCCAGAATCTTCTCCATTTCGGCAACAGCCGGACTGGAAACAGTATAAATTTCCCCCTCAAGCACAGCAGCGTACATGGCTGAAATTACTTCTGCCGCATCCTTGCCAACACCGCCTACCACTTTAGGGGTATTCTTTGTTTTATAGATCAAATTGCCGGGATCCACACGCTCCGGAGAAAATCCCAGATAAAAATCCTCTCCACACTTTAAACCGGATCCCGCCTCCAGAATAGGCTTTACCAGTTCCTCGGTAGTTCCCGGGTAAGTCGTACTCTCCAAAACTACCATTGTATTCTTGGAAAGATGCTTTGAAATCGCCTCGGCAGAAGATTTTACATAACTGATATCCGGCTCCTGGTGGATATCCAGCGGTGTCGGTACACAAATCGCAACAAAATCTACATCTTTGATAAAAGAAAAGTCCGTGGTGGCCGACAACTTCCCGTTCCTGACCAGTTCCGCAAGATCGTCATCCACTACATCACCAATATAGTTATTTCCCTCATTCACCAGTTTTACCTTTTCGCCCTGCACATCAAAGCCAATGGTCTTAAAGCCGGCCTTTGCCTTTTCCACTGCAAGCGGCAGGCCCACATAACCCAGACCTACAACACCACATACAATTTCCCGTTTTGCAATTTTGTCCAACAAAAGTTTTTTCATATTTTCTCCATTCTGCCACTATAGCATGTATTATATATTACCAATTTAAATTCATACTTTCAACAATAATATCTGATTTCCCCACTATTTATCGGCCGAAATCTCTTCCCAGGTTCTGACCTTTCCCTATTCTGGCATGTCTGAAGGAGTACCTTCAAAGTCGTCACAAATAGAAACGTTACATTTTTCAACCACATTTCCCTTTTCATCCACCCTGCCAATCACCTTAGCCGGGATCCCGGCCACCAGGGCATAATCCGGCACATCCTTTGTCACCACTGCCCCCGCTGCTATCATAGCACATTTCCCAATCGTATGTCCACACACAATTGTGGCATTGGCCCCTATGGAAGCCCCTTCTTTTACCAGAGTTTCTTTATAATTCTCATGTCCTTTGGGGAATCTGGCTCTGGGAGTCAAATCATTTGTAAATACACAAGAGGGCCCGCAGAAAACGCCATCCTCCAGCCTGACTCCCTCATATAAAGACACATTGTTTTGAATCTTTACATCATTTCCGACCACCACATTATTGGATATATTGACATTCTGCCCAATTGAACATCTCTTTCCAATCCTGGCTCCCTTTTGGATATGATTAAAATACCATATTTTTGTGCCTTCCCCGATTTCTACCCCTTCATCCACATAACTGCTCTCATGTACAAAATATTTTTCCATTACGCCACCTTCTTTCCGCAAAAACCTGACGTAATATACAAAAGATCCAAACTCCTGATTTTGCTTTTAGTTATTGCCCCCCCGGTCATTCTTTTCATGTTTTTAATAAAACTATGATGATCCATGGCAAAGTTTCCGCTAACCGCCTGGTCATCTCCCACATTTTTAGTTACTACTGCTCCCATATTTGCCCGGCTGTTTTTTCCTAACGCAATTCCATTACGAATTGTAGCACCAAATCCAATCCACGCATTCTCATGAATCTCTACTCTTCCACCGATACCGGAATTAGCTACAACCATCACATTTTTGTCAATCTTTACGCCATGTGCTACATGAACCAGATTATCTATTTTCACATTGTCACCAAGAACAGTATTGTCCCAAGGATAAATTGCCCGGTCAATACATGAGTTGTTTTGAATTTCAACATACTCTCCAACTTCAACGCCACCTACATGCTCGACTCCCATAATTCCAGACTGATTGCGTTTAAATTCAAAACCACATCCGCCTATGACGGCTCCTGCGCGAATAATACTCCCTTTTCGGATTCGTACATTCGGATAAATCATCACAAAAGGCTCAATAACCACATCTTCTTCTATTATCACATTATATTGACTTATCTCGGCTAATTTACTTATTTCAGCAGTGGAATCAATGCAGGAACAAAACTGCTTTCTTGTATACCACTCCGTTTTCGACAGCAAATTATGCATTGTAAAGAAGAATAAACGGGGTTCTTCTGTTATAATGGCACCTCTCTCCTCGTTTACCACTACCCTGGACAGTTCCTCATTTGTTATCACCATAGTGACATTGGACGGTATTGAATTTATATATTTTTCACTGTCAATAAAAATACACGCCTTGAAATCGCATTTTGATTCACTTAACATGAAAACATCAAAACTTTGTTCATTAACAATTTTATATCCTATTGTAAGACTTAATCTTTCAAAAACTTCTGAAGCCTTCATATTATTCTCCAATATCACCTCTCATGACACTTTCAAACTTCTTCGCCAGCACCGTGTAATTAAAATGTTCTATGACTGCATTTTTACCATTCCTACCCAATGTGTTCCTCTCTTGTTCAGACATGCTCATCAGTTTTTTAATTCCTTGTATCAATTCTTTTACATCCCCCGGCTCTACACTCACACCGCAATGATATCTCTTCACATAATTATTCGGGGCATTCACCGCATACAGCAGCGGTTTTCCTCCCATCATGGAATCATAAATTTTATTCATGGCAATGCCAAAACGGTACAAGGGAGAATTCATTGCCCCAATATACACACAGTCAAACAAATCCAGCAGTTTCGGAACGGAAAGCTTTGGAACCGGCGGTAAAAAACAAATATTTTCCAACTGCTTCTTTTTTGCCTTTTCCTGAAGCTTTTCTTTCTCCACCCCATTACCAACCAGGACAAATTGTATATTTTTGTCATCCCTCAAACATTCTGCCGCATCTATCAATATATCCAGCGCGTTGCTTAAGGCATGTCCCCCAAAGTAACCTACAATAAATTTTCCCTGCTCCCGGTATTTTTCAAGTGCTTCCCTATGTTCCTCCGGGATCTCTTCCGGATGTTCCCAGTCCCCTAAAACAATACCATTCGTAATATGGCAGAATTTTTCTTCCTTCAGGCCATGCTTCATCATATATTTTTTGGCATAGGGTGGCAGCGACACCACATAATCGGAATGTCTGTAGGCAGAATTTTCCCCTATCTGCATGGCAATCACAAAAGGGTTCCATTTTGGCATCCCCCCTACTTCCGTTAAAGTGGACGGCCACATGTCATGTACTTCATGAATCAGCCTGGCATGGGAAAACTTTGCGATTCTTTGTGAAGCATACGTGTCAATCGGGTATGTTGAGGAAGAAATCACCACATCCGGCTTTATATGTTTTGCAATCATTTTCGCCTGCATCCATAGTTTTCCCACAAAGCGAAACATGGTAATTGCCCTTTGGGCACCATTGCCTTCATATGTGCCGGTCTTCACCCAGTAATAGGTCAGACCCGCTATGTTTTCTTTCTGAAAATCCTTTTCTACAACCGGATTTTTTTTTCGGAGATGAGAATAGTCTCCTGCAATCACAGACACTTTGTGCCCCAGCTTTATCCATTCCTGCCCCAGATAATAAGGCCTGAATTCCATTCCCATTTCCATCGATCCGGCATAATGATTAATGATCAGAATATTCATCTATCCGCTCCGCTATCCCACCACAGCCCAAACTGTTCTTATCATCGTTCCCAGCTCATTGATCACGGAAAACTTCCGGATCGCCCCCAGGTTATACTTCATCTTCCCCGGCAGCACTTTATCCACATACACCTTATCCACGTCCCCGGCCTGGCTCAGCAGCCTGTCCTCGTCCTTATACCGGATGCTGGCCTCGCTGGTAATCCCGGCAGGCAAAAGCAGTGTGGCATACATTTCCCTGGAATATGCCTTTACATATTTCTTCACTTCAGGCCTCGTGCCCACGAAACTCATATCTCCCAGCAGTACATTGATCAGCTGGGGAATCTCGTCCAGTCTGACTTTCCGGATTTTCGCCCCCACCTTTGTGATTCTGGCGTCATTCCCTACCGTCACCTGGCTTCCCATCCTGTCCGCATGGTTGACCATCGTCCGAAACTTAAAGATGCGGAAAACCCGGCCATACTGGGTCACTCTTTCCTGCCTGAAAAATACAGGCCCCCTGCTGTCTATTTTTATCCAGATTCCCAGTATCAGAAATACCGGGGAAAGCAGCAGCAGCATAACCGCTGACACAGCCACATCAAACATCCGCTTCAGAAGCAGGCTTCCCCGGCGTTTCTGCAGAATATTATAATATACCCTGACTTCCGGGCACTGCATCCATTTGGGAAGTTCACACCAGTCTTTCAACATGACAAACTCCTTCACTGCGGTTCCTTTCATGCCTTTCAGTTCATCAGGCGGCTCCACTGACAACAGTCACAGTACCCCACGGCCGCGCCGGCATTGTCCCCGGGAAAGCCCTACCTGAACCGTCCGGCATACCCCGCCTGCCTACTTCACTTCTTCCAGCACTTCCTTCATGCATGTTATCACATACTCCACATCCTCATCCGTAAGCCTGGTGTGCAGAGGCAGTGAAATTTCATTCTCGTACTGATGATATGCATTGGGATAATTCTGAATATCAAATCCCAGATTTTTATAGGCAGTCATCATGGGCAGGGGTTTGTAATGTACATTGGTGGCCACACCTCTCTCCGCCATGGCCATGATCATCCGGTTTCGCTTCTCCACATCTGCCCCGGGTACCCGCAGCAGATACAGATGGCCGCTGGAACTGTGATCTGCTCCGTAATGATCCAGCACCCTGCATCCCAAGGGTTTAAATGCGGCATCATACTTTTCCGCAATCTCTTTTCTTCTGCCCAGTAATTCCGGATACCGTTCAAACTGTACCAGTCCGATGGCTGCTGCCACATCTGTCAGATTGCATTTGTAAAGCGGTGCCACAATATCATATTCCCAGGCACCCAGCTGATCCTTCTTCAGGGCGTCCTTCGTCTGTCCGTGTAAGGAAAACAGCATAAACTGCTGGTAAATATCATCGTTGTCAAAGCCCGGAATATTCTTCCAGACCACCGCACCGCCCTCCGCGGTAGTCAGATTTTTCACGGCATGAAAAGAGAAGGTGGTAAAATCCGCCACGGACCCGCTGCGCTGTCCCTTCCTCACGGCGCCGAAGCCATGTGCACTGTCTGACACCACAATGATTCTTCCGAATGCCTTCTGCACCTCATTTTCCGGCCGGAATAAATGTTTCTTCCGCTCCACTATATCGAAAATCCGGTCGTAATCGCACATAATACCGCCGATATCCACCGGCACAATCACCTTGGTCTTTTCCGTAACAGCCGCTTCCAGCTGGTCATAGTCCATTTCAAAAGAATCCCTGGCAGTATCCACGAACTTCACTTCCGCTCCCACATGGCATACCGGGCTGGCGGAGGCCGTATAAGTATAAGCGGAGGTAATCACCTCGTCCCCCGGGCCGATTCCCAGGAAGCGCAGCGTCATCTCCAGACATGCGGTGGCAGAATTCAGGCAGACTGCCTTTTCCGTGCCGCAGTATTCCGCAATCTTCCCTTCCAGTTTCTTCGTCCTGGTTCCTGTTGTAATCCATTCACTCTGCAGTGCTTCCGTGACAGCCGCCACTTCCCGCTCCGTGATATCCGGCGGGGAAAATTTGATTGCTCTCTTTTCCATTTGTATTATATCCCCTTCAGTCGTTCTCTGATTTCTTCCACACTGAGCCATTCCGTATTGCTCCCGGAACTGTAGGAAAAGCCTTCTTCCACTTTCCGCCCCGTGGGCACCGCCTTTCTGGCATTGTTGAATACCATTTGCGGATATATGATAAAATGTTTGTCATATTCATAGGTGGTAAAGGAATCTTCCGCAGTTACCATAATCTCATGCAGCTTCTCCCCTTCCCCGATACCGATCTGACGCATGGTACAGTCCGGGCACATTGCCTTTGCCAGATCCGTGATCTTAAAGGACGGAATCTTGGAAATGAATGTTTCTCCCCCCTTTGATTCTTCCAGCGCCTTGACTACCAGTTCCACACCTTCCTGCAGGCTGATCCAGAATCTTGTCATGCGATAATCCGTGATAGGAAGCTCCGTCTTTCCCTGGTCCAGAATGCTTTGGAACAAAGGAATCACCGATCCCCTGCTTCCTGCCACATTACCGTACCTGACAATGGAAAAGCTGATATCCTTGGCGCCGGTATATGCATTTGCCGCAATAAACAGCTTATCAGATACCAGTTTGGTGCCGCCATACAGATTCACCGGGTTCACTGACTTATCCGTGGAAAGTGCCACCACCTTTTTCACGCCCTTGTTCAATGCCGCCTCAATGACGTTCTGCGCCCCGTGAATATTGGTTTTGATTGCTTCCGCAGGATTATATTCACATGCCCGCACCTGCTTTAACGCCGCCGCATGAATCACATAGTCCACGCCTTCGAACGCTCTTTCCAGACGCTCCTTGTCCCGCACATCCCCGATAAAAAAGCGAAGCTTGTCCAGGTGCTCCCTGAATTCGTTCTGCATCATGAACTGCTTAAACTCGTCCCTGGAATAAATGATAATTTTTTTCGGATTATCATTTTCCAGCATATATTTTGTAAATGCTTTTCCAAAACTGCCAGTACCTCCTGTAATCAGGATTGCTTTATCTTCAAACATCATGCCTCCTTTACAGACTGCTCTGCTTCATCTCCAGAAGTAATCCTCTGCTCATATCCACATTTTCCCATTATTTTACCACTCATTACCTGAATACGCAACCTTTTCCGTATCATCTTTCGGCACTTTTCTGATCACTTTCGTGATTATTTTCCTTTTCGTTCATTTCTGCTACCGTCCAGTAAAAATAATAGTCAGAATAGTAATCATATCTGACCGGAACTGCCTTTTGTCCTGTTCCGGCTTTCTCCGCGCCTTCCTTGATTTCTCCATACCCATCTTCCTGTACATACCCTGCTGCCAGTACCATATCGTAGTGATTATACTGGAAGGAGGAAAAATACAATTGCCACTCACCCTCTGTGGTTATTTTCTCAAACTGGCCTTTGTCAAACTGTCTGCACTTCTGATACAATGCCAGCGCCGCCAGCCTTGTCTCTTCCCGGTTCACAATACCAAAGCGGGTGCATAGCATATTTCCCACTCTTTCAGCCAGTCCCTTTAATCCTTCTTTATCCTTAATATACCCCCAGGCTTTTTTATCTATACACTGCAGCACATTTCCCAAAAACGCCAGATAACAATAAAAATCTGTCTTTTTCCAAATGAACGAAATACTGTCCTCACTGCCCATTTTTTCTGCCTTGTTTTCCCATTTCCCGTCTCTGGCCTTCAGCACATTTTCCAGTGTCTTCTTTCCTTCTCTCCAGAGCCCTTCCAATGACGAACCGGCCTCCATAAGACTTTCGGCCGTGTTGATCAGGACTCCTGCCTGGTCTTCCACCATTGCTTTGCCGATTTTTTCCACAACACGATTTGTCTCAGTACAGAATTCCCGGTAATGCTTTTTCAGCCAGTCCAGCAGAATTTCTGCCTTCAGCAAAATGGGATTATTGGAAATAAAAAAATCAACATAAGTATTCGGAAATTCCGGCTGTCTCTCCAGCATTTTTTTAATTTCCCAGATTCCTTCTCCTCTCTTCATGGCAAAGGAAGGATTATATGCCGCAATCTGTAATAGGCGTCCTTTATCATAAACAATTTTAATTTCCTGCTCTGCGATGTTTCCATCATCCCTGTTCACTTCCAGGTACCGGCATGCATCTATATTGAACAATCTCCTATAAGCAAAAGTGGTCGTGTTTCTCCCCTTTTCCCTGCCGCACCAGCAGGAATATTTTCTTTCCCTCCCACGCACTTTCTGCTCTGTCCGGGACTTCGTCATGGGCATATAGCAGTTCCCGCAAATAAAAAAATTACTGCTTTGACTGATATCAAAATAAATCCGGTTCCATTCCTGCAGGTCATCGCAAAGCCGGAACAGAAAAGACATAGGGTTTTCCCGAAATATATTTTTATAATATTCGCTTTTCTTTTTTCCCTGATTGCGGTATTTCAATGTATGATTGTAAATCATCAGGGCAGAGATTTCAATAACTGCCCTCTTGACCGGGGACAGCATGGCGATTTTGCCATTATCATAATATTTATAAAGAAGAATCACAGCCGACAGTGCTCCGTGATCTCGTTTTCCCACACGTTCAGCCACTTCCTTCTCTCCTGCCACTTTGTATAAAAGGCTGTCCTGAAGAACAGACTGAATGGTCGAAATGGTTTCCACCTCCTGGACAAACAAGTGGGAAAACGGCAGAAAATCTCCCAGTTCCCTTACCGTCCGTCCAATATAGGCAATCGGATATCCGATATCATGCAAAAGTGCTGCTACAATCGCCGATGAAAAAAACAGATACCGGTATATCTCTTCCTCCGCCTGGTCCCCGGAATTTTTCTCATCTGCCTGCCATTTTGCATTGCAGTTCAGTTCATTTTTCACACTGTTTCTGATCAGTTCCGCTACTTTATTGTTTATTCTCTGATACAACTGCCGGCAAACTTTCTCATACTTCAGGTCATTCAGAAAAACGAACATTTCATACATATTTTTTACCTGGTGCACATAATGATCCCTGTAGTATGTATAATCATGTTCACTTTTATTGTATTCCAGGTGCATCATCCATTCAAAATAAAAATAAGACGAATGAAACAACTGTCCGATTCCATCTATATCCACATAGCTGTCAAGAAACTTTTCCGAAGTCAGTTCGATAATCTCGCAAAATTCTTCTTCCCGCTCCCCATATACCTTCTTCAGGGTCTGATAAGTGTCTTCAATCTCATTCAGTGTCCATCTTCCATCCCTCTGATGCGGAAAACCAGCTGTCAGGTTCTGCCATTCTTCATTCTCATGGCTTCCTGCATCTGTTTTTCCCGAATGTAGATCCTTTGCAGGATCAAACGACCTGATGAACCTCTGCATTGATTCAAAATCAAAACGTGCCATTCAAATTCCCCCTAAACCCCTTAAATCTCGTATACAAATGGTTCTCTTTTGTCATCCCTGCAGAAATCATAATATTCTTTTTGATATTTACATGTAATACTCTTAATTCTTCCTTTATCCTGGTTCGAAATTCCTCCTAACGTCTTTAGGGCCTCATCCTTAAATTCATCCTCATGCACTTCGCTGAAGACAGCATACACCTGTGTATATCTGTCCTCCTTCCCTGAATCCTCCAGTGCAGACTTCACGGCTTCTCCCGCAGCGTCAAGATGACTTCTGTCTGCCGTGGTCACAACATAATAGTGAATTTCATCCTTCTCATTGCTTATACGGACAAATTTCCTCAATAATTCCAGCATAATGCTGGAATACTCATCATACCCCGGTGGCATATCAATCACAATATCGGTATATTGTCCCGTCTCTTTTTCCTCTCCCGCAGCCCCATTATCTGCACCGTAACAGCGCAAATCCTTAAGCAGCCTGCAAACCTCCAGCCTGAATTTTCCTATGCTCAGGTCAGGAAGCCTTCCGTCTATGTAACGGAAAAAATCTCTTTCCGCACTTTCCGGAGAACAAAAGACGAAGTCCAGATAACCATTGAATCCAATATTTTTAATATCTGATTCCGGGGCGATTACAGCGCCTTCCGTAACAATAGCAGTTATGGCCATGTTTTCTTTCCATACATAGTCATTCAGTGTCTCCTGTCTGTATTCCCTGCGGAAGCGAAACGAATTGGCATTCTTTTTACTGCCAAGCCTGTTTTGGAGACGGGATTCCTCTATCTTCTCCAGGGTATCCCCATTCTGTTCCTGTATCTTGTAAAAAGCTTCATATGCCGCCTTATCTCTGGCATAAATCAATGTCTTGAGCCCGGAGCCTTTAAAATCTGCATCCAGCAGAAGAACCCTGGCCCTATTTTCATTTGCGTTTTTTTCGGCCAGTTCCATGGACTTAAAAAGAGAGAATGCGGTTTTCCCGCATCCCCCCTTCACTGAATGAACAATGTGGAATCTCATTTTACCCATCTTACTTTTTCCTCCCTCAGGTCACTGTAAGCATATAAACCGCTATCCTGATACCCCAGTTCCCTGCAGGCTTCGTGAATCTTTCCAATCACATTTCCAAAAACCGCCTTATCCAGTTCTGTACAGTATTGTTTCCTGAAATCATTCATCAGAAACTCTTCCCTTCTGTCAATGTCCCTGAGCTGGTAACGGCTCAGATTCCTGATAACAGAATATACGGTTCTTCTGGATTTAAATAATTCATCCGCAAAGGTTTCTTTCCTGTTTCCCACTCCTGCAGCGACTATTTCTATTTCCTTGTTCCAGCAGATATGTTGTTCCAGATAGCCGGTCTTAATCAGATATCCCAGCAAAATAGCCTTTACATTTCCGGCCCTGGCTATCACCGCATTACTCACCAGTCTTCGGAGATACCTGTTCACGCAGGAATCCTGCCCATGATAAAAACACTCATTAAAAAGCATCTCAAGAAATGTCTTTACCTCCCTGGTCTGTGCTTCGCTCATGGCTCCCGGTTCCAGACGCATCTTACAATTAATTTTCCCTTCCGGTATATGCATGGAATAATTAAATACTAAAAAGGCTTTCTTCAGCATGCCAATCGCCTGCACCGATTCCGCTTCCCACATATCTTCCAAAATAGTCCTGCGGTATTGATCGTCAATACTCTTAAGAAGCTTCCAGACGTCAATCATGACCTCTGTCTCGGTGTTTTCCAGCAGCCTTCGCATGTCTTCCGCTTCTGTTTCCGGCTTCTGCGCAGTCCCCGGCACCTTGTAAACGCTTATGGTCCTTCCACCATAGTCTTCGTCATTGCAGACATTCCGGTGATATAAATCAACTTCTCCCACTCTTCTCCCCTGGCTGATATAGAGGTACACATCACACTCTGGCGTCACCGCATGATGAATTGCGTGGAAGAGTTTCGCGCTGAATTGCAGTCTCGCCGTAGTATTGGTGGACATTCCGTTCAGCCACTGACCGATCATCTCATATTCTTCCCGGTATAAAATCAGTTTTTCTGCCGTATTTTCCGTATTCCCAGCCCGCTCATGCAGCCACTCAAGCTGAGGCATTACCATTCTCTCTTCCAGAGATTTTCTGGCTTGTCCTGCACTGTAAAAACAGCCTTCATCCATAAAAAACACCATGTCGAACTGGTGAAACAGAATTTCAAGGTCGGACACCAGCAGGAGATTAAACATCCTTTTATCTTCTGCCCTCAGCCTTTTTTCACCTGGGGCAATCCGGAACAGCAGCCTTCCCTCCTCTGTCTTTACACGGTCTAACCTGAACAGTTGTACATCAGCCCGGATTTCACAGTCTTTACACTCTCTATAATACTCCTCTATCAGTTCAGGCTTCTGAACCTCTCCCACACAGGCAATCCGCACTTGTGCCGGAAAAGACTCTTTATGGTGTGTATCCAGAAAATGTCCCACCTTTTCGATAAACCTGATAGACGAGATTTCTGTCAGGCCGCCTGCCTCCTGTATTGGCAACAGTTCAAAGCATCTCGCATTCCCTTGTGCGGAAGTCCGCAAAAATACCTGGTCTGAAAGAGAAATAGTATATCCCTGATAGCGTTTTTTATTTCTCTCCATGATAACCCGCGCCAGTTTACTGCCGCCCTGTTGCTCCAGCACCTCTCCCAGCGCTTTTGCTATCATTTCCATAGGATGGCATCTGGGAATCAGCAAACGGTTTTCCATGCTAAGCATACAGCCTTTCCAGCGCATCAGCAGTTCCAGCTGGCGCACAAAGCGCCCGCAGTCTTCCTTTAAATTCCTTGTTGTAATTTCATATACAAGCTGTTTCAGCAGTGCAAGATACTTCTCGGCAAATTGTTCCAGATTCTCCCCGCAGCTTCTCCCCTCCAGGAATTCCCCCCACGCTTTGCTGTCTGCCTCCAGAAGTTTATTCCAGAGATCCAGCACCTCCGGATTGCATTCCAGTTCCTGTCTGCGCGCGCTGTCTTCTATCAAATCCTGCATTGTGTCTGCATTCAGTACATCCTGCCCAGCCTTACACAGTGCATCGGCAATTTTATTCTGCAAACTATCATCTTTCATCAACATCTCCATGCGGTTCACCTTTAACCCCATCTTATGCCATATGCCCTGCCGAATGTACCATTCTACCCGAAATCTCTGTCATCAGAATTACAATGTGTTCTATCCTGAAAAGCGATATTTCTCATTCATAGTGTAACAAAATTGTAATAATATGTCAATGAATAATTCACAAATGCACCCTCGTCTGCAGTTGTCAAGTAAAAAAAGCATATTATTTTTCTTTGGGCAGTACGGTTATATTTCCTGTCCTACTCCCCTTTCGGAGTATACGTAGGCACGATTTGTTTGATATATTCCCTGATATCATCCGGTTCTTTTACCACATATTCCCTCAGCCCTTCCAGCTGTTTCATAAACTTTTCTTCGTCAATCTGTATGGGTTGTCCGATATGGATCATCTTGTTGGCGGTTTCCTTCATACCCTCTTCCGCCATAAGCATCTCCTCATACAGCTTCTCCCCGGGCCGCAGGCCCGTAAACTGTATGGCAATATCTTCCCCCACCTTGTAACCCGAAAGTTTGATCAGGTTCTCTGCCAGATCCAGGATTTTCACCGGCTCTCCCATATCCAGCACGAAAATTTCCCCGCCCCTGGCGTAGGCGCCTGCCTGCAGCACCAGGGACACTGCTTCCGGTATGGTCATAAAGTAGCGGATAATGCTGGGATCCGTCACGGTCACCGGTCCCCCTTCCGCGATCTGTTTTTTGAAAAGGGGAATCACACTGCCATTGCTGCCAAGCACATTGCCGAACCGGACCGCCACAAATTCCGTGTCGGAATGTTTGTTATAGGTCTGGACAATCATTTCGCAAATACGTTTTGTGGCTCCCATAATATTGGTGGGATTCACGGCCTTGTCCGTGGAAATCATCACAAAACGCTTTACCTTCCACTTGTCCGCCGCCTGCACCACCTTCCAGGTGCCAAGCACGTTGTTCTTCACCGCCTCATTGGGGCTGACTTCCATCAGCGGTACATGCTTATGGGCTGCGGCGTGATAGACAATATCCGGGTGATAGTTCTCGAATATCTGCTCCATCCGGTTGGTATTCCGCACGGAAGCAATCAGCACCACCAGGTCCAGCTTCGGATATTTTCTCACCAGCTCCTGCTGAATGTCATAGGCATTATTCTCATAAATGTCCAGGATCAGAAGCTGTCTGGGCTGATGGCACGCAATCTGTCTGCACAGCTCGCTGCCTATGGAACCGCCGCCCCCTGTCACCATGACAACCTTGCCGCTGACGTATCCCATGATCTCGTCCATATTTGTCTTGATAGCCTCCCTGCCCAGGAGGTCTTCGATTTCCACTTCCTTCAGCTTGGACACGGATACCTCACCGTTGATCAGCTGATAGGTGCCCGGAATGGCCCGGAGTTTGCATCCCGTCTCCTTACAGATATCCAGAATGCCTTTCCTCACCTGGTGATTTGCGGAAGGAATGGCAAAAATAATCTCGTCTATCCCGTATTCCGCCACTGCATCCAGAATTTTATCCCTGCCTCCCACAATGGGAATTCCCCGCAGAAGCTTTCCCTGACATCCCACTTCGTCATCTATGATGCATTTCACACGCAGATTGATATACTGGCTGGACTCGATTTCCTTTATAATCATGTTGGCCGCCGCCCCTGCGCCGATAATCATCACATCCACCTTATCATTCCCCGAAAAGATGCTGGCTCTCTTGGAATTCAGAACACGCAGAATGCGGTAACTGAACCGGATCATACAGGTAAATGCAAACAGAAAAAACCAGTAAAGCACATAGTAGCTTCTGGGCATCAGCCGGCTGGTCATATAGCAGAAAATCACCTGTGCCAGGGCCGCGCAGCTGGTGGCAAACGCAATATTGATCAGTTCCGTGGCGCTGGCATACCGCCAGACACTCTTATATAACTTCCAGATTAAAAAGAAAAAGAGTGTCAGTGCAATCGTATAAGGAAGGATAAATTCATATTTATCCAGATATTCCTGCGGAATTTCCTTAAAGCTGAACTCAAAGCGCAAAAATATCGCCGCAAAAGAGGCCACCACAATGGACATGATGTCCATCAGGATCAGTGCAAAAATTCTATTCATCGGTATTCTGAGAAAATTCGTATTTTTTTTCATGATAGCTGACTCGTATAACCTTTCTTTTATCATTCCCGGCAAAGTCCCGTCCACTGTCAAATCAGTCCTTTTTCCGGCAGGAAGCCGCTTCCCTTAAGCCGTATCGCCCCGCAGCCGCCTGACGGCCTGCGGAGTTTGTCTTTGTAAGCTATATTATAACACTTTTTGCCGCAAAGCAACCATTATCACAATTTTTTACCATGAAAATCCCGAATCCGGCCCGCCGGGCCGCCGTTTCCCGCAGGCACTCTCTGCTCACATTCCGGCTGCAGATGCCCCTGGAAACATCTGCCTGCAAAGAAACTTCCATTTCCGGAAATCATCCTGAAACAACTGTATATTCCTGTGCTGCCCGCCTGAAACGGGCTGCCGCACATATTCGCACGGCAGCCCGGATATTTACCACTTATTCTCTTCGTTTCATCTTTCATACCTCCGCGATGGCTGCAAAATTATGGCTCTTTTTTACAGCGGCCGGCGCGGATTTTCTGCCGGATCAAGGCCTGGTTTCCGTACAGTTTTGAACCCCGGCTTCACATCAGGCCCCTGCCGGGTACCGCGTTTTCTCACTCAATATCCGGTGACCATTCGATATCCGTGTCTCCGGTGCTTGGCGTCGGCGTAGGTTCCGGTGTGGGCTGTGGCGTGGGCTCAGGCGTGGGCTGCGGGGTGGGTTCCGGCGTCGGCTCCGGTGTGGGCTCAGGCGTGGGCTCCGGGGTGGGTTCCGGCGTCGGTTCGGGCGTGGGTTCCTGCGTAGGAGCCTGTGTCGGCTTTGTTGTGGGTTTCGGCGTTGTCGTCGGCTTGGGGGTAGCCGTGGGTTCCGGCGTGGCGGTCGGCGCTATCTCCCCCTGCTCGTTATACGTTTCTGTGGTGGTTTTATATTCAAAGTTATCCTTATTGGTCCACAAGTCAAATATTTCTCCCGGTCCTCCGGTATATTCGGATTTCGTGTATTCACCCACTATAATCCCCTGGGAGTAAGTGCCCTCCTCTTTGAGAATGTATCCCTTCTCCCCATCAATATACCATTTTTCAAACGCTCCCTCATATTTTCCTTCCGACACCGCCGTCTGCAGAAGCTCCACAATGCGGCCCGCCTGCTTCAGCAGCAGCATATTGTTATCGGAACCCTGGAAATATATATTTACATATGGCTTCTCCTCAATATCATGCCCCACCTGGACAGAGAGGAGTACAGCTTCTCCCTTTTCCAGGATATAGGTTCTTGCGCCTTCATAGAGCCCTTTTGCCAGAATCTCAAACCATTCCTCACTGCTCACCGCATGAATTGCCTCTCCCACATACTCGGGAAGTTCCAGATTCTGGTACAGCGTCTTCATGGCTTCCAGAACTGCCCCTTCCTCCTCCGCCGTGAGAAAGCCCGTTCTGTACTGTAATCTGATTTCATCCGATGCAGGCGGTTCCGTCACTTCCGGCTCCGTTCCCTCCGGCGCTTCCGACTGCACGGAAACCGCCATGGTGTCCAGATTGTCGGCGCTGTTGGAAAGCGCCTCCATATCCGTTCCATCTCCGCAGCCCGTCAGCATTACAGCCAGCAAAACACCTGCCGCTGTGTTATATATCCATCTTTTTTTCATAATATCCTCCATTCTTGCTCAGTACGCGAATTTGGGCGTAAGCACAAATTTGCCTGTGAAAATTTATATTTCTCCCTTTCGGGCTATTTTAACGCATCCGCGTCGCTGATCAGCTTCTGCAGGAACTGACTGGCCTCCGTTCCGCTCTCATAGGTTCCCTGGTCCAGAAGCTGCTTTGCCAGGGAATAAATGCTCTTTGCCACAGGCGGACCGTAGAGAATGGTCTGCACGCCGCCTTTTTCCAATATGGCATATCCCCGGAAGGCATACTCCACCTTGTACTGTTCCGGCGGAAGCCCTACCAGCACGGAAGTAAATCGCAATCTTCCATCTACTGTCTCAAAGACCACGTCCTTCATTGTCCCATTGCTGTCCTTGCCGTAGGACAAGCCTCCTGCCACCTTTTCCCCGTCTTTTATCATGGGGTATTTGCTTCTGTTGGCATTGTTCATGACCAGAGTGCCATATTCTTTCAGCTGGTATCCGTTCACTCCCACGGTGGATGTGAGCTTCCCGCGCAGCTCCGCAGAAATTCCTGTCTTAAACCGGATGCCGGACTTGCCGGTAATGCGAATGGAAAATCCGTGATATGTCAGCAGATCCTCCAGCCCCGGCTCCGGCGTGGCAACGTAACCCACACCGTTAAAAGTCAGGCTCCATACATACATGCCCACCGGCACGCCTTTTTCATTATATTTATACAGTACGGCAGTCTTGGCGTTCCCGTCCGGCGCCGTTGCAATCAGATTGCCGTTCCGCAGTTCTCCTTCGTACTGTTTCCCGTCTATCCACATCACCTTGTCACTGTATCCTTCCGGAAGTTCCAATGTCACATTTGTGGAGACAGAAGGCTTTCCGGAAACTTCTCCCGGCATGTTTTCATAAACCGGAATCTTGAATACAAAAGTGCTGTCCAGGGCGCCTGCATTTTCATAAAGTCTGCGGATACTCAGTGCCTCCGTGGTGGGCGCCGAAATATTCTGCATATACTGATGCGTGTAAGGCTTGTACGCGCCGTTAGGGTTTACATTAAATTTCTGCAGGTAGAGCGTATCCTGCCCTTTTTTAATATAATTGGCCGAGATAAAGTCTGCGCCGCCCCGGATGGCAGCTTCCGCGCCCTGCCAGCCATGTTCTTTCGCATACTTCAGTCCGCTTTCGATGACTGCCTGGTCGGTTTTGCCCGTGGCACCCACATTAAAGTAATTGTAATAGCCCTCATAACCCGGATAAGTTCCCGAGATTAGAGGGGATGTACCTGCCCCCTGTTCCTGCAGCACCCTTGCCGCCAGATGAAAAGGGCTGACTTTCCGTCCTTCTTCCCTGCCGACTTCCCAGAACAGACTTGCATAGGTGCCGGAAGACCCCGGCACAGTTGCACTTTCATTCATAAACGTATTTTTCAGGAATGCCTTCACAGCCTCCAGTGTGTGATATGCCTCATTATAGGTCAGCTGCTCAAACTGGAATATGGCATCCTCCGTCAGGCTGTTCCTGGGATCCATATATAACTTCAGGGCAGCTTCCGACGCGTAGTACCAGGTACCCGTATCATATAATCCCTCTTTGGCCCAGTCGGGAAATGTCTTATAGACCAGGCTCCTGCCGTCCAGCAGCTCATTGTCTATGGAAGTCTGCCAGTCCAGGGTAGTATTCATTTTTACAAAGGTCCAGTTGGGATGTTTTGTTTTCAGCGCCAGCAGCGCGCTCCGGTAACTTTCCGGAAACTGCTCTATATCCGGATAGCTTGTCTGGGCCTGTGCATCCACAGTATATGTGGACGAAGCGGAATTCAGTCCGTACTGTTCTTCCCATTCCAGAAACCGTTCATCCGAACATGCCAGATTGTTGCGCTGCACATACCCGTAAAATTCGCTTCCCTTATATTCCAGCTTTACATAATTCCAGATTTCCAGTTCATCATCCACAAAGAAATCCAGAATCTCCACCATCTGGCCGCTCAGCACTGTCACTGCCGGATCACTGTCCCCGGATGGTGCCTGGCGGACCGTATACGTATCGCTGAGGTAAACCAGGGCCATAATACCCTGCTGTGCGGCAATCTGTCCCAGGGCTTCGCCCGCCTCTTCCAGCCATGCCGCCGTCTCCCCATCCATTTGGGCGCCGGAACGCGTTCTGTTCCCGGGCTCCCCGTCCTCGTCGCCGGATGACGCCGAAGATTCCCCGGCCGCCTCCTCCGGACCGGTTCCTGCAGACTTGTCCTCTCCGCTGAGGGTTTCCGGTGTACTTTCCTCCCCCCCGGACTCCTCCTTACCGGCTTCATCAGCCCCGGACACATCCTGATCCGATGACAACGAAGATTCCGGCGTTCCCGCTTCCTCAGCGGTTCCGGACGAATCCGTTCCGGGAACTTCCTCCTTCTGTTCTGCCGCGGCTGCATCCAGCGACACGTTTCCGGCTATTCCGGACCCAAGCAGGGTTATTGCAGCCAGTATTCCACATATCTGCTTTCCGTATCTTCTCATTCCTACCATGCCTTTCTACAGCATGTCCCCGGCCAGGGCATACTGTCCTTGCACTGTTTACACCAAACCGTGAGAATACGCTCCCCACGTTTTTCATCATAACATAATATTTTAATCACTTTTCCGGTAGTTTCTTCCAAGCATCCATTTTGCATGAAACTGTCTGATCCCTCGTGGCGCAAGGGCAAACAACGTGTGATACAGCTTGTTTTTTCCGGTAAGTATGGGATTTCCCATGGAACGGAGCCAGCTTTTCCGGAGATAAGCCACAATGTTGCAATATGCGGCATTGTCTCCTGTCATCCGGGATATGGGAATGTGCAGCAGATATTCCAGTCTTTGAAAAATTCCGAAACGAAATGCCGTTTTCTCCAGTTCCGGAAAATCTGCCCTTACAATCTCCGCAACCATATCCGCGTTCTCCACACAATCCTCATATACCCGTGAAAAATCTTCTTTATCCGCTCTCCTGGAATTGCTTCCCATCCGGTAAAACACATGATACCCCTGTTCCGGCAGGCTCGCCACTTTCCCAATCCCGGGAAGCATCCTCACCAGCAGGTTAAAGTCTTCATTCAGTTTCCCCGCCGGAAATGCCTGAGGAGGAAAAAGTTCCCTGCGAATCAGTTTGGTGCAAAAAGAACAGTCCCCCTTGTGAAGCAGTAATTCTTCCAGAAACGTTTTGCTGTCCAGGACCCTGGTACTTTCGGGAGGCTCACAGATATTTGGCAGCAGGTTTCCCTGCTCATCTATCTCATCCCTTCCGGTCTGTGCCGCCCGGACGCCAAACTCCTGAATGGCCTTTAACAGCTTTTCGTACATATCCCGCTCAATATAGTCATCACTGTCCACAAAACCCACATATTCCCCGGCCGCCTGTTCCAGGGCCAGATTTCTTGCCTGGGAAGAGCCTCCGTTTTCTTTGTGAAATACCCGTATCCGGCTGTCCTCTCCGGCAAGACGGTCACACAGCTCCCCTGTCCCGTCCGTGGAACCGTCGTCCACCAGAATGATTTCCAGATTTTCATAAGTCTGCGCCGTTATGGAATGGACACATTTCGGCAAATACGCAAGAACATTGTACACCGGAACAATAACCGTGATCAAAGGATATCTGCTCATAAATGACTCCTGCTTTTATGTTCTGTTTCTGTATTTTTTCCTGGCATTTCGTTCTGACAGTACGGGGGCCGGTGCGCAGGGAATCATCTTCGGAAAACTCCCCTCCTGCGCCCTCTTATCATCAGATTCCGGATTCTCAAGGTTTAAAATGTTTCTCATCAGCCGGTACAGCTGTTTTGCGGCATTTTCCGCGTTCCAGACCTCCAAAATGGTTTTGCAGGCATTTTTCCCCAGCTGTCTGCATAAAATTTTATCCGTAACCAGTGTTTCTGTCAAGCCAAATAGATGTTTGGTATTGCCGTCTTCATATATCATCCCGTTTGTTTTGTGTTCTATCAGATAAGGTACCGCCCCCGCCATATGCCCGGCCACCAGCGCACATCCGCTGTTCATGGCTTCGTTCGCCACGGCTCCCCAGCCCTCCTGTCTGTCGCTTGTCAGTAGAAAGATATTCGCTTTTTCCATATAACTCCGCACATCTTCCGGCGCCTGGTATCCCAGAAAACGTACGGAGTCTTCCAGCCCGTAATGTTGTGCCAGTCCCCGTATCTTTGCGCCCAGTTCCCCGTCCCCGATCACATCCATATGAAAGGCAAGGTTTTTGTCCTTCAGATACTTTGCCGTCTCAATGGGCAGCTCCGGGTGCTTCCAGTCGATCATCCTGGCAGCCCAGAGCAGATAGGGCAGCTTCTCTTCCCCGTATCCCTTTTGCTCCAGCAGGGCATCCTGGTCATAATATTTCGTCTCCGGAAAATATCCCCAGCAGTACATTTTCCCCGGGTAAGCCCTGACAATATGAAAATCAGAAGGTACATACGCTCCCGCACAGAGCAGATAGACCGGCGCCTTTCTGTACCGGGTATGGTCGAGATATTTTTTTCGCAGTCCCCTGGGGGAAACCGCTTTCCACTGCCCTGTCTTATACAGGCGTTCGCTGATCCGGATCACGGGCTTCCCAGCCTTCAGACGTTCCCCGATATAGCTTTCATCATCCGTCCCCCCGAAAAGCACCATGTCACAGTCCGAAATCAGTTTTCTGCAATATGCCTCCTCTTCCCGGAACACATGCACATACGCCGGCCGCTCCTGCTCATGCCAGCCCATCCGCACCCTTTCCGCTTCCATCCGTTCCGTCTGCACAAAGACAAATTCACCCTGCAAAAGCCGGCTCATGGCGTTGCAGAATGGAATCTGATGATGATTGATGTAATTTGACACAAACACTGCCCGCATAATACTCCCCAATCTTTCAGGAAATCAAAATCCGATAAATTTCCAGCAGCCTGCGGTAATTTTCACTCCTGTCATGAGTCTTCTCCGCATGTCTCCTGGCATTCCTGCAATATTCCCCCATTCGCTCCGGCCGGGCCCACATCTGCATGACCGCGCCGGCCAGACGCCCGGCAACCGTCTCCAGCCGCCTGCCAAGCTGTTCGTCTTCCCGTATATTTTCGTCCGTCCCGGAAAATCCTTCATACACAATCCCGTCTTTCCCGTCCTCAAACAGGCTTGGAATTCCTCCCACTCCCGCACAGACGCAGGGCATTCCCAGAAGCATGGCTTCCCCCAGGGAATTGGGGGAATTTTCCAGGGAAGAAGGACACACAAACAGATGGCTTTTCAAATATCTGTCACGCATTTCCCCTGCATTCAGCTTTCCAAGAAAGATCACTTTGTCTTCCAGGGAATTCTCTTTCAGCAGTTTCAGCAGATACTTTCCATATGCGGATATTTTCAGCCTGTCCTTCCATGTCTTATGGGCTACAAGGCTATTGCCCGCCACATAAACCCGGGTATCCGGATAGCGTTCCAGAATGGCCGGCAGCGCCAGCAGCATATAATGAAGCCCCTTCAGGGGATAATCTCCCTGACTTAAAAATACAGAATGGGGAATACATTCCTTTTCCTGCCACACATGCCCGTAAAATTCCTTCCGCATGGTTTCATTCATATGAAAATACCGGGCATCCGGATTCCATTTCCTGGTCTGCTGCCGGTCCCATCCGGTGCGCCCGGTAATATTCCCCGCCAGGGACACGATTTCCCTTTCCTGCCTTCCCCGGATCCGGAACTTCTCCTGCTGCTGCCGGATGCTGTCCTTTTTCAGCCAGTCCCGGAACGTCACGGAATCTGCCACCTTCCCGGGCAGATCTGCGCAATAGGCTTCGGCCAGCAGGCTGCACAATCCCTGCAGACCCACAAGCAGCCTTTCTTTCTGGAGAAAAATCCTGCACATGGCCAGGGTATGGGGATATTCCGTGCCAAAACAATGCACAATATCCGGCTTAACATGATAAACGATTTTTTGCAGGGATTGTTCCAGGGATTCCTCATATTTTTCCGGATTTTTTATATCTTCCCGGAAACCATAGCAGGCAATGGAAGCAATCTTTTCCCCCACCGGAAAAGGCGCATCCTCCATGGGAAAGGCCATGGACAGTTCCAGCCCGTTTTCCTCCCGGTCTGCCAGCACCGCTTCCACCATCCCGCTGATCCAGCCCTCTTTGTTGGAAACCTCCCGGTTCAGTTCCCGGGCGATTACCGGCGGTATAATATTGCACAGCCACAGTACTCTCATAGATTTATCCAACCCTTTCCCCGTCTTTCAGAAACCTCCGCCGGACAGCTTCAGGACAGCAATATCAGGCACACTCTAATCATTGAATATCCAGTTCAGATAAGGCAGCAGTCTCACATCCACAGCGTACATTCCCCGCAGAAGCAGGAAAAAATATCCCCCAAACGCACAGACCACCCCTCCGTGACAGAACCTCCTGAACCGGCCGGCCGGCAGACAGTCCAGGAGACCGGGAATCAGGAATATCTGGGCTATGATCATATAATACCCCACCCGGGACACCTCCGGGATAAATGAACCGCAGCTGTATACCACCAGGCCAAACAGATTCAGGAAAAAATAGAACCGTTTCACCGGATCATCCTTCAGGCCCCGGCGGCAGACCAGCGCCAGCGCCAGAACACAGGCACATTTTAAAATATTCGCATAGGACAATTCCCCATTGTCAAACGCGGAATCCCGGTAAAAAGGATAGAAAAAAAATATAATTTCCCGGTACAGGCTCTGTCCGAAAATCAGCGTGGCCACAAAAAACCCCCCTGCCGCATAATGCCATCTCTTCAGGGAAGCCCCTGCCAGAAATCCCGCCGCCAGGTACACCGGTATCACCAGCAGAACTGACTTGTGGAACATGGCCCCTGCCAGTATCACCAGCACAAATTTTCCGTATTCTCCCCGAATCACGTACTTCATGGAAAACAGCGCCATGGCCAGTGCAAGATAGTACCTGACGGAATTGAGGCTGTTAAAATAATACCCGCCCGTCATCAGCAGATAAAGGGAAAGGGCAAAACAGCTTCCCTGGTCCTCCAGCGCCTTCACAAAGAAGAACACCGTAATGATGGAGAAAAAAGCAAACACATACAGATACTCATCATGGCCGAACAGTTCCTGTATCCATTTTACAATATAGTTAAACCCAAATTCCGATGACACATGGCGTTCCTGCGTAATCAGCAGAAAATTATCCCTGTACACCCAGTAATCATTTCCCACGGCAATCCTGCAGGCGGATACTCCCGTCAGCAGACAATAAATTGCAAAAACGGCAATCCTGTTTCTGGCCTGTCTCCTCTCACAAGGACCCCTGCCAAACTCTCTTCCGCCCCTGATGGCCTGCGGCACATAGTCACGGTTCTCCACACACAGCCCAAAACCAACCGTCACCATTGTCAGTATCACATATACAAGCGCACTTTTTTCCAAAATATCCCTCCGTATGACACCGCTTTGGCGCCTGAAAAACCATTTGTATTAAAAACCGGCTTTCAGCCCCCTGTCTGCTTTCCCGAAAAGTTCTTTGGGGACTGCATCCATCCATAGGCCTGTGCCAGCGATACCTCCGTGCAGAGTTTCTTTCTGTGAGCCAGCAGAAAACGCAGTGCCATAATCCCGGACAGTCTGCCGTAGAGATACCGGTACAGCACTCCCCTGTCCCGGAAAAATTTCTCATGATATCCCCCGAACCAGGTGGATTCCCCCGCTTCCTCCCGGGCGATGGTCACGGGAGCCGTGTACACGGTATATCCCTTGTCCATAAATTCCTTCAGAAACAGGCTGTCCTCCCCGTTGCTGTACCTGGCGCCGCCCCCGAACAGCAGGGAAAACATCACCCCGGAAGAAAGCAGGCTCTCCCGCCGCACCGCGAAACTCACCGCCCCGTACCTGCCGCAGTTATACCAGTGAACCCTTTTCCGTTCCGTAATGTGGTAGGTTCTCCTGGTCTCTTCCACCATAACATTAAAAAGTATCATATCTGCATCAGGCCTGCGCTCAAATTCAGCCCTGATGGCTTCCCCATACCCCGGCTCATACACAATATCCGCATCGGAAAAAAGGCAGATATCACCCTCTGCCCTCATAATCGCCTCATTCCGGCTCCGGCCCACACCTCTGTCCGGAAAAGAAAAAAATTCTATTTTCTGCCCCTGCCAGTCCAGTTCCTCATATGCCAGCCTGTCGCACTGGTTAATGATCACCGCATCTGTTTCCAGCCGCATCCGCTCCGCAAGCTCCCGGAGATTTTCGTTCATCACCGATGCCAGTACCTGAACCTTCATGCCCGCGCCCTTCCTCTCCTGCCGAAGTAATAACGCCTGATCAGTTTCTCGTCCGCATCCCAGAGCACAGCGGCCGTCACCCTGCAGTCCTGCTGCTCCAGATACTCCAGCACATATTCCAGTTTTTTCCCCTCATGGCTTCCTGCGCCCACCACAAGCAAAATCCGGTCTGCCTTCCGCAGTTCCCTGCCCACTTTGGGTTCCCGCAGCGGGGAGGGCAGCGCCGTCCATCCGTTTTCTGCCGCCTCCGGCCAGGCCTTCCGCAGCGCTTCCAGCACCTTTTCCGGCTGCAGCTTCTCCTGCACCATGCAGACTGCCACCCGCTCTGTGCCCTCTTCGCACCCGCGCCCTTCCCCGGCCGGGTTCTCCTGCACGCCGCCCCGAGCCCCCGCCGCATCTGCCTCTGACGGGTATGTTCCCCCTGTGCCTTCGGGATCTCCCGGCGCCCTGTCCCCGGCAGGCCGCTCCCGGAAAAAATATCTCATATTTTCCGCAAATTCCCTGCTCTCCACGGTTCCGGCATATTTTAAGCCATAGCGCCTTCCCAGAGTGGCCGGCAGCCAGATACTGTCATCCCCGGTTTCCTTCAACAGCAGGATCACCACTGCAAAAAAGCAGGACAGCACGCCGCCGAAGACAAAAGCTCTTCCCACACGCAGTTCCGGAAGCACCTCCACTGCTTCCCCCGGATCTATCACGCGGACTGACAAAATTTCGCTGAAAGAAATGTCCCTGGTCATGGCCTCATCCACAGCCCGGGCCACAGCCTCGCTTTTTTCCGGACTGTCCGTGGTTACGGTGATGGAGGGAATCCGCACATCCGTCAGCACAAAAGCCTGCAGCGCCCCGGCCAGTTCTTCCGTGTCCACACCGGTCCCCTCTTCTGCAAGATAAGACTGTACCGCGTCCAGGAACATCCGGGATTGTATATAAGTATTCCAGCTGGGCTCATTGATAAACACATTCATCATGTCTTCCACATTGTCAACGTCATATTCCAGCCGGTACACGGAAGTGGCCGCATAAAAATGCTGCTGGCGCAAAAGCACATTTTTCACATAATATCCTCCCCCGAAAATCACGGTTCCCAGCACCGTGATCATCGCTATGGCAGGAAGCCTGTAAATCATCCGAAGCACCGTAAGGCGCAGATCAAACGGCTCTTTTCCATAACTGCCTTTCCACATATCCTCTCCCTTTCGTGATTCCACATCTTTCAGCAGCTGTCCGGCTGCCCTTATCTTCAAGTCCGCGGACTGAAATTTCGCTTCGTCTTCCGCACTGTCCCGGGCCCATCCGGCAACTCCGGGCTTTACTCCTCGTCCCTCCTGCCCTGCTGCATCTGTTCCTTCCGCATCTTCTCTTCCCGCAGCGCCGTGATCTGCTCGCTGTCGATGCCCTCCGTGCTGTCGGGCCAGAACAGAATTTTCAGGGTCAGAAGCATCAGTTTGATATCCAGAAGAACCGAATAATTCTCAATATATGTCAGATCCAGTTTCAGTTTATCGTAAGGCGTTGTATTGTATTTTCCATATACCTGGGCAAATCCCGCAAGCCCTGCCTTGACTTTCATCCGATAGGAAAACTCCGGCATCACTTCCAGATACTGGGCAATGATCTCCGGCCTTTCCGGCCTTGGTCCGATAAAGGACATATCCCCCCGCAGAATGTTAATCAGCTGGGGAAGTTCGTCAATCCTGCATTTCCGGATCACTTTCCCGATGGGCGTGATACGGCTGTCATGTTTGCTGGCCAGTCTGGCCACTCCATCTTTTTCCGCGTCCGTCCGCATACTGCGGAACTTCAGAATGGAAAACTCCCTCTGGTCCAAAGTACAGCGCACCTGCTTATAAAGGACAGGACCGCCATCGTATAATTTTATGGCTATGGCTGTGACCAGCATAAAGGGAGATGCCGCCACCAGCAAAAGAAACGCGCACACAACATCGATAAACCGTTTCATAAAACGCTGTTCCACGGTAAGACTGTATTCCCTTGTGAGAAGCATGGGGCTGTCAAATACATGGAGTTCCTCTGCCCCCATGAGAATCACATCCGTAATTTTGGGCAAAAGATAAAACCGAATAGAATGGCCGTAGCAGAACTTGATCAAAGGTGTCCTATCCTCCACCGAAATATCCCCGATCAGCACCGCATTGCACTCGTCATCCGCATATGCTTTCAGAATGGTGGCGCACAGTTCCTCAAAGCCTTCCCTGACATGTACTTTTTTGGTAATCACATACTTATCCTTGCGGCTTTCAAATTTACCGCAGGTTCTGTCGATGGCCCTGTCCCCGTGAATCAGAAGCAGTTTCCGGGGCGGGAAAATAAAACGGTAGAACCGGTTCGCCACATTGATATAGATAATCACCACCAGCATCTGCTGCATCGTCATCATCAGAAATATATCCGGAACGAACAATTGGTCCGCCATCACGGAAAGTTCCCCGTAAATAAACACATTGGCCATCACCGTGGCAAACACCTGGGAAAAAATCAATTCCATGTTTTTCAGATATCCCAGACGCATGCCCCCGTACATGGAAGACATCATAAACAGGACAACCCCGTAAATCGTGGTCTCCAGCAGGTTCGCCTTGAACCAGGTAAACCGCAGCTCCTCCACCAGACTCAGCTTGAAATGGAACTTCCAGTAATAAGCAAAAAGACCAGTCTCCAGTCCCAGGCATATGGCAGTCAGGCTGATATTGATCAGGCGCTTGAAACTTTCCCGCTTTTGCAGTTTTCTCTTTTCCACTGTATTGAAATTCAACTTCCGATTCCTCCCTCACCGGCCTTACGGCGCCCTCCGGCGTTAATTTTGCCGGCCCGCGCCAAAAAAGGCTTACCTTTGAGCACCCTATATCCTTCTTTTCACGGCCCTCACGGCCCAAAAGAAAAAATGATATGCGCTGTCTGCAATGCTCAGTCCCTCCGATCTGCGGTACAGATTCCAGATGCGCCGCAGTGCTTCCAGTTTGTTGGAGGAAAGGGAAGTTCCAGCCCGCCGGTATCTGGCCAGGTTCTCGTCCAGCCCGTATGCAACATAGCCGCCGCGCAATATCCTGAACCACAGCGCCGTATCCTCGCTTTTGACCGTGGGCATCTCCAGCTGTTCCCTGCTGATTTTCTCTGTGTCAAACATGACCGTGGTGGTAAAAATCGTGGTGTTGCTCAGCGCCTGCTCATAATTCAGCGTCTCCGGCACCCGGACCACCTTCCCCGTGCCCCTGCCCTTTTCATCCGCGAATTCATACCCGGTAAACACAAACGCCGCGTTCTTCTGCCGCATGAACTCCAGTTCCTTCTCCAGCTTTTCCGGCTCCCACAGATCGTCTGCGTCCAGATAAGCGATGTATCTTCCTTTTGCCTCCTGCAGTCCCCTGTTTCTGGCCCTGGCCGCCCCATTGTTGGAAGAAAGCCGGATCAGCCGGATTCTGTGATCCTGCGTTTTTTCCATGTAGCGTTCTATTACAGTCGGCGTAGTGTCCGAACTGCAGTCCTCCACCAGCAGAAGCTCCCAGTTTTCATATGTCTGTGCTGCCACACAGTCAATGGTTTCCCCGATATATTTTTCCACATTATATACAGGCACAATAATACTAATCAGTCCGTCCATAGCTTTCCTCTTCACCCACAAAAAACAGAATATAATTCTGAATCGGCTGTGCTTTTACTCCCAGCGCCTTCTCCATACGTGCCACGGCTCCTGCCCCGTTCTTCCCCGAAAGGAGAACGCAGTTGACTCCCGCCGCCAGGGCTTTTTCCGCACAGTTTTCCAGGGTGAGACGCTCTCCCATCTTTCCGTTTTCCAGAGACTGTGCCTCCAGATCAGCCTCCCCCGTGCCGCTGTTGTAGCTCATCCATCTCTCCATTGCCATCACATCTTCTTCATAAGTATCATAGGCGTAAGCATTCAGGTAAGCATCCCAGATATTCCTTCCGTAGGACAGCCTGAGGGCCGGCTCCGCTTCCCTGGCAAACTCCATGATCTCCCTGGGAGCCCACAGACAGAGATCTCCCGGGGAATATTTTTCCGTCAGCTCCTCCAGCACTTCATATGCCTGCTCCCGCTGGCTTTTCTCTTCCCTCCGGTCCCACACCTGCCTGCCCAGACTGCCGCTAAAAACCAGAATCACCGCTGCAAACAGTATTGCCGGAATCCGGTTCCGCCATGATTTTTCCCTGCCGCCGGTCTGATCCTGCGCCATAAACACGGTGATTCCATAGGCTGTCACTGCCGTCAGGGGCACCAGACTCCAGATCCATTCATAATTGTAAAACTTCGTCTGATACAGCATCAGAAATGCCGCTGTCACCGGAAAAATACAGCACACTGCCATGAGAGAAGTATAAGCAAGCAGAACCTCTTCCCTCTTTTTTCCACAGTACCACAGATACAAAAGCACCGCCAGAAGAAGCGCCGGTAATTTTCCATGGATATTATAGCTTGTCCAGCCGGACCATGCATTATGAAGTAATTCCGTCATGCCCTTGTCCTTCCCTTTTTCGACCATGCCCGGCAAATGGCTCCCGCCCCGGCCATTCCGGCAGCGAAAAGCAGGCAGATGCCGCAGCCATAAAGTGTCCATACCATGCAGGCTTCTGCCAGGACACAGAATATCGCATATATCCATTTCTTCCTGAGGCACAGCGACAGCAGCCACGGCAATAGTACACAGTTGCGTATGGTAATCCCCTGCCAGCCGCAGCACAGCAGCTGAAAGCCTTCCATTCCCTGCCCGTATGCCCCAGTCCACAAAAGTAAAGCCGCCGCCAGCATGAATCCGGCACGTTTTATGCCCCCTTCCCTTCCCTGTTCCGGAAAAAGACATCCCGCCACACAAAAAAATGCCGTATAACATAAAAAGAGCATCACCAGCGGAATCACCCGCCACACAATCACCGAAGCCGGCAGTCCTGTGATTTTACACAGACTGGCGTACAGTGTGGGCAGGCACAATATTTTCAGCCGGGAAGGAATGCCGGCCGTATAAGAGGCACCGGTGAGAGGATTTACCCTATAGACGCCATCCGCAGCCAGAAAGCTTCCCACGGTCTCCACTGTCATGTCGCCGCCACGATACATATTATTTCCCATACAAATAAAAATAAGCTGTGAGGACACCACCGCCGCGAATGTGAAATATAAAAATTTCTCTGTCCCCTTCACGGCCGGCCTGTGACTTTCCGGAAAATCCTTCCGTTTTTTTCTGAGAAAGAAAAAAAGGCCGGTTCCCAGAACAGCCGCGACAGTCAGAAGGATCCCGAATACAAGAGCGCACCGTTGAAAAGGCCAGTCCAAAAGTACAGCTCCCAGATGAGCTGCCTCTGCCAGACCTGTCACCACGGTTCCTCCCATGATCAGGTAATCTCCCATAAAAGATTTCTTCAAATATGCCACCTCTCCCTGTCCCATTGGTTCTCTCCCTGCCCTGAATAAGGACATTTTACCACAGTTATCCAATTAAGTCCATGAAAAAGAGGGCCTCCACCAATTTCTTAGTGTCCTGACCCTCTTATTTCTGACAACGGAAGGTCTGAAAGAAACCTTCCATTGTTCTCGCAGAAAGAAGCATATCTGTCTTATGTTGCATCTTTTGTACAATAATTACATGGCCTTTACATCAAGCCGAACCTTATCCGCAATACGTGCTATATACTCACTGTTCGTAGGTCTGGTTCTGCCCGATACCGCGGAATACCCAAACATTTTTTCAAAGGTTTTGGTATTTCCTCTGCTCCACGATACTTCTATGGCATTACGTATGGCACGTTCCACTTTTTGGTCAGTTGTCTTAAATCTTCTGGCTATTGTAGGGTACAACAATTTTGTCACGCTGGTTACTACCTCCATATTCCTTCCGGTCAGTAGGATTGCATCCCGTAAATAATGATACCCCTTCAAATGCGCCGGAACACCAACGTCCAACATAATGTCCGTAATATACTTTTCCAGTTCATAATCCTTTAAAGCAGTAATCTCCACGCGAATTCCCCTTTCTTATGGATGCTGCTTCTTATCTGCGAGATACATATAGATATTACCATATATGTCTGATTTGGAAAAGCCTTATCGCCGCTAAGATATCGTTAAGACTTTTCAGAATTTTTCACGCACCAGGTAAATGGGCCTTTTTTTCACTTCCATATAGGTCTTGGCAAGATATTGTCCCAAAATTCCCGTGCAGAAAAACTGTACGCCGCTGGTCATCAGGATAATACAGACAAGAGATGGCCAGCCGGACACCGGATCCCCGAATATCATCTTTCTTACTATAATAAATACGATCATCAGAAAGGCCACAATACAGAACAGTACTCCCACCACGGAAGCCAGCATCAGGGGCGCTGTGGAAAATGCGGTAATTCCATCCAGGGAATACAGAAACAATTTCCAGAAGTTCCATTTCGTTTCCCCCTTCACGCGTTCCACATTTTCATATTCAAGCCATTTGGTGCGAAACCCCACCCAGCCGAAAATGCCCTTGGTAAAACGGTTATACTCCCTCATGGCCAGAATCGCATCCACCATCTGCCGCGTCATCAGACGGTAATCCCTGGCGCCATCCATAATTTCCGTTTTGGAAATTTTCTTCATCAGACGGTAGAACATCCTTGCGAAAAAACTTCTCACCGGAGGTTCTCCCTTTCTGGAGACCCTTCTGGTTGCCACGGAGTCATATCCCTGTTCCATATAAGAGAACATCTCCGGCAAAAGAGCGGGGGGATCCTGAAGATCCACGTCCATCATCACCACATAATCACCCCTGGAATTTTCCAGGCCTGCAAACATGGCGGCTTCCTTCCCAAAATTTCTGGAGAAAGAAACCAGATGCACACGCTCGTCTTTTTCACGAAGCTTCTTTACTTCCATGACCGTATTATCCCCGGAGCCATCATCAACATAAAGTATTTCCAGTTCCAGATCTCTGTCCGTCAGAAAAGAGGTGTGTTTCAAAAGTTCCTCATAGAAGAGCGGAACATTCTCCTCCTCGTCAAAGCAGGGCACGATCACACTTAACAGACCCATGGCTTTTCTCCTTTTTCGCAGTATGTTCATTCTTACGATTTACAGCATTCCGGATTATATTCATAATCCGCCCGGAAGTTCTTTACACATTAGTATACATATTTCCCCCCTGCTGTGCAAGGTGTGAATTTGATTTTCCACACAATTCATCTCTATTTCTTGCAAAAAAGTATAGCTTTTTTGCAGTCTGCCAAACATATAACTATAAATATTTCTTAATTTTCCTGCCATTTAGATGACTGTCATCTACATTTATGGTAAAATGGAGGGTAACCTCAGTGGGTCCCCTTGTTCATTGAGGGCAATGATTTGTGAGTCATTTTATACAACAGGAGAGTAATCATGAAAAAAATAATACCGCACCTTTTTCTTTTAGCTGTCCTCATGGTGTTCACTGCCTGCGGACGGGAAGATGATATACCAAATCCGATTATCACGGACCCTGACCCCTCCCCCGGTGTTTCTTCCCCCCTGCCAACCTCCGCCCCTGATTCCACATCACCGGCTGTTGTCACAGAGGATGATTCCAAACCCCCCAGGGAGGGTATGGTGCGCAGCCACCTGACAAATGAATGGGTGGATGTGGACGTTGCCACCACCCGCCCTATCGCCGTGATGATTCCCAACGAAAGCGGCGCTGTCCCCCACTACAATCTCTCCAAGGCTTCCGTTCTGTATGAAGCCAATGTGGAAGGCCGCATGACCAGAATGATGGGAATCTATGAGGACTGGGAAAAACTTGACAAAATCGGAAATGTCCGGAGCCTGCGGGCCTATTATGCATACTGGGCTTTTGAATGGGATGCTTTTATCGTGCATCTGGGCGGTCCCTTCTTTATCAACGAACTGATTGCGGAACCGAACACCCAGAATATAGATGGCCTTCTTGGTACAGATTCCGCCGCATTTTTCCGTTCCACAGACCGTTCTTCTCCCCATAATGCCTATGCTACCGGCAATGGCCTGGCAAATGTGGCCGAGAGAAAAGGATATTCCCTCAGTTTCAGGGGACTGGATGACGCGGAGCATTTCCGCTTTACCAGTAAACTGAATCCGAATACCCTGGAGCAATACAATAACGACGCAAAAAATGCCACTTATATTGACATGTCCGGCTGTTATCCCCTGACAAGATGCTACTTTGAATACAACGAGGAGGATGGCCTTTACTACCGCTCCCAGCATTTGTCCGGCAGCACGGACGGTCCCCACATAGACGGCGCCACCGGAGAACAGCTGACTTTTAAAAATATCCTGGTACAGTATACAAAATATGAAGAACTGGGGGAAGAGTATCTGGCGTTCCAGTGCCATGACACCACCAGGGATGGCTGGTTTTTCACGAACGGAAAGGGAATTCATGTCAAATGGGAAAAGACCAGTGATTACGGTGCCACCAGATATTATGATGACTTTGGGAATGAAATTACCCTCAACACCGGAAAAACCATGATCTGTATTGTGGAAGAAGGAGATAATTTCACATTCCGCTGAGGCATGTCCCTTTCTGCCGCAGCATATTTCCTCTTCTGCGCAGGGCTGTGAACGCAAAAGCGCCGGATGCTGCCGGCGCTTTTTCTTCTGTACAATTTATTCACCAAGTCCGCTTTCCACTGCATGAACCAGTGCTTTCAGGGCTTCCTGTTCGTCTTCTCCCTCACAGGTAAATTCAATCTCGTCACCGCTCTTTACGCAGGCTCCAAGCACGCTCAAAACGCTTTTTGCATTTGCCGTGTTGTCCCTGAACTGAAATGTAATCAGTGACTTAAACTGCATTGCTTCTTTACACAAAATTCCCGCCGGTCTGAGATGCAAGCCAGTAGGATTCTTGATCACAACTTTCTGACTTACCATTTTATCCTTCCTCCAATTTGTTTTTCCCCATAAAATTCCTATGCCTTTCCGTAACCTGCGAATTTGGGCCACCGGCACAAATTTGCGTGCGAAAATTTATTTTCCACACTACCTTCACTTTTAGGATACCATGACTGTCACGGAAATACAAGCTTAAAATAAGGTCAAAACATGACATCCTGAATCAGGTTTGCCAGTTTCTCTGCCTCCTGGCAGATAACCTGCTGATCCTTTCCCTCAATCATGACACGTACCAAAGGCTCCGTCCCGGAAGGCCTGATCAGCACCCTGCCCTCCCCGGCAAACTTCTCCTCCAGCCTCCTGACAGCCTGGGCAATTACCGGATACTCCATGTATTTCTCTTTCTTGTGGTTTGCAACTTTCGCATTCACAAGCGCCTGGGGCAGTACTTCCATAACACCCGCAAGCTCCGAAAGACTCTTTCCCGTCTCCACCAAAACCTCCAGCAGATGCAGTGCGCTGAGCAGGCCATCCCCCGTGGTATTCTCATCCAGGAAAATGATATGGCCCGACTGTTCTCCTCCCAGGCTTGCGCCGATCTCCTTCATGCGCTCCAGCACATAGCGGTCTCCTACCTTGGTCTGTTCTATGGTCATCCCCTGCCGCTTTCCCATCAGGAAAAATCCCAGATTGCTCATCACAGTGGCCACAATGGTATTTTTCTTCAGGTTACCGCTGTCTTTCATGTAGTTGCCCACAATTGCCATGATCTGGTCGCCGTCCACAATATCACCGTTTTCGTCCACCGCCAGCAGTCTGTCAGCATCCCCGTCAAAAGCCAGCCCCAGACTTGCCTTCTCGTATACCACACGGGCCTGAAGCTCTGCCATATGAGTGGAACCGCAGTTGGAATTAATATTGGCGCCGTCGGGATTATTATGTATGGCCACAACGCTGGCTCCCAGTTCCTTCAGCGCCTCCACGGAAGTGTAGTAGGCAGCGCCTTCCGCACAGTCCACAACAATCCTGATGCCCTCCAGATTAACCGGTACTGACTGTATCGCATGATTAATGTATTCTTCCCTGGCATCGGTGCGGTATTTTACTTTCCCTACCGCAGTTCCCGTGGGAAATTTGATACCCGGCATGTTATGAGTGATCAGATGCTCTATCTCATCTTCCAGCTCATCGGGCAGCTTATATCCATCCCCGTCAAAAAACTTGATCCCGTTAAACTCCACCGGATTGTGTGAGGCAGATATCACCACTCCCGCATCCACTTTGTACTTCTGGGTCAGATATGCTACTGCAGGAGTCGGAAGCACTCCCACATATACACAGTTCGCTCCCACGGAACATGCGCCTGCCATAAGGGCGTTTGCAAGCATATCCCCGGAAATTCTGGTATCACACCCCACCATAATGGTGGGTTTATGCGCCTTTTCCTTTGTCAGTACATAAGCTCCGGCCTGCCCCAGCTGCATGGCAAGCATGGGCGTGAGTTCCTCATTGGCAATCCCTCTTACGCCGTCTGTTCCAAATAATCTGGCCATTCCTTATTCCTCATCCTCCTCTATCCTGACAATATTTACTTTGACTGTTACTTCACCTTCTATATTCACATGATCCGTAATCGTAAAATCCACAGGAATGTCATAGGCCCCGTTGGCAACCGATGCCATGTTGCGTGACTGCATCCACTTTCCTATGTCCACAGTCCCTCCTATGGCATTCTGGTCCACTGCCGATACATTGGCGCCCAGTCCGGAAATCCGCAGCCGGATCGCCCCCTGTCCTTCTGTCAGCGCCGCGTCATACCCGGCCGGAAGATTGGTCAATGTTATATTGGCCTCCGGAATCACCAGGGTTCTCCCTGCTTCCTCCTCAATGGCCACACGTACCGTTATTCTGCCGTTAAACCCACTGTCTGCCAGAATCACATTGTTATCCAGGTATTTTCTGATATCAATGGTTTTTTCATAGTCCTCGTCTTTGTCTGTAATATCCAGTTCTCTCTCCGGTATGGTCACTTTGGTGATATCTGCCAGAGTCGCTGCCGACCCTGCAATCATCACCGTGGGACGATCACATATGATCTCGCCGGTGGCAAGATATCCCTCGGCGGGAGTCCCCGTGTAATTCAACTCAAAAGGCACTTCCTTGGTGGCAAGCACACGCACTTCCATGTGGATACTGTCCACATTCTTTGTAATCCGGGAATCGTCAAGCATCTGACCTTCCACATTATAAAAGCGCACATCCACATTTCCGGATACATTCTCCGTGGCTCCGGTCACATCAATCTCCAGTCCCACGTAGCTGATCTTTTCCACCACAGACTGGGGCCCCAGTACCTCTACCCGCGTCTGTTCACTGCTGACGCCGGCTACCATATAGCCCTCTGCCACTTCTCCCACCGTGTTGTGCCGGACATTAACCCATTTTTTGGCCTTTTCCTCCACATTCAGGCTCATCAGCTCCGGACTGCATGTGACACTGCTGATCTCCACATCCTCATTCAGGACCCTGCAGGAGATGGCTATGGTATTTACCTCTGTCAGCCTGCTCACATCCGCTTCCGCAACAATATCGGAGGATCTGAGCTGATTGATCACATTTCTCGGCGCTTCCACCGTGACACGCACTTTATCCGTATTATCCTTGATATCGTAGATTTTGTCCCCTGCTTCCAGCAGTTCCGTATTGATCAGATTTACCTGAATGCCGGAAAATGTCACGGAATCCTTAGGATTGCTGATCATAACCACCAGAAACCAGATAACCACCGCAAAAACAACGGAAATCAGCTTCAGCCCAAGATTATTCAGCAGTCTCTTTCCTATCTTTTTTCTTGCCTTTTCCCTTACGTCTGTGCCTGCCCTTTGCATCCTCTTCTCCATTCATATTCATAATCTCCCGCATTTTTTCCTTGAGAATCTCCGAATTTAAATGTCTCTGCAATTCCCCCTCATAAGCCATGCTGATACCGCCCGTCTCCTCGGATACGATCAGCGTCAGGGAATCCGTCGCCTCGGAAATGCCCACACCCGCCCGGTGCCTGGTGCCCAGATCCTTGCTCAGATCCAGATTGTCTGACAACGGCAGGTAGCAGGTAGCATATGTCACCCGGTTGCCCCGGATAATGACAGCCCCGTCATGAAGCGGTGTATTATGTTCAAAAATATTGATCAGCAGCTGGCATGTCACCACGCCATCCACCTCAATACCGGTGCGCTCATAATCCTTCAGGGACTCGTTTCTCTCCACCACGATCAGCGCTCCGGTTTTTACCTTTCCCATTTCCACGCAGGCCCTTACAATCTCATTCACAGTCTTCTCTGTAAAAGCGCTTTCCTTCTTTCCGGCGGATCCCGAAAATCCAATGGACGGCAGAAAGTTCTTCTCACCGAGCTGTTCCAGTGCCTGGCGCAGTTCCGGCTGCAGGACAACAATAATTGCCGTCACGGCAAAGCTCAGTACATTTTCCGTGATCCACATGATATTGGTCATGTGCATAAAATTTACCACCAGCAGGAAAAGGCAGATAACAATCAGCCCCTTCAGCATCCTCCATGATCTGGTGGTTTTCATCCATGCCAGAATATAGTATACCAGAAAAGCGATAATCAGGATTTCAAACACATCATATAAATCCACCGTATTGGCATACGTTTTGACATCTTTCAGATATTCATCTGCCTTTTCAACCCACTGCATTTTTATCAGTCCTACTTTTTCATAATCTCAGCCCAAACTTAAGGCCACTCTTCCTCTTCATCAAAATCATTCTGCAGATCAGCGGCATTGCTGATTGTCATGCTTCTGCGCTCACCGCGGCCCTGGGTTCCTCCCGCCCGGGACGATCGGCTCTGTCCGGGGCCGGTTCTCTCCATGGTCACATTTCTGGCATCCGGCCTGCTTCCCTGACCGGAAGCATTCCCTCTGGCTCCTGCCGCTCCCTCCCTTGTCCTCTGGGAGTTAATTCTTTTCACTGTCCTGGTGGATACGTTGACAGTCATCTTCGGTATCGCTTTCACATAGTAATAGTACTCGTCATCCTCAAACTGTACTCTCTCCGTGCGTCCATAGTCCACGCAAAACCGGAAAAATTCAATCACTTTTGCAACCAGTATGGCAAGCAGGGAACCCAGCAGCACACTTCCCACGGAAAGGTTGATCTCATACAGCAGATCCCCTATCAGAAGAACCACCACATTCACCATGGCACCCGCAATCATGGCTATGGTCCACGCATAGTTGATGGGCAGTCTCCGGAGCAGGTAAACCACCAGCACCGTGATGGCAAATGCCACGATTATCACCAGCATTGCCTTATTTTCCAGAATATTTTCCACCATCATCCGGACTTTTGCCAGCGCGTCCTCATCACTCATGGTCCTGATGTTGGGCGCGCTCTCAATCACCATCTCCAACAGATAGAACACGGCCACACCACAGCCAACCGATACCATGGAAGATGGAACGCACACCAGTCCCACCACTATGGGTATCACATAAGGCACCTTCATCGCACATAAGAGGGGAGTAAACACCACCACAAGAGAATCTCTGGGGCTAAAGCGGAAAAACAGCAGATACATAATCAGGTACATACACAATCCCACCAGCGCAACTTCCATGGACAGCGCATACATATGCATCAGGCTGAAAACAGCGGCTAACAGCACCATGATTCCAACCGGCAGAAAGGAGCACGCCAGGGCAGCTATCAGCACAATGCTGATATCGTCAAGCTGTGTCATGTAACCCATTCTGCCATTCAAAGTATTGAAAGCGATAAAAGCCAGCAGAAACTTCACCACCGGCACAATAAATGTGCCGAATTTGCTGTATATCAGCTTTAATCTCTCTCTCATTTCCAGTAAAACTGTCATTCTGACCTCCAGCCGGCCTTTCCCTTCCTTTTATTCATTGTAGAGGGAACCCAGCTTTTTTAAATTATGATAGTATTGTTTCAGACTTCTTTTTGCCGACGCGTACCGCCATGTGCACACAATGTAAGTAAGCAGGCCATAGCCCCCCACACCGACACAGAAGTATGTCAGGACATCCTTGGCAAAAGCCAGTATGTCCATTTGATACAAATTCTTCAGGAATTCTTCGTAGTTGCAGAGCATGTAAAGGCCGAACACGATAAAAAATGCCATGATCGCACAGATGATGGATTTCAGTACCTGGACGGTAATGTAATCACTGCGGAAATAATTGCCGATCTTCACATTTCCCCTGCCTTCTCCCTGCTCGTAAGAAGCCATTCTTGTCATCAAAATAATACGGTCTTCATTGAGCATATTAACCCTCCCGGAAATCCGGCTGCCACGGCGCCAGTGCAGCCATTCACTTCAAAAATCTCATCTTGGGCCCTTCTCCATCGTTTTTCTCAGGCTTCTGAAGGGTCTGCCTGCCCGACTTCAATGCATCCTGCAAATTTCGGGTCATATTTACGGCACATTTTTCACAGAACCGGCCGCTGCGGACAGGCTTCCCGCAAGACTCGCAGGTCAGATACATGGGGGAATCTGCCGAAAGTTCCAGGCGCCCTTCCCGCAGCCACTGGCGAATCTGTCCCGCGTCCACCTCGCACTCTTCTGCCACCTGCGGAATACCCGCGCCCTTGTTCTTCTGGATGTATTCTTTTACCTCCTGAAATTTTTTCTCCAGCTTTTCACGGCAGGCAGGACATGTCACCGGACCTGTTACATAATTAAAAATACATCCGCAGCTTCTGCAATTCCTTACATTCATAATGTCCTCCTCTTCATGACAGTACAACAAGGTCATCCCGCAGCAAAATACCTGTTGCACCAGTTCTGCCGCTGTCCTTCCGGCACCGGACCCATGGGAAAATTCCGGCTGCTGCGTTGTCTGAAAGTGCTTCCGGATTCTCCGGGGTTCAGATTCCTGCCCCGCAGGCCAGCGCAATGAAATAAATCTCTTTTACCCCGGCAGCCTTCAGCACCCCGGACACTTCATCCATGGTACTGCCGGTAGTATAAATATCATCAACGACGATCACCTTCTCTAATTTTACATCATTTCTCGCTATAATAAAAGCTTTTTTCAAATTATTTTGCCGTTCCTGCGGATTTTCATACTTCAGAGGGGATGTATTTTTCTCCCGAAGCAGAAATCCGGCATACACAGGGACCTCCAGGTGCTTTCCCAGCACCCTGGCAAGCAGTTCCGCCTGATTGTATCCTCTGACAGCTTTTCTCTTCCTGTGAAGCGGAACGGGAATCAAAGCGTCCGGATGTATGCTTCTGATAAAATTTCCCAGATATTCCGCCATCTGTCCGCCGAAGTAATCCGCATACTCCTGTCTGCCTCCGTACTTAAAGCGATAAATCGGCATTGCTGCGCTTTCATACTCATAGAGAGCACGCCCCGTCCGAAAATCATGCGCCCTGCGCCTGCAGTCGGCACAGTATTCTCCCTCCTGCTTCAGCTTTTTTCCGCATTTCATACACCATGGCGGCGTCAGAATCTTCAATTTGTCCAAGCATTCCAGACAAATCTCCTCCCCTGCCGGTTTCACAATCCTGTCGCAGACAGGACATCTGCGGGGATATAGCAGCTGCAATACCCCATCTCTTATTTTTGTTCTCACAGGTTCCGAATCCTCCGTTCCGAAACCTTCTCCGTTCCGTCCTGACCATTGCCTGCATGACATTCGCCATCCAGCTGAATTCCCGGCAGATGCCCGTCATTCTGCCGTCTCTCACATCTCACCCCGCCCCTCATCCGGCGTCAATTTCCCTGATTCTGGCCGTCAGCGCCGTATACCTGCGGTTTTCGCTGACATTGTCTATCATGCCCCGAACCACATTACTGCTGCCAAGAATGGTGACACAGCTCTTCGCCCTTGTAATGGCTGTGTACAGAAGATTCCTGTTAAAAAGCATCCTGGGTCCCGACAGCAGCGGCAGGATGACTGCCGGATACTCGCTCCCCTGGGACTTGTGGATGGTAATGGCATATGACAGTTCCAGCTCCTCCAGCAGGGAAAACGGATAGGTAACCCGCCTCTGTTCATCATATTCCACCACCAGGCTGGAAGATGCCTCATTTATCTCCAGAATCCTTCCCATATCGCCGTTAAAAACTCCAACTCCCTTGTCTACAGGAATTCCGTAGCGGCTGACAATCTCCCACTCCAGCTGGTAGTTGTTCTTAATCTGCATAACCTTGTCGCCCTCGCGGTAAACGGTATTGCCGCTCATATGCTCTTTCTTCTGCCCGTCCGCCGGATTCAGGTATCTCTGCAGTATCCCGTTCAGCGTTTCGCATCCCAGGCCGCCCTTTCGCATGGGAGTCAGTACCTGAATGTCATATGGAGACGCATTCACGTACCGGGGCAGCTTTTCTCTGATCAGCTGTATCATATGCTTATATATGACATTCATGTCATTTCTTTCCAGCAGGAAAAAATCTTTCGATTTATTGTCCAGGGTTATCTGTTCACCCCTGTTAATCCTGTGGGCATTGACTACAATATCGCTTTCCTCCGCCTGGCGGAAAATTTTTTTCAGTTCCACCGTGGGAAAGCACTGGCTGCAAATCAGGTCACGCAGCACCTGCCCCGGACCCACGCTGGGCAGCTGGTTCACGTCTCCCACCAGAACCAGCCTGGTTCCCGGCACCACAGCATCCAGCAAGGACTGGAACAGCTGAATGTCCACCATGGACATCTCGTCTATAATGATCACATCCGCTTCCAGCGGGTTCTCCCTGTTCCGCCCGAAACTGGCTTTCCGGGTGTTATCTTCCGACAGCGCACTGTTCAGCTCCAGCATGCGGTGAATCGTCTTGGCCTCAAAGCCTGTGGCCTCCGTCATGCGCTTTGCGGCGCGCCCGGTTGGCGCTGCCAGAAAAATGTCCATTCCTTCCGTCTCAAAATATTTTATCATCATATTGATGGTGGTGGTTTTTCCCGTGCCCGGACCTCCCGAGAGAATGAGTACGCCGCTGCAGATACTCTTCTTCACTGCCCCAAGCTGCAGTTCGTCCAGCTCCATCTTCCCGCCTTCCACCAGGCGCTTCAGCGCAGCGGTATCCGGCATTGCCTCCTCGGCAGCCAGGGGTACATTTAAATCATGAAGCATACGTGCGCAGTTTAATTCGGCATAATAATAGGAAGACAGAAAAACCTGGTTCTCTTTTATAACCACCTTTTTATCCATCATCAGATTCTCTGCCTGCAGCCGTACATTCTCCCCCTGCACTCCCAGCAGTTCCGCCGCCTTTCCCAGCATCCTGTCCATGGGAAGGAAGCAGTTCCCCTCCCCCACGGCCTGCGTCAGCGTATACAGAATGCCGCTTCGGATACGGAACTCCGAATCCGCGCTTACGCCAATCCTGGACGCCAGTTCATCGGCCATCTTAAATCCAATGCCGCTGATGTCCTCCGCCAGACGGTACGGGTTTTCTTTCATAATGCCGTAAAGCCCGGTACCATAGGTTTCATATATTTTGACAGCCAGCGTGTTGGAAATGCCGTAATTCTGCAGATAGATAACCGCATCCCGCAGTTCCCGTTTTTCCTCCATCTGGACTGCAATTTCTCTGGCCTTGCGTTCGCTGATACCCCTGATTTCCGTCAGGCGCTCCGGCTCTTCTTCTATAATGCGGAAGGTATCGTCTCCAAACTTTTTCACGATTCTGGATGCCAGCGCCGGGCCGACGCCCTTGACGGCGCCTGAACCCAGATACCGCTCCATGCCTGCGCCGTCCTCCGGTACTACAATGCGGTAACTGCTCAGCTTAAACTGTACGCCGTAAGACGGATGCTCCACATATTCTCCCTGTGCCGTGATGTTCTCTCCCTGCGCAAGACCCTTGCAGATACCCACACAGATAACCTCATCCCCATCCGCCACCAGATTCATTACCGTGTAACCGTTGTCATTATTCTGAAATATAATATGCTCCACATACCCGTTGACCGTTTCCATCCAGCATCCTCTGTCATCCCTGAACCCTGCGCCATCCGGATTCACCGAATATTAAATATAGCAGAACAAGGCTGCCTCTACCTTTGAGCAGCCTTAACCTACTTCTTTCACACTTCTCTTCCTATCGCCTGCGGCGTCCGCACCATTGAGAATGGCACCGCAATCCGCATACCTGGTAAACCCGGAGGAATGCCTGCACTTCCGCATTCTTTCCTGAATGATTTATATCCCGTCCACTTCCTCGGTCCCTTCCGCCCCGCTTCCGGGAACCTCCGCAGTGCCGAAATTCCGTTTCATCTGCTCATAAAGCATCTGCGCAAGCCCAACCCCGCCGTTCTGGTTGCTGGTCTCCTCCGCAAGGCCCTGAAGCATCTGGTCCTTATAATAGTCCATGATGGACGAAGTATAATTGGATGTCTCCTCACTCTGAGGAACCGTCTTCATCATCCCCTTATACATCTGTTCAATAAAATACGCCTCGAACTGTTTACACGCATTCATCAGTTCCGCGTCCGATGCCTTGGAATAATCGGCGCCCTCCAGCTTATCCTGCAGCTTGGACGCACTCTGATTCGCGGCATTGGAATACATATCGCCATACATGCCCGTTATATTACTGAAATCCGTCATCTTTTCTCCTCCCCGCCGCCTAACCTGTCTGTCGGTGGCTCCGCACCATAAGCGGCTGCCGGAAAATCATAGTTCTTCCCCATAAAAAATTCACACACGATACAGGAAGTCCGGCTCCTGGCATATCTATATCTGGTATCCATTACCCTTATTCATGCAGCAGTTCCAATTCCCCATTACCGCTTCAGATTATTCGCCTGCTGCAACATTTCGTCTGTGGTCGTAATCGCTTTGGAATTCAATTCGTAAGCACGCTGCGCCACAATCATATTCACCATCTCGTCAACCACCTGAACATTGGATCCCTCGATATAGTTCTGATAGATCGCACTTTTGTCAACCAGGTTGCTGGTGGCCTCATTAATCGGCTGCCCGCTTGCTGCGCTCTGCGCATACAGGGTCTCCGCCATCTTGTCAAGGCCGTTGGGATTATTAAACTGGAACAATCCGATGGAAATGCCGATAGGCTGGGGCTGGTTCTTCGCATCCGGGTAGCAAAGCTCTCCGTATTTGTTTACACTGACATCAGCAAGGATATAATTCGTCCCAAGTATAATCGGCTGTCCCGTTGTACTCAGCACAGGAAGGCCGTCCGAATTCGCCAGCATATTACCGTTCGTTCCCAGTGTAAACTGGAAATTACCGTTACGCGTATAGTATGTATTACCATCACTGCCCCGCACGGCAAAGAAGCCCTTCCCGTCGATCATAAAATCGGTATCGCTCTCGGAAGCTAGTGCATTTCCCTGTTTAAAGATTGTTGTAATGGCAGAATTACGGACACCCAGGCCAACCTGTGCGCTGGTCGGTTTCTGATCCCCGTTCGCCGTGGTGGTCTTCGTCTGCAGAGTCTGGTACAAAAGTGTCTTAAACTCATTCACATGGGTTTTATACCCCTGCGTATTTACATTCGCCAGATTATTTGCAATCGTGTCAAGATTTGTCTGCTGCGCAATCATTCCGGTTGCCGCTGTCCATAAGCTGCGTACCATAATTTTCGTTCCTTTCTGTCGTCTCTGTATCTGCTTTTACCTGCCCGAACGGGCATCCCATCCATTCACTATATTATACCCTGCCCAACTGGGTTGTGGCTATCTCAAGGGAACTGTCATATGTCTGAATAATCTTCTGGTTGCTCTCATATGCCCTTGTAATCGCAATCAGGTTCACCATCTCCGACACGATCTGCACATTGGCCATCTCCAGATATCCCGACTTAATCTGTGCGTTTCCCCTGACAGGGCGTGCGCCCTCCACCGGTCTGTAATAAGTCTCGCCATACTTCTCCAGGTAATTATAATCCTCAAAGTCAGCCACCTGGATCGTTGCCACCGCCGTTCCGTTCTGTGAGATTCTGCCGTAGCTGTCAATATCCGCATCCTTCAGCGGATCCAGCCTGATCCTACGGTTCTGGGTATCCAGCACATAATCGCCGTCCTCCGTCACCAGATATCCCTGGTTGTTCAGGGTAAACTGGCCGCCTCTGGTATACATGGTAGATGTCTCGCCGGCTTTATTGGTAAATTCGATTGCAAAGAATCCCTCCCCGGCCAGGGCCAGATCATAAGTATTTCCGGTGACACGGAAAGAACCCTGGGTAAAATCCGTATAATTTTCGCCGATTTTTACACCCGGATTGTTCATGCCCATACGCCTCGTCTGATTTGCACCGATTGAGGTGTCCTTAATCTTTACAGTCAGAACATCCTTAAAAGACTGGCTGGTAGCGCCTTCTTTCTTAAATCCTACAGTGGACGCATTCGCCAGATTATTCGTCATGGTGTCCATTCTGTGCTGTTCATTGATCATGCCTGTGTAGGCGGTGTACAAACCCTTTAACATTCAAAGCCTCCTTTTATCCGGCTGCTGCTTCCGTTCTCCCGCACCCCGGATCTATCTGCCGTTGTAATCGGACAAAAACTCCACATATTTGCCTGTCCCAACAGCCACTGCCGTCATGGGATCCTCGGCTGTAATGGTATTGATACCTGTCCTGGAAGAGATCAGCTCTTCCAGCCCTCTCAGCAGGCTGCCGCCCCCTGTCAGAACAATTCCGCGGTCCGCAATGTCCGCTGCCAGTTCAGGCGGCGTCTTCTCCAGCACACTGTGAATCGTCTCCACAACCTGGGATGTGGTCTCGCGGAGCGCTTCCTCCGTCTCCTCGGAAGATACCTTTACGGTCTTGGGAAGACCTGTCACCAGGTTTCTCCCTCTTACATCCATGTAGTCCACTTCGGTTCTCTTATAAGCGGAACCAATCTTTATTTTCAAATCCTCTGCGGTTCTCTCACCGATCAGAAGATTATGTTTCTTACGCATATAGCGAACAATCGCTTCGTCAAAATCATCCCCCGCAACCTTGATGGATGCGCTGACCACCGTACCTCCCAGAGAGATAACGGCGATGTCGGAAGTACCGCCTCCGATATCCACAATCATATTGCCGCAGGGCTTGGCGATGTCAATCCCGGCTCCGATTGCGGCGGCAATGGGTTCCTCAATAATCTCCACATCCCTGGCACCGGCCTGGTAGGTAGCATCTTCTACCGCTTTCTTCTCCACTTCCGTAACGCCGCTGGGAACGCATACCGCGATGCGGGGCTTTCTGAAAGTTCTCCTGCCCAGCGCCTTCTGTATAAAATATTTCATCATCTTCTCTGTAACAGAGTAATCCGATATTACACCCTGGCGCAGCGGGCGCACCGCGATAATGTTGCCGGGTGTCCTGCCCAACATAAGGCGGGCATCCTCTCCGATGGCTTTTATCTTGTTCGTGTCTCTGTCAAACGCCACAACAGAGGGTTCCTTCAGCACAACGCCCTTTCCTCTGATGTATACTAAAATGCTGGCCGTACCCAAATCAATTCCGATATCCGTGCACTGCATACTGTACCCCTTTCTCCATGGATTCCATTCTTATTCAATCCGCTACTCAATTTCTGTCTACCTGTTTATCATTTTCAGCAATACTTTCTGCACTGTCAACGTAAAAGTCACACGTACATTATTATAACCGAAAAGAATCCATTTTCATAGGGGTTTATGAAAATTTTAAGAAAAAGTGTCTCAACATACAAACTATATATCATTTCGGCAGAATTGTCCGGGTACTTTAGTATTTTTTCGATATTCGTACCCGACGCCGGCTGCCATTTACTGCCATGACAGCCGGATGCCCACTTTCCGCAGCCTGAAATCAGCTTCCGGACGCCCTGTCTTTTTCCAGCATCTTTCTGATATAAATACCGGTGTAGGAGTCTTTACTTTCCGCCACCATCTCCGGGGTTCCTTTCGCAATGACGGTACCGCCCCGGTCCCCGCCCTCTGGTCCCATGTCAATAATGTGGTCCGCGGTCTTGATCACATCCAGATTGTGTTCTATGACGACAACCGTATTGCCGCCCTCGGTGAGTCTGTGAAGAATGTCCACAAGCTTATGCACGTCCGCAAAGTGCAGCCCCGTGGTAGGCTCGTCCAGGACATATATAGTCTTACCTGTGCTGCGCCTGGAGAGTTCCGTAGCAAGCTTTATCCGCTGGGCTTCCCCTCCGGACAGGGTGGTGGAAGGCTGCCCCAGCTTCACATAGGAGAGTCCCACATCGTAGAGCGTCTCGATCTTGCGGCGTATGGCCGGCAGGTTCTCAAAAAATCCGTAAGCCTCCTCAACCGTCATATCCAGAACATCAAAGATATTCTTCCCCTTATACTTTACATCCAACGTCTCACGGTTGTACCGCTTGCCGCCGCAGATCTCGCAGGGCACATACACATCCGGCAGGAAATGCATCTCAATCTTGATGATACCGTCTCCGCCGCAGGCCTCACAGCGCCCGCCCTTTACATTAAAGCTGAACCGGCCCTTGCCGTAGCCTTTTGCCTTGGCGTCCGCTGTAGAGGCGAAGAGATCCCGAATCTGGT
>OFGO01000210.1_pt1 | contig 59410 bp, 92 predicted proteins | sample 1521761 | NCBI WGS metagenome assembly OFGO01 (sample SAMEA3504128, study PRJEB24116) | mouse gut metagenome | biome: mouse gut; feature: mouse-associated habitat; material: faeces | place: Denmark | collected 2011
TCCTCTCCCGGGCGCTGTGGACGTCTCGGAGGTCGGGGCCGATGGAGACGGCGTCCAGTCCGGGCATCTTCCCGGAGAACAGACCGCACTCCAGCCCGGCGTGGATGGCCTCCACCTGCATCTCCCTGCCGGAGAGCTCCCGGTACACCCGGGTCATGGTGTCCCGGAGGGGGGAGTCCTTCCGGTACTCCCATGGCGGATAGGCCCCCCGCTGGGAGAAGCTGCCGCCGTGCTGCGCCGCCAGGGCCTCCAGCCGGGCGCACAGGGCGTCCTTCTCCGCCGCCACGCTGCTGCGCACGGAGCTGGACAGCTCCATCCTCCCCTCCTCCAGCCGCAGGATGCCCAGATTCAGGCTGGTCTGCACAAGGCCGGGAATGTCGGCGCTCATGGCCTGGACGCCGTTGGGATAGTCGTTGAGCAGGGACACCGCCTTCCGGGTGTCCTCACCGGAGAGGGCCCGCCGCCGCTCCGGCGGGATGGAAGCCAGCGTAAAGTTCAGACCGGGCTCCTTCTCGGCGAAGGCGGCCCGGGTTTCCGCCTCGAACCGGGCCCGGACGGCCTCCAGGGACGCCGGGGCCTCCGCCAGGAACACCGCCTCCGCCTCCTTGGGGATGGCGTTGTCCTGGGCCCCGCCCCGCAGGGAGATGAGCCGTAAACCCGGCAGCTGGTCCAGGCACTCCGCCAGCAGCTTGTTGGCGTTGGCGCGGCCCTTGTTGATGTCCACGCCGGAGTGGCCCCCCTGGAGGCCGCTGACCGTCAGAGTGCAGACCACGCCGCCGCCGGGGGCGGCGGGGAAGGTCCCGGTCAGGTCGCACCGCGCCCCCCCGGCGCACCCCACCGTCAGCACCCCCTCCTCCTCTGAGTCGATGTTCAGCAGATACCGGGCCCGGAGATCCGACCCGTCCAGGGCCGTGGCCCCCAGCATGCCAACCTCCTCGTCCACGGTGAGCACCGCCTCCAGGGGCGGGTGGGGGATGGCGTCATCGTCCAGCAGGGCCAGCATCATGGCCACCGCCGCGCCGTCGTCGCCCCCCAGGGTGGTGTCTTCCGCCCGAAGCCAGTCGCCGTCCAGGACCAGCGTCAGAGGGGCCTTTTCGAAATCGTGGTCTGTGCCGGGGGCCTGGACGCATACCATGTCCGTGTGCCCCTGGAGGATCACCGCCGGATGCCCCTCGTAGCCGGGGGAGGCCTCCTTCCAGATGACCACGTTGCCCAGTTCGTCCCGGCGGCAGCGGAGGCCCCGTGCTCTGGCGAAGTCCTCCACCCACGCGCTGACGGCGTCCGTGTGCCCCGACTCCCGGGGGATGCGGCTCAGTTCCTCGAAAAACCGGAATACGTTCCCGGGCTCCAGATGGGATAAGACAAAGTTTTCCATAATTTTTCCTTCTCCTTATTGTGTTTATTCCCGGTAGTCCGCCCGGATAAACGGTTTGTCGATTCGGGTATCCGTTAACAGTCCATATTTTTTCGGATGACGGTAGGCGTTGCCGTGGACTTCGCTCTCCCGGTAGGCCCGCAGCATGTCCAGGTCCAGCTCGGCTGTATAGACCCCCTCCTCCCCGCCTGCCTGGAGCAGGCAGGTGTCCCGGGAGCCCTCCGCCTCCGGCAGATAGGCCACGCCGTCAAATACGCTGGAGCCGCCGTTGCAGTCCGGGACGGAGGCCGGGTAATTGCAGGTGGCGACAGCCAGCATGTTTTCGAAGGCCCTGGCGCGCAGCTGGGACAGGCGGTTTATCTCCATGGGGCAGGCGTTAGGGGTCAGGATCAGCTCCGCGCCCCGCAGCATCAGGAGCCGTGCGCTCTCCGGGAACTCCCGGTCGTAGCAGATCATGGCCCCCACCCGCACCGGGCCCCGGGCGGTGTCCAGGTCCGTCACATAGAAATCCTCGCCGGGGGTCAGATGCCGCTCCACGTCAAAATCGCAGGTGTGAACCTTGGCATAGGCCAGCTTCCGCTCCCCGAAGCGGTCGAAGAGGACCAGCGTGTTCCGGGGACCGCCCTCCCATGCTTCCAGCAGCGTGACGCCGACAGCCATTTCCAACTCCCGGGCCAGACGGCCGAAGGCCTGGACAAATTCGCCCGCGGCGGGGACCGCCTCCGCCTTCCATTCCTCCGGGGGACGGCCATAGATATTGTACCCATTGCTCCACATTTCAGGAAACAGGGCGATGTCCGCCCCCAGCTCCTTCGCTCGGCGGCAGGCGGCGAGCCCCTTCTCCAGATTCCCCGCCAGACTGCCCGCAGGCGCGATTTGAAGCAGGGCGATTTTCAGTAGATTCATAAAGACCTCCCTTGTCCGAAATTCTTACGGGGGTTTACAGCAGCTGCACCCCGGCCTCCTCGCAGGTGTCCAGCGTCTCCTGGTCCCAGAGGCTCACCTGGACCTCGCCGATGTGGCAGCAGCCGATCATCAGCATGCACAGACGGCTCTGGCCGATGCCGCCGCCCATGGTCAGGGGCAGCTCACCGTTTAAGAGCATCCTGTGGAAGGGCAGCGCCCGGCGCTCCTCGCAGCCGGCCAGCTTGAGCTGGCGCTCCAGGCTCTCCTCGTCCACCCGGATGCCCATGGAGGACAGCTCGAAAGACCGCCGGCCCACGCTGTCCCACACCAGCAGGTCGCCGTTCAGGTCCCAGTCGTCGTAGTCGGGGGCGCGGCCGTCGTGGGGCTTGCCCGACTTCAATTTCCCGCCGATGCCCATCAGGAAGGTGGTGGGGTGGTCCTTCACATAGGCGTCCTCCCGCTCCTTGGGGGTCAGGCCGGGGAACAGGTCCTCCAGCTCCTGGGCGGTGATAAAGGCCACGTCGGTGGACACCTGGGGCAGCACGTTCAACTGGGGGAATACCGTGCGCAGAAAAGACTGGGTCTCAAAGAGGGCGCCCACAATGGAAGAGACCGTTTTTTTCAAAAAGTCAACGTTCCGCTCCTCCCGAGTGATGATTTTCTCCCAGTCCCACTGGTCCACATAGGCGGAGTGGAGGGAATCCAGATCCTCGTCCCGGCGGATGGCGTTCATGTTGGTGTACAGCCCCTCCCCCGCATGGAACTGGTAGCGTTTCAGAGCGAACCGCTTCCACTTGGCCAGGGAATGGACCACGGCGGCGTCACTCTCCACGCCGTTGATATCAAAGGCCACCGCCCGCTCCACGCCGTTCAGGTCGTCGTTCAGGCCGGAGGACACCGCCACAAACAGGGGGGCGGACACCCGGTGCAGCCGCAGGGCTCCGGCCAGCTTGTCGGCGAAGAGCCGGTTGCCCAGGTCGATGGCCCGCTGGGTCTCATAGATGGACAACAGGGGCTTATACCCCTGGGGCAGTCTCATGTCTTTCATGCTGAAAACTCCTTTTCTTCTCGGATTTTCTCATTATACTCGCCGCAGACGGGAAATGCAATCATAAATATCCCCCGGCAAAGCCGGGGGACGCAAAAAGCTATTCCTCCATATCTCCGATGAACATGGCGTCCCCGATAACCACGGGAGACCTGATACCAAACCGGCAACCTCCCGTGAAAAGTGCTGGAATCAGCCTCTTAAAAGCCCCTGAGAGCCGCAGGACGCCGCCCAACGCTTTCGGGTGGGTAATTTGATGTCTACGCAGAAACTCGCCCTGTGAGGGCTTTATTACAGCTTATTCTCCCATAGCCTCATTGATGGAGTCGATGGCCGCCGAGATGCTGTCCACGGCCTCGGAGAGCGAATCGCAGGCGGATTCCGCCTGCTCATACCGCTCGCTTCCCTGCATATTCTCAGGGATGTTGTCACGGTATTCCTCTTCCTCTTCCTGAAGGCTCTCGACATCCCCCATCAGTCCTTCGAGCTTGTCGATGACTTCTTGCAGGCTCTTCCTTCTCGCTTTGTTCATGACACGTTCCTCTTCTTTCTGCGCTTATGCGCTCATTTTACCAAAGCACGGCTCAGGTGTCAATCCTGAGCCGATGCTCCCCCGCCGAGGGTGATTCCGGCGAAGTCTCTCTGCTCGATGACCACCTCGCCGTTCTCCCACATCGCCCGAACCCGGCCCTCGGCTTCCGCCCAGCTTGCCGCCAGCGTCGGCACGACCTTCTTCCGATGCTCAACGATGACCACATCGTACCGGCGGATGGTCGGCGGGATGACCTGCTGCGCCCTCTCCAGCATGGCCTCCAGAATGAGCGTGTCCTTCCGAAGTTCGAGCTGGTCGTCATAGTCCGGGGACTCTTCGGAATAGCTGTCCATCAGCATCTCTTCATTTAGCTCTTTGCACAGCTCCACGATGTCCCGGATAGTCTGCTTGCTGTCGCCGACGTGATTCTCGCCCTCGCTCTCATCGTGGAGGTACAGCTTGAAGTCGTCATCCGTCAGCAGTTCATACCCATGAACTTTGACATAGCTGAGGACAATCTCCGCTTCCGTACCGCAGATGGTCACGCCCTGACGGGCGGAGGAGGCCACCAGTTCCTCGGTTCTCTCGATTTTTTCCATCAGTCCGCCTCCTTTTGATGTCCCTCGAAGCCTGCATACGTCTTCTTGCGGGAAGCAATTTCAGCATCCTCTTTCGTGAAGAAAAACTCGTGTTTGGGGATGTAGTGCTGGTGCTTCTTCCCGTGCCATCCAGAGCGTTCAACAAGAAAAGCCTTCCCGTTTCTGCTTTCTCCCACGATGTCATAAGGAACCGCAATATACTCAGGCTCATTGTTCCAGTCATTGCTGCGTGGATTGACGCAGACTCTCCATGCTCTTCTGCTCATACCCGTCTCCTTCCTGCTCGTTATCGGCCACGCCGTCCTCCACCGGCATATCGCAGGTGTTGCAGTAGCCGTCGTAGAATCGGGCGGCCCACCCCTTATTCGGGCGCAGTTCTCCGCCGCATACCGGGCAGGTCATTTGGTGTCCTCCTTTCCGTCTTTCCGTGGACGGTATCGTTCCAGTTTGCATCCTCCGGGGTGTGCGCCATCATCGTCCACATCCGGGAAGTCGTAAAACGGGCAGGGCGGGATTCCGACCGAACAGTCTCCGGCGCACATTTCGTCGCAGATTTCGAGATACTGCACCGCTACCTCTTCCGTTGTCAGAATCCCTTCTTTTTTCTCTTCGATTCGTCTGAATAGGTCGAACCCTCCGAGGTCGTATGCGCTGTGGAGGGCTTCACATATCGGGTCGCTGACAGCCGTGCAGAACCCTCCTGCTGGCTGGCAATTTCCATTGTCCGGGTGCCTCATGGGGCAGCCACTTCGCTCAATCATCGCCCTCGCCCCCCGTCAGGAAGAAGCCCACGTTGTCCTCGAACTCGTCCACCGCATCCGGCAGATACCGGCGGTAGACCGGGCCGTTGTTCTTAAACCAGACGTGCGTGGCAAGGAAGTTGAAGTCTCCTTCGATGTCATCGTCCGGCTTCAGACGGCGGAGTGCCTCCAGCTCCTCGGCCTCCTCCGGCTCCAGCATACCGTGGATGTTCTCTGCGGCCTCCAGCACCAGAATCTTCTCATCCACCGACTCTTTCAGCTTGATGATGCCGACGCTGACGGCGCCCCTCAGCACATCGTTGAAGTCGAGGCCCTCACGGGGCCAATCCATCTGGTCAAGAATCTCCTCCCAGCCGTAGCCGATGCGGTCGAGCATCTCCAAATCGGAGCTGCCGCAGGACAGCATCTCGCACAGCAGGCTTTGCGCTCCGCTCATAGCATTTCCCTCCTCATACCAAATACTTGCACATGAACAGCTCGAAGCTGTCGAAGTCGGACCAGTCCGGCGTTTCCTTCTCAAACCTCTCCATGGTGCGCCACAGCTCCGACAAATAGCAGTCGTAGACGTGGGTATCAGCGTCGAGGCCGTGGTGGATGCAGAACGCTGTCCACAGCATCCGCAGCCGGTCTCGGCAGATTTCCTCATCGAAACAGCTCTCGACGGCATAGTCCATCAGGAACTCGAACTCAGCAGTAATATCAATCATGCTCCCGCTCCCTCTTTGCACCGTGCTTTCCAGTAGTCATCGTACTGGAAATGGCAGTCGTACATCTGTTTGCCGGTCACGTTGCCCCTGAACATGGGACAGTGCCAGCGCCTATCGAACCCGTTCTCGCTGCACCACGCTTCCACCACTTGCTTCGTGAGCGGCGTCACGAAAACGTAGAGGTCGGACTCGTGGCTGAACATCTGGTCTCTCGGATAACCGGCGGCCAGCAGCCTGTCCATCAGGGTCATGTCTCTATCCCTCCTTCTCGGCCGAACACGGGAGTCCGCCCCACGGTGCATCGACGTATTCAGGGCTGTTCCCCACAATGAAGCCGTATAGGTTGTCCCTGAACTCTTTCATGGCAAGCCGGAGTGGGTCTTTGAAGGTGGCATCTTCCGCCGTCTGGTAGAGCCAGCAGTCGAGGAGCTTTGCGAGCTGGAAGTGCCACGGGCGGACGGCGAATCCGTGTTCCCGGTACTCCGGCGGGTGGTGGATGACGTACTTGCTGCCGTCGATTGTCGGGGCCTCTTCGTCCTCCGGCTCCTCATGGTCTGCGTAGCGCCCGTTGTAGGCCCGGACGTTGACTGTGTAGAGCTTGCGGTAGATGTCCTCGGCGAAGTAGGTACAGGACGTTTTGCAGTCCGCCAGCGAATCGTAGAGGCTGGACGGGGCATCGAATCCCCAGAAGTTGTAGTCGCAGTTGAGACGGGTCTCGACAGCGTTCGCCAGAGCCGCCAGCGACTCGCTGTTCATCACAAAGCAGGACATTTATGACGCCTCCCTTCCGTAAATCTCCGTGACAGCCTTCTCGATGCCCCGCTTCAGGCACGGGCTTTCGAGAACCTGCTCCGCCGTGTAGCCGAGAGCCTCCAGCGTGTCCGACGTGTCCCCGGTGTAGCCGTACTCGTGGTTGTCCAGCTCGCACAGGAACATCTGGTAGATGAAACCCTCCCCGGTCTTATCCCCGGCGATGGCCACCTCCATCTCTTCCTTGTGCCTCTTGCTGGTCTGGCGCAGCAGCTCCACGTCCTTCTTCTGGATGTAGCCCCCGGCGCCGATGGAGCAAATCTTGCCGGTGTCCTTCTCCGGGTCGAGGCCCCAGCTCCTCATCATCTCCTCGAACTGCTTCTGCCCGAAGGCGAAGCCCAGCGGTAGGGCGTCGAACTCCTTCTGCTGGCGGTCACGCATTTCCATGTACTCGTTCATCTTTGCTTTCTCCTCTCACTGAAATTCCGGCATGGAGCCGATAGTCTTACGAATCCGGGCCTCGCTGACCCGGTAGGGCTTCTTGCGGGTGCTGTTGTCCAGCATAATCTGGGTGTAGACCATCATGGGAAGCTCGAAAAGGGCTACGCACTTCGGGTACAGACGAACAGCCTGATTCCTGATTTCGAGGTCGATTTCCTCATTCCGTGTCATCGTCGTCCTCCACTTCCGCCAGCGCAGCGGCCAGCTCTTGCAGCATCTTGTCGATTGCTTCGGCGTCTTCCACCAGTTCACGGATTCTGGAAGGGACGCCATTCTTCCCACGTCCGTTCACCCACAGCTCAACGTGTTCGTCCACGTCGAAGTAGGCGGCGTACATCTTGACCTCCTCCACGAAGTTCTCCGAGCTGACCCCGAAGCTGAAGTCCTCCCCGGCCGGGGACTGTTTCGCAACGTCCACCGACCCATCCTTGTACTCGTGGACGCTCCAGTCGAGGCGCTCACAGACCTCGATGTACTTTTCTTTCATGTACTCACCCTCCTATGCGATATACCCGAACAGGTCTTGCAGCTCTTTCAAGCTCTTGTCGTGCCAGTCGGCCCGGTAGCTCTGGAACTCGGCGCTCGGCAGCAGGCCGTAGCCGGTGCTTTCTGTATCAATCTGCTTTCCGTTGCACCACAGGCTGTAAAGGCGAACCGAACCGTAGTTCACGTCCCGTTCGAGCTTCAACTGCCAAGTGTTCCCGCACGGGCTGATGTGGGTGTAGACTGCCGGGCCGATGCAAGCCTTCTCGCTCATGCCCCGGATAAAGGCAGCGGCGGGGATGATGTTGTCCATCACCCACGCCAGCTCGTCCTTCCGTGCCTTCTTCAGTTTCGCCTCATGCTGGGCTACCGTCTCAACCTTCGCCATGCGGTAGACATCTTCCTTGGTCATGCCATCGCAGGCCATGTAGAACGCCTCGACCCGCTTGTATTCGTCGTAGGACGCCTGATTGTCAACGGCGCCGGTGCCTTCCAGAAACTCGTGATACAGCATATTTTATACCTCCAAAAACTGACCGTCTGGGTAACTTTCCTGCCTACATTCTCATTCTAACTTACCGGCACGGTAATGTCAAGTCAAAATCGAATATTCCAGAAAAATTTTTTATCATCAGCGAAACGCTTGATTCCGGCTACTTTTGGAGGTTCTCGGTGTGGTTCTGACTCCGAACTGTCACGGCTTCAGGCTGACCAAAGCGGTCACTTCATCTCGCTCTCAGGAAGTCCGCTGTAACGGCCCCAGAACTTCGCTGAGGCGCTCTTGGTCATGGGGGATATGGAATTATAGCCGCCCTCCCAAAGCTGGAAATAGGCACCTGACGGGTCTTTGAACAGCTCCATGTAGAACTCATCGCCGGTGGCCTCCCGGCTGGAGCAAAGGGACTCGGCCCGGCTGGTGTCGTAGGTCACACCGTCCACCATCTGCACCAGACGGGGGCTGCTGCTGTTCCCCAGCTCCGGCAGTTCCTCGCCGGTGGCCTCGACCATCTTGACCTCGTACCCGGCGAAGCTCAGGGCCTTCGCCAGCTCATCGAAGGTGAGCGTCCCGGCTTTCAGCCGGTAGCTGAGGTTCTGCTGGCTCCAGCCCATGAACTCGGCCAGCTCCTTCTGCGTCCGCTTCTTGGCGGACAGGGCGGCCCGAACCATATCGCTTGCGTTCATGCTGTACCTCCTCTCACACGCTCTTGATGACCCTGCTCAGGAGGGCCTCGTACATCGACTGGAGCATCTCACACTTGGCGTTAGCTGCGGCCAGCTCGTTCAGCAGACCGGCATCCTCCGGCCCCACCGGGCGAACGGCGGCCGGTGCTTCCACCGGCGCCTCTTCCACGACCTCCGCCGCCTGCTCTTTGGGCGTTCCCATCTGAAGGTCGAGCGACACCAGCATGGCAATCTCAATGTTCATCATCTCAGCGTCCGTCACCCGGTCCTTACAGTCGCCGATGCGCTCAGTCGCCACCGTCGTAATCTGCTCACAGATTGCCGTGCTTTCACGGCTCAGGCTGCGGATGAGAACGTGCGTCGGCAGGTTGGCCTTCGGCTGAGTGGTCAGGTAGACCACCTCGACGGTCGTGCTGTGTGCGTTGTTCTTATCGTTGGACACGATGACCGCCGGGCGGCCGGGCCTCTGCTCGCTGCCGGTGGTGTAGAAGCTGTTCTCGACGTAGTAAATCTCGCCTCTCTTGAAGCTCATGGGTTTCTTTCTCCTTTCTTCCCGTTCGATGTTCCTCATGGCATAGTAGGCCGTTGGGTCGCTGTACCTCTCAGCGTTCAGCTTATCCGCCATTTCTATCTTCCTTACTGCCCTTACCCGGAACAGGGATAAACCGGCACGTTTCCGGGTTTGCCGACACATACCGCAGAGCAATCAGGGCAAGCGTGGCGTCGGCCATGAACTCCTCGGCGTCCTGCTGGCCCATGCCGTCCTTGTTCACTCGCAGAAGATTGGAGGCGAACATCTGGAACACCTGCTCCAGATTGTCCGCAGCCTCAGCCCATCGTTCCCCCGGCAACGACTGGCCGAGCTTAATATTCACGATTTTGCTCATAGTCACAACTCCCCAACAAGGCCGGACATCTTGCCGTAGGAAACAAGTTCACGGACGAGGGCTTCTGTCAGTTCCGACCGCTTCTCTTCCGTCTCGGCCACGGATGCCGCTTTCGCTCTACACACAAGGTTCACCATCTGGGCCTTCATAGAGATATACGCATGATGTTCGTCTGCTGCCCCGGCTGCCATTCTGAGGGCGTCGGCCAGCTCTTCGTTGCGGCGGTAGGTGCTACCGTAACGGCTCATGCCGGTATCCTGATAATTCTCGAAGGCGGCATCGGCCTTCTTCTGAAAGCTGTCTGCCAGTTTCATCAGACTTTTCTTATCCATCGTCTTCCACTCCTTCTGGCAGGGCCTTGTTACGGCTCCTGCGCTCGATTCCGCCCATCATGGCTTGCAACTTTTCGAGGCGAACCAAATCAATCTCGCCGGAATCGTCGATTTCCCCGGCCAGTTCAGGAGGCGGAAACAGCCTGTTCTTGTTGATGAACGCCGTGTAGAACAGCTCCATCTCTTCCTCCAGCGCCGCCCGGTAGAACTCGAAGTCTGCCTCAATCTCGATGTACTGAGCCGGGGTGCAGTTGATTCCGACCTTTTTCCTGCTCCTGCCGGTGTACGTCCCGACACAGCCGTGGGCGTGGCCGGAGCCTGTGTACTTGTAGGCGAGCTGGTACAGCAGTTTGCGCTCGTACTCGGTCTTGTACCGAATCCAGTAGAGCCGGACACCTGAATCTTCCAAGTCCGTCTCTGTGATGCCGTACTTCTGCATCATGTACTGGAGGCGCTTCTCGGCAGCCTCTTTCTCCCCAGCGACGCCCCGGTCAGCCAGGGCTTTCACGGCGGCCAGCTTCTCCAGCAGGCGCTCTCGTTCTGTCATTTCTCTACCTCCTTCACATACACTTCAAGTCCATAGCCGCCGCTCCTAATCTCGGTAATCTGGAGCTTAAACCACGGAGGCGTAGCCTTGTACTTCCTCAGCTCGTAGCTGTCCCACTTACCGCCGATTCTACGTCCCCTGCTATCATATCTCGGTTTCGCATAGCCAAATCCCTTGATTTTCTCACCGAGTTCTCTTCCTCTTTCTGTCAGGACGTGATAGCGTGGCATCAGCGGGTCGATGTCGGACACTGTGATTACCCTTTCCGGCATCTTGTCGCTCATCCATCTCCCTCCTGATAGTCATAGTCGATGCAGCCGTCCGTATCATTGATGCGAGGCTTCCGCTCATGCACCAGAGCGAACCGGCATTCGCCGCCGTGATTGTACTGGCAGGTGGAGGACTCGCACTCAATGCAGAGCTGCTTCAGGTACACCATCTTGGCGAACTGGTCTGTGCGGTCAATGCCGTCCCCGTACAGCAGGTAGGCGACGCCCTTGCTGTGCCGCCGGTCGAACCAGTGCCAGATTTCCTCCCGGCTGATTCCCACGCCCCAGCCCATGAACGGCTCCTCGATGCACTCGGTCTCAGGGTTCATGGGAACATCGGCGAACTGCGCCCACAGCTCCTCCAGTTCTTCGTCCCGGTCCCGCAGGGTATCTATCTCGTCCAGCCCATCGTGGATGTCGCAGTAGTCCCGGTAGTCGATGCGGTTCTCTTGGTGCAGGCGGTCGAGAATCTCAATCGCCTGCTGCTTATACTCACTCATCAGGTTCAACCTCCTCCGTGTTATCTTGGCGCTCCCATGAAATCTCAACGTGGCCGCACCGCAGGCAGCGCATGACATGGACGGTCACGTTCTTGTAGCACTCGACCTCTTCGTAGACGCAAGGGTCCAACTCGTTCACCCCGTCCGGCTTCACGATGACGCCGGGCGGGAAGCAGCATTTCTCCATCAGCCGAACACCACCTCTCCGAAGACGGCGAACTGGACGATGCAGTCGGCGTCGCTGGCGTCGATGTCGCAGGCGTCGATGGCGTTGTCCTCGACCTGCACATGGCAGCCCTGCTCGAAATAGAGCTTCACCCCGTTCAGGAACTTCTCCAGTGTCAGCTCCCACGTCTGGGCGCTCTCGGCATCGTGGAGGATGAGGGCGCCGCCACGGGAAATCTGGTCGCTCGCACACTCTCCGAGGTACTCACCAACCACTTCAGCCTTCCGGCACCAGTAGCAGATGCCGCCCTCCAGAGCCGCCACCATGATGTCGTCGATGTCCTGCTGGGTCAGGTTTACCTCGACCTCCGCCCGGACGGTGAACTTCTTCTCGTTCATACCAAACACTCCTCTCTTTTGATTCTGCCGGATGTCCATGCCCCGGAGTATGTCCCGATACCGGGCAGGCGGTTCAGTAGGGCCTTCTTCATGCCTTCGAGGTACTTCTGGTAAAGCCGGCTCTGGAGGTTCTCCATCCACGGAAGGCCCCACGGTTCCTCCTTCTGAATCAGCTCCACCGCCAGCGACCACTCGTTGTCCTCCACGCAGATGTAGAACAGCTTGCTTTCCAAAATGACCCGGCGGCTGCGGTCGCCATACGGCCCGTTCCTGAGCCATTCATTCGGCCCGGCCCTCTCGAAGCTGGGGAACATCTGGCAGAAGTCATACACGAAGCACTCCAGCACGTCGTCTTCCTCGTTGCCGGTGCCTTCCTCATCGTAGGCCCACTCTCCGCCGGTCAGCTCGGCGTAGTCCAACTCCCCCATCAGCCGTGTCTCCGGGTAATCGCTCAGGTCATCCACCCGGCGGTAGACGTGGAAGTCATCGTTGTCGATGTAGTACAGCCCCTCGCAGGAGCCGGTCACGCAGACGTTGCCTCGTCCCATCATTCTCCCTCCCCAAAGTCCATGTCGGACAGAATCTCGTTCCCGTGTTCGACCATCAGGTCTTGGAATCGGCGCTCGTTCCGCTTCCACCACTCAACCGCCTGCGCCTCAGTCATGGTCACGCCCCGCTCTTCAGCGGCGGCCACAACGTCTCCGGCGTACCATCTGGTTACGGCGAACCACTGAGGCGTCTCCACCTCGGCCTCCATCCTGTTGTACTCCAGAATGGCCGTCATGCTGTCAATCCGATGCTGCATGACGCACTCCCTCAGCAGCTTCCTCCCGCTGTCCAGCCGAACCGTGTACTCATAGTCCTGCGCCGGGTGGAACAGCACGATTTTCTCCACACTGTCTCCCAACGTGCTGACCTGCATCTTCCAATCGAGCTGGCGCATCAGGTTACTGGCCTTCTCATATCCGATTGCCATATCATCGCCTCCTAATCCCCGATGCTGAAGTAGTTCGAGTAGACCTTGCCGTCTTCCTCGCAGAAGTAGTAGCTCCTGTCGCCATAGGCTTCTTGGTCACAGTAAAGGAACGTCAGGGTTTTCCCGGCCCTCCTCGCTTCGGAAGCCCCGTTCAGCGTAAGGCTGACCTCATGGCTGTCAAGGAACTCTCTGAGGGCCTGCCTGTTCGGGAGGCTGCCGGTCGGAATCTCGGTGTTCATGGTCTTTCTCCTCTCGTCGTAAAATACAGCACCCGGCTTTCCGACGCTATTGCACCGGCTACCGGGTTTTCCATTCTGACCTGCCATCATCAGGCCGGGTAGGTCAGCTCCCGGCGACGCCCATCAGGGCGTTTCGGCTCAGTCCTGCTCTGTGATGCAGGCGCTTTGGATTACGATGCTTGTGGATTCCGTCAGTGCGTTGTGAATTGCAACACAATCTTCCCGCCGTTCCTCTGAGCCCTCCACGACAAACTTCGTATTACCGAGCGTCTTTGTGTCCAGCCGACACTCAAAACAGTAGTGGTACATCACACCTCTCCTTTCTCAGCGTTCTTCAGAACGTGTTCCAGCAGGGCAATCTGGTCACGGAGGCTCTTGACCTCCTCGACCTCCCGGCCTATCTGGTTGATGTCGCTCTCCAGCCAGTCGTGGGCAATCTCTTCTGCGGTGCATTTGCTGGCCCTCTCCACGAGGCACAGGCGGCTCTTCTCCAGCTCCTCTTCCTTCCAGCTCAGGGTCTTCTTCAGGTTCTCGATGCAGTTCTCGATGTACTCTTTCATCTTGCGCTCTCCTTTCTCAGATGTCGTCCCGGCCGTCAATCTCAAAGGTGGTCATCACGGCGTCCCGCTCCAGCAGGAACATGACGTTCGTGACGGTCTGGTCTTTGCTGTGCTTCTGGATGTCCTCAGCGATGAAGTACAGATTCTCGGTGTTCGGGTAGAGGCGCTCCACCCAACTGAGCATATGGTCATACTCCTCATTGTCCCCGCAGGTGTAGAGGTCGTGCTTGATGCAGGTCTGGCGGACGGAGTATCTGGTCCACTGGCGGTTGACGGTGATGTTCGGAGTTTTCATATTGTTCTTCCTTTCTGGCCTTCCGGCCGCTCAAAATCTTACCATCTTGGATAAGTTTTTTATCGTGACTTCATTCTAACTTACCGACACGGTAATGTCAAGTAGTTTTTGAAAAAAATCGTAAATTTTTTTGGAATCGCAAAATCGCTTTACTCTCTGCCTAAAAAAGTGCTGGAAACGCAAAAAATTCCCTCCGCAGGCAGTCCTGTGGAGGGGATATGAACTTACCATCTCGGTCAATTTTGAAAACACCTCTTAAACGGGGCTGGGAGGCGCTGTGACGTGTCTTTCCTTCGGGTGGTATAAGTATATTCTGAACTCGCTAACGTCGATTTACCATTTATCTCCATTCTGAAAAACTTTGAAAATCGTAAAAAATCGGCCTTTTCAAGTGAAAAAGTTAGAATTTGATGTATCAGACAATTTGGCGGGTCTGTTTCTGTGTAGAACGACAAAAAGCCCCCTCGCAGGACGTGCCTGCAAGGGGGCTGGCATAGGGCCGGTTTACTTCTTCTGCTCTCGAACCTCGGCCTCGATGTTGGTCTTCAGGAACTCGGTCACGTCGCCGTAGGCTTTCTCCAGAAATACGATGGCCTCGGCGGTCAGCAGGCTCTTGGCCTTCTCCACGGCCATAGTCAGAGCCTCTTCCTGATTCTCTTTGCTGAAGCTGTCGCTCTTCTTCAACGCATCCACATAGGTCTGGCTGGTGTAGGTGACGGCTTTCTTGGCCGCCTCCTCAGCAGCGGTCAGGTACTTCTTGGCGGTCTCGTTCTCCATCTTGACGATGAAGTAGCGGGACAGCGCAGACAGACCCTTGCTGGCGAAGGTGGCGATGACGGGGACGGCCGCTACCAGCACGGCCTGAAGCAGCGTAGACAAAAACTCGTTCATGGTGATTTCTCCTCCTTACTGAATGATGAGGTCGGACACCTTCACAGCGGCGGTGACGGCGCCGTTCTGCCCGATGACAGCCCGGTCTCCGTCCACCTGCATCACGGTGTAGGTGTTGGAATAAACGAAGGAAGCGAGAGACCCGCCGGTATAGGTCTTCGCTCCCTTCTTGACTTTGACGGACGCCCCCTTCTGGACGGAGGCCCCGGCTTTGACGTCGGCGGCGTCCACCCAGCCGTAGACGGTGGAGGTGCTGCCGGTGGACTTCACCAGATGGTAGGGGTGCTTGCCGCCGTTGGCAATCTGCGTGACCTTGGCCTTGCCCGGCTTACAGCTCTTTCCGTTGATGGCGTTGGAGCTGACGAAGTGCTTCGTGCCGGTGAACTCCACCACATCGCCGACCTTGATGCCGGTGGTGGTCTCCGTAGATGCCCCAGAATTGCCCTGAGACCCCGTAGAAACGTCGCTACCTGCCTCATAGGTGATGTAGGGTATCTTACCGTGCTTCGTCCATTTACGGGCATTGTAGCCGCTTTTGGCGCCGATGTTTGCCACAGCGGTAATTTGGACGCAGTTCTTCCACCTCGGCGTACACTCCACGGCCAGCCCGTCTCCGATGTAAACTCCGATATGGCCGGACATCCAGACAGCCTCGCCGACCATCATCTTGTCCCAGCCGGTGGTGCTGACATCCTTGCATTTGGCAATCATGCCGTCAGCGCCGATGTCCGGGCAGCCGTTGACCGCATACCCGGCGCCGCCGTAGGTGCGGGAGGCGTCGCCACTCCAGCCCCACAGGATGCCTTTGATGAGGTTCACGCAGTCGAAGCCGAACACGGGCGGGGACTGGTTGGCCGCCGCCTGAATCATGCGGGTGCGGTCTGCGGCCCTGTTGTACTCATGGTTCTTGCAGTACCGGCTCACGTTGGCCCCGGTCAGCGGAGCGCCGAAGCACCCCATGACGTACAGCGTCTTGTAGTTCTTGGCGATGTCGATACACTTCGCCGCCAGCTCTTTGTTCGTCACTGAAATTACCTCCTTCAGTCTTTCAACACGATTTCAGCCGCACGGATGGCGATGTCCGCCCCGTACTTATCCGCAAACCGACTGAGGAACCGCTGGGCGTATTTGGCCCGGTTCTCATTCTTGGATTTCCACAGGTAAAAGCCGCCCCACGTCCCGTCCGTCAGGAAGGACGTGCCTGTCAGAGCCGCAATCGCTGTGACATCCCACCCCCGAATCGTACCGGCCACGGTGATTCCGCACAGCACCACAGAGATGAAGATGTGCAGCACCAGCATTTTCTTGGAAAACTCCATTCAGGTTCCGACCTCCCCGCTCTCCTGAAGAAAATCGTGCTTCTTCAGGCGCTCTTTGTAGACCTCCCGAATGTTCTCGATTGCCAGCACCGCCCGGTTGTTCGGATAATCCTCATGGGTGCGGCAATAGGACTCATAGGCGTCAATCTCGGCCAGCACTTCGATGAACTCCTCTTTCGTGTGGTCGATGTCCCGAAGCAGCTCATTGTTGAAGTGCAGGATGCGGGAGCGGTGGCCGTCTGCCGTTCGGCGGTCATCCATCGTGATGTGCTTATCCAGCTTCGTCTCGATGGCCTCAATACCCATGGCCCTTCCGATGGCTTTCGCCACCCACGACCACGGGTTCACCTTGATGGGGGCGAGCTGAACCAGCGTCATCAGGACGAACAGCAAGCCGCCCCCACCTGTTAGAATATCTTTGATGCTCATTGTCTTTCCTCCTGACGTTTTTACAGAATGAGGGGGCCGGTCTCCCGGCCCCCTTCTGGGAACTAATCACGCATAGCGCACCACTCCTTTCAGCCCGTGGCTTCCGTCCAGCCGGACACACCCGGCTCCCAGACGTTACCGTCAAGGTCGGATGTCCAGTGCTTTCCGTCGTGGCTCACCTTTGCCCCGGCGCTGTATGCGTCATGGGCGCCGATGGGCTGGCTCCATTCAGGCCACTCCTCCGACGGGTCGGAGGTTGCCGACCAGAGAGAAGCGGCCTTGTCCGGCTCCCACCCCTCCTGCGACGTGTGTTCCTGAACACAGCGGTATAGGGTGTCACCGTACCGGCGGAGCTGGCCCACGGCATACTTGACGCCGGGAACCCACTCCGAGAAGAGCGTGGCCTGTTCGGAGGCGGTCACATCGTCGATGCTCCCGGACTCCGCCAGCACCACAAAAGCAATAGCAGCGGCGTTCTGCCGCTGCTCCTCGTAGGCCCTCTTTTCGGACATAGCTTTCACGCTGTCCTCTCTCAGACGTTCAAAACCCATTACTGGAACCCTCCTTGAATCGACGTGATATAGCCGCCGGTGTCGCTGACTCCACGCTCCACCGTCACACGGAAGTTGAACGCAAAGCCATTGGCGGCGGTACTGTTGGTGAAGACATGGTTCACACCGTTCTTCGCCGCAGAGGTGGCGTCCTCCCAGACCGGCGTGGTGTCCTTGCCGTTGTTCGTGACCTCCACCGAGAAATCGGCGTCGGCGGGAATGGAACCCATGACGTTGATGGCGCAGATGGTGATTGCGGCATCCGCCTCCATCGGCTCCTCCAGAGTGATGACCGCCTTTGCGACCCTCTTCGTGAACTTCAGCGTGTGGGTCACGGTGGCTTTCCCGTCGCTCACAGAAATGACCATCGTGTGCTGCCCGTTCAGGAGTTTCTGGAAATACTCGCCGGTCACGGCGAAGCTATTGTTGGTTCCCCGTGTCGCCGTGAAGGTGCGCTTCGTGGCGCCGTCCATCTTCTCGGTCACGGTCAGGGTGTCGGCGGTGTCCACATCGTTCACCGAGTAGGTGATGGAGAAACCGGCGGTCTTCGTGCCGAGGTCTGCCCCATCTGCGCTGGAGCAGGCGATGGTAGGCGCCGTGTTGTTGTCCACCGTCCGCTCGGCGGACGTGACATAGGCCGACGCCGCATCGTAGGCGTCATACGCCTTCACCCGATACTGTACCTTCGTCCAGCCTTTGGTGATGGTGTCGGTGTAGCTCAGGGCGTTCCCCTTGAACACCTGAGTCCACGATGTCCCGCCGTTGATGCACCGCTCCAGAATGTAGCCGGTCAGGTTTCCGTCGCTGTCGCTGGCCACCGTCCACGACACAATCAGCGACCCACCGCCCTTCACTTCGTTCGGGACGGTGATGGACGGGGGCGCACCGGGCGCCACATTGTTCACCACTGTCACCTGCGAGCTGGTCTTGTAGCCGGAGTGCAGGCCGTCGCTGTCATAGGCACGGACTCGGTACATCACCGAGACCGTTCCAAAAGATACGGCGTCGGTGGTCTGTCTGGCGGTTCCCTGATAAATCTGGCTCCACGAGCTGCCGCCGTCGGTGGACTTCTCCACCTTGTACCCCGCCAGATTATTCTCGGCGTCGGTGCTGGCCCCCCAGCTCACGGTGATGGTGCTGCCGCCCATGATGGAACCGGGGACGGTGATGCTGCTGGGGGTGGATGGGGCGGTATTAGTCGAGATACTGCCATCATCAGAGACCAAGAGAGAAGAGGGAAGTATCAAAGCGGGGCGGATGCCATACGAGCTGGAGCAGTAGTTGTTGTGCCAGTTGCCATTGGAGCTGACGCGCAGGGCGCCCGCGGCGGCGCTGACGGAGTAGCAATAGGGAGAGCGGAGCCACCAGTGCACGGCCGAACCGTTCAGCTTCGCAATCCGCTTGTTGTCCGCACCGTTCGCCGCACACCCGTTGAAGTAGGAGAGCGTCGCCCCTTCGCCAGTCGGCATATAGTCGTGGCTAAAGGCGGTCTCATTGGAACTCAGCAGGAAAACCTTTGCCGAGAGGCCGCTTGCCCCGCTGGTGACTGTCTTCCCGTAGCCGGAGCCTGCCCGGTACGGGAGCTTGACCTGCTTGATGGCCGCCTTGATGTTGGCGTCGAACAGGTTCAGGAACGTGCTGTTGAGGTAGCTGTGAATCGTACTGACGGAATAGTCGTTCACGTTGGAGCTGTGCCACTGGCGGTTTTCGTAACAGTCCTGCATCAGCAGCCATGTTCCGTCACAGCTTGCGTCGTACATCGAACCGGGCTTACCCTGATGCACGACGAGGAAGTTTCTCGATACCCCTCCGACATTCAGCTTCACAACGGAGCCGACTGTCTTGGAGCCGAGTGCTACACTTGCCATGTTTCATTCCTCCTTGTAGGTATTTACATCCACGGCGGAAGGTCGTCGTCCGACGGCTCGGAGCGGAAGATTGGGGCTGGGCTGACCGGCTCACCTCTTTTCTTCTGGATGTTCCGATACTGCCTTGCTCTCCGCTTGTTCCTCGCCTCCAAAGTGGAGTTGATTTTTCGGTGTACCTCTGGCATAACGCCGATAATCTCCTTTACCTGTCCGGCGAACTTCTGCCGTAGTGCGTGGGTGTCACCGTGGGCTGCGTAAGCGTCCCACGCTTGGAACTTGTCGAGGATTTTCTCCTTCGTGATAGTCCCTTCCGCATAAGCCTTTTTCCAGAACTTGATACGGGAACTCATGCGGTCTATGTTGCTCTGCCGGAGCTTCTGCACGCAGGCCCCGGTCTCTGTCAGGTAGGAGTGGAAGCCGAGGAAGTCGATACCGTTCCGCAGCGGGAAGATGCCGGTCTTCTGGTTCAGCTCCAGACCGAGGCCGTCCATCCACTCCTCAATCTCCTTCAAGAGCTGCTGAAGCTCCCGCTTTGTACGGGCGATAATATAGAAATCATCCATATACCGGCCATAGTACCGATACCGCTTGACTTCTTTGATGTGGTGGTCAAACTCGTCGAGGAACAGCAGAGCGAGGAGCTGAGAGGTCTGGTAGCCCAGCGGAAGGCCCTCTGAGGCGTCAATGTAGATACACAGCAGGTCGTAGACCTGCATATCGAGGCCCCGGCGCTCAAACACCTTCCTGAGCTTTGCCTTCAGTTTGTCGTGGTCTATGGAGGCGAAAAAATGCCTGACATCGCACTTCAGCACCCACCCGTCGGCACTACCGTTTCGCCGGTAATACTCGACCATGTGGTGCTTCAGGCGCATCAGGCCGTCATGTGTTCCCTTTTGTTTCTGGCTGGCGTAGTTGTCCCGGATAAAGCTCTTGCAGATGGCGTCGTACAAGATGTTATCCACAACTGCGTGGAGTACCACCTTGTCCACGAACGCCGGGGCCTGCACCAGTCGTTCCTTCGGCTCGTAGACCTTGAAAATCTCAAACTTGCTGGGGGTGTAGACCTTCCTGCTCAGGATTGAGGACAACTTCACGGTGCAGACCAGAGCGTTAGCCTCGTACTGAGCGGTAGATACCTTTTTCCGCTTCCCCTTTCGTGCTGTCAAATACGCTTCATAGAGCGTCTCGAAGGAACACATCTCTTCATAGTTCAATGCGTTCACCTTTCAAATCGTGACCGGCCGGGTTTGTAGGAGAAGCTCCGGCCAGTCCAGCCTAACACCGGCCCCCTTCTCCAAGGTAGCAAGCTGCGCCCCTCTCAGGGCGGCCTGCCTCGGTGTGATGTGTTTATCGTCGGCCCATGCACAGGCTTCCGACAGGATGCGACCCCCCTTTGATGATGGTGTACCGCTTTCGCCCCTTTTGGGGGCTACTCGTCTCACTTTCCATCAGAGCGGGGCGGATGCCATACGAGTTGGAGCAGTTGTTGTTGTTCCAGTTGCCATTGGAGTTGACGTTCAGGGCGTTCGTGGCGCCGTTGTTGGAGTTGCAATAGGGAGAGCGGAGCCACCAGTTCACGGCCGAAAAATGCGGGTCGCACCCTAATACAAGGCGGATGCCTCCGCCGGGTATCAGATATTATTCGGCGTGGTCTTCCGTTCAGCGTTATACTGCCGGATGGCCGTCTTCACGACCTCGACCTGCCGGGCGTCCTCCTTCGCCGCTTCCTCGGCTCTCAGCTTGTTCGCCCGTGCGCCGTCGTTCTTCTTCCACGATGCCGTCATGTACTTTACGTCCAGCACCTTCTTTGTCCAGACCTCGCTTTTCTTCAGCGAGATGACGCCCAGCTCCAACACGGTTTGGATGTACTCTATCAGCAGAGAGCAGCCGTCCAGCACCAGTCCTATCAGCCGCAGGCGCTCATCGTACTCCGTTGCGAACATCTTTCCATTGGCGGCGTGGATGTCCCGGACGATACCCTTTGCTATGAGCCGCATATCCTCACCGTAGCAGCGGTACATGGCCTTTGTGAATCCCTCTTTGTCCTTGCTGTCGAGCTGGCCGATGGTGGTCTGGCAGACACTCTTCACCTCACGGATGTCATCCAGAGCGGCGATTTTCTGGAGGATGGCCCGGACATCCTTCTGGCTCACATCGTCGGTCACGACCTTCGTGGCCTGATTGGTAAACCGCAGCAGTTCCCTCGCCTTATTCCCCAGCAGGTACTCTTTGTCAGCCATAGCAGCACTCCTTCCCCACGCACTTCCCACGCCGGGCTGCGCCGAGGTCTTCAGGGTCGCCGATGAAGGTACAGCGGTCACGGCAGATGGTCAGCGTGGCCTTTTTCCCTGACCATGTGCGGCCGCAGAGGGTGAGGGCGTCTGGGTCAAGTTTGAGGTCGCATGGAGCCTCCAACTCAGTGAACAGGTTGCCGACCACGCAGGAAAGCTCCACGGCCGGGACGGAGAAATTGATAACATCTTTCATCAGAACTCCACCCTCTTCGACGGCTCGTTCCAGACGCCCTCAACATCCACGCCGGTCAGGGTTCCGAAGGTGACGGTGAACGGGTTGCCGCTGACATCCGTGTTATACACCAGCTCCATCAGGGCCAGCCGGGCGTCGAGGTCGGAGATGATGCCCTGGATGTACGGATGCGCCGCCGTGCTTGCGTCATGGGCGTCGATAAGCCCCTGCGCCGCACTCAGGAAGATGGGCAGCATGGTGACGTTGCAATACTCCGCCACATCCTCTGCTGTCATCCACGCCTCACACTGGTAGTCCACGGAGACGCCGAGGTCTTCCCCGATGACGATGCAGACCGGGAACCGGCGCACATCGACGCCCTGAGACGAATAGGCGCTCACATACTGCGGGTATGAGCCGAGGCAACCGTAGTAGATGAGAACCTCCCCCTCATCCGGGTCGAAGGCGTAGACGCCGAACTCACGGAGCCAAAACCCGTGGTCGAGGCCACCGTTCAAATCCGACCGATACTCCACAATCATCTTGACCGTGTTCTCGTCGTAGACCGGCTCCGTGGAGGTCGCCAGCGCCACCGGCTCCGACAGGTCTTCCATCTCTCTCGGATTGCCGAGGTCAGGAACTCCGCCTGAGCCGACCATGATTTTGGAGAGCTGGAGCTTTTCGCCTGCTACCAGTTTCGCTATCAGGTCTCGGCCCTTTTTCGTTACTACGAATCCATAGAAGTCTTCCATGTGTCATTCCTCCATTTCTGGCAGTTTCGTTTGCGTGATGTTCTCGAAAGCCGGGATTGGTCGCACCGTGTCTTCCATGCTTACAGGCACGGGAATTTCTGGCAGGACGGTCGAGGTATAGCCCCGGCCCATCAAACCATCTGCGGTGAGCATATCCATCATTTCCGGCGTTTCCGTTCTGGCGATGACCTTGATGCCGACACCTGCTGCCTTGATGAGCGGGGCGTTCAGCAGCTTCGGCACGTCATCTTCTGGGGACAGCATATTGGTTTCAAACACCATAGTCGCCGGTACTTTCGGGTCTTCCCGATAGTACAGCGGCTTGGGCCAGAACATCCGCAGCGCCTTCATCACGTCATGGTAGGTGCAGTTGTTCGTATTGCGCCAGACCTTGTAAATCAGGTATTGCCGGTATCTCCCGTCATCCAGCACATACACCGATTCATTGACGCAGGCCAGCTCCCCGGCCTCCAAACGGCTGAGTACAACGATGTCGCCCACGCCGTCAAGCTGCTGGCCCGTCGAGGTATGGATTCCCCGTCGGTCTCTCAGGTCTTCGTAGAACTTCCGCACATCATTAAGCTGCTCTCCAATGGCGGAAATCACAGCGTCGATGACCGGCTTTTCTTTGAACTGTTCTACAAGGTCACCCCTCAGCAGCTCCACATAATCAAGCATCAATGACCACCCCGATTCGGTTTTCGTCGGTCACAGCTCGTTCTCTGGGGGAAATGGAGACGCTGCGCTTCGTGTACTCCGAGGCCGAGGGCGTCTTTCCGTCATCCGTGGTCGAGAACATCCAGACGTCGATGTAGTCGATGCCCGACACCTGTAAATTGAACTTCTGTGGGATGACGCTCTCGCCGGACTCCAGCTTACCCACCCTCTCCAAAATCTGCTCTTTGATAAGTTCAGCATAGTTGATGGGCGGGTTGGTGTTCCGGCTTAGGGTGATGCCGACCTTGAACCAGACCTTGACATAGGTGGGCCGATTGAAGCGCACCACGATTGGCTCCCCGTACTCTCCGGGGAGCGTGACCTCCACGGAACCGAAGCTACTGATACCCCCGGATTTCTTGTCGAGTATCTGACGGGCTATCTCCGTGGCGTCTCCTCCGTCCACCACCACCTCGACGCTGTGCGGCCAGCGTCCCATACTGTCCACCTCGTTGCTGTCATTCTCATAGGGGGCAACGCTCAGGACACCTTGCACGTTCTCCAAAATGGCGCTCTTGATGCTCTCCAGCATGGAGGATGAGCGGTTATAGATTTTGTCGGCATAGGACCTACGGAACTCCACGTCCGTTTCTGCGAGCTGTCCGGCGATGTGGTCCCCTACATTGACCACCTCCATCAGACCGGCCACAGCCTTCACGACCTTCGTGACAACCCCGTTCGGAATCAGGATGTCCCCGTCATCCACGGTCGCAAACGTGATGACGCTGCCGACCGAGGCCGTGGTCAGGTTTTCCGACAGCACCATCACGTTTGAGCTGGTGGGGTCAGTAGCCTCGATGTGGAGAGCATCCTCCTTCATGCTCACCCTGAAGTCCGGGTCAGTGATGACCTCCCCTAATGCCGCTAAATTCTCGCTTACGCTCTTTGCGGCATCGGGGGTGATGGTATATAGGGTTCCGTTCAAAGCCACCCCCAGCGCCGCCGTAGCCCCCGGAGATGCCAAAATAATAGCCGCCTTGTTGAAGGCGGCACGGGTAATCATGGAATCGCTCGGCAGCGTCAGGTTCGTGGCCGGGCTGGTGTCTGTCGCAATCAGGGTCCCCGCCGGAATCACTGTACCGTCTTGGCCGGTGCAGAGTATGCGGTAGTAGGATTTCGCTGGCATCTCACGGGTGGAGCCGCCAAACTGAGCGGCGTTGTCCAGGCTGACGCCGGTGGCGCTGGATGGGTACTGCGAGTAATAGACTTCCTCGCCGAACTCCCACAGCTCCGCTATCCTGTCCGCAGCGTTGGTCAGCAGGTGATTCAGGAAAGACTGCGTGTTCTGCCCGATGTTGACGCCCAGCTTCTTCGTCATGCTCTCCTGCATCTCCGCAAGGATGACATCCAGCCGCTTGATATTCGGGCCTCTGTCTGTCAATCCGTACTCTGGCATAGTTTCACCTCCTCCCTAAAGGTATCTTCATCCGTCGTGAACGTGACGGCGATAGCCGCCTGCCGGGTCTTCTTGTCTATCTGGAAGGTGATTTCTGTGACATCGGTGACGCCTTCCACCTCCATCACGGTCTCACGAATCAGATGCCGCAGCTTCATCTCGTTCGGGTTCTTCACGAAGAGATGCTCGAAGTACGGAAAGCCCAGCTCAGGTCCCAGCCTCCACTCCTCGAAAAACCACAGCAGGCGGATTCTCACCGCCTGAGCGATGCTGTCCGTGGGGATAACGTCTCCCGCTGCTGACAGCTCCAAATCGCCGTTGCTATCGAGTTTCAGGTCTACCATCACATCACCCTCCTATGAACACGTCCCCGCTCCCGCCTTGGACCGCCCCGCTTATGGAAACGGCGTCGCCAACACGGGCAGCAGGCTTTCCATTGATAAAAACCGTACTGCTCCCGGTGGCAATCACATCTTGGTGGCTGGAATGGGTCACGCACCCATGCGCCGAGTAGTGGTCGCCCATGCGCCCGGCGCCCCGCCCGTTTATCTTCACATCCGGGCTGCACTCCACCAACGGAACGGGCGGACAGGCATCATGCCCGGTACAGTTGTCTCCTTGTCGTGTGGCCTGCGCCATTCTTCTCCCCTCCTAATTTAGATTCACGATACCGCCGCTCACGGTAAGGTTGCCGGTAATAAACACGCCGTCCGCCCTCACCTTCAGCACCGTACTCCCAGCTTTCACGACGGCTGCATCCTCGGCGCAGGCTGTTTGCATGGCGTCCCTCCCCTTCGGGGATAGGCCGGTGATGGCGATGGCGTTGCTCAGGTCGAACTTCAGGGTGGTATCGGTCTCCTTGCCGTACATCCAGTAGTCCAGTGCGGACTCAGCGAACACCAGCAGGCAGCCGTCCCCCTCCTTGATGGGCCATGCGATAGAAACGGTGGCGCTCTGCGGGAACACCACAGGGACACCCGTTACCTTCGGGAAGTCCATCGTATCACCGTTCGGCTTTTTGAACTTCGCCACCGGCTGAACTACGGCAAGGCCGGTTCCAGCGTCATAGGACACTATCTTTCCGGGGAGGGCCGTGTGCATTCCCTCCGTGGCCTTTCTCGCCGTTTTGTTGATTTGGTCTACAAACTCCTGCAACATCTCAGCTCACCTCCAGCAGACGGGCCGTGCAAGTCCACGACCCCTCCATGTTGTCGCCCTCAATCGTGACTGAGTAGACCCGGAAATACCCACGGACGTACTGGCTGTTCAGGTAGACATAATCGTCAATGTCGATGGCAGCGTTCATCAGATATTCCACGTCCCAGCCGTAGCTGTACTTCCCGTCCTCCTCCGAAATCTGAACTCTGTCCGGCGTACCGATGAGGCCGGTCTCGGCAGACAACTCATAGACCTCCCGGCTCATGGTGTCTCCCGGCTTCTTCACCTGAAGCACTCCGTTGTTGATACTCCAGACAAGGCCGCTGGTCTCGCAAGCCTTCGTCAGCACGTTCCGGGCCGGGCCGACGTAGCTGTACCCGTTCGGGATGTCAGCGAACGTGGCGTTGTAGGCGAACTTTGCCGTCACGCCCATCTGGTCGGCGGTGTCCTGAATGAGCGTCTTGCAGTTGACGGCGCCGGTGTAGCTGACGGAAACGTAGGTGTCTCTCAGCTCTATGCGGTTGTCTACCAGCTCCAGTTCCGTCAGCTCATCGCTGCCGTCCAGCTTCGTCTTGGCAAACGTCACCACGCCAGCGAAGATGAGGGGCATGACTGAGCCGTACCCCGCACGGAGAGCCACCACGCAGTCATCCTTGTTCAGCTCCGCTTTGTGCGCTGGGCTGAGGTTCCACAGGGAGACCTTGGCAGTGTTGGCGCTGTCCGTGTCAGCCTTCTCCACCGAGAATGAGATGTGCAGGGGGCGGGGGTCTCCGCCTATCTCGAATCCCTGCGACCCGGCTTTCCCGGCGGCCAGCCGATACTGCCTGTCAAAATTTTTCACTCAGGGTCCTCCTTCCTCATAAGCACGAAAAAAGAGCCGCATCGCTGCGACTCTCTTTCCATGATGTATTCAGTTTATCTCGTCTGGAGCAGCTCCCTCTTCAGGAGCGCACATTCAAGGATGATGGCATCCAGCCGGTCCAGCGCCGAGCTTCTGGCAGAGGCTTTCACTTCCGGGAAATCTCTGGGCTGCTGGACGGGAGGGGCCTCTTCCTGCTTCTTGGGCTTGTCAGGCCATTTCATGTAGCCTCTGGCCACCTCTTCGCCCATCTCTTTGACCTTCGGAATCACCTCGTCCTCAAACCAGCGAATCGCCGCATAAGGGGCCGGTCTCCTGCATAGGAACTTGACGGCGTTCTCGGCGCTGAAGCAGGTATGCTCACACCGTCCTCTCTTCATGCCGTTGTCCCACGGCACCTTCCTGAGTACCGTCTCGATGCGGTTCACTCCCTGATTGCCGCCGGTAACTGCCTTTCTCGGCATCTCATACCCGGCAATCACAGCGAGGTCTGACCCGCAGAAAAAGGCCACGCCGTCCGGGTCAAAGACAACCCGCAACTCCTGCCGGTCGGCGGTAGTGAAGATAGCGCAGTTGTCACGCATCCTGACCACCTCCCCCATAGAAGCAGGACCTCAGACCCTCATACCTGCTGCTGAAAATCTCCTTCAGGATGAGGACAGCCCTTTCCACCTTGTCGCCGTCCATGTCGGCGATGCAGGCGTCCATCATGTCAATGGCTGTACCAACGTCGCCCATGCGAACCACTTCCGTTTCAATGCTTGCTCTGTTCATCTGTCGAAACGCCCTTTCGTAAAAAAGTCTCTTGCGATGTTCCAGCAGATGTGCTACAATGGGAACTGTCGAGGAACCCTTCTTGCCAGAACACACTTCGCAAGGCTGGGTGGACAATTCGGGAACGATGCTTGCTTTCTGAGGGCGGGGCATCGTTCCCTTTTTCCTGTCCACATTCTCATTCTAACTTACCGTCTCGGTAATGTCAATTCAAGTTACCAATGACATCACGCCTTTTTTGCAGCTCAACCGCAACGGTAAGTCTGAGCGTAGCGAAGACTTACAAAAAGGTCTTTTAAGGTCTTGGTACGGTACGGTTTAGGTACGGTACGGTTACGCTGAACATTTCGCACACTGTTCTTTACACTGTGCGTCTTTTGTGCGGCGCACAGTGTTTGAACAATGCGCTCTCACGCTGGAATGAACACAAACTGCACTGTGCCATTCTGGAAATCAGCACGTCCGATACTTTCCTTCTCGGTAAGTGCTGCGAACACGCCCACAGGAAGCTCCTGCGTCCCATAGAACAGGTTGAGCGGGAACTGCGGTACAATCCTTACCCCGACAAGCAGGGGCGCTCCAAGGGCGTCTGAGAGGCCGAAGGTCCAGAATCCGCCGGTGTCGTTCCATGTGAAGCGAATCTGGTACTGCTTGCCTCGCAGGGTGATTCTGGAGGTGCTGTCGTTCATGTCCGGCACCTCGATGATGATGTAGTCCATGCTGCACCTCCTCACAGCAGGCCGAAGCTGCTGGCGGCGTTGTAGAGGATGGAGCCGCTCTTACCTGAGCCGCTGGATTTTCCAGAGCCTCCACCGCCGGAACTGCTCGACCCGCCACCAGAGCTGCCGGAGCCGGAACCCCCGCCGGACGAACCAGACCTTGTGTTGGCTGTTCCGCCGGAGGCCCCGGTCTTACCTGACTTGCCATAGCTGGCCGGGATGGTGACGGTCTTGCTCTCCGTCACTACAATCTCTTTGAATGAGATGGGGATTTCACGGGCATAGCCGACCTCGGCGGTCTTCTTGATGCTGAGGCTGGTGACAGCCATGTTGGAGTAGACCGCATCGGACGTGATAACCTCGACCGGCAGCTTTTTGAAATACATCTCCTTCAGCCGCTTCACAACGGCCTCGGTCTTGCCGGGGCCGGAACCGAGGCGGCCTTTCCACGTTACGGGGGTATCAGTGACGAACAGCGTCATGTTCAGGACGGTCGCCTTTAGCACGATGGTATCGCTGACCTTGAAGCCCTTCTCCGTGGGGTACTCAGGGACCTCGGACTCATAATTCTCTTCGGAATCTATGAGAGCGTCGAACTCGACGCCGCCGACGCTTACCGGCTGTTTTGCTCTTGCCATCCTATCACCTCGCTGTCGCCAACGCCCGTGCCATGGCGCTGGTGGAATCCTCCGAAGCCTTATCCATGGCCTCGGCGCTCTTCTCCTGCCCGGCACGGTCCCCGTTGAATGTGTTGTTGATTTCTACCTTCTGCGTCACGGTCCGGCTGGAAACGCCGGTGCCGCTGGCAGTCTGAGCGGTGCCTCTGGACACCACACTTGACTTGGCGATGACGGACATATCTCCTGTCACCAGCTCCAGAGCGCCCTTGACCTTCTCTTTGCCTGCGGTGATGCCCTTCGCCATCAGGTCAATCATGTCCGGCATATAGGTGTGGAAGTCGCTCAGGGGGCCGTCCTCTGGCTCAGAGAATCCGAGGAACCCCTTGATTTTCGAGGCGATGCCGGAAACGGCGTCGCCCACGGCACCTATCATGCTCTTGATACCGTCCACGATACCTTTGATGATGTCAGCGCCCCACTGGAAGGCTTGCGCCGGTAGACCCAGAATCCAGTCGATTGCAGCTTGCAGGCCGTTGACGATGGCGTCCTTTATGCCCGTGACCTTCTCGACGATGACATCCCACGCCGCTTGGAAGAACCCGCCGAAAATCTCGCCCAGCTTATTCCAAATGGCACAGATATTGTCCCATGCGGTGCTGAGGATGGTCACTATCATCTGCCAGACGGCAGCGGCGATGTCCTTGATGGCGTTCCATGCTCCCTCCCAATCGCCGGTGAAGACGCTGGCAAGGAAGTTGATGATACCGGCGATTGCATCCAAAAACGGCTGAATCAGCGAGATGAGCATATTCCAGATGTTGCTGAACACCGTAATGATGGTCTCGCCCCACACGTCCCAGAACGCTTTCAGGGCATTGAAGATACTCTCCGCTGCACCCTTCAGTGCGTTCCAGAGGGCCATGCACAGGGTCTTGATGCCCTCCCACATTCTGCTGAAGGATTCTTTGACCTGCTCGCCGTTCTCGGCCCACCACTCGGACAGGGCGCCGAAGATTTCCGTGGCTGCGCCTTTGATGGCCTCCCATGCTCTCAGCAGGAAGTTCTTGATGGTCTCCCATGCCTTCAAGATGGTCTTACGGGCGTTGTCCGCCCCTATACCGGCCTTGTCGAACAGGGAGCCTATGACGCTGTTGTCGCCTCGCATGAAGGCGATGAAGTCCTGAATGATGAGGAACAGAATCAGGATGACAGCGAAAACTGCGAGAGCCTTGCCGCCGGTCGTCCCAATCGCCTTCGCCAGCTTTTGGAAGCCCTCTACCGCCCCGGTGATTTTCTTGACGTTCATCACCGCAAATGTGGCGGCGAGGGCAAGGGCAAGTAACTTCAGGACTCGCTCCGTGCCTCCAACCTTGGCTGTGAAGTCCGAGATTTTCTGGATGATGTTCCGCAGCGATGTCAGTCCCCGTGTTCCGTAGCTCAGAACCTTCTGAAAGGTCGGCATGAAGAACTGGCCGATTAGCTGCTTGACCTCCTTCAGCTTCGCTTGGAACTGGCGCATAGTGCTTTCGTAGGAGCCGAGGCTGCGTTCACAGTCTCCGATGGCATCCGGGCTTTGGCTCAGGATGGCCTGATAGTTGACCTGCATCTTCGTGAGCTGGTCAAGCTCGTTGTAGGTTCCTTTCAAGCCGAGGGTTTGCATGGCCTGCGCCCGTGTGCTGTCATTCAGGACGGCACCGAGGGTCTGGGCCGCCTCAGACTGTCCCAGCACGGCCTTGGTCATGGCGTTCACCGCCGTGGCCTCGTCCATGTTTCCGAAGGAAGCCAGGTCGAGGGCCAGTGTAGTCATCTGCTTGGACAGGTCTGCACCGGCCTCTCTGGTCATACCAAAACCGACCAGCAAATTCTGCTGGTCGGCCAGATAGGTCTTGATGTCGTTTTTGTTTCTGCCGACTGCATCGGCGTAGCTCTGCGCCCACTGGTCAACCTCGTCCCGGATTTCGCCGAACACCACGTTGAACTTGTTCTCCATCTCCTCCACTTGGGAGGCGAGGGCAACACAGTCTTTGATGCCGGTTGCGATGCCAGCGATGGAGAGGGTGAGGCCGATGGCACCGAGCGCCTTCGACGCCATGGACTTCAGCGACTTCACGCTGTCTTCGACCTTGCCCTCCGACTGTTTATCGACCTTGTACCCGAACAGGATGCCAATGTCCCGAATCGTCATGTCATCGGTTCACCCCCTTTGCGATGTCTTCAGCCCGGCCAGCCTCCACGTCCTGCTCCATGCGGTACAGCGCATAGAGCTTCAGGGCCTCATCCAGCGTATAGCAGTTTTTCAGCTCCCACATGGAGGCAAGCCGGGCCTTAATCAGCAGGTACATCCTGAGTTCCAGCTCAGTGAAGCCGCTCAGGTCAAGCTCGCCGTACTTTCTTGTCTCGGCGTCGCCGTCTTCGTCATAGCCTCGATGAGAGGACCAAACCGGGCGCCGAGCTTCTTGAAAAAACCGTTGTAGTTGGTGCGGATGACCTCGAAGGCCAGTAGGAACATATCCTGCACGTCCTCGCAGAACAGCTCATTGGCGATGTCTTCGGTCAGCACCTTCGCCTTGTCGTCCTCCGGCGTCTCGAAGGCGATGTTCTTACCCGCAATCAGCAGATGCTTCAGGATGGCCTCCACCTTGTCGCCGGAAATGGAGGAAAAGGCCCCCGAAATGGCGGGGGCCGCTTCCGATACGTCCAAATCCATCAGGCCGCCGCCCTCTTTGCTGGAATCCACCTTGTCCAGCAGCGGAGCAAGGCCGGACACGAGGGGCAGCACGAGGGCCGCCAGCTCGCCGGTCAGGTTGGCCGCCTTGAACGCAGGCAGGGGGCGGATGTAAAACGTATTATCGCCGACGGTGGCGATACGGGGTTCCATCTGTTTCATGGGCTACCTCCTCATTCGTTCAGAGTGGCATCGCCGGTGTCGATTTCCCACTCACGGTTGTTGCTCTCCTTGCCCCTCGTAACGGGGGCCTTCTTGGTACACCACGCAGCCTCGGTGCTGAACACCAGACCGCCCTTCAGGTCTTTGATGAGGAGCGGGAACATACCGTCGCCGGTGTCCCGGTCTTGGTCTACCTTCCCGCTGAAGAAGCTGTTGCTGCTGCTGGTCTGCAACAGGGTGATTTTCACCTTGTAGGTGCCGTCCGGGGAGACCGAACGGACAATCTCGCCGTCGCAGCCGACCTTCTTGGTGATGCCGTCGCCGTTTGCCTCGATGCTGATAAAGCTATCGTCGGCAAAGCCGGTGACGATGTGAGGGCCTGCGGAAACAACGACCTGCTTCGGGTTATAAGTCTTGACTTCGCCAGCCATCGTCTATCCCTCCTTACAGATTCTCATAGGTCAGGCATCCCTTGATGTTGACCACATGGATTGCTCCGGCCAGACGTGCGGTGAAGCGGCAGTTCTCCAGAACACGGGACGCCTTCTGGGTGCTGGTCAGCTCAGACGCCAGCGGAACGGAGGTCACATAGCCGGGGTTGGCGTTTCCGTCCGCATCGTATTCCGTGGGAGAGATGCCGCCCCACTTCTGGCCTTCCTTCAGGGAGGCCAACATCTGGTTCTCCACCAGCCCGATGCCGCTGTCGGTGTAGGGAACCTTCGGGTTCACGACGAGAAGGTTCACCACCCTGACCTGCATATCGTTCTGGAGCCAATCACGGAAGCGGATGACATCAATCCACTCCCCTCCGCTGGTCTTTCCGCCCTGCGTGATGTTCTTGGACGCCACGGTCATCAGGTGGCTGAAGTTGGCTCCCTCCAGCTTCTTGATGAAGGTGCTGTTCAGCTTGGACGGGGTGACGGCGGCGAGCTGCTTCAGCGCCCACGTCTCCTCCCCGGCGTGGAAGTTCATGGCCTTGGCTGCCATAGCCACCGCCATGCCGTACTGGTTCTCGGCCGGGACATCGCTGCTCGTCTGGTCGGGCGTGACCTTCGGATAGGCGGGGTAGCTGCGAAGATAGAGGCCAGCCTGCACAATGGGGGTGTCCGGGTCATCGTCAACATAGCCGCACAGCTTGTTCTGGGTCTCCGTCCACTGGATGACCTCTTTGACCTGGGCTTTCGTCAGCCCGACGGGGCAAACGCAGTACCAGCCGTTGGTGTCGAGAGCGTTGTTCAGCAAATCGGCTACGCTCGGCGTGGTTGCCTTGCCGCTCTCCGCCTCGACCAGACCGTCGGCAAAGGCCACATATACCTCATGGGGCCGGGGGGACTGAGAGAACGCCACCCTTGCGGCCACACCAACGGGGTCGGCGCTGTCGCCGACCGCAACGACGCCCAGCTCAGTCAGCTCTTCGAGGCTGTTATACACGCCGACGGCGGGTACATCTTCTTTCAGGGTTGCCGGGGCTGGGCCGAAGATAAGGATATTGTCAAAGCTGGCCTCGTTCGCAATCGGGCTTGCGAGCGAGATGTCAACCGTACAAATCCTGTCGAGATTTGAACTCATAGTTTACCGTTCCTCCTTTACGGGTTTTTCATTGATTTCGACGTTGGTGAAGTAGCCGCCTTCCTCAGCAGCCAGCTCCTTATTCCCACCGCCGCTTGGCGTGACGCTGATTTCTGGAACCAGAGAGGTCACGTCATCTGCTTGGATGTCACCGCCCTCGTACTCATACGGCTTTTCCTCGCCGGTCTCAGGGTCAACGATGGTGCCGCTGTGCTTTACACTCTCCGGCGCCAGCGTCCCGGTGTAACCGATGGCCGTCAGGGTGAAATACACCGTGACCTCCATCATGGCCCGGAACTCAAAGTTGGTATCGCTGACGAGGCCGGTCATATCCTGTACCGTGTTCGGCACGAGAATCGCAAGGTCTCTCTGGTGGCACCAGCCGACGGCGTATTCCGAGTTCAGGAAGCTCGCAAAACCCAGCAAATCCTCCGCTGCTGTGTTCTCGACGATGGGGGTAAAACCTTTCTCAGCCTCCGTTTGTTTCCCGTTGGTGTATAAGTCCACCTGAATAGCCGTAGAAGCTGGATAGACGGCGACCGGGCGGCCGTCTATGGTGATTATAGGGGGATTGATTGGACGGCTTATAGCGCCCATTGTGAGCGAAATAAAGGGGGTTTTCGGTTTTGCCCGAAAGCTCTGCTTTGAGAAGGAAACCTCAGCGCCGGTGAAGTACAGCTTGGTCAGCTTGCGAAGCTCTTCCCGCAGACCTGATAACGTCATTCCTGCTCACCCCCATCCTCCTCGCCGTCGCCGGACTTCGGGCGTGGAACCCGGCTGGACTCTGCCTCAGACACAAGCACAAACTCGCTGCGGCAATGGTGGAGTAGCGTGTGGTCCCAGCCGACAGAACTCACGCACTCGTACCAGTGGCCGTCCGGGTCCATGCTGCCCTGATAGAACAGCCAGTCGCCACGCCTGCCGGTAGACTGGTCTGCTGCGGCGAACACGAGGTCGCCGAATGCCTTCATGCGCTTGGTCTTCTGCTCGCCCTCTGGGAGCGCCTGAATCTCGTCCTGCGACAAGGGCTGAACATTCAGCCGGGCCGTGGTGTCGGAGTAGGACGCTACACCGTAGCCGTTGATGATGCGCTCATCCCCGAACCGGCGGACGACGAACTCCCGCTTGAAAATGCCAAAGCCCATATCAGGCGCCTCCTCTCCTCTTCACGACATACTTGACGGACTGCCTCATGCGGCCAGTGTCGATAAGCGGCTTGTCTGAGCCTTTCTTCTTGATGGTAGAGGGGGCGTTCGGCTCAAAGCTGCCGCTCTCGATTTTCTCCTGCACGAGCCGGACGCCGAGGGCGCCCACCCGCTTCAGGACGGTCTCTGCGGTTGCGCCGGTCGTGAGCTTCTTCAGTTCCTTCCCGCACTGGTCTCTGATAACGTCCTCGTTCTCATCGACGCTATCACGCAGAAATGGCCGGGCTGGAGCGGTTGACGTTCCCAGCTCATTGAACATGGCGATTTGAGCCATATCCACGCCTTTGTCATCCGCAACCTGCCCGGCCTGAAAGCCGACAAATACCTGATTCCGCTTCAGCTCTTCTATCTGAGCGAAGAACCGCTCCCCTTCCGGGGTCATCCTGTCCCAGCCGCCGCTCATCTGGCCTCACCTGCTGACCTGATAGGGATGACAACCAGCCGCCGGAGGGTCAGAAATTCGAGGCCGTACTGCGTCAGGGCCAGCTCCGCATCCACCAGCAGGTTCGTACCCTGATTCACGGTGAAGCTGACGGAGGTTTCGCCCTCTGAGTAGCTGCCTATCCTGAGCGTGTCGCCCACCGTCCCGTAGGTGCTGTCACCGTACCCGGCCATCTTCAGCCGGTGGGCGGTCAGTAGGGCAAGGGCTTGGTCATACAGCTTGCCGAATACCTTCTTGCTGATAAGCGGGGCTGTGAGTTCCACCCATGCGTTGACCTTCTCGTCATCGAGGTCTTTGAACTCCGTAGCCACCAGACGAAAAATCTCAATGACGGTCATTGGCGTTCCTCCTTACTCAGTGGTCTTTTCCTTGATTTTCTTGACCAGCGTGTCTCTGGTGTCGTCCTCTGTGGTCTCGATACCCAGCTTGCGGCACTCCTCCAGCAGCTCATCCTTATTCAGCCGGGAGAGTGGCTTCTTCTCCTCGCCCTGCTCCTGCGTCTGGCCTTTCTGCTGGTTCTGGCCGGGCTGAGTATCTTCCTGCGCCGTGGCCTTCCCGACCACTTTGAGGTTGCCGATGCGCTCCATCATCTTGATGGAGGCGTTGGAGGCGAAGCCGTCCGCCACCTCTCCCACCTCGCTGGGGAGGATGCAGACGCCGCCCACGGAAATAGCCTTGTTGCTCGTGTTCTTCAGTTTCATGGCTCATACTCCTTCACGTTAAAAAGTGTGAGGGAGACCCGCCTTGTACGGGACTCCCTCGTAGGTTGAACATCAGATGCCGGTCACGATGAGCAGGGACATGGGGTAGTAGATGACCGCCCCGGCGGTCCGTGCCTCGCAGGGTACGACCATTTCGAGGCCCTGCGTCTGGACGGGGTACTGCATGAAGGGCAGGGGGTTCTCGATGGTGAACTTCCGGGGGTCATTCTTGTACATCAGGGCCACGGCCTGCCCATCGGTGGCGGCAGCATAGGGGTTGGTGTCAGTGCTGGTAGCCTCCAGCTCCGGGCACCGCTCGATGCTGGAGATGTCCGGGATATTCTCCTGAATATACTTCAGCAGGGTCGTCGCCGTACCCTCAATGCGCTTGTTCTGGAGGGTGATATACACGCTCTCAGGAATGGCGAGGGTGTCGGGGGTCTCCACGCCCTTCGTGGCCTCGGACATGGTACGGAGCATCCCGGTCAGGTCTGCAAGGATTTCGTCAGCATCTTTGTCGGCCCACTTCGTAGACTTGCTGGCACCGGCGGCCGGGACATAGATGGGGATGTCGTTCTCTTTGGAGAGGATGCCCCGCAGCCCGGTCTCGGCGTCGCCGTTCCACGCAATCTTATTGTTCAAGAGGTCAATCTGATACCGGGCCGCCTCTGCCTTCCGGGCATCCAGAGACTTCCCCGCCATACGAGAGGCTCGCATCTCCTGAATGGAGTAGCCATAGCTGGCACCGATGGACTTGATGATGGCGGTGGTGGGCTTGCCCTTCACATCCGCACGGGGCAGGTCGGTGGCGTAGTTGCTGATAATCTTCGCCAGCCCCACCTTGTCGTAGGAGTAGTAGGTGATGGTCACAGCACCGGGGTCAACTTCGCTGGACACGGGGAAGATGTTCAGGGCGGTGAGCTTCGGGTACACCACGTCATAGGACTGGCTCTTGACGTAATCCAGCTCACGGGCGAAAAACACGGAGGCGTCCTCGGCACTGTCGAAGTGCATCTGGTCGATACCGACCAGAGACGCCGGAATGTTGGAGGTCAGCAGCGCCTCATAGTCGTTCTGGTCGTATCTCATGGATTTCTGAGCGTTCATTTCGTTTCCTCCTCTCGATTATTCAGTAGCGGCAGCAGCGCCGTCGATGCCGTACAGCTCAACGGGGGCCACCCCGTTGCTGGCAGGGCCGATGAACCGGCCGGGAACGGTCAGGCCGCCCGTGGTGGAGAAGCAGCCGACATCATCCCCGCCATTCAGCAGGTGAACGGGGTCGCCATACTTGGGGGCTGCATCCGCAGCGAGACGGACCCACACACGCCCACGGCGCATGACGCCGATGTTCTGGTTGTTCAGGATGAACAGTTTGCCAGACAAATCCTGCTGCTGGTCGTAGCCGTTCAGCACCACGCCCTCGAACTGAGCGGCGGTGCTGTCAGCCGCAGGCAGCTTGATGTTGCTACCGGGCAGGGTGCCGGGGACGACACCCACGCCGAAACGGAGAACGCCGTCGGCCTCCTCGTTGAAACGGGAGTCAACGGCGTAATGGAACATATCGTAGATGCCACCGGCAACGCCCCTCGGCGTCTGGTTGCCATAGCTGGTCTGTACACTCATCTTACTTCTCCTCCTTCTTCTGCTGGCGGTTAATCATGCGCTGACGTGCATCAGCGGCAGAACCGACGGATTTGGTGGGCTTGGGGGCGGAATCCTTACGGGTCATCTGCCCCCGCTGGTAGTTGGTGTCCTTCCGGGCGTTCATCTCGGCGACGGCCATGTCGAAGGCGGCGGAGACGTAGGCGGCGCTCTTACCGTCCAGACGCAGGGTAGGCTTCAGCTTCTTCAGCACGGCCTTCTTTGCGCCCTTGACGCTCATGGATTCCAGACCGTCCATGTTCAGGCGGTCGCCCACACGGACGACCCGCAGCAGCTCACGGAAGTCGGTGGAGGAATCCGCCCGGTCCTTCTTGTCGGTCTTGGCAGGGTCTTCACCCTCGCCGTCCTTCTTGCAGCCCTCGCTGTCAGCGTTTTCCTCATCGCCATCGGCGTTCTCGTCCCCGTCCTCCTTCTCCTCGCTGTCGAGGACAGGGGACGCAGACTTCAGCACGTCGATGACGCCCAACAGGGTGTCGATGTCCTCGTCCTGCTGGGCGATGCAACCCATCGCCTCATCCAGATTTGCGGGGTCGCCGTTGCTGTCTCGGCGGTCACGGCGGTCCTTGACCATCTGCACTGCATCCTGCTTTTCCTCGGCGGCGGGAACGGCAGGCTCCTCAGCGGCCGGGGGGAAGCTGTCTGCCTCGGCAGCGGGGGGAGCCTCAGCCCCGGTGTCCCCGGCGCCCATGCGCTCTGCTCTGCGCTGCTTGAAGGCTTCGATGGCGGCGTCGATGGCGGCAGCGTCCAGACCGTCGCCGTCTTTTCTGGTGATGTTCTTTGCCATGTCTAACTTTCCTCCTTTGAGATTGTCGTGGCTCTGGCTGTCGATATTCAGCCGAGCCTGCTCACCAGCCCTCGCCTTCTCGACAAGGGCAAGATGATTGATTTCGATGTCCCGCTGGATGGCGTCGTAGGGCTGGCCCTCCCATACGCCGGGGGTTTCCTCCAGACGCAGGTTGTATCCCAGCGACAGCTCTCTCAGCCCGATGCCTCTCACGGTGTCCATATCGTGGATGATGATTTCGGCTCGCACGTCGTTCCCGTCCTGATAGCCTTCAGACAGGACCGTCCCGACGTGTTCCTCCTGCACATTCTCGGTATCGACGTACCCGGCCTCATGGGTGATGATGACCGGCTTGCCCTTGTAGGAGGCAAGGCTTTTCGCAGCGAAGACCTCTTCCGGGAGCCTCAGCTCCCGCCGTTCTGAGCCGTCCGGGTTGTGGTACACGAAGATACCGACCGACGTGACGATGGGGTGGTCTACCAAATAGCCCTCATCCGTGAAGTACGTCATGTCAAGCGGTATGCTGTCCAGACGGCGGACCCTTCCGGGCCTCGGTTCGTTCATGCGCTGTCCTCTCCTTTCTGGATGCTAAAATTTCTTCACGGTCCTCACCCCCTATGCTGCGATTGGCAGGTCGATGGTGTCAAAGTCGAAGACTGCAAGGGCCACACAGCGGCACTCATAGTCCTCACCGGGATGACACCGGCGGCCTGTCTTCTCATCAACAACCGGCGGGTCGTCCCATCGGAACCGTTTGCCGTTCAGCTTCTTATGGCTTTCACGGACACGGCTGTCGCCAGAGGTGGACCAGATGTACTCCTCCACCCCTGCGTCCCGCTGCTGCTGTTGGGCTATGTTGCTGTTCAGCTTGGCTATCTGGTCACGAGCCAAAAGCTGGGCGTGGCGGCGGTCCACGCTGTACGCTCTCTGAATCTTCTTGACAATGGACGTTGTGGTCTCGCCGTTGCGGTAGCCTTCCATGACTATCTCCCGCATCCGGCTGAGGCTTTCCTGCGGGATGGTCTTTATCAGTCCCACATTGTCCTCCACCCACTTCTTCATCAGCTCTCGGAACAGCTCGCCGGAGTAGTAGTCATCCAGCAGGTCGATTCCGAGGGTAGCCTTGACCGCCCTCTTCCACTCTTTGATGCTGAGTTTCCGTGTCAGGTGAGCCATGGCTTGCACCTTGTCATAGAGGCCGAACTTGGCCGTCTTGCGTTCCAGCTCCACCGCCATCGTGTTGAAGACCACGGCGAGCTTGCCGGTCAGGTCGGAGATGTCGTCGTGGTGGCGGTTGCTCTCCCGCTCCATTCTGGCGGCGTCTCTGATTTCTGGCAGGTGGTCTTTGAGGGTTTCGTTTAGAAGCCTCATATAGCCGTTTGTGACCCGCTGGAACTCACGTTCTGCCTGCAAAGGGTATTGGATGTTGGTCTTGCACAGAAGGCGCTTATGGCTCCCGAAACGGGCTTTGAGGACTTCCTGCACCATCTGCTTGTGTGCGATGTCGTTCACGGCCATCACCTCCTCCCGGCGTGAACGCATGAAAAAAGGCGGCGGTTTGCACCGTCGCCCATTTGCGGTATTTATATTACCCTCTGAGAGCCGCTTGGCGGTATCAGGATTCGCTCTTGGCTTTCTTCGAGGGTAAGTTTGTTGTGGATTCTCAGACGCCCCTTGTAGGGGCTGTGAGATGCAAAGAAAAAGGGCGGCGGATAACCGTCGCCCTTCTGCTTACTCTTCAGGTTCATCATCTGGTCGGTAAAGCTCGTTCCCAATGGCGGTGACAATGCTCTCGGCCATCTTTCCACGGTCAGACAGGTCTCCGTCACCGGCTGCCATCGTCTCCTCCACCTCGATGTCTCCAAGACGGTCGTACAGCTTCTCGAAGTCTTCATCGCTCAGGGCGCTCAGAGCATCGGGGTCATGTCCGAACTCTTCCTGAATAAAACTGAGCTGGCTTTCATCCAGCAATCCGACCGCCTTCTTTGCATCACTCAATCGGCTCACCTTTGGCGTAGGCTGCTCGTGCCTGATTTAAGCTCATGGCGTTCTCGCAGTCCTCTTCATCTGGGTACTTTTCCTGCACCCGGTCATGGAACCAACCGCACACGGAGCAAACATCGCCGTCCTCGGTCAACTCTGTCTTTCCACACACGGGACACTTAACCGTCTTCACTCAAATCATCCTCCTTACTGGATTCGTAGTATCTCATGGCCTTATCGGGCCTTGCGGCACCTGTCTTCTTATCTGCCTTCGGACTCATGTAGGTACACAGACTTCCACCCGGATAGCCTGTCGCATATTCGCAGGTCTTCTTGTTGAACCGAACAACCTTTCCATCCGGGGTTGCATAACCTACCACATCTCCGCCGCAGGGCTGTCTCAGGAAGTCTATGCCTTTCTGCTGGTATTCCTTCTCCGAGCTGGCTCCGACTTCTCGCCCATGTCTGCGGGCGTGGTCCTTTAGCTTCGCTTTGGAGGCAAATCCCGTGCAAGGGCTGTTCTCTCCTTCGGCTGAAGAGGTACTGGCGGCCTCCGAAGCCGTTCCAGATGAGCCGCCTGAGCCAGTAGAGGCGAACTGTCCGCTCTCATCCCTCGGATGTTTGGACTCCTCGAAATCCCCTCTATCATTCACTCTACCCTGTTTGTCACCCGCTGTCAAGTCAGAATTTTTGTTTGGGAACAGCTCGGTCAGCAGGGCTTCAATGGACAGGCGGAACGGCTCAAAGAGGCGCTCAGGCTTATCGGCCATCAGCTCTTTAGCCTTCTCCATGCTGAGGAATCCGGGGCGAGCCATCTCCACTCCATCGCAGGCGATGTGACCATCGTACTTGGTGCAGAGGTAGACCTGAGACACGCCGTACTGCTCTGGCATCCCGGTCAGGGTGGTCACGGGTATCAACTCTGTCGGCGTGATGCCGAACTCTTCCTGAGCTTCCCGGACCGCCGCCTGCTCCGGCGTCTCCCCGGTCTCGATGTGACCGCCGGGGCCGCAGATGGTCCCTTCCTTGGCTCTGGTGCCGCAGAGGATTTCACCGTCCACGATTACCAGAACACCAACGCCAGTCGGCGTGGCGGCGGCATCCCTGCTGTATGCGTCGAAGTCGCCAGACTGGAAGAGCGGAGCCTGAGCCGGTGCTGCCTGCCCCGCACTCTGCTCCCCGCCTCCCGGCGTCTTCATCTCCTCGGCGCTCTTCTGGGCTGCTTCCAGCTCGTTCATGGCATCAGGCTGACCGCTACCCAGCAGGGATTTCAGCAGGTCCTCATCCTCGTCCTCGGTGGCGACATCCTCCACGTTGTACTCCTCATCAGAGGAAAGGGCAGCCCTGACCTCGGACGGGTCGAGGGCCTGCATCTCCACATAGACCTGCGTGGCCTGCGCTTTCGCCAGCGCCGTCTGAGCCTTTGCCAGATTCACGGTGGCCTGTTCAGCGTCGCTCATACTCCACAGCGGGTTGAACTTCAGCTTGTAATCCGGCTCCTCGGCGATTTCCCCGGAGGCGATGCCTGCCCGGAAAATCACGTCCAGCAGATTCCGCAGGTTCCGCTTCAGCATGAGCTTCTGGATGCGCTCGACGAAGCTGTACCAGTTTTCCATGTCGCTCTCGCCGGTGGAGTTTTCCCCGGCGGGGGACCGGCCGAACAGGATGGTCTGCGGGATATTCGTCAGGGCCGACAGCATATTGCAGGTCGAGTCGATGACGTCCTTCACCCCGCTGAACTGAGCCACCTTGAAGTCGTAGCTCTCGCCCTCGCTGTCAATGGCGATGCTGTTCAGCAGGCCACGGGCCATGTCGATGACCTGCAACCGCTTCAGGACGGAGTTTTCACCGTCGTCCGTGGTCAGGAGGGCGGCAAGGCCCTTCATGGAGTAGATAGCCTGCACCGACCGCTCCAGCATCTTCGTTGCGTCCGTGTGGGACGTGATGGTCTCCCGCAGCGCCCGACGGATGCGGACGTACTCCGGCATACCCCAGAACAGGTAGGTTGAATCCGTGGTCTGCTCAGGAAGGACGCCGTTGCGGAACACAAGGCACCGGCTCTCATGCACTTGGAAGCTGCCGTAGATGCTGGACACATAGTAGAACTCAGGCTGTCCGAACTTGGATACCCTGTTTCCCACACCCTTCCCGCCGTAGTCCTGCATATACAAGCTGGTGTAGTCCGGCTGCACAATGGCCCGTTCGTAGACCCTCAGCTCGTCGATGCTGCGAACATTCTTCCAGTCTACCGGCTCTTCCAGCCCTCTCCCGTCGTCAATGAGCATGACGATGATGGCGCCGCCGTACAGCCTCGCCCACTTGATGGCGGTGGCTGCCTTCTCCTCCCATTCGAGGTCATCCAGCGCCTCCTCCACGAAGGCGTCCAGCTCATCGCTCTTCAGGTTCAGGTCGAAGCCGTGCTTCAGCGCCTCTTCCGCCGGGGCGTCTATGATTTTCGTGAACAGGCCGTTCCCCTCATACAAGCTGGTGAGCTGCATATCGGGGATAAGCGGTTCACGCTCGAAGCCGTAGGATTCTGAGTTGTCGTGCGTGGTGCCGTACTTATTCAGCAGGTTGACATAGCCGTCCTCTCGCATGGGGCGGACGGCTGTGCCAGCCTTCCTCTGGAGGATTTGACGGCCCCGCTCGTTCAACCGGCGGCGTTCCAGCTCACTCTGCGGTGTTCTCATGCTCTTCTCACTCCTCTCATCATGTAATCAGGGACGTAATATCAAAGGCCGTACTCTCGTTGTAGTAGGCGTTGGCCTGAGAGTAGCAGTCCACTTGGTCATCATGGGCGCCGCTTGGGAAGGATGCCATCTCCTCCACGAAGTCACCAACCCACGGGGCAATACTGGCGGCGGGAATGTAGATGTTCCCGGCCTCGGCTACGGCGGTCGTAGCGTGCGCCCGGACAACCTTGCCGCCGAACGGCTCCACGGGGACGATGCCGGGAATCTCCTTCCGCAGCACCTCGATGACCGCCGTGCCGTTGGCCTTGTCCTCCACCAGCTTTCGGGTGGTCTGGGGCCACTTGGCCGACAGGTCCCGCATAGCGTTCAACGTCTCCGTGAAGCTCATGCGGCCTCGCACTTGGTCCAGAAGGTAGCGGTCTGCCCCCTTCCTCGCCCACACCTGACCGACCACGAAGTCGGAGGTGTCCTTGTCTTTGAACGTGCAGTCCCACGACTGCACAAAATCCATGAGGCCGGAGGGCAGGACGGTCCAGCGTTTCCACCACTCCCGCTTGAACATACCGCCGGAGCTGGGCGTGGGCGTCTGCATATACAGCGACGACCATGCGTAGGTGCCGACGGTCTCCTTCTGCTGGGCGCACCAATCAACGTCATAGCCGCCAGCAGGCCACAGGGCCTCGCCAACGGAGCGGCCGAGGGCATCGTTCTCCTCATCTTCACAGACAGCAGGCAGAGAGATGATTTTCCAATCTTCCACCTTGCCATACTCAGGATTCAGGAGCCGGGCGGCAAGGTCGTCTTCATGCCAACGGGTCAGGATGATGATGACAGCGCCTCCGGCCTGCAAACGGGTACTCACGGTTGACTGGTACTCGTTCCACAGCATCTCACGGTAGGTCTGTGACTCAGCCTCGGCCCGGTTCTTGATGGGGTCGTCAACAATAAGCAAATCGGCACCGTAGCCCGTGATAGAGCCGCCGATGCCGACCGAAATCATGCCCCCTGTGCCGTTTTCAAGGTTCCAGTTGGTCTTGGTGCGCTGCACAGGTGATACAGTATGACCAAACAGAACAGGGCCGTATTCCTCAACCTTGTCCCTGTTACGCTTGCCGAACTGCTGGGCGAGACTGCCGCTGTAACTGACCTCGATGACACGCTTCTCCGGGTGCTTCCCCAGATAGAATGAGGGGAAGGTCTCGGTCACGGTCATCGACTTGCCATGACGGGGCGGCATGAATATCATCAGCCGCTTGGTTTTTCCCGCCATGATGTTCTCCAGCTCCCGACACACGAGGTCGAGGTGTCTGGCTCGTTTCCACCTGCCTGCATGGACAAGCTGGACGTAATCTGCGTAGTGCCTCCGTGCCAGCTCATACCGTGCGGCGGTGGCGATGGATTCTTTCAGAGCTGGCGAAAGCTGACGCCTACTCTTCGTCATCCTGCTCCCCGTCCAAACGGGCAAGGGAGCGCAATTCCTCCTCGGTCAGCTTCTCCATCGGCGATGTTTTCACGGACCCGCCGAGCGTGATTTCCTGCCGCTGAGAGAACTCACCCTTACTCCGATTATTGAGCCAGTACATGATAGCCATTGTGTCCGGGGCGATGTGCTTTGTCGTCACCCTTGTCTTCTCCACCCGCTGCCTGCCGGTGGCGGGGTCAGTGGTGATTATCTGCTCAACGTCCTTGGCATCGTAGCCGGTGGCCCGTTGGTACAGACTACGTTTGACCTTGGCGTCGGCGACCTCCTTCCCCATCTCCAGAGCTTCACGGAAGGAATCGTGCGCTTTCTTCCAGCGGTGGAAAGTACGGACTGATATGTCGAACGCCTCAGCCATCTCTTCATCGGTGGCGCCCTTCACCGCTAAAGACCACGCCCAATCATCGTGGTACTTCTCGTTGTATGCGCTCGCCTGAGCCATCTCATTCGCCTCCTAAGTAGTCGGCGCAGAGATACTCCAGCCCCTCCCACAGATTCTTGTTGGTGATGTCACCGTGGCCCACCATGCGGTCGAGGGCTTTCTTGATAATCTTGGCGCTGCCGACGGGAATCTTGCTGCGGCCGATGACGGTAGACAGCGGCACCCACATGGAGTTGTCGTTCTTCGGGTCGGAGCCTTCCCAGCCTTCGGAAAGCTGGCCGAGGTTCTGCTCGAAGATGCGGAAGATGATTTGCATAGCCGCCGACACATTCTTCACGTTGTAGGCGGAGGATGCTGTTTCCTGAGCGTCCAGCCATGCCTCATACTCCTTGTCGGTCGCCAGCCAGATGTCGCTGCCAGTCTTGACCGCCTCCCTCGCCTTGTCGATGACCCGCTGGGCCTCCTTCAGCTCATCGGGAAGATAGACGATGCTCAAAACCTGAAACTCCAGATTCGCTTCGCTCATAGCCTGAGAGCTGGCCTTATCCAGCAGGCCCAGCGTCTTATCGTCGAGGCCAGAGTATTCCTTCAGGTCGATGTCCAGAATCTTATCGTATAGCTTCTTCAGCACGTCCGGGTCGTCCTGCCCCACAACGGCGTTGTGGGAGAGCTGGATGGCGATGCGCTGCTCCTCGGACATCTCATCATCGGTGATGATGCAGGGGATGGTCTCCAGACCGGCGGAGATAGCAGCCTGCACCCGATGATTGCCAGACAGCACCTCGTACTTGCCATCGGCAGGGTCAAGGGCGGCGAAGGGGGCGGACGTGAGCTGTCCGTCCTGCTTGATGTTAGCCACCAACCGCTGGAACTCCTCGTGCCGCATGAACCGGGCGTTCATCTTCAGCAGCTTCAGCTCACGGGGGTCTATCTCAATGATTCTCGTGTTAATCATGTTGTCTCCTCCTCTTACCGCTTCTGCGAGTGCTTCTTCTTCCACAGGGCCAGCCCCTCCTGCAACGTCCACTGGCCGAGAGGTGCGCCGTAGTTGATTTCATACGGCTGCATATAGTAGGCGTTGGCGGGGTCGATGTCCTTCGCCCAATCAGCCTTTTGGAGCGAATCGTTATGCTTCCGATTCAGCACCTTGAACAGCCCCCGGTATTTCATGCTCTCAGGGTTCTTGCTGAAAGCGGTTGTGACCAGAGAGGCGGCCCGGCGCTTCGTGATGCGTTCGGCGATGCGCTTGCTCTCCTTGGACAGAGCGGCGTACAGCACCAGCTTCGCAAGGTGCTTGTAGTCGGTCGGCTCGACCGGGAAGTCGGACAGCAGGTACACGGTCGGCGTCTCGATGTGCTTATCCCACTGAGCCACGGTAGGCCCAGCGGAGAAAGCGTAGACGCCGATAAGGTAGCCATCGACCACCACCCCGATTGCGAGGGTGGCAGAGCCGGGGCGGATGTTGATATTCATGTACTGGCTGCGGAGCGTCTGGAAGGCATCGTTCGACAGCTCGAAGAGCCGGATGTCATCGCCCATCTCCATCCCCTGCCCGAACTTCTTGATGTTCGCCTGCGTGGTGCTCTGGAGCGGCGTGACTATCTGCGGCCGGCCGGAGCTGGCGTATAGGTAGATGGGGATGCCCCGGTTCGTCGTCTTGGTCATGCCCTTCAGATGCTCACCGAACTCATCTTCTGGCAGCCTCATATCTGTACCGAAGCACCATTCCTTCTTGGTCATAATCTGGCGGAAATACTCCACCAGCGACTCAGCATCAAAGAAACCGTACTCAGGGGGCGTGAACTTGAACATTTTCTCCAGCTTGGCGAAGTCCTTCACAAACGCCTTGCCTGCCTTCTTGAATGGGGGGAATGAGATAAACCCGGCATCAGCCGGGGCCTGCTTCACGAACTCAGCAGCATCGCCGTTGAAGTAGCTGGTGATGGTCAGGGTGTTTGCGCTGACCTTCTGCACGGTCTTCTCGTGCATGGCCGGGAACTGCCGGACACTTTCCTCCAGCATCATCTTGTAGTACGGGTTCTCTCCCTTGTCCGTATAGGCCACGATGCGGGAGCAAAGCATCATGGTCGCCAGCTTGTCGATGTCCGTCTTCATGTACTCAGGGAGCCACGGGAACATCTCCAGCCCCTCCTCCGACAGCTCCAGTGGGATATGCTCCCGCATGAAGTGAGCGCCGAGACACCGAGAATACATCGTCACATCGTTGCTGTGTAGGCGGAATTTCTCCATAGGCCCGATGAACTTCTCCAGCGTGAAGTTGCCGGAGCAGCCGACGTAGATGTCGGTCACGTCCCACGCCTTCACTATCTTGTTCATAATAGCCTGAGCTTCCGCCGGTACTGAGCCGTAGAACATAAGCTACCCTCCTCGAAGTTATAACAAAAGAGCGGCTGCCTAATCGCAACCGCTCTTCTGCCGGTGATATGGAGCGAAGTGCAGGGTTCGGACCTGCGCCTCCGGGCGGGTAGCCCGGCGTCCTCCGTTAGACTAACTTCGCATGAAAAGGGCCGTAGGTCGGCCCTGTGGCCGCTTAGAACAGTGTGAGCTGCTCCATGTGGAAAGTGGTAGGGGGTGTCTCTTGAATCCGCTTAGAGACCGCCTGACGGGGCTTGGACGGGTCTGGCGTCGGGTCGAAGAGTTCGGGGATTGCCTCCCCGGTGTTCTTCAGCCACCAATCGGCGAACGTGCGCCGGTGGCACCAGTCGTCCGGTTTGCGGATGTCTTCGTAGCAAAGCAGCACAACATCTTTGCCGAGCCGCTCAAAGCGTTGGAGCTGGGACAGGATTCTCTGGACGCCCTTTTGGTCCAGTCTGGCGAAGTAGGCCCTCTCGAAGTCCTCATACTGCTCGAACTTGTTCAGGAGGCCGAACGGCATAAGGTCCGGCATCTCAGCGTCGAGATTGTAGCCAATGGGCCACTTCGGGGTTCCCAGCGAGATTCTGACCGCTGTGTACTTGCCGGTCTTCAGCTCCGGGTTGCTATACCTGCTGGTATAAACCATCGTTCTCGCTCCTCCTTCCGTACAGCCCTCTCAGGACCTCCAAGCCCTCGGCCACCTTCTCGTTCAGGTCGTAGCCGAGCTGCTTGTAGAAATCCCCGTGGACCATACATTCATAGGCCAGCTTCATAGCTGAGGATTCCTGCTTCGTGATTCCGAGCCGGAAGTCCTTCGCAATTCGCAAGGCCCCTTTGAAATCGCCGTCGGCGGTCAATCGCCTGACGGTATCGGTCTTCTTTTCCATACAGCTCACCGCCTTGGTAATGGGTTGTTTGATACTTTCATTCTACCCATTTTGACGGCCTTGTCAAGTCAAAAACGCTGTATTTTCAAGGCTTCAGAGGATTTTTTGGAGCGAGTGCAGCGGACGGTCAAGCCCTCTTTTTTGGGGTGACACATCCATGTATCGCTCCTACACTTTACCACACTGGTAACTTGCGTGTCAATGGCGACTTTTTGGCGACGTTTTCTCATCGCAGGCCGTCAATGCCGAAAATCCTTGGTGTCAGGCGCCTTGTGGCCTCTTTGATGTCCTTGTAAACGGTGGAGATGTCGATAGTTTCAGCGGCAGCGATGTCCGCAGCGTCCCACAGCTCTTCGCCTATGTAGAGCCGATGGATGGTACGAAACCGGCGCATCTCCTCGTCACGTTTGGACCTTTTGCAGTAGCTTTCATAGTCTTCAAGCGCCCTTCGGACGTGTTCGAGGATGAGCGTTGTCCTTACTGCTGACTTCTTGATGCTCTCCACCTGCATCTCCTGCTCCGACGGCTTCCCCGACATCAGGCTCAGGATGTCATACACGTCCTCATCGCATTGGGAGGCTTCATAGACAGCCTTCTCGCTGAGGGCCACGAACTCCCGGTAGTGTTCCAGCAGCAGGCGGGTATTCCTGAGCTTTCTGTCAAACTGCTTCTTCCGCCGGTTCTCAATCTCGTTGTTGTAGGTCTCGATAGCCAGCTCAACTATCTCCCTTTTCAGCTCCGGGGTGAGCTGAGACTTCTTACCTGCCATTGTGTGTTTCCTCCTTCTCCCGGCTCCCACCCCCTCCCCCTTACGGGGGAAGGGACAGTCGCCGTACTGATTTACTCTTCCGACCGCAGCACGTCCAGCAGCAGGTCTACCTTGTCTGTCATCTCCCATGTCCTCCAGTCTCCCGTCACGGTGCCGAAGTGACCATAGGCGGAGGTCGCCGTGTAGATGGGATTCCGCAGGCTGAGGGTCTCGATGATTCCGGCCGGGGTGAGCTTGAACGTCTGGCGGATGGCCCGAACCAGTGCGTCCTCATCCTTGTACTGGCCGAAGGTGTCCACCCTGACGGACACCGGCTCGGCGATGCCGATTGCATAGGCGAGCTGCACCTGACACTTCCGGGCGATTCCGGCGGCCACGACGTTCTTGGCGATATGCCGGGCCATGTATGCGGCGGAGCGGTCTACCTTCGTCGGGTCTTTGCCGGAGAAGGCGCCGCCTCCGTGAGCTGCGTACCCGCCGTAGGTGTCCACGATGATTTTCCGGCCGGTCAATCCGCTGTCCGCAGCGGGGCCGCCCTTCACGAACCGACCTGTCGGGTTGATGAACAGGTTGTATGTGTCGATGTCCAGCTCCCGCAGGTGTATCTTGGCCTCCTCCAGCACCGGGCGGATGATGTACTTCTCCAGAGGCTCTTGCAGCTCTTCGACCGGCGCATCCGGGTGGTGCTGAGTGGAGATGACGATGGTGTCAATGCGGAGAGGCCGCCCATCCTCGCTGTACTCCACTGTGACCTGCGTTTTCCCGTCGGGGAGGATAAAGGGTAGGGTCCCATCTTTCCGCCGCTGAGAGAGCTTGTAGGCCAGCTTATTCGCCAGCGTGATAGGCAGGGGCATCAGGTCCGGGGTCTCGTCGCAGGCGAAGCCGAACATCATCCCTTGGTCCCCGGCTCCTCCCACTTCGTCGTTCGTCCCCATGGCGATGTCGGGGCTTTGCTCGTCGATGGCGACCATGACGGCGCAGGTGTTGCCGTCGAAGCCTGCCCTCGGTCCATCATAGCCGATGTCCTTCAGCACCCGCCGGGCGATGCCGGGGATGTCCACATAATGCTTGGTGGAGATTTCGCCCATGACCATGACCACGCCGGTCGTGCAGCAGCACTCGCAGGCCACTCGGCCGTTGGGGTCGTGCGCCATGACTTCATCCAGCACGGCGTCGGAGATGCGGTCGCACACCTTGTCAGGGTGGCCCTCGGTGACGGACTCAGATGTGAACAGATACTTACTCATGGCTCTCTTCTCCCTTCGTTTTTTGGTCGTTCTCGTTGCGGTAGTCGGCTGCTTCCTTCAGCAGTGCCATCATCTCGTCCAGCCGGACGGAGACCATGAACGGCCTGCCGTCCCTGACCGAGATGGACACCACCCCGTTCTCGAAGCTCGCCATCATCTTGCAGTTTGCGAGGTGCTGGCTGCCGACGCCGGTGACTTCCTTGTCCTTCACCGTGAAGTTCATCACGTTGCACTGTGCCATCATCTCCACCCCGTCATCCGGGTCTCCCATTCCCACCTTCGGGAGCCTGCGGATGGCGTCGGTGTTTTCCGTGTTCTTGCTCATGCCTTTTCCTCCAATCTCTCCTGCAACCTCTGGAGCTTCTTCTGCCGGTGCTGCTCCACTTGGTACGGGATGTCCAGCATCAGCTTCAACTGGTCCAGCATGATTTCCACGTCGGCCACCTCTTCGGCGATGGCGTCCCGGTTGTCCTTGCCCCTCCAGAGCTTGCAGATTTCCTTCTGAAGCTCCGACATCTCCTCCAGCACCATCTTCATCTGGGCGTCCTTGCCATACTTGGCGATGGCCCTATGGAGCAGGCTCATCTCGTGCATCATATAGCTGTACCTCGCTTTCTCGATTTCCTCGATACTTGGATATTCTGGACGCTTCATCTCACAGCCAGCTAAAAACATCTGCAATAGCTGCTCAACAGTATATCCAGATACTTTCTGTATGCTCAGGTGTAATTCGTCTAACTCCGCAAGCCTACTGGCAATATGCCTGCATGAGTTTCCCCATATATTCACCTTTCCCAGATTCATGTCTCTCCGTCACTTTCGTCAAGGTAGGTCGCTTGCAGGTCGGCCACATGGAGCAGGACCGCCAGCGGGAACTGACTGAAGGCGTCGCTCATGGCGTGGCTCCCGCCCTTGACCGATTCATCGAAGCCGCCCATGTGCCAGCGGATAGCCATAGCCTCCTCACGGGTCAGCTTCATAAAGCCGTTGATGATGTAGACCGACTTCTCTCCGTGTCCGTAAGGGAGCTGGTCGTTCACGATGTAGAACGGGTACTGCTCCCACTGGCCTTTGTCGTTCTTGCGGTTCCTCATCTCCACGCCATAGAAGTTGGCCTTGCAGATGTCGTGCAGTAGGCCGCAGACGGCGATGGTCTCAGCGGTCGGCCCTTGGTGCGCCGGGGTGAGGTTCTCCTCCAGCTCGCACAGGGCCTTCAGGCGTTCGTAGACGTGGACGCTATGTTCCACCAGACCGCCGGGCTGTGCCAGATGAAAACGGGTGGAGGCCGGGGCGCTGAAGAAGTCCGTGGACTCCAGCCACTTCAAGAACTCCTCGGCGCCGGGCCTATTGACGTTCTCTTGGTAGATTCTCAGGAACTCGTCTTTCATGGTGATTCTCCTCTCTTTACTGAATAATCATGGACAGCAGGAACAGGCCGCCGGTCGTCAGCTCCATCAGGATGAGCCGTCTGCCCTCCCGGTCGTCTTTGGATGCGATGCCTCCGAAGAGGGACAGGAAAGCTCCGACCAGCATCAGGATTCGGAAGAACGTCATCATGTCCCATCCCCTCCTTCCCACGGGAACTCCCTGACCATTCCCCCGGTTCCGACTATGGGGCGGAGGCTGTCTTTCATAAAGACCGGCACTACGGATGCCTGGGCGTCTTCTACCAGTTCCTCCACCCATTCCTTCTTCGGCTGGTGCGCTTTGCTGCCCGGCCCTGTCATGGCTCCCATTATGACCCATCCCACCTTTTTGACCGGACAGTCTCCCGCCGACGGGAACTCTTCCATCATCGGCTCGACGCTGACGAAGGTGTTGTGGCGTTCGCTCCACCAGAACGGGGCATCCGGGGTCGGCGTAGATGAGCCGTACCAGAAGTTGTCTCTCTCCGGCAGCTTCCCGGCCTCTGCCAGTCTCATGTACCGGCTTGGATTCTTGGTCAGGAACAGGTAGCGGTGCTGCGGGGACAGCAGGCAGGCGTTCATCACTTCCTCTATCCACTCATCCGGCACCCACTCACCAAACAGGTCGGCCATACTGCACACGAAGATGTTCTGGCCCCGGCGCTGGTACGGTTCATCCAGCCGGTAGCGGTGGAGCGTGGGGGCGAATGAATATGGGTATGTGTCTACTGCAACCTTCCCGCTTTTCTGCATCCTCATCTTCGGCTCATCCAGCACCATCAGCTTACCATGCTCCCCGCTCCCGCCAAACCTTTCTGCTATACGTTGGGCGTAGCAGTATTCGCACTCGTGGCGGCAGCCGGTCACGGGATTCCATGTGGCATCGCACCACTCAATCTTTGTCTTCTGCATAGGTCATCCTCCTCTCAGAACGGCAGGTCATCGTCGCCGTCCATCATCTCTTGGAACGTGTCCCCGCCGGAAGGCTGAGGAACCGGCTGGCTGTCCTCCGGCTTGCTGTCGCCGAAGAACACTTGGTCGCAGCGCAGCTCAGTGGCCTTCCGCTTCTGGACGTCCTTCTCGTAGGTACGGGTGGTCAGGACGCCGGACGCCTCGATTCGCTTGCCCTTCTTGAAGTACCGGCAGACGAACTCAGCCTTCTTCTCCCACGCCACGCAGTCGATGAAGTCCGTCTTATCCTTCACACCGGGGCGGTCCACGGCGACGGTGAACGCCGTCACCGCCTTGTTGCTCTTTGTGTACCTCAGCTCAGGGTCTTTTACCAGACGCCCGCTGATTGCTATGATGTTCATGGGGTAGCTCCTCTCGTCATCGTAATAGTCCAGCTCCAGATAATTCTTACCGAACTCGGCCCGGAAGTCTGCAACGCTGGCCTTGTGCTGCATCATGTACCTGACCTGCCAGAACTGCTTCAGAGCGTCGGCGGTGGCCCGGCATTGATGAGCGGCGTATTTCCCGTTACGGTGGCAGCTATCCCCGCACAGGCCGACCTTCAGGCCGAACCGTTCGGACTTGCTGCGGAGGGCAGCCGGAAAGACATGGTGTTCCTCCAGCCACCCCACCCTGCCGCACAGGAAGCAGGTTCCGTAGTACAATTACTCATCCCCCAGCTCTTCGCCCGGCTCCTCGTAGGGGTAGTCGGCGGAATCGTCCTCTTCGCCTTCCTCGGCCACCACCTCGAAGAGCGTCTCATCACACTCGTCGCAGCGGATGACCACGCTGTTCGGCCACTCCTCGCAGACGATGGCGTGACCCACATGGGGCGCCAGCTTATCAGCCGAGCAGTAGAAGCGGTCCGTGGCGCTGAAGCCAGAGGACAGGATGACCTTGCCGTTGGAGCGGATGGTATAAATCTCCTGTTCCGTTCCCATGACCTTCATGTCGGCGCCGACGAACTGGCGGAGGTAATCGAAGGGGCTGTCTCCGGGCTTCTTATGGCCACCAGAAACGTCCTGTTGCGCCCCGGCATCCTCGGATTCCCCTTGCTCTCCACCCTCCTCCAGCTCCCGATAATCGGCGTCTATGACCGTTCCGGCAGGGAGCGCCGGAGGCTCCGGCATCTGGATGACATTACTGCCCTCTGTGTCGAACAAGGTCACTTGGCCGTCGTCGATGTTCCGCATGACATACTGGCCGCTGTCCCGGTCCCACACCAGCTCATAGTTACCGCTGAGGCTGCCGGTCTTCTTGTCCTTCACCTGCATGGCGCTGGAGATTTCGTGCTTGAAGGTGGGCTTCACGATGTCCCGCATGGCCTCGTACTCGTGGACCTCGAAGTCACGGGCTTGGTCCTTTTCCAACTTCACCCCCACCTTGATGTTGAGGGTGGCCTCCTAACACTCGAACTTCTCCATACCAGACAGCAGCTTGCGGAGCATCTGGTCGAAGTCGGTCTTCAGGGCGTTGAACGTGTCGCCGTTCAGCGACATGGGGTAAACTTTGCTATCACACATGGTTCTTTCCTCCTATGCAGTCTTGATTTCTTCGATGGTCACGACCACCTTCGGGTCCTCGCCGTAGAACTTCCTGACCATGCTGTCCACAACCTGAGCGTCGTCACGGTAGGCGATGCCATTCAGGGAATCGCAGATGACCTTCCCCACGTTGTCCCAATCCGGCTTCTTCGTGGGACGGATTTTTCTCTCCAACATGGCCTGCCGCTTCCGCTTGCTGACAGACTTCGGAATGGGGTAGTAGGCAAAAATCCGAACGTCCAGCATGGCGTCGTCCGGGAACTTCACCCCTACCTGCTGCCGGTACTCGGTCTTCACCAGATTTTCATACAGCACCGTCTCGTCCGGGGTTCTGGTATGAACATGGCCGCAGACGGTGGAGAACCGGGGGCGGCCCTTGCCTTGCGGGTCTCCGTGGATGCAGAACTTCGCCCTCACTCCTCCACCTCCTTCTTCGCCGTCGGATTAGGTTCGTACTCCAGATGGAAATACTCCTTGACACCCTTCCGAATCTGGAAGAAGCACCTGACTGTGTACTTGTTCCTGATAAGCACTGTCGCAACGGTAAGCTGGTCAGCCTCTTCGTCGATGCTGATTTTGTTCTCCACCGGCTTCTTCCCTTCGTTCCAGAACTCCAGAAAGTAGTCGTAGCTCCTGCTCCCAGCCCTTCGCTGGCTCCCGGCCCTGACCGTGTATTTGTTCTTCAGGAGGACAGCCGCCACAGCCGAGCGGTCTGCCTCCGATGTGATATAGAGCCTATCCATCGTCTCCCTCCTCCATGAACGTCTCAAAATCTTTGAACCGGCGGTTGGCCTCAGCCTTCCGCCACGACCGTCCGACGAACTCCAGCGGGTAGCACATCTCAAAGATGCGGTCGTAGATTCTCGTGTACCGAATATCCGTCGCCTGCATCAGCTCATCCATACTGAGGTTCGTTGTCAGGATGACAGGCAGTTTGGCCCGGTATCGGCTGTCCACGATGTCGTAGACCTTCTCCAACGCAAAGTCCGTGCTGCGTTCCGCTCCGAGGTCGTCGATAATCAGCAGCTTGGCACGGTTCAGCCGGGAAATCAAAACGCTGTCATCTTCCTTGAAGTTCATCATGGACTCCAGCAGCTTCACGAACGATGTCATCACCACCGACCGGCGGCGGTTCAGTAGGTAGTTTGCGATGCAGGCGGCGGCGGAGGGCTTGCCGGGCCCCACCCCGCCGTAGAACAGGAGGCCCTGATTCTTCTCCATCATCTCGTTGAAGCACTCCGCATACCGGCGGCACAGCCTGAGCTGACGAGCGTTCTGCTTGGTCTGCTGGAAGTTCTCAAAGGTGGCGTCGGCCAGCCGGTCGTCCATGAGGCTTTGTCTCTTCAGGGCGGCGACGGCCTCCATCTCCTTGCGCTCCTGCTCCAACCGTTCCTCCCGCTCTATGGCCTTTTTCCTGCACTCGCAGGGGACTCCGACCGTCATCTCCCTTGGCATACCCGATGCGCTGAGACTCTCCGGCAGATGCACCACGAGCTGCTTGCGGGTGTGGCACTTTCCGCAGCAGAGAAGGCCCTCGTCATCGAGATAGTCACCGTCAGCCTGAGCGTTGTTTCTGTTCGCTGCTTCTATCACGGGTTTCAGCAGGTCCATTCCGTTCATTGTTCATCACCCCATTTCTCAAATGGATTTGCTGGTTTGCTCTGTGGCGCTGTATGGACAGTCTCCTTGCTGGCCTTCTCCAGACCGGGCCTCTTTTCCCTCACTCGGTCAACGACCCAGCTCAGGATGGCCCGGTAGTCGCTCTTGTAAGTCCGTCCTTTGGCCCCCTTGTAGTTGTCCAGCTCTTCGATGCAGGCCAGCGTAAACGTCTCTCCGAACTGGCTGACGAGCTTGTCATATTCCTGCTCAGTCATCTTGACGAACTCAGCATACTTCTTTTTCTCCGGCCCATCCTTGGCCTTCTTTTTCTTGGGCGCAACCGGCTCATCGGAGGGTGGAGGCTCGTCTTCCGGCGCAGGCTGCGGCCCCGGTGCCTCCGGCTCCGCCGTGGGCGTTTTGGGGCCGCTGGCCTGCTTCTCTTCGCTTCGCACACGCCTCATGCGTTCTGCGTTGTTCTTTCTGGTGCGCTGGAGTTTGTACCACTGTTCCTGCCACTGGTCCCAATCGTGAATCAGGATGTCATCACCTGAAGCATCGAGCCAACCGGCTTCAAACAGGGCGTCTACAACGGCTTCGGGACGGATTCTGGTGGTCCCGGCAAGGGCATCTTCGATGTCCTCCCGGCTTGCCTCCAAGACCTTGCCGGTTTCATCGGCGTTGTTCATACCCCAGAACCACAGGAAATTCAGGATGCCGAGAGACTCTGCCTTGCTGGTCTCCAACAGCCTTGCCAACCGCCTGAGCTTCGGGCCGTCAACCTCCTGATAAACACTTATCCATGCCATCCCTTCACCACCTTCGCACAGTATCTCAGCCGGGGCCTCAGCCTTCCGGCTCCTCGCCTTCAGGTCCATTTTCAGGCGGTTGCTGAGATTCACGCTGGGCTTCGCAGGCGTCCATCAGCTTCTCGACGACCTTCTTGTAGGCCGACTGCTTCATGCCGGTGGTGGAGGTAAGCCCGATTTCAGTAATCAGGCTCTTGACGATGGCGTTTCCTTCTTCGGTGCCGAAGGATTTCTGAGCCGTGCGGAAGAGCATCTGGCGCTGCTCCTGTGTAATCACAGGGTCTTCCTCTTCCGGGGGCTGCTCATCTCCGACTTCGGTGTACTCGACCGGGATAGCGCCGGAGGCAATCATCTCGTCCTCGGAGTAAACGCCCTCATAGTCCTTCGGGAAGGCGTCCCGAACGCACTGGCTGATAGCCACCTTGTTAATCATGGTCGCAGGCTTGGACTTCCAGTTGGCTTGACCCTTGTTGTACTCGCTGAAGGCCACCTCTTTGAAGGCCGTGCGCTCCTTGCCGTTGCGGACGAAGAACACCCGGCACCATCCGCCCAGCAGTTGCTCGCCGGGGTAGAGGCAGCACCCCTCTTTCTGGATGACTTCCTGACCACGCAGGACCACGATGCCGTCTTGCTTATACAGGTAGTCGGGATGCTCGAACGCCCGGCGGAGGTAGGCATCCTTGCCGACCACCATCTGGGCGGGGTCATCCTTGCTGTACTTGATGAGGTAAACCTCGCCGTTCACCAGCGGGTTGAGGCCCTGCATCTTGCAGGTGTTCATGAAAAACACCAGCTCTTGGTCGCTGGTCAGCTCCGCCCGGCCCCGGACCAGATACTTCTTCACGAAGGGCAGGTCCAGCTCGACATGGGTTCCGAGGACATCGTAGCTCACGACAAGGGCGTTGCTCTCAGCCTTGCTCATAGCGGTCGTCATTTCCATTACCTCCTAAAGCTCATTTTCGCCACCTCACGGTAGGCGATGCCGGGGATGGCGATGCTCCCCTTGGACGCCCGAATCAGCCGCATGACGGCCGCTTGGTCCACCGGGCGAAGCTCCATGCCGTTGAAGTTCACCGGCACCTTCGCTGTGTCGATGCCGGTAATCTCCCAATCCTTCGACGTGCTGACGCCGGAGACCTTGGGCTTGACCGGCGCCGGTACGGAGTAGCCGGTGGCCTCATCCATGACCACAGCCTCTTCCACAGCAGCTTCAGCCCCTTCCTTGTCCCCGGCGGCCTCCAGCGCCATTGCCTCTTTGAGCTTGCGCTCCCGCTCCTCCTCGGCGGCCCGACGTGCGGCCTCCTCAGCCTCCCGGCGGATGCGTTCCTGCTCCATGACGTACTCGCCCATCGTCTTCTTGATGGTCTTCTCGGCGTTCCGCAGCGGCTCCAGCATGGCCTTCTCTCGGTCGCACACCGCTTTGTGGGCCTGATATGCGCTGTCCTTCATGGGCTTGAAAAAGCCCGTCACCTCGGCGGCTTTCTGCTTCAGGAGCCTTCCGAACTCCCCGGCGGCGGTGTAGTCCGCCTCGCTCTGGATGACGAAGCTCTCGGCCTGAAACTCGATGTCCGTGACCTGCTGAGAGAGCTGCTTTTCGTCCACGGACTCCGCTTGCGACACAACGGCCACAACGCTTTCTTTCTGATTCATCTGTCGTACCTCCTACTGTTCATTCATGTAGTTTTTTATGGTCATCAGGGCAGACATCACAGACCAGCACTTGGAGCTTCGCTGGAACGGAACTTCCTGATAGGCCGTCTTGGACAGGTGGAGTATCAGCCGGTCATCGACCTTTACTCCGTGGCTCTCGAAGGCCCTGTCATATCCTTCGAGCTGTACGGCGCACAGCTTCGTATTCACCTGCGCCGAGGATTTGTAGTCCACCAGCGTTAGGCGTCCGCCTATGACACAGATGAGGTCAGCCGTTCCTGCGTACCGTAGAATCTTGTGGTAGACCCGATGCTCCTTCGCCAGCGGCTCCGGCTTCCTCAGCTCCCACCACTGGAGGAACGAATCGAAGTACCCGGCGTACTGAGGTGCGATGTCCACCACTCCGAACTCTGTGAAGTTCTCTATGGCGTTGTGAATTGCTGTGCCTCGCTTCGCCGCCCTGTCCAGAACCGACTGGTCTACCGTGCGGTAAAAGTCGTCGGAGAGCGGCTTCATCAGCGTTGTGACGCTGGGGATGGTCAGGCCGTTCAGCCGGTATGTGTGGGTGGCCTCCTCAAAGGTCAGCTCCGGGAACTGAGGAATCTCTACCATCCCGCATCCTCCATTTCCGCCGTCTCCGGGTAAACACAGAACAGCTCCAGCAGCTCACGGGTAGTCATGTCCTCCAGACATTCGAGGTGGTAATACTCGCCGTCGATTTCTACGAACTCGTCGCCCGGCACGATTCCTTCCCCGCAGTCTTTGCAGGTGTGAACCGCCGGAGGCTCCGGGGCGTTAGGACATCTGGGGTCACAGGGCGACCTGAGACATACGCTGCACACGGTTCATCTCTCCTCTCAGGTTGATTGCCAACCGCATGAAGTAGTCGGTCAGCTCGTTCTCATACAGCAGCGGCAGGTAGCTATCCGGCTTGTGGTTCAGCTCACACTTCCTTTTGGAATGAGCAAGAACCTCGTCGGCTATCTCGTCATCAATGGCGAATCCGAGGGTATCTTCCGCCGCCACCCGTGCCTTCAAAATCTCGTATTCCACGCTGGGGTCTCCTCTCATGTATCGTAGGGGTTCGGCAGCGACCAGTCCCACTCATCTCCGCTGAGGTACTCAGTCGTGAAGTGGTTATGCCATCCATCGCCCCAGAAAAACAGATACTCGGCCGGGAGAACCCGGCCGACATCCTGCTCCCCGCTTTTCTCGGCATCCCATCGGTTCAGCACGTCCACCACCAGTTCCACGATGCACTGGTCAACGGGATGCTCTTCGTTGTAGCCGTGGAACTGCCGGTTTGCTGTGATGACCTCCATGATGCTGTCTGGGTATGCCGGACTGTCCACCCGATTCAGGATGCACCACGCAACGGCCGCCATTTCCTTGTCGGAGCCGGTTATCGCAGATTCCCCATACACGGTCTTGGCAATCGCCTCGACCTCTTCCTTCGGCCACTCCCGCACCACAGGCTCGGTGATTGTTGCCGACAGTTGGAGCATCTCGCCATCCGTCATCGCAGGCGGGGACTGCGGAACTGCGACCGGCTCTTCTGCGTCGATTCCGGCCGACCTGCCGGTGACCGTTGCTCCAACGGCCACCACAGCCAGAGCTGCAATAGCGAGGCAAAGGGCGGCAATTCTGGCCGCCTCCCTGCGGCGCTGCATCTCAATTCGCTTCCGTCTCTCGGTTCTCGTCTCCATCGTCTTACTCCCCGATGCGCCGACGAACCTCTTCCAGCAGGTCCTCGGTAGATACTTCGCTCAGGTCAGGCTCGTTCTCAGAGGGCAAGAGAAAAGAGGAAATGACCAAAGCGGGGCGGATGCCATACGAGTTGGAGCAGTAGTGGCGG
>OFGO01000216.1_pt1 | contig 58718 bp, 57 predicted proteins | sample 1521761 | NCBI WGS metagenome assembly OFGO01 (sample SAMEA3504128, study PRJEB24116) | mouse gut metagenome | biome: mouse gut; feature: mouse-associated habitat; material: faeces | place: Denmark | collected 2011
CTTTTTCTTCTTGCAAAAGAAGAAAAAGAAGCAAAAAGAAGAATGACAAAAGGGTTCAATAACACAGCAAATTTAATAGGAAAATCTGCGTGGTTTGGCCACTCCCTATAAAACCCGCCAGGGTGCTGCCCTGGCGGTGTAAAACACTCTCGATATCTAAGGTCTCCAGGCAACCGCTAAAACTCTGTACATAAAGTATGACCGCCTCTTTCGAGGGGGCCGGGTAGGGCGTGACTGTGGCGGCACGCCCTATTATCTCTCGGCATTTTAGACGTTTTGTCTCCAGGTACAGACCAACGGCCTTCGACCGGTAAGGCCGAAGGCCGGGTAGGGCGTGACCGTGGCGGCACGCCACATCGGTGTAAAACACTTTGAATGTTTGGACTCCAGGCAGTTACTAGGATTCTGTGCGAAAGGAAAGGCCCCCTCTTTCGAGGGGGCCGGGTAGGGCGTGACTTGGCGGCCACGCCATGGTGGAGGCGAGGAGAGTCGAACTCCTGTCCGAAAACCGATCCATACAGCTTTCTTCGGGTACAGCCGGTTATTTACATTCCCTTGCCCGTCCGCCAAACGGCAGGCTGACGGGCTTAGTAGCTCCCAATACAACGGCTGGGAGGGAGCAGGCCCAGCCGCCGTTCACCACTAATCGACGCCTGAGCCAGGGCCGTGGTCCTCCCTGGTCAGACGGCAGCCTTTAATCAGGCTGCGTAAGCAACAGTACGATTGTCGTTTACTTTTAAAGGTTGCCCGTTTTATAGAGGTCGAGCGCCTCTACCCGCTTACTATACTTCACAGCCCCCGTCGAAACCGGTACGCCCCCGTGTTTCTTTTTGGCTGCCGTCAGCCCTGGTTCCTTGCCCGCATGGCCCGCTCAATGTCCCGCTGAGCCGCCCGCTTGGCGGCGTCTGCCCGCTTGTCGTAGAGCTTTTTGCCCTTGCAAAGGCCGATTTCCAGCTTCACCAGTCCTCCCTTGAAGTAGGCCTGGAGGGGGATGAGGGTGAGTCCCTGCTGGCCCACCAGACCGTAAAGGCGGCGGAGCTCCCGCTTGTGGAGAAGGAGCCGCTTGGGCCGGAGGGGGTCTTTGTTGAAGATATTGCCCTTCTCGTAAGGGCTGATGTGCATTTGCTTCACAAACAGCTCCAGCCCTTCAAAATCGCACCAAGCGTCCTTCAAATTCACACCGCCGCACCGCATGCTCTTTACCTCGGTGCCAAATAGTTCGATTCCTGCCTCCAGACTTTCCTCCACAAAATATTCGTGGCGGGCCTGACGGTTTACAGCAATCTGCTTGATTCCCGCTTTGGGCATTTTCCCCCTCCTTTCCATAAGAACTGATGGTACTATATTACCCTCTTTTCAGGGAAAAGTCAACCGGTACAGTTTGGCGAAAGATTGCTTTTTTGCTGCTGTAATGTTAAAATAGCAGGTAGTATCATCCCGGTTTAATGGGTTTTTGATACCGATTCCGTTAGAAGCGAGGTGCTCCCAATGTCCTTCCTCCCCCTTACAAAGGAAGAAATGGCCCTCCGGGGCTGGACCCAGGCGGATTTTGTCTGTGTCACCGGGGATGCCTATGTGGACCACCCCTCCTTCGGTGTGGCTATCATCGCCCGGCTGCTGGAATCCAAGGGCTATCAGGTGGCGATGCTGGCCCAGCCGGATTTTTCATCCCCCCAGGACTTTACCCGCTTTGGCCGGCCCCGGTACGCCTTTTTGGTCACCGGCGGGAATATCGACTCCATGGTGGCCCACTACACCGCCGCCAAGCGCCGCCGCAGCGACGATGCCTATACCCCCGGAAATGTGGCGGGCAAGCGCCCAGACCGGGCCTGCACCGTCTATGCCCGCCTCTGCAAGGATGCCTACCCGGAGGTCCCGGTGGTCATCGGGGGGCTGGAGGCCAGCCTGCGGCGGTTTGCCCACTACGACTATTGGGATGACGCCGTCCGTCCCTCTATTTTGGTGGAAAGCGGGGCGGACCTCCTCTCCTTTGGGATGGGGGAGCATTCCATGGTGGAGATTGCCCGGCGCCTTGCCGCCGGGGAGGATATCCGAACGCTGCGTGATATCCGGGGCACCTGCTACCTGGCGGAATTGAGTGACCCGGCGCCCCCAGGGGCGGTGTCCTGCGCCAGCTTTGATAAGGTCCGCCTGGATAAAATGGCCTACGCCAGGGCGTCCCGCACCCAGCTGGAGCAGCAGGACCATATCTACGGCAAAGCCATCCTCCAAAAGCACGGGGACAAAATGCTGGTGCAAAATCCACCTCCCATTCCCCTCACCACCCAGGAGTTGGACGCGGTCTCCGCCCTGCCTTATGAGCGGTACTACCACCCCAGCTACAAGGAGCTGGGGGGCGTCAAGGCCATTGAGGAAGTGGAATTTTCCATCATCCACAACCGGGGCTGCTATGGGGCCTGCAATTTCTGCTCCATCGCCTTTCACCAGGGCCGGTACGTCACCCCCCGCAGCCATGAATCGGTGCTGGAGGAGGCCCGGCGGTTTGTAAAAAATCCCCGCTTTAAGGGCTACATCCACGACGTGGGGGGGCCTACCGCCAATTTTCGGGGCCCTGCCTGCCAAAAGCAGGAGAAAAGCGGGGTCTGCATGGGCAAAAAATGCCTCTATCCCTCCCCCTGTCCCGCCATTCAGGCGGACCACAGCGACTACATCCAGCTGCTGCGAAAACTCCGGGCCATCCCTGGGGTGAAGAAGGTCTTTGTCCGCAGCGGCCTGCGGTACGATTATATTATGGCGGATAAAAGCACCGCCTTTTTGGATGAGCTGGTGCGCCACCATGTCAGCGGCCAGCTGAAGGTGGCCCCGGAGCACATCTCCCCGCCAGTACTGGCCCGGATGGGCAAACCCTCCCGCCAGACCTACGACCGCTTTTGCAAAGCCTTCTACGAGGCCACTCGCCGGGCGGGGAAGGAGCAGTACCTGGTGCCCTACCTTATCTCCTCCCACCCTGGCAGCACCATGAGAGACGCGGTGGCTCTGGCCCTTTACCTGAAGGAGAACCATATCCGGCCGGAGCAGGTGCAGGATTTTTATCCCACCCCCGGCACCGCCTCCACCACCATGTTCTACACCGGCATTGACCCCTGGACCATGGAGAAGGTCTTTGTTCCCACCGACCCCACCGAAAAGAAGCTCCAGCGGGCCCTCCTCCAATATTACAAGCCGGAAAACCGCCGCCTCTGCATCGAAGCGCTGATTCGGGCGGGGCGGGAGGAGCTTATCGGCAGCGGGCCGGGCAAGCTGGTTCAGGCGGACCAGGCCTATCTCCGCCGCCTGGGGGATAAGCGAAAGGCCCAGGTCCTTACCGCCAAGAAGAGACCGGGCGGCAAAAAAGCCTGCAAAAAAGCAAAACCGTCCTAAAGGAGGCAGACCATGAAGAAAATTAAGCTGACCAAGGCCCAAAAGAAAAAGCTCTTTTCCATCCTTGTGGTGCTGGTGGTGGTGTGTATCGCCGGCTTTTTGTCCCACCGGGGGGAGAGCATTCAGCCCTTGGTGGAATACTTCCCCTTCCTGGAAGAGATTTTCCCCCAGGAGAGCGTCCCCGCCGGTGCTCCGGTGATGGACGGCGCTGGACTGCGGGTCCACATTCTGGATGTGGGCCAGGCGGATTGTATCCTCATTCAGGGGCCGGAAAAGGTCTTAGTCATCGACGGTGGGGAATCGGGGGACGCGTCCACCATTATCCAGTACCTCCAAAAGCAGGGGGTGGAAAGGATTGACTACTACCTGAATACCCACCCCCATTCGGACCACTATGGCGGCATCACCCAGGTGATGCAGGCCATCCCCACCGGGGAGTTCTTTCACCATCCGGTGCCGGAGGAGCACACCCCCACTACCAGGAGCTACCAAAAGCTGATTCAGTATCTGCTGGATTCCAAAACCAAAACCACAGTCCTGGACCCTGGGGATACCCTGGACCTGGGGGGCGGAGCGGTACTCACCATTCTGGCTCCTTTGGAGGGGTATGAGGACATGAACAACAACTCCCTGGTGGGGCGGCTCACCTTTGGGGAGCGGGCCTTCCTCTTCACCGGGGATGCGGAAAAGAAGAGCGAGAAGGCCATTCTGGAAAGCGGTGTGGAGCTTTCGGCGGATGTTTATTCCATCCCCCATCACGGCAGCAACACCGGCATGACCCAGAAGTTCCTGGACCAGGTGAAGCCCCAGTACGCCACCATTTCGGTGGGAAAGGACAACGACTACGGACATCCCCACCGGGATACCATCCAGCGCCTCAGCGAGGGGGAGGTTCCCTGCCTGCGCACCGACCTTTTAGGCAACATCGTCTTTGAGACAGACGGCAAGACCCTTTCCCTGAGTACAGATAGGGGCGAGTACCAAAAGGCAGCATAAGAAGCTGTTCAGCATCTAACCGCACGCCGTTTGGCAGGTCTTTTTCCGCCATGCTTTGCCAAATTTTTTTGCAATACAAACAGTATTGCTACAAAAATTTGTCTGCGCCTGGCAAAAATATCCCTTGCCATCCGCCGCACATCCAGATACTGAACAGGTTCTAAGGAGGAAGAAGCTATGCTGATTATTGACCGTTTTGAAGGGGAATACGCTGTTTGCGAGGAGGAGAGCGGCAGCTTCCGAAAACTCCCCAAGGTGTTCCTCCCCGCCGGAAGCCGGGAGGGGGACTGCCTGGTCCCCACCTCCGGCGGTGCCTGGCAGATTGACCGGGCCGCTACCGCCCAGCGCCGGGAGCAGCTCCGGCGGATGCTGGGGAACTTGTATCATTAGGGGAGGCGGAGGATATCCCTCTTTTGGAGCGGTTTTTAAAGAGCCGCCGCCGGGACCTGAAGCTCACATCCCGCTGCGCCACCCAATATATCACGGAACGGGCAGAAAAGGCCCGGAAGGAGGTCCCCACATGAACATCACAGAGCTTTTCCGGCAGAAGCCGGTAGTCTTTTCCTTTGAAATCTTCCCCCCAAAGCGGGACAGCGCCATTGACACCATCTGGTCCACCCTGGCCCAAATGGAGGGGCTGGGACCGGACTTTATCAGCGTCACCTATGGGGCGGGCGGCGGCGGTGGAAAAAGCTATACCGCCCAGATTGCCGGGGCCATCCAAAAGAAGTACGGCATCACCCCCCTGGCCCACCTCACTTGTATTGGCTCCACCAGGGCGGAGGTGGAGGAAAGCCTCCAGGAGCTACGGGAGGAGGGGGTGGAGAACATCCTGGCCCTGCGGGGGGATAAGATTCCCGGCGTGGAGCCCAAGATCGATTTTCTCCACGCCAGCGACCTTATCGCCTTTATCCGGGAGCAGGGGGGCTTCTCCGTCTCCGGGGCCTGCTACCCGGAGGTGCACACCGAGGCCCCGGACCCCATCGCCGATATCCGCAACCTGAAAAAGAAGGTGGACGCCGGGGCTGGGCACCTGGTTTCCCAGCTGTTCTTTGATAACGGCGCCTTCTATTCCTTTGTGGAGCGGGCCCGCATCGCCGGTATCACCGTCCCCATTGAGGCGGGAATTATGCCGGTGGTAAACGCCCGGCAGATTTTGCGGATGGTCTCCCTCTGCGGGGCCAGCCTGCCGCCGAAGTTCACCCGAATGATAAGCCGGTTCGAGCAGAACCCCACCGCCCTGCGGGACGCCGGCATCGCCTATGCCATTGACCAGATCGTGGACCTTATCGCCCAGGGGGTGGAGGGGATTCATCTCTACACCATGAATGACCCGGACGTGGCCCAGCGTATCTCCCAGGCGGTGGAAAATCTGCGGAAATAGGCCGGAAGAAAGGGCGCTTTATACTATGGCTGTTATGGATTTGGAGGGCATCCCAATTGATGAGGTGCTGCGTTACCTGGGGGCGGCGGGGAAGGACCCTGGCCCCCTGCTGCCCCTGGCGGAGGCTTGCTGCCGGGAGCTGCTGGCGGCAGCCCGGCCCCGGTGGACCTGGCGGGTCTTTGCCTGTGAGGAAACGCCGGAGGGGGTGCGGCTGGACTGCGGCCTGCTGCTGCCGGGGGAGGATCTGCGGCGGCACCTTTCTGGCTGCCGGGAGGCGGTGCTGCTGGCCGCCACCCTCTCCCAGGGGGTGGACGCCTTGCTGCGGCGCACCCAGCTTTGTGACCTGAGCCGGAGCCTGGTGCTGGAAAGCTGCGCCACCGCCGCCATCGAGGAGGTGTGCGACCGGGGGGAGGCCATCCTCCGGGAGAAATATCCGGACCGGAGCCTCACCAGCCGCTACAGCCCCGGCTACGGGGACCTGCCTGTCACCCTCCAGGGGGAGCTGCTGGCCCTGCTGGACGCCCCCCGGCAGCTGGGCCTCTGCGCCACGGGGAGCAGCATCCTCACCCCCCGCAAGTCGGTGACGGCGGTCATCGGCGTTCGGGAGGCGGGAGTGGAGACCCCGCCCCAAAAGCGAAGCTGCGAAAGCTGTTCCCTCCGGGAAAGCTGCGCCTACCGGAAGGCAGGGAGCACCTGCCAGGTGGAGAAATGACCCGAATTTTTGATGTCCGGAGGGATCGGCTATGATGGATTTCAGAAGTCTGCTGCAAAGCGGGAAATTTGTCCTCCTGGACGGGGCCATGGGCACCATGCTCCAGGCCAAGGGGATGCCCTTGGGGGTCCTGCCGGAGACGATGAACCTTCTCCATCCGGAGTGGATCCTGGACATCCACCGGCAGTATATTCGGGCCGGAGCCCAGGTGGTTTACGCCAACACCTTCGGGGCCAATCCCTGCAAGGCGGAAGGCTGCGGGTACGGCTGCGAGGAATTGGTGGCCGCCGGAGTGCGCCTGGCCAAGGAGGCCGCCGGCGGAAAGGCCCTGGCGGCCCTGGACATCGGCCCCTTGGGACAGCTTTTGGAGCCCACCGGCACCCTCTCCTTTGAGGACGCCTACAGGGCCTTCGTCCGGGTGGTCCGGGCGGGGGAAGCCGCCGGGGCGGACCTTATTGCCATCGAGACCATGACCGATTTGGGGGAGACCCGCGCCGCCCTGCTGGCGGCCAAGGAAAACACCAGCCTCCCCGTCCTTTGCACCATGACCTTCGAGGAGAACGGCCGCACCTTCACCGGCTGCTCGGTCCCCGCTATGGCCCTCACCCTCACCGGCCTGGGGGCGGACGCCATTGGCATCAACTGCTCCCTTGGGCCCAGGGAACTGCTGCCCCTGGTGGAGGAGCTGCGCCGCTGGACCCGCCTCCCCCTGGTGGCAAAGCCCAACGCCGGTTTGCCGGAGCCCGGAAGCAGCCGGTACGATGTTTCCCCGGAGGAGTTTGCTGCCGCCATGGCCCGGCTGGCGGAGCTGGGGGTGCAGGTGCTGGGGGGATGCTGCGGCACCACCCCGGACTATATCGCCGCCCTGGAAAAGGAGCTGGAGCCGCGCTCCCTTTGCCGGGGGCCGTTTTCCATCCCCCCGGCGGTGTGCAGCGCCAGCCGGGTGGTGGTTCTGGACCGGGTGCGGGTCATTGGGGAGCGGATCAATCCCACCGGCAAAAAGCGGTTCAAGGAGGCCCTTAAAAACCGGGAGATGGACTACATCCTGGCCCAGGGGCTGGAGCAGGCCGCGGCCGGGGCGGATATTTTGGATGTGAACGTGGGCCTGCCGGAGATCGACGAGCAGGCCATGATGGAGCAGGTGGTGAAGGCCCTCCAGGGGGTGGTGGAGCTGCCCCTCCAGCTGGATTCCTCCAGCCCCGCCGTTTTGGAGGCCGCCCTGCGGGTCTATCACGGCAAGGCCATCGTCAACTCGGTGAACGGAAATCGGGAGACGCTGGAAAAAGTCCTCCCCCTGGTGAAGAAATACGGCGCGGCGGTGGTGGGCCTCACCCTGGACCACCGGGGCATTCAAAAGACCGCCGGGGAGCGGCTGGAGATTGCCCGCACCATCCTGGAGGCCGCTCTTTCCCATGGCATCCCCAGGGAGGATGTTTACATCGACTGCCTCACCCTCACCGCCAGCGCGGAGCAGGACACCGTTCTGGAAACCCTGCGGGCGGTGCGGATGGTGGGGGAGGAGCTGGGGTGTCCCACCGTCCTGGGGGTGAGCAACATCTCCTTCGGCCTGCCGGGACGGGAGATCATCAATCCCGCCTTCCTCACCCTGGCCCTGGGGGCGGGCCTCACCCTGCCTATCCTGAACCCCAATTCCGCCGCCATGATGGGGGCGGTGCGGGCCTGGAACCTCCTCTCCGGGGCGGATAAGGATTCCAGGGAGTTTGTGGCGCTGTACGGCCAGAAGGCCCCTGCCCCCCCGACGGTCCCCCAGGCCGGCCCCGCGGTGGAGCTGGATTACGCGGTGGAGCACGGCCTGCGGACCGAAGCCGCCGCCCTCACCAAAGCTCTGCTGGAGACAATGGCCCCGATGGAGATTGTGGACCAAAAGCTCATCCCGCCCCTGGACCGGGCGGGGCTCTCCTTCGAAAAGGGGGAAATCTTCCTTCCCCAGCTGATTCAGTGTGCCGGAGCCGCCCAGGCCGCCTTCGAGGTCATCAAGGAGCGGCTGGCAGGGGAGAGCGGCGGCTCGGTGAGCAAGGGGAAGATTGTCCTGGCCACCGTCCAGGGGGATATCCACGACATCGGCAAAAACATTGTAAAGATTCTGCTGGAAAACTACGGCTATACCGTTTTGGACCTGGGGAAGGATGTGCCGCCCCAGGCGGTGGCGGAGGCGGTGCGCCAAAGCGGCGCCCCCCTGGTGGGGCTTTCCGCCCTGATGACCACCACCTTGGGGAGCATGGAAAAAACCATCGCCCTGCTGCGGGAGGAAAAGCTCCCCTGCCGGGTGATGGTGGGAGGGGCAGTCCTCACCCCGGAATACGCCAGGAAGATAGGCGCCAACTGGTACGCAAAGGACGCCAAGGAATCGGTGGATATTGCCAAGGGGGTATTCGGGGAAAATGCATGAGGAACAGATACTCATTGACCATGCGCGCAATTATATGCAGGCGGTGAACGCTGTCCACAGGAAATATATCCCTCTATATCGGGAGGGGAAGAGAGATCTCTTTGGCAGCTACCGGCAAGAACTGGAGCTGGTGCGGGAGCATTACCTGGTCCCCAAAAAACGGGATTGGCAGGGAGGTCTCTTCAATCCGCCCCCCTATTCCGAGGCGGAGGCCCCGAATACGGTTTTCCAGGCGGAGCTGGTGTCGGAGAAACGGGGGATGGTGACAGTGCTGACCAATGGAAAGCTGGATTTCCGCTTCACCCTCCAGCGGCGGAAGGATGGGTGGAAAATCAGCAGTATTGCCGAGCGGTTTCACTCTCCCGACCGGACGGTGGAATATCAGTGGCGATGGACGGACCTTTGACCGCCCTGGGCCGCACCCTCTTCTCCTGGACGTGGTCCAGGTAGGCCGTCACCATCTCCGGCCAGTCTTCCGGGGCTGTGCCGGAGGATAGGGGAGTGAAGGGGACCTCCTTGGCGGCACAGGCCTTGGAAAATTCCGGGGGCATTTCCCCGGCCAGCAGCAGCACCCCCTTGCCAATATCCCCCAAAAACTGGCCAACGTCCACCGGCGCTTCCTGCCATAGGGGGGCGTTGAGCAGCAGCCCCTCCCGGCAGACCGGGTCTGGCAGCACCAGAACGGAGCAGAGCCACAGGGCATCCCGGAAATCCCGGACGGTATGTACCTTCGGGGAGAGGAGCGCCCCCTCCAAAAACATGGCGTAGACCTGCCGCCCGCCGTCCTCCGCCAGGCGGTTAGCCAGGGCCGCCTGCTCCATTCCCCCGCCCAGCAGTCCAATGTTGTGATTTTTCATCCTGTCACCTCCTTTTGGATGCCCCATCCTATGAAAAAGGAGAAAAAAGGGTGATAACCAAAAGAAAGGAGAGGGAAAGAGATGGCACTGAAGGAAGCAGCCCAGAGGCAGGGCCGAAAGCTCCTGGAGGCCGCCAAGTTCATGGGGGCCGGCCTGTTGGTGGGGCTGGCCCTGGCGGGGGTGTTCGCCCTTGCCCTGGAGCGAAGCGCGGCCAAAAAGCCAGACCGGGACCAGATCCATATCACCGAGATTGACCCGGAAGAGGGAAAATCCAAGGAAAAGGATATTACCATTGAATACGTCGACAAAAAGCTGGAGAAGCTGGGGGAGCTTTCCACTGCCCAAATGACCTATACCGGCCTTTATACCGTCACCGAGGGGAAAATTCCCTTTTTGACCCAAAAGGGCTTTTCCATGGTCTATACCGCCCAGGTGCGGGCGGGGATCGATGTTTCCAAAATGGAAATCCAGGTGACAGAAAAGCAGGTGACCGTCACCCTGCCCCCGGCGGAGATTCAGATGCTGAAGGTAGACCCGGACTCCATCCAGTTTTACGATGAAAAGCACGCCCTCTTCAACTGGGACAAAAAGACCGATGTGACAGCAGCCATCTCCATCGCGGAGGAGGAGACCCAAAAGCAGGCTGGAACCGACGGACTGCTCCAGCAGGCCGCCCAGCACGGGGAGTACATCGTCCAGGGAATTCTCACCGGCTCGGTGGGGGAGCGGGAAATTGTTGTGAAGCACCGGTAAAAGAGAAAGAGGCGGCCAGTCCAGCGGGAAAAATTCACCGGGCTGACTGCTATATTTTTAACGAAAACTCTTGTTTTTTTCTCTGCGGTATTGTACTATAAAAGGACAGGAGAAAAGGCTTTGCCCCATGCCCAAAAGGGGCGAAGTGCTGCGTAACCTAAGGAGGATATTTGCTTATGAAGATCTCAGTCTGTATCGGCAGTTCCTGCCATCTGCGGGGTTCCTATGACATCATCCAGCGGCTGAAGGAGCTGGTGGCCCGTGACCATCTGGAGGACCAGGTGGAGCTTTCCGCCGCCTTCTGCCTGGGTCAGTGCACCCATGGCTGCACCATCCGCATCGACGAGGAGATCATCACCGGAGTGACGGCGGACAACATCGAGGGCATTCTGACCAAGGCCCTGGCGGAAGGGGCGTGAGGGCGTGGATATTCTGGGCCTGAAAAAAGCCAACTGCAAAAGCTGCCACAAGTGTATCCGGGTTTGCCCGGTGAAGTCCATTGAGTTTTCCGGCCAGCAGGCCAAAATCATCGGCAGCGAGTGCATTCTTTGTGGCCAGTGTGTGGTCACCTGCCCCCAGAACGCCAAGGTGGTCCGCTCTGATATCCAGCGGGTGAAGGCCGCCATTGCCGCCGGACAGCGGGTGGTAGCCAGCCTGGCCCCCTCCTTCATTGTGGATTTCCCGGTGGACGGCATTGAAGAGATGGCCTCTATGCTGGGGAAATTAGGCTTCGCCGATACCCAGGAGACCGCCCTGGGGGCCTATTTGGTGAAAAGCGAATACGAGCGGATGGTCCGGGAGAAGCGCCAGGATATCATCCTTTCCACCTGCTGTCCTTCGGCGGTGCGGCTGGTGCAGAAGTATTACCCGGAGCTGGTGGACTGCCTTGCCCCGGTGGTCTCCCCCATGGAGGCCCACGCCCGGTATGTGAAGGAGCAGGACCCGGAGGCCTTTGTGGTCTTTATCGGTCCTTGCATCTCCAAAAAGGCGGAGGCGGAGGACTTTTCCCACGGGGTGGACTGCGTCCTCACCTTTGAGGAGCTGAAAGCCTGGGCCCAGGGGGAGGGAGCGGAACCGGAGAACCTCCCCTGCGACCAAGGGGGGCGGCGCTCCCGCTTTTTCCCGAAGCCCGGCGGCATCATCCAAAGCATGGACCGGGAAGGCACCGGCTACCGGTACTACGCCGTGGACGGCCCGGAAAAATGTGTGGCCGCCCTGCGGGATATTCAAAGCGGCCGGCTGCACAACGTCTTTTTGGAAATGAATATCTGCGAGGGGGCCTGTATTAACGGCCCCATGATTCGCTCCCGCCAGGGGGGGATGCTGGAATGCCAGGACCGGGTTACCGATTACGCCGCCCCCGGATTCCCCGATACCCCGCCCAAGCGGGATTTCCAGGCGGATATTTCTATTTCCCTGGCCTGCGCCATCCCCGCCGCCCCGGTGCGGGAGAGGATCCCCACCGAAGAGGAGCTTGCCGCCATCCTGGAGAAGATGGGCAAAACCAGCCCCCTGGACGAGCTGAACTGCGGTTCCTGCGGCTACCCCACCTGCCGGGAGAAGGCCAAGGCGGTCTTTAACGGCAAGGCGGAGGTGACCATGTGCCTGCCCTATATGCGGGCGCGGGCAGAATCCCTCTCCGATAAGATTTTGGGCTCCACGCCCAACGCCATTTTGGTGGTGGGGGAGGACCTCACCGTCCAGCAGATGAACGGCGCGGCGGCCCGCTTCTTTGGGCTGGAGCGCCCCGACGCCGCGGTACATAAGCCGGTGGAGGATTTCCTGGACCCGGTAGACTTCATCTTTGTGCTGGAGGATGGCCGCCCCATTAAAGACCGGAAAATCTGGCTGGAAAAATCGGAAAAATTCGTGGAAGAGACCATCGTCTACGACATTGAAAATAAGCTCCTGCTGGCCATTATGAAGGATGTTACCGCGGAAGAGAAAGAGAACCGCCGGGCCCAGGAGCTGCGGCAGCAGACCCTGGAGGTCACCGACCGCATCATCCAAAAGCAGATGCGCACCGTTCAGGAGATAGCCAGCCTCCTGGGAGAAACCACCGCCGAAACCAAGGTGGCCCTCACCAAGCTCCGGGGGGCCGTCGCGGAGGGACAGAGCCATGAGTAAGCTCTATCTGGAAAACGGCTGGCTCTCCATGAACAAGGCGGGGGAGCTTTTGTGCGGCGACCATGTGGAGACGGTGAACCGGGAGGACAGCGTCATTATGGTGCTGGCCGACGGCCTGGGAAGCGGCGTCAAGGCCAGCATCCTCTCCACCCTCACCTCCAAGATTCTCGCCACCATGCTGGCCGGGGACATGACGGTGGAGGACAGCGTGGAGACCATCGCCCTCACCCTGCCGGTTTGCGCAGTGCGGCAGGTGGCCTACTGCACCTTCACCATCCTCCAGGTGGATAAGAACACCGGGGAGGTGTATCTGGTTCAGTTTGATAACCCGGACCTCATCCTTCTGCGGGGAGGAAAGATTTTCGATTACCCCAAGGAAAAGCGGGAGATTGCTGGCAAGACCATCTACGAAACCCGCCTGATGGGCCGCACCGGGGATTTGTATATTATGATGAGCGACGGGGCGGTCCACGCCGGGGTGGGAACGGTGCTGAACTTCGGCTGGCAGCAGCCGGAAATTGCCGAATACGCCCAGCGGGTTTGGACGCCGGACCTTTCCGCCAAGTCCATGGCGGCGAAGATCAGCGACGCCTGCCGGGAGCTGTACATGGACATCCCAGGGGACGATACCACCATTGCGGCCCTGCGCATCCGCCAGCGGCAGCAGGTGAACCTGATGATAGGCCCTCCCATGGACCCGGCCCAGGACGAGGCGATTATGGGGGATTTCTTTGCCCTGGAGGGGAAGACCATCGTCTGCGGCGGCACCACCAGCACGGTGGTGGGCCGGTATCTCCAGAAGCCGGTCTGTCCCACCCTGGATTTCTTTGACCCGGATATCCCCCCCATCGCTACCATCCAGGGGGTGGACCTTGTCACCGAGGGGGTCATCACCCTGGGCCGGGTGGTGGCCCTGGCGGCCCAGTGCGTTTCCAACGAGATTGGGGAGCCCACCTGGCTCACCGGCAAGGATGGGGCCTCCCTCATCGCCCGCCTGCTCTTTGAGGAAGCCACCAATGTGAACTTTTATGTGGGCCGGGCTATGAACCCCGCCCACCAGAACCCGGACCTGCCCCTGAGCCTGAACCTGAAGCTGCGGCTGGTGGAGGAGCTGGCCCGGTGCCTGGAGCAGATGGACAAAGCGGTGACAGTGCGCTACTACTAAGAACCTGTATTCACAACCGCTGTACGCCGTCTGGGCGGTCTTTTTCCCGCCATACTGCGTTGATTTCCCTTGCCATACGTCAGTATGGCTGTGGAAAATCACCTTGTCTGACGGGAAAAATCCCCGTCCATCCGGCATCCCCGGTTATGAATACAGGTTCTAAAAGGCTGCGCCGCTGCTCCAAGGTGGATGCCCCTGCTGCCGTCAAAACCGGCAGCAGGGGTTCTTTGTGGCCTCAACATGCAGGATGGAAGAAATAACTTGCAAAAACAGGCGGAACCCCCTTGCTTTTTCCCTGGTTTTCCGGTATTATGGAGTGCGGGAATCAGGCGGAGAAAGCCTTTCCTGCAAAATGCTGATACAAGAGGTGCGTTCAGAATGCCGATGGACCTTTTAGCGGTGATTGAGCGGAATATGCCCGGTTTTTCCAAGGGGCAGAAGCTCATCGGCCGCTTCATCACCCAGCACTACGATAAAGCTGCCTTTATGACCGCCGCCAAGCTGGGGGATACGGTGGGGGTCAGCGAATCTACAGTGGTGCGCTTTGCCACCGAGGTAGGCTTTGAGGGTTACCCCCAGCTCCAGAAGAACCTCCAGGAGATTATCCGCAACCGCCTCACCACCGTTCAGCGGATGGATATTATCAACGAACAGATTGCCGGCAGCGACGTTCTCACCAGGGTGCTGGCGCTGGACAGCGAGAAGATTCGCCGCACCATGGAGGAGGCGGACCGCAACGCCTTTGACCAGGCGGTGGAAGCCATTGTGGGGGCCAGGGAGGTGTACATCCTGGGCATCCGCAGCTCCAGTATGCTGGCCAGCTTCCTGGCCTTTTACTTCAACCAGATTTTTCCCCATGTCCGGTGCGTCAACTCCAACTCCACCAGCGAGACCTTCGAGCAGATGTTTCGCATCGGGGAGGAGGACATTTTCATCGCCATCAGCTTCCCCCGGTACTCCCAGCGGACCCTGAAGGCGGCCCGCTATGCCAAAAGCCGGGGGGCCAAGGTCATCGCCCTCACCGATTCCACCTCCGCCCCCCTGGCCCAGGCGGCGGATATCCTCCTGCTGGCCCGCAGCGAGATGGCCTCCTTTGTGGACAGCCTGGTGGCTCCCCTCAGTGTCATCAACGCCCTCATTGTGGCGGTGGGGCTGAAGAAGAAGGAGGAAATCAGCCGGACCTACTCCATCCTGGAGAGCATCTGGGAGGAATATCAGGTTTACGAGAAGACCGAAGGGGCAGGAGGCAATCCTTAATGGGCGGGGAAGGCAAGGGCCGCTGGGATGCCATCGTCATCGGTGGCGGAGCCGCAGGGCTCCTCTGTGCCGGGTATGCCGCCCGCCGGGGGCTTTCCGTCCTGGTGGCGGAGGGCCGGGAGCGCCCCGCCCGGAAGATTCTGGTTACCGGCAAGGGCCGGTGCAACCTTACCAACAACTGCTCCCCGGAGGATTTTTTGAAAAACGTCTGCTCCAACCCAAAGTTTCTTTACAGCGCCATCTGGGGCTATCCCCCCGCCAGCACCATGGCTCTTTTCGAGGAGCTGGGGGTGCCCCTGAAGACCGAGCGGGGGAACCGGGTCTACCCGGTTTCCGACAGTGCCCGGAGCATCGCCGATGCCTTGGTGGGCTTCGCGAAAAATAGCGGGGCCAAGATTCTTCAGGCCAAAGTGGCGGAGATTCTCCTGGAGGAGGGGCGCGCCGTGGGGGTCCGCACCACGGGGGGAGAGGAGTACCGGGGCCGGAACATCGTCCTGGCCGCCGGAGGGATGAGTTACCCCGGCACCGGCAGCGACGGCAGCAGTTTTGCCCTGGCCCGGCAGGCGGGGCATACCATCACCCCCCTGCGGGGGAGCCTGGTGCCCATCCTCTGCGCCGGGGACTGCTGCGGCCGGATGGCCGGTCTCTCCCTAAAAAATGTCACCCTCACCCTCCGGGAAGAGGGGAAGAAGAAGCCGGTGTTCCAGGAGCTGGGGGAGATGCTTTTTACCCACCAGGGGGTTTCCGGGCCGCTGGTTCTTTCCGCCAGCGCCCTGATGAGAAAGCCCGCCGGGGAGTACCGTCTTTTCATTGACATGAAGCCCGCCCTGGACCCCGCCCAGCTGGATGCCCGGCTGCTGCGGGACTTCTCCGAATCCCCCAATCGGGATTTGGGCAATGTTCTAAGCAGCCTGCTGCCCAGGGCTTTTGTCCTCCCGGCCCTGGAAGCGGCGGAGCTGCCGCCGGACCGGAAGGTGCGGGAAGTGACCAGGGAGGAGCGCCGCCGCCTGGGGGAGAGGGTGAAGGCCTTCCCCCTTGTCCCAACGGCCCTGGGGCCGGTGGAGGAGGCGGTGGTCACCGCCGGCGGTGTAAAGGTTTCCGAAGTGGATCCCAAAACCATGGCCTCCCGCCTGGTTCCCGGCCTGTACTTTGCCGGGGAGGTGCTGGACGTGGATGCCCGCACCGGGGGCTTCAATCTCCAAATTGCCTTTGCCACCGGCTATGCCGCCGCCATGCACCTGGAATAAGGGAAAAACGCCCCTGCCTCTTTTGGAGGCGGGGGCGTTTTGGCTGTCTGCTCTTCTGCAAAGGGGGCTTTAGCGGCGCTTAAAGACTGCAAGAATCGCAGCCGCTGCCCTCGTGGTCGTGGTCTACCTCCTGGATCTTCCCCACAATGGGTTCCGGGTCAATGCCCTGACGGGTGTAGTAATCGGAAAGGGCGGCTCGCACCGCCTGCTCCGCCAGCACCGAGCAGTGGACCTTCACAGGGGGCAGCCCATCCAGGGCCTCCATCACCGCTTTGTTGGAAAGCTGGAGCGCCTCCTCCACCGTTTTACCCTTTACCATCTCGGTAGCCATGGAGCTGGTTGCAATGGCTGCCCCACAGCCGAAGGTCTTAAAGCGGACATCGGTGATGATGCCCCCCTCGATTTTTAGGTACATCTTCATAATATCGCCGCACTTGGCGTTGCCTACCTCGCCCACGCCGTTGGCATCCGGCAGCTCCCCCACGTTGCGGGGGTTGGTGAAATGGTCCAGGACCTTTTCCGAATACATCATAGCCGTTCACGTCCTTTCAGATTTTATTCATCCTTGATTTTTTCCCACACCGGGGACATGGCCCGCAGGCGTTCCACCACCTGGGGCACCGCCTTCAGAATCTCCTCCACCTCGTCGGGGGTGTTCATATCCCCCAGGCTCAGGCGCAGGCTGCCGTGGGCGATCTCGTGGGGCAGGCCGATGGCCAGCAGCACGTGGCTGGGGTCCAAAGAACCGCTGGTACAGGCGGAGCCAGAGGAAGCGCAAATGTCGTGGTTATCCAGCAGCAGAAGAAGGGCCTCCCCCTCCACCCCCTGGAAGGAAATGTTGCAGTTGCCGGGAAGCCGCCGGTCAGGGTGGCCGTTCAGGCGGCTCTTGGGGAGTTTGGTCAGCTCGCTGATGAGGCGGTCCCGCATGGCGGTGACACGGCTGGTCTTTTCCGGCAGCTCCTCCAGGGCCTCGGTGAGGGCCTCCCCCAACCCTACAATGCCGGCCACATTCTCGGTGCCAGCCCGGCGGCCCCGTTCCTGGCCGCCCCCGTCCATAAAGACGGTGGGGAAGGGGATGCCCTTGCGGATATACAGCACCCCTACCCCCTTGGGACCGTGGAATTTGTGGGCGGAAAGGGAGAGCAGGTCGATGCTCATGCCCTCCACATCAATGGGAAGATGGCCTGCCGCCTGCACCGCGTCGGTGTGGAAGGGAACTCCCGCCTTCCGGCAGATGGCCCCGATTTCCGCCACCGGCTGGATGGTGCCAATCTCGTTGTTGGCAAACATAATGGACACTAAGGCGGTTTGGGGGGTGATCGCCTTTTCCACCTGGGCGGGGGAAACCAGACCATACTGGTCCACCGGCAGGTAGGTGACCGAAAAGCCCTCCTTCTCCAGGGCCTTGCAGGTGTGGAGGACGGCGTGGTGCTCGATGGCGCTGGTGATGATATGCCGCTTTCCCTTGGCGGCCAGGGTGTGGGCCAGCCCTTTGATGGCCCAGTTGTCCGATTCGGTGCCGCAGGAGGTGAAGTAGATTTCACCGGGATTGGCGCCGATGGCCTGGGCCACCTGGCTGCGGGCCTCCTCAATAGCTGCCCGCGCCTCCCGGCCGATGCCGTAGATGCTGGAGGGATTGCCGTAGTGCTGGCCCAGCCAGGGCAGCATCTTTTGAAGTACCCGCTGGCTCACCTGGGTGGTGGCCGCATTATCCGCATAAATCATTTTGCTCATATTATAAAACGCTCCCTTTATGGTTTCTGCCACTATTATATACCGTTTTAGTAGATGATGCAAGCCCCCATCCCAATCAATTTCCCTAGGGTGTGTCCCTAAAGTCTTGGCACCCGCCTTTTGCTACAAGGAGAGAGCGCTTGCTGCGTCGAAAATGCTCGGAATACATACAGTATTCCTTGCGCTTTTCTCCTTGCAATCACTCCCCCCTTGCGAAAAATCCGGGCACCCCAACTTTAGGGACACACCCTAGGAGCACTTGGCGGCGTCAATAGCCAGTAAAATCATCAGGCAAAGAAGGGCGTCCTGAGGGTGGGGATATCCTTTGCTTAAACAGCAGCCGCATGGGGTCTCCCCCTTTATTTATACTTTGCCGATTCTGCCACCGCCATACGGTCGCAGCGTTCGTTTTCTGGATGTCCGGCGTGTCCCTTTACCCAGCAGAACTCCACCTGATGCCGCTCCAGCAGGGGCAATAGCTCCTCCCATAGGTCCACATTGAGCACCGGCTCGTTTTTTCCCCGCTTCCAGCCCCGGCGCTTCCAGGCGGCAAGCCATCCTTTTGTGACGGCGTCCACCAGATACTTGCTGTCGCTGGTGAGGATAACCCGGCAGGGCTCCCGCAGGGCCTGGAGCCCCTGAATGGCGGCGGTGAGCTCCATCCGGTTGTTGGTGGTGTCCCTTTCCCCGCCGGAAAGCTCCTTTCGGGCTTCGCCATAGAGCAGGACAGCTCCCCAGCCTCCCGGTCCGGGATTGCCAGAGCAGGCGCCGTCGGTGTAAAGATAAACGGTCTTGCGCTGTTCCAAGTAAAGAGACCTCCTTAAAAATAGCCGGCTTAAAAGCCCCGGACGCACCGTCAAGTGAAAACCCCGGCTATATGAGCCTGGTGCGGTTAAATAGGCTCTTTGCGGCTTACATTTATTCTATGCCCATAAATTATATAACGCAACCGGCGGCAATTGCAAGAGATGGAAGGAAAGCGGAAAATTTTTTGGACAAGAGTGGAAAGTTTCCTTCTTCTTTTGACTATAATAAGGATAGGACAGGCGCAGAGTGACTGGGGCTCTGTATCCTGAAGCCAAGCGGGCCACCCCCCCGGACACCTGCGGCGGAAAATTCCCCTTGACGAACGGCTCTTAAGCAAGTATAATAAAAACCAGAAGAATTTTTTGTGCAATATGGCGGGACACCCCAGGGCCTGCTCCCGCATTTTGATAGAATTTCCGCCGCTCCTGGATGTTTTGTATCCCCCTATAGGCTGGGATGGGACCGGCGGCCTGATTTTGGAATTATATCCCCGCCCCTTTTTTGCAAGGGCCTGGGGAGTTAGTCGGAAAACTGCATACCATCCCCCAGGGGCTTTCCCGGTGCAGAGCCGGGAGAGCTTGGGGCCGCTTTCCTGCATGCTTCGGGAGGGCCTTTTTCCGACATTCAAAAAATGGAAGATAATGATTCACTGAAAACAAATGGAGGTAAGAAACAACGTGACAGAAAAAAAGAATAGTGAAAACAAAGTACTGGCGCCGGAAGGGTTTGTGGAGAAGCTCCACCCCCGCCGCGGCGGCAGGCATCATCAAGCCCGGCTGTATCGTGGTATCCGCGCCCCAGCAGCCGGAGGCTCCCGCCGAAAAGCGGAAGGAATCCCCCCGCCGGGGCCGCCGCCCGATGGCTCAAATCGGGAAGAAGCCCCAGGAAGCTCCGCTGCAGGCCGCTGAAAAATCCGGCCAGACCCCGAAGACGCAGGCTGCCGGACAGCAGCCTTCCGCCACCTCCCAGCCGCCTAAAAAGCAGAGCCCCCGGCGGCAAAGGGGGAAGGAGCAGCCCCAGCAGGCGGCTCAACCGGTGCCCCAGCCATCCCGCCAGCCCCAGAAGGGGCAGCGGGCTCCCCGCCGGGGCAAGGCCCTGATGGAAAACAGCACCCTGGCGCTGGCTCCGGAATCGGTGAAGTGCCCCCTGCGGCGCACCGCCCACCAGCTGAAGCCCGGCCGTTCTCCTCTGCGCATCATCTCCCTGGGGGGGCTGGGGGAGATTGGCAAGAACATCACCGTCTACGAGTGCGGGGAGGATATTCTGGTGGTGGACTGCGGTCTCGCCTTCCCGGACGACGACCTTTTGGGGGTGGACCTGGTTATCCCGGACTTCACCTACCTTATCCGCAACCGGGATAAAATCCGGGGGGTGTTTCTCACCCACGGCCATGAGGACCATATCGGCGGCCTGCCCTACCTGCTGCGGGAGATAAACGTTCCCGTTTATGGCACCGCCCTCACCCTGGGTCTGGTGGAAGGGAAGCTCCGGGAGCACGGCCTGGTGGGCAAGGTGAGGCTGGCAGTGGTGCGCCCCGGCGAGACCATTAAGGCGGGGTGTATGGCGGTGGAGTTCATCCACGTCAACCACTCCATCCCGGATTCCTGCGCCCTGGCTGTCCACACCCCGGACGGTGTGGTGGTCCAAACCGGGGACTACAAGATTGACTATACCCCCATCGGCAGCGAGGTTATTGACCTGGCCCGGTTCGGGGAGCTGGGTGGACAGGGGGTTCTGGCCCTGCTGGCGGATTCCACCAACGCGGAAAAGCCGGGGAGCACCCCCAGCGAGCGGATTGTGGGGGAGAGCTTTGATAAGCTCTTTAAAAACGCCGGCAAGAAGCGCATTATCATCGCCACCTTTGCCAGCAACATCCACCGCGTCCAGCAGATTATCGACACCGCCACCCGGACGGGCCGCAAGGTGGCGGTCTTTGGCCGCAGCATGCTCAATGTGGTGACGGTGGCCCAGGCCCTGGGGTATCTCACCGTAAAGCCTGGCACCATCATCGATGTGGAGCAGATGCGCAGCTACAGCGACGACCAGCTGGTGGTGGTTTGCACCGGCAGCCAGGGGGAGCCTATGAGCGCCCTCACCCGGATGTCCACCGGGGACCACCGCCAGGTGCGGGTGGGTCCTAACGACTATATCATCCTTTCCGCCACCCCCATCCCCGGCAACGAAAAGCTGGTAGGGAATGTGGTCAACGAGCTGATGAAGCTGGGGGCGGATGTGATTTACGAGCGGATGTACGACGTCCATGTTTCCGGCCACGCCTGCCAGGATGAAACCAAGATGATCCTGAGCCTTACAAAGCCCCGGTTCTTCGTGCCGGTCCACGGGGAGTACAAGCACCTGATGAAAAACGCCGGAGTGGCCCGCAGCGTGGGGATGGATGGTAAAAATATCATCATCAGCGACATCGGCCGGGTCATCGAGACCGATGGCCTCACCATGCGCATCACCGGCTCGGTCCCCGCCGGACGGGTGCTGGTGGACGGCCTGGGGGTAGGCGATGTGGGCAGCACCGTTCTGCGGGACCGCAAGCTCCTTTCGGAGGAGGGCCTCATTGTAGTGGCCGCCACCATAGATGGGGTGAGCGGCGAGGTGGTGGCCGGACCGGACCTGGTCTCCAGGGGCTTCGTCTATGTCCGGGAGAGCGAGGAGATGATGGCCGGCGCCCGGACGGTGGTGCTGAACGCCCTCTCCCAGCTGGGGCTTTCCGGCTACCGGGATTGGAACAGCATCCGGACCAAGCTGCGGGACGACCTTTCGGCCTATATCTACGCCAGGACCCGCCGCCGCCCCATGATTCTGCCGGTGCTGGAGGAAGTAAACGGTTAACCGCCGCCGGCAAGCGGCTGTGAGGCGGACGCCCATGGGGCGTCCTTCTCTTTATATGGTTATCAGGCTGGATTTTGCTGGGGTAAGGCGGGAAGGCCGCTTTACCGCCTGCACCTAACAAGGGAATGACAGGTCTGTCCTGCCGTGTTGTTGCAAGGATTTGAGCCCAGGGGGTTCCCCAGGCAACGGCCTGTGCGCTTTTTGCTTTTTCCCGGCTTGCCGCATGATGTCGTTTATGGTATACTATACCTTAACTATAAAATATCCTGACCAAAAGGAGGGTGGGCCGAATGCTGGACCGGATGAACCTTTACCGCCCGGTGATTTATGGGCTGCTTGCCGTCAGCGGACTGGCGGCGGGGGCCTCCTACTTCTTTGTGGAGCTGGGGCTCTTCGCCATCTTCCTGGGGGCCTGGGGGGTGATGGCCATTTGGGCGGTGCTCCACTGCGCCCGCATCAGCCGGGATACCGAAAAGCAGCTTGCCGCCATCCGGGAATCCCTCTTTGGGGCCCAGCGGGATTCGGTGGCGGAATACCCCATGGCCACCATGGTTCTGCGGGAGAGCGGAGAGGTGCTGTGGCAAAACGACTACTGCCGCCGGCATGTCCTGGGGGGGCTGGACGCCTTTGGGAAGAGCATCGCGGAGGTTGCCCCCCAGCTGGATCTCGCCGGGGACTGCCCCCCGGAAGGGCAGAATGTGACGGTGGGGGAGCGGATGTACACCCTTTATTGGCTGCGCACCGACCGCCAGGCGGAGCCGGTGATGGTGCTCTATTTCTTTGATGACCACGACCTGAAGGTCTACGCCAAGGAGTACTTCGATTCCCGCCCCTGGGTGATGCTGATGGTGATTGACAACTTCTCCGAGCTGTTTTTGGACGCCAAGGAGAACGAGCGAAGCAAGACCATGAGCGAGATTGAGCATATCATTGAGACCTTTACCGAGGAAAACCACGGCCTCCTGAAAAAGCTGGATAAGGACCGGTACATCGCCGTCATCGAGGACCGGTATATGCGCCAGGTGGAGGCCAGCCGCTTCCCCATTCTGGACCAGATTCGCGGCATCACCGCCGGAGACCGCATCTCCGCCACCATGTCCATCGGGGCGGGGAGCAAGGAGGGGAGCCTCCACGAATCGGAGGCCCTGGCCCGCCAAGCCCTGGATATGGCCCTGGGCCGGGGCGGGGACCAGGCTGCGGTGAAGCTGCGGGACGGGTACGAGTTCTTCGGCGGCGTTTCCAAGGGGGTGGAAAAGCGCAACAAGGTGCGTACCCGCATTGTAGCCAACGCCATCACCGAAATTGTCCAAACCAGCAAGAACATCCTGGTGATGGGCCACCGCTTTGCCGACCTGGACTGCGTGGGGGCGGCGGTGGGCCTTTGCGCCGGGCTGCGGAACATGGGACGCACCGCCCGCATCGTTTTGGACCAGGAGCGCAGCCTTGCCCAGTCCCTGGTGAACCGGGTGAAGGAAAGCGGCCTGGGGGAGCTGTTCATCGCCCCGGACGCCGCTCTGGAAACCCTTTCGGACGATACCCTGCTCTTTGTTGTGGATACCCATGTAAAGACGCTGCTGGAATCCCCCACCGTTTACGCCGGCTGCCGCAATGTGGTGGTTATTGACCACCACCGGAAGATGGTGGACCACATTGAGGACGCCATTATCTTTTTCCACGAACCCTACGCCTCCTCCGCCTGCGAGATGGTGGCGGAGCTGAACCAGTACCTGGGGGAAAAGCAGAAAATCTCCACCGCCGAGGCGGAGGCCATGCTCTCCGGCATTATGCTGGATACCAAAAACTTTACCCTGCGCACCGGAGTGCGCACCTTTGAGGCAGCCGCCTACCTGCGCCGTATGGGGGCGGATACGGTGGAGGTGCGCAAGCTCTTTGCCTCCACCATGGAGGCCTATCGCAACAAGGCCCAGCTGGTGGCCTCCGCCCAGGAGTACCGGGGCTGCGCCATCGCCTACACCCAGCGGGAGCAGCAGGATATGCGAATCATCGCCTCCCAGGCGGCGGATGAGCTGCTGAACATCGAAGGGGTGGAGGCATCCTTCCTGCTCTTCTCCTCCGGCTCCGGGGTGAATATGTCCGCCCGGAGCATGGGGGCGGTGAATGTCCAGGTGATTATGGAAAGCCTGGGTGGAGGCGGGCACCTCACCATGGCTGCTGCCCAGCTGAAGGAAATCACCATGGACGAGGCCCTGGCAAAGCTCCGGGGGGCCATCGACAGCTACCTGGAAATGAACAGCCTGCCAGCGGGGAGTTCCTCCCCCGGCGTCAATCAGTAAGGAGGCATCATCATGAAAGTGATTCTGACACAGGACGTAAAAGGCTCTGGCCGCAAGGGGGAGCTGGTAACGGTATCCGACGGGTACGCCAATAACTTTCTCCTTCCCCGGAAGCTGGCCATCCCCGCCACCCCCCAGGCCCTTAACGAGCTGAAAAACCGGGAGGCTGCTGCCGCCCACCGCCTGGCGGAGGAAAAGAAGGCCGCGGAGGCCGCCGCCAAGGAGCTTACGGGCAAAACGGTGAAGATTGCCGCGCGGGGCGGCGCGGCCGGTAAGCTCTTTGGCTCGGTGAGCACCAAGGAGATTGCCGAGGCCATCCAGAAGGAGCTGGGGGTGGAGCTGGATAAGCGGAAAATCTCCCTGGATGCGGAGATTAAAGCCTTTGGTACCTACAATGCGGAGATAAAGCTCTACGCAGGGGTTTCCGCCAAGGTGTACGTGGTGGTCAGCGAGCAGTAATTTATTGAAATAGGAGGGCCTGCCTGTGCCAGCGGAAACCCAAAGCATTGATATTTACAGCCAGACCCTGCCTTACAGCCTGGAGGCGGAGCAAAGCGTCCTGGGGGCGCTGCTGCTGGACCCAAACTGCATCCCCACCGTCATGGAGCTTCTGCGGGAGGAGTGCTTTTACCGCCCCCAGCACCAGGGGCTTTATGCGGTTATCACCCGGATGTTCACCATGGGGGAGCGGGTGGACGCAGTGACGGTGCTGGAAAACGCCCGGCGGGAAAAGGTCTTCGAGACCCCGGAGGACGCCAAAATCTACCTTTCCCAGCTGGTGCAGGTGGTCCCTACCACCGCCAACGTCGGCGCCTACGCCCAAATTGTCCAGGAAAAGTATTATCTGCGCAGCCTCATCACCGCCAGCCGGGAGGTGGTGGACAACGCCTTTGACCCCCAGGCGGACGCGGCGGAGCTTTTGGACTTTGCGGAACAGCGCATCTACGATATCCGCCAGGGGCGGCAGGCCAGCACCATCCTGCCCCTTTCCCGCATCCTGGTGGAGACCTACGACCATCTCCAGCGCATCAGCGGAGAGGACAGGAAGGACTACCTGGGCCTTTCCACCGGGTACAAGGCGCTGGATAATATGATAACCGGCCTCAACAAATCGGACTTTCTCCTTATCGCCGCCCGCCCCGGCGTTGGAAAAACTGCCTTTGCCCTGAACATCGCCTCCAATGTGGCGAAAAACTCCGGCAAGGCGGTGGCTATCTTCTCCCTGGAGATGAGCAAGGAGCAGCTGGCCCAGCGGCTCCTTTCCTCCGAGGCCCTGGTGGAGCTGCAAAAGCTCCTCACCGGCAGCCTCACCGATGATGATTGGGTCAAGATTGCGCGGGCCACCCAGACCCTGGCGGCTTCCTCCATCTATGTGGATGACAACGCCCTCACCACCGTGGCGGAGATTAAAGCGAAGCTGCGGCGGATCAAGGACCTGGGGCTGGTGGTCATTGACTACCTCCAGCTGATGACCAGTGGCCGGAGCATCCAAAACCGGGTCCAGGAGGTTTCGGAAATCACCCGGAACCTGAAGCTGATGGCGAAGGAGCTGAACATCCCGGTCATCACCCTTTCCCAGCTTTCCCGAAGCATCGAAAGCCGCAGCGAGCACAAGCCCATGCTTTCCGACCTGCGGGAATCCGGTTCCATCGAGCAGGACGCCGACGTGGTCATGTTCCTCCACCGGGAGGCCCTCTATAACGAGCAGGAGAGCGTCAACGACGCCAAGTGCATTGTAGCCAAGAACCGCCACGGGGAGACCGGCTCCATCGACCTTTACTGGGATGGTCAGTACACCCGCTTTTCCAGCATCGCCTACGGGCGGGAACCGGACTAGAGCCGGAGCGGCAGCCCGGAATGGCAGAAGGAGAGGGAGCGCCATGGCTGAAGCGCAGGGGCTGTACCAGAAGGCCCTGAAAACGGTCCAGAAACACCAGATGATCCAGCGGGGAGACACGGTGGCTGCCGGGGTGTCCGGAGGGGCAGATTCCGTTGCCATGCTGGATTTTTTCTACCATCTGAGAGAAAGAATGCCGCTGCAAATCACCGTCTGCCACCTGAACCATCAGCTGCGGGGGGAGGAGAGCGACAGGGACGAGGCTTTCGTCCGGGAGCTGGCGGAGCGGTACCGCCTGCCCTTTTTGGGAAAGAGGGTGGACGCCGCCGCCTGGGCCGGGGCGCACCGGTGCTCGGTGGAGGAGGCCGGGCGGGAGCTGCGGTATGCCTTCCTTCAGGAATGTGCCGGGGAAGAGGGAAAAATCGCCACCGCCCACACCCTGTCGGACAGCATGGAGACGCTGCTTCTGAACCTTTGCCGGGGGAGCGGCGTCCGGGGACTGCGGGGTATCCCGCCGGTGCGGGGAAGAATCGTCCGCCCTCTTTCCGGCTGTACCCGCCAGGAGGTAGAGGACTACTGCCGGGAGCAGGGGCTTTGTTCTATCACCGATTCCACAAATCTTTCCCCGGTCTATAGCCGCAACCGCCTCCGCCTCCGGGTCCTGCCGGAGCTGGAACTCATCAATCCCGCCCTTCCCGCTGTCCTGGAGGCCTTTATGGCCCGAATGGATCGCCACTGGGAGCTGTTGGAGGGGCTGGTCCAGGAGGCAAAAGGGCGGCTCCTTCTCCCGGATGGCCGTTTGGACCGGGAGGGGCTTCTGGCCTTGTCGCCGCCTGTGCGGGAAGCGCTCCTTCTGGGGCTGCTGGAGGAAGCTGGGGCCCGGCAGTCCTCCCGGCTGGTGGAGGAGATGGAAAAGGCCGCCAGGGCAGGGCGGGGGGAACTTCCGGTAAAAAATGACCTCTTTTTTACAGCCGGTAAAGACTGGGTGGAGCTTTCTCCCCGCCGCCCGGCTCCTGCCGGTTTTTTTCAGATGGAGCTGGAGCTTTCCGATCCTGCCGCTCTCCCTGCCTTTTTCCCCCTGGATGGGAACCGGAAGCTGGCAGTCGCTCCATTTCCCGGAAAAAAAGGGGAATCCGCCGAAAAAATTAACAAATCGGCCTTAAAAAACCGGCTGGATTGTGGTAGAATAAAAGGCACTGTAATATTGCGCCGGAAAATTCCCGGAGACCGAATGGCTCCGGCCGGGCGGAGCGCGGGGAGCCATCCCCTTAAAAAGCTCTGCCAGGAGGCGGGCATTCCGCCGGAAAAACGGCAGCAGCTTGTGGTAGCGGCGGACAGCGAGGGCATCATTTGGGCCGAGGGTTTCGGTGCGGACCGCCGCTGTGTCTGGCGGGAGGATTCCCGGCAGGGGTGTGTATTTGCAATCATCACAACGGAGGACAGACAAAATGGAGAAGCGTAACGACATCCAGAAGATACTCATCAGCGAGGAGCAGCTTGCCGCCAAGGTGGCGGAGCTGGGGGCCGCCATCAGCTGGGATTACGAGGGCAAAAAGCTCATGATACTGGGGGTGCTCAAAGGCTCGGTGGTCTTTATGGCGGACCTGCTGCGCCATATCACCATCCCGGTGGAGATGGACTTTATGGCCGTTTCCAGCTACGGGGCGGGGGTGAAAACCACCGGCGTGGTGAAGATTCTCAAGGACCTGGACCGGCTCATTGAGGGCTACCATGTCCTGGTGGTAGAGGATATTCTGGATTCGGGTATGACCCTCAGCTACCTTACCGAGCTGCTGCGGGACCGCGGCCCTGCCAGCGTCCGCATCGCCACCCTGCTGGATAAGCCGGAGCGGCGCAAGGTGGACATCGCCCCGGATTATGTGGGCTTCACCGTTCCGGACGAATTCGTGGTGGGCTACGGCCTGGATTACGCCGAGCTATACCGCAATCTTCCCTATGTAGGTATCCTGGCCCCCCATGTGTACGAAAAATAAGCGAATTTGCGCATAACATAAGATATACCCAGCCTGGTCCGGGGGCATCCCGGCCGGAAAGACAGGAGTGTTTTTTACTTTGAACCAAAACAACAAACGAGGTCTGTATATCTACCTCGCTATCCTGATGGCGGTGGTCTTTTTGGCGATGAGCTGGTTCAACAGCACCGCTGCCAAAAAGGAGGTGGAGTACAACCAAATCGTGGCGGAATTCCTCACCGACCAGGTGGGGGAGTACCGGCTGGACCTCAACACCCGCACCCTCACCTACACCCTTTGGAAGGATATGGAATCCAAGACGCCGCCGGCGGAAAATGCCAGCCCGGAGAGCTCCTCTGGTGCTTCTTCCTCCGAAGCGGCAAATCCCCTGACCCCCTTCCAGCCCCAACCGGCCCAGCCCAAGGCCAAAACCTACCAGGTGCCCAGTACGGATCTGTTTATCCGGGATGTCCATAACCATGTCCTGGAGTACAACGCCGCCCACCCGGACAAGCCGGTGACCATGGTGTATGTCCCGGTGAGCGATTCCACCTTCCTCAACGTCTGGCTGCCGGTGCTGCTGCCCATCATCGCAATGGTGGCCCTGTGGTGGATGATTATGCGCCAGACACGGGGGACCGGCAACCCCATGGCCTTTGCAAAGGCCAAGGCAAAGCTCCCCACCGACGGCAACCGCATCACCTTTGACGAGGTGGCGGGGGCCGATGAGGAGAAGGAGGAGCTAAAGGAGATTGTAGAGTTCCTGAAGAGCCCGGAAAAGTTCAACTCCCTGGGGGCCCGCATCCCCAAGGGTGTGCTGCTGATGGGTCCTCCCGGAACCGGCAAGACGCTGCTGGCTAAGGCGGTAGCGGGGGAGGCAGGCGTGCCCTTCTTCTCCATCTCCGGTTCCGACTTTGTGGAGATGTACGTGGGCGTGGGTGCTTCCCGTGTCCGGGATCTCTTTGAGCAGGCCAAGAAGAACGCCCCCAGCATCGTCTTTATTGATGAGATTGACGCCGTGGGCCGCCACAGAGGGGCGGGCCTGGGCGGCGGTCACGACGAGCGGGAGCAGACCCTCAACCAGCTTCTGGTGGAGATGGACGGCTTTGGGGCCAATATGGGGGTCATCGTCATGGCGGCCACCAACCGCAAGGATATACTGGACCCCGCCCTTATGCGCCCTGGCCGCTTTGACCGGCACATCACCGTCAACTACCCCGATGTGAAGGGTCGGGAGGAGATTCTCCGGGTCCACACCCGCAATAAGCCCATCGGCCCCGATGTGGACCTGGCGGTTATTGCCAAGACCACCGGCGGCTTCACCGGCGCGGACCTGGAAAACCTCACCAACGAGGCCGCCCTCCTGGCCGCCCGAAAGGACAAAAAGGCCATCACTATGGAGGAGATTGAGGAGGCCACCATCAAGGTGATTGTGGGCCCCGAAAAGCCCTCCCACGTGGTCACCGAAAAGGAGCGGAAACTTACCGCCTACCACGAATCCGGCCACGCCATCGTCACCTACAACTGCCCCACCCAGGATAAGGTCCACCAGGTTTCCATCATCCCCAGAGGCGGCGCGGGGGGCTTCACCCTCAGCCTGCCGGAAAAGGACGTCATGTATATGACCAAGAAGGAGATGGAGGAGAACATCTGCACCCTGCTGGCCGGCCGGGTGGCGGAAAGCCTGATGCTGGACGATATCTCCACCGGGGCCTCCAACGACATCGAGCGGGCCACCAAAATCGCGCGGGCCATGGTGACCCGGTACGGCTTCAGCGAGCGTCTGGGAACCATGATTTACGGCAAGGACCAGAACGAGGTTTTTCTGGGCATGGAAATGACCCAGGACCGGGGCTACTCCGAGGAGGTGGCCGCCACCATCGATCAGGAGGTGCGCCGCATCATCGACACCGCCCAGGCCAAGGCGGTGCAGATACTGGAGGAAAACAAGGAGCTGCTGGAAAAGCTCAGCCAGTACCTGCTGGAGTTTGAGAAGATTGACGGAGAGGTGTTCCAGCGGCTGATGGATGGCACCAACACCCTGGAAGAGTTGATTGCCGAGACTAACGAAGCCAACGCCGTCAAGGCGGAAAAGCAGAAGCGCGCCCAGGAGGCTGCCCAGAAGGCCAGGGAAGCCAAGGAGGCCCAGCAGGCCCAGCAGGCTGCCGGAGGCCGTCCCCACTTCACCCCGCCCTTTGCAGGCCGCTCGGATTCCGCCGTTCCCCCGCCGCCCCCTGCTTGGGAGGAGGAGCCGGAGGACAGCGGCAGTGAGCCGCCGGAGAGCCACCTGCCCCCAGAGGCGTAACCCGCAGCATCCCGATAGAAAAGCAGCCCGGAGCCCCCAAGCGGGGTTCCGGGCTTTCTCTAGGCCGAGAAAATAAGTAGGTTCGCTTTCTCATAAGCCAGCAGGGCGAAGAATACAAGGCTACCCCCAAAGGAAAAGAAAACCACCCGGAAGCGGGTGGTTTTGCCAAAGGAGAGGGATCTAATTGTGTGGTGAAACCCGCTCCACCTTCTCCCGCAGGGCAGTCTCCACAAATCTGTTCAGGGTTAGCCCCGACTCCCGTGCCCTCACAACCGCAGTCCGGTGCAGCTCTGGGGAAATGCGGACATTAAAAGAGCCTTTGTAGGGCTTTTCCGGTTCCTTGCCCACCTCCTTGCAAAAATCCAAATAATCATCTACAGCTTCGTGGAAGGCTTGCTCAATTTCAGCGGCGTTTTCGCCGGAAAAGTTTACAAGATCACAAATATCTTCGATTTTACCATAAAGCAGCCGGTCTTCGGCGCTAAATTCAATGGCAGTGGTATAACCCCTGTACTTTAAAGTATTTTGTTTCATAATAAATATTCAATTCAAAATGAATTTCGGCTCTGTGATTTCTCTCATAATCTCAACTTGACTCGAACTTTGTTTCTAGAATAAAAACGGTTAATCGCCCTACCGCCGGCCCGTTACACGGTCTTGACAAAATCCGCTAGCTGGCGGACAAAAGCAGCTGGTAAAACATCCCCTGGATGGGGCTTGTGGAGCAAAATAACACGATGATCGGATTCCCGGAAAAATTTTACCCGTGAACCGGAGGTCTTACCCTTGTTGGATGGAGAAAACCCCAGCTGCTTTAGAAGGGTTGCGGCCTCTGTGTAGGTGAAATCTTTTGGAATTTCGTATAATCGTTTCCGAAGTTTTTCTGATTTTGCCATCCTATGCAAACCCTTTCTCTGCTGCTAACACCGGTGGAGGAACTGCAAATGAGACGTTTTTTTGTCATATACCGAAAAATACTCCTTTCTGCAACTAATATTCAGTTACTGTATTGAGATAATTATATATCATCGGGGCGCCTTTGTCAAGGTGTTTTTTGCCTGGAGGAATCCCGGCCCCTTCCCTTTTTCCCGGTGATATGCTACAATAGCGGGGTATAGTGGCCACACGAGAAGGAGGAACGACTCCATGCGGAAAATTAAGATTTTCGATACCACCCTCCGGGACGGAGAGCAGGCCCCTGGCTGTACCATGAACCCCAGGGAAAAGCTGGAGCTGGCCCGCCAGCTGGAGCGGCTGGGGGTGGATGTTGTTGAGGCAGGTTTTCCTGTCTCCTCCCCGGATGACGCCCAGGCGGTGCGGGAGGTGGCCCAAGCCCTGACCCACACCACAGTAGCCGCCCTTTGCCGGGCGGTGCGGGGGGATGTGGAGGCGGCGGCCAAGGCCCTGGAGCCTGCCAAAAAGCCCCGGCTTCATATCTTTATCGCCACCAGCGACCTGCACCTGCGGGAAAAGCTAAACATCACCAGGGAAAAGGCCCTGGAGATGATTGCAGAAAGCGTGGCCTACGCCTGCACCCTCTGCGGGGATGTGGAATTTTCCGCCGAGGACGCCACCCGTAGCGACCGGGAATTTCTCCTTACCGCCCTGAACACCGCTGTGGATGCCGGAGCCTCCACCATCAATGTCCCGGACACGGTGGGGTATATTACCCCGGAGGAGATGGGGGAGCTTATTGCCTGGCTGCGGGAAAACCTCCACCGGAAGAAGGACGGCAGCCCGGTCACCCTTTCGGTCCATTGCCACAACGATTTGGGAATGGCGGTAGCCAATTCCCTGGCGGCCATTCGGGCCGGGGCCGACCAGGTGGAAGGCACCATCAATGGCATCGGGGAGCGGGCCGGCAACGTTGCCTTGGAGGAAATCATCATGGCCCTGGATACCAGAGGCCAGCTGTACCAGGCCCAAACCGGCATCAACCTCCGGCAGATTTACCGCACCTGCCGCCTGGTCTCCACCGTTATCGGCCAAAAGATACCCCCCAACAAGCCGGTGGTGGGCCGCAACGCCTTTAACCACGAGGCGGGCATCCACCAGCACGGGGTGCTGAAAAACCCCCTCACCTACGAGATTATGTCCCCGGAGACCATCGGCATCTACGATAACGACCTGGTGCTGGGGAAGCACTCCGGCAAGCACGCCTTTATTCAGCGGGTGGAGGAGCTGGGCTATACCCTCCCTGGCGAGCTGCTGGAAAGGGCCTTCACCCGCTTTTTGGCCCTGGCGGACCGGAAGAAGACGGTGACCAACAAGGATATTGAAGCCATTGTTGGGGCGGCGGGATACACCATCCCGGAGACCTACAAGCTCCATAGCTTTGTGGTCAACAGCGGCACCGTCATCTCCGCCACCGCAGTGGTGAAGCTCCTTCGAGATGGGGAGGAGATGGAGCATGTGGCCCGCGGGGACGGCCCCATCGACGCCGCCTTTAAAGCCATTGACCGCATTGTCAAGGTGGGCTTCCAGCTGGTGAACTACAGCATCCATTCGGTCACCGAAGGGGAGGACGCCCAGGGCGAGGTGGTGGTGAAGCTCCGCCAGGGTAACCACACCGTCACCGGCCGGGGCCTTTCCACCGATATTTTTGAGGCCAGCCTCAAGGCGTACCTCAACGCGGTGAATAAGATCATCGCCCAGTGAGAGGAGATATTCCATGGACGATTTACTGCAATTTGCCGGCCGGAAAGAATTCCGGGCCTGGCTCACCGAAAACAGCCGCTCCAGCGGCGGCGTTTGGCTATTATTCGGCAAGGCCGGGGGACCGAAGACCCTCAAGGCGGGGGAGGCCCTGGAGGAAGCCCTCTGCTTCGGGTGGATTGACGGACAGATGCAGAGCATGGGCGAGACAGCCTACAAAAAGTATTTTTCCCTGCGCAGGGCAAAAAGCAAGTGGTCCGAAAAGAACAAGGCCCTGGTCCAGAAGCTGGAGGAGAAGGGGCTGATGACCGATTTGGGCCGGGAGAAGATTGCAGAGGCCAAAGAAAACGGCCAGTGGGACGCCCCGGACCCGATGGTGACGGTGTCGGAAGATCAGGTGGCCCAACTTTTGGCGCTGCTGGAGGGCCGGGAGCCTGCCTGCGCCAACTTCCAGGCCATGCCTCCATCGGTGAAAAAGACCTACGCCCGCGCCTACTTCGACGCAAAGACCGAAGCCGGGCGGGAAAAGCGCCTGGCCTGGCTGGTGGACCGGCTGAATAAAAATCTGCGGCCCATGTGACCGCTTGGACGCTAGTGATGATGAAAAGGAGGAGCTATGGGAAAGAAGCGGAAAACCCTTCCGAAGGAGATTGGGGGCCTTTTGGAAAGCGGGAATATCGAGGTCATAAAGGAGCAGCTTTCCCGGTGCGAGCCCAACGCCCTCACCAGCGTCAAATATGGCTCCAATATCTTCTCCCTGTCGCCCCTGCCCAGGGAGATCGCCCTTTGGGCCAAAGAGCAGGGGGCCGATGTGAACTTTAAGGACTACTACAACAAGACCCCCATCTTTAGCCAGGCCGCCGCCTGGCAGGGGGATGTGCAGCTTCTCATCGACCTGGGGGCCAAGGTGGATGTAGCCGATGACTTCGGCGTCACCCCCCTGCACCTGGCGGCGCTCTACGGGCGGCTAGACGCGGTCCGGGCCTTGCTGGATGCCGGGGTGGATGTGAATGTCCGGTCCGACCGGATCGACTGGCCCGGCTATCAGACGCCCCTGGAAAAGACCCTCGCCCAGGACCGCCTGCCCTATCAGGAGCTGCTGGCCATGTGCACCCTCCTTTTGGACCGGGGGGCGGAGATCACCGGCCGCTGCCGGGAATATCTGCGGAGATCGGCGGAGCAGTTCCAGCGGGACAAGCGGGGGATCAAAGACCCGGCATTTCTCCGCAGCCAGACGGAAGGCATGGAAAAACTTTATAGGCTCTTTGATGTCGCCCCCGCCGGGGAGGTCCCCTTCCACGACGGAGTGTCCCCCATCCTGGTGACCGAAACCGGGGAGGAGGCCCAGTTCCGGCAGCTTTGGGACTTCCTGGTCCCGCCCAACGGAAGGGCCCAGACCGCCCAGGGGGAGATTATCCGCATTGCGGGCCGCATCGAGAACGAGCTGATGGGCAACGGCGGCATCAACTGGGACGAGGACTTCCGGAAAATGCTCCGGGCCTTCCCCCAGTATGTCCGCCTGGGCAATGCCTTTTCCCAGGACGACATCCAGGCGGCGGAGGCCCTCACCGGCCTTCTGACCGCCGCCGGGGACGCGGGCCGCATCGACGACTTCCTCTGCAAGGCCCTGTGCGCCTGCGCGGTGGCCTGGGTCCAGCAGAACCCGGATCCCTTGCCGCCCCTGGAGGCGGATTATAAGCGGTGAACCCGCAGAAGGAATTTGTTTTTATGGAACGAGAGAAGAAAAAGGCGCTTCGGGAGCAGTTCGACCAGCGCAAGCCAGATATGGGGATTGTTTGCTGGCAAAGCGGCGAAAAAATGTGGATTGCAATTTCCACCGACGCCAAGGCGGACTATAACGGCACTTTGTTTCAGCTAAAGCTGGGCGCCTGGCCCAATCGCGAAATGCAGAAGGCATTTACCGATGACCCCGATTCCTTCCAGTGGTCGCTGCTGAAAAAGCTGGACTACAAGGAGCGGGACGAGGACCATGGCGACGATTTGGAGCTGCTGTTTTTAATGTGCATGGAGGAATACCCGGAGGCCAAGCAGATGCGGCCTGGCAGACGGTGAACGACGGGCTGGATGATAGAAATGGAGGGATATCCATTGAAGGAAACGGAAAAAAACGATGGCCGCCGCCAAAGGCTTGCCCGCCTGCTGGCGCTGGGGCTGATTGTCTTCATCAACTGCTCCGGCTTTCCGGTCTATAACTTAAATAAAGAGTGGACCTTTCTCATCACCGCCATAAATTTTTCCACGGTGTTTTGCTGTGCCGTGTTGGCGGGGGGATTTTTCGCGGCGCTTTTCCCGGCCAGGGGCGGTGTCTTCGTCCTGCTGGTGACGTTAGCCCTGACCTTTGTAGGGCTGGGGGGCCGTTACCTCCTGGAATGGGGGGAGGTGTCCAACACCTATAACTTCACCCTCCCCAACCTCCTGCTTCACATTGCGGTTTTTGCTGGAATAAGCTGGCTGGCCTGGTATTTTGCCGCCAAGCGGAGGCGGACCGAATCTTCGGACCTTTAGAAGGAGGGCTGTTTTCCATGAAGCCCAGAACCATTGAGATATTTGATACCACCCTCCGGGACGGGGCCCAGGGGGAGGGCATCAGCTTTTCCCTGGAGGACAAGCTGAACATCGCCCAGAAGCTCTGCAAGCTGGGTATCGCCTTCATCGAGGCGGGGAACCCCGGCTCCAACCCCAAGGATATGGAGTTTTTCCGCCGGGCCGGGGAGCTGGAGCTGGGCCAGACCCAGCTGGTAGCCTTCGGCTCCACCCGGAAGAAGGACACCCCGGTGGAGCGGGACGAGGGCTGCGCCGCCCTCCTTTCCGCCGGGACCCGGTGGGTGGCCATCTTTGGGAAAAGCTGGGATCTCCACGTCCGGGATGTGCTGCGCACCACCCTGCCGGAAAACCTGCGGATGATTCGGGACACCGTCTCCTTTTTGAAGGAGCAGGGGCGGCAGGTGGTGTTTGATGCGGAGCACTTCTTTGATGGCTACAAAAGCGACCCGGATTTTGCCCGCCAGGCGGTATTGGCGGCGCGGGACGCCGGGGCGGACCGCATCGTCCTCTGCGATACCAACGGCGGCACCTTCCCGGAGGAGATAGGCCGCATCACCCAGGAAATGGTGGAGCTTTTGGGGGTGCCGGTGGGCATCCACGCCCACAACGACACCGGCTGCGCTGTGGCTGCCGCCATGGCGGCGGTGGAGGCGGGGGCCTCCCAGGTCCAGGGCACCTACATCGGCTTTGGGGAGCGGTGCGGCAACACCAACCTTTCCACCATCATCCCCAATCTCCAGATGAAAAAGGGCTACCGCTGCATCCCGGAGGACAAGCTGGTGCGCCTGGGGAAAACCGCCCGGTACATCGCCCAGGTGACCAACCTGGTGCTTTCCCCCAATATGCCCTATGTGGGGCGCAGCGCCTTTGCCCACAAGGGGGGGATGCACGTGGACGGGGTGGCGAAAAACACCCTTTCCTTCGAGCATATCACCCCGGAATCGGTGGGGAACCGGCGGCAAATCCTTCTTTCGGAATTTGCCGGGCGCACCGCCATCGCCGGTAAAATAGCAGCTCTGGATAGCTCCATCACACGGGACAGCCAGGTGACGGCGGAGCTTATTGAAAAGCTCAAGGGCCTGGAGTACCAGGGCTTTGCCTTTGAATCCGCCGCCGCCAGCTTTGAGCTTTTCGCCTTAAAGCAGCTGGGAAAATACCGCCCGGCCTTTGACCTGGAATATTTCAAGACCCTGGGGGAGCAGCCGGCGGTGAACGTGGAGCGATGCTGCTCCGCCATCGTCAAGGTGCGGGTGGGGGAGAGCATCGAGATGACCTCCGCCGAGGGGGATGGCCCGGTCCACGCCCTGGATATCGCCCTGCGGAAAGCCCTGGAGGTCTTTTACCCCTGCCTTTCCCAGGTGCGCCTTATCGACTACAAGGTGCGGGTGATGGAGGGGCACAGGGCCACCGCCGCCATCGTCCGGGTGCTCATCGAATCCACCGACGGGGTCTCCACCTGGACCACGGTGGGCTGCTCGGCGGATATTATCGACGCCAGCTGGCAGGCCCTGCGGGATTCCATGGAGTATAAGCTGATGAAGGACGGGGCGGTTTCCGGCCCTGTCGCCTGATGGATTTTCCTTATTATTGTTAGAAAAAGCGCTCCTGTCCCTTGTCCGGATGGGGGCGTTTTTTGTGTACAAGAAAAATCTGATGGTTTCCGCCTCCTGCGACAAGATGTCCCCTTCCGCCAGGCTTATACTATATCCTTAGAAGGAGGCGGATAAATGGACTATGTGATCTATGGGGATGTGCTGGTGGCGGTGAATTTTATCATCGACCTGCTGATTCTCCGCCTCTGCCAGCTCCTTACCGGCATCCGGCAGCGGGGGGCAAGGCCCTATCTGGCGGCGGCGGCCGGGGGGCTTTGCTCCATGGCCATCTTCATCCCGGCAGCAGCCTCCCTTTGGGTGGATCTTTTCATCCGGCTGGGCTTTTCCTTTATTGTGGTGTCCATCGCCTACGGCAGACAGGCCCCCAGGGTGTTCCTGCGGCTGCTGGCGGTGTTTTACGCCGTCAGTTTTTTGGTGGCGGGGGTGGTTGTTGGGCTGTGGTTTCTCTTTCCGGGGGGACGGTACGCCTACCGCAACGGCATGGTCTACCTGGACCTGAAGCCCACCGTGCTGATTGGCTCGGTGGCGGCAGCCTATCTCTTTGTCCGGGTTTTCGAGCGCATCCTGTGCTGGGGCCGGGGGATGGGGGAGCGGTACGCGATGAGCGCCAGCCGAGGGGAGCGGTGCGTGGTCTTTACCGCCCTGGCAGACACCGGCAACCGCCTCACCGAGCCTTTTTCCGGCCTGCCGGTGGTGGTGCTGGAGGAGGAAAAGGGCCGCCAGCTCCTCACCAGGGAGGAGCAAAACTGGCTGGATGCCGGGATGACCGCCGGGGAACCGCCGCCGGGTCTGCGTCTGGTCACCTACCGGACCATCAGCGGCAACGGCCTGCTGGCGGCCTTCCGGCCCCAGAGCCTGCGGGTCCGGGCGGGGGAGCGTTGGATCGAGATAGAAGGATACCTGGCCCTCCTGCGGGGCGGGAAGGGGCCCTCCGGGTGCGAGGGCATCTTTCACCCCAGGATGATACAGCTGGCGGCAGGTATGGGAAAGAAGGAAGGGGGAACCGTTGGTGCAGGAGAAAAAACGAAATAGCCGGCGCTGGTGGGGGAAGGGGCTTCTCCGCAAGCTGATGGAGCTGCTGCTGGGCCGGGAGGAGGACGGGATATTTTACATAAACGGCCCGGAGACCCTCCCCCCGCCCCTAAGCCGGGAGGAGGAGGAAAAGGTCTTCACCCTCCTGGAAAGCGACACCGCCAAGGCCAGGGAGGAGCTCATCGTCCACAACCTCCGGCTGGTGGTGTACATCGCCCGGAAGTTTGAATCCACCGGGGTGGGAATCGAGGATCTCATCTCCATCGGGGCCATCGGCCTCATCAAGGCGGTGAACACCTTCTGCCCCGCCCGGAACATCAAGCTGGCCACCTACGCCAGCCGGTGCATCGAAAACGAAATCCTTATGTACCTGCGTAAATTCCAGACGGTAAAAAACGAGGTCTCCATCGATGAGCCGCTGAACGTGGACTGGGATGGCAACGAGCTGCTCCTCTCCGATATTCTGGGCACCGAAAACGACACGGTGAACCGGGCCATTGAGCAGGACGTGGAGCGCAGCATCATCCGGGAGGCGGTGAGCCGCCTGGAGGGGCGGGAGCGCACCATTATGGAGCTGCGCTTCGGCTTCGGGGGCCAGGAGGAGAAGACCCAGAAGGAGGTGGCGGATATGATTGGCATCTCCCAGTCCTATATCTCCCGCCTGGAGAAAAAGATTATCCGGGGGCTGCGAAAGGATTTGGAAAAGGTGTATTGACCCCCTGTCCGCCGAAGGCTATAATAGATGGGAAATCCGTGGAGAAAGAGAAGGAGAGAACACCATGAAGCCCATCATTGGAATGACCGCCTGCCGGGGGGAGGGCGGCGTCTATAAAACCAACGATACCTATGTAAAAGTGATTGTCCGGGCCGGGGGCGTCCCGGTGCTGCTGCCCATCGCCACCCGCCTGGAGGACTGCGCCCGCCTGGCTTCGATGCTTGACGGGCTGCTTATCCCCGGCGGCATAGACATCGCCCCCCAGTTTTTTGGGGAGGAGCCGGTGAAGGAGGTAACCTGCATCGACTGGGAGCAGGACGAGTTCGAGTTGGAGCTGCTCCGCCAGGCTGCTGCCCAAAAGAAGCCGGTGCTGGCTATCTGCCGGGGGCTTCAGCTGGTAAACGTGGCCTTTGGCGGAACCCTTTGGCAGGATATCCCCACCCAGTGCCCCCAGGCCCACGGGCACCGCCAGGAGACCGAAAGCCGCTCCGAACCCTACCACACGGTGCGCCTTTCCCCTGGCAGCCGCTTGGCGGCGGTGCTGGGGAAGGAGGAGCTGCGGACCAATTCCTACCACCACCAGGCGGTGAAGGATATCGCCCCCGGCTTTGCCGTTTGCGCCCGGACAGGGGACGGCATCATCGAGGGAATCGAAAGCGAGGACGGGAGCATTTTGGCGGTCCAGTGGCACCCGGAGTGCATGGAGGAGCGCCACCCCGAATTTCGCCCGCTGTTTGAAGATTTCATCCGCCGCAGCACCAAGTGAAAAGGAGCAAAACGCTGCGCCGTCCGGGGCCCCTTGTACAGGGCTGCCGGGCGGCGTGCTTTGTTTCTGCCAGTTTCTGGCGGACCGCTTAAAAGGGGAAGAAACCGTCTATACTCTCTGGGAAAACCACAGGAGAGGATGATGGGCGGTGTATCAGAACAGGGTGGAAATCTGCGGCGTCAATACAGCAAAGCTGCCGGTGCTGGGGGAAGAGGAAAAGATGGAGCTGATTTACAAGGCCCAGGCCGGGGACGAAGCCGCGCGGGAAAAGCTCATCAATGGAAATCTGCGCCTGGTCCTCAGCGTCATCCAGCGGTTCACAGGCCGGGGGGAGAATATGGACGACCTCTTCCAGGTGGGGGTCATCGGCCTCATCAAGTCCATTGATAACTTTAAGCCGGAATACGGCCTGCGCCTAAGCACCTACAGCTGCCCCATGATTATTGGGGAGGTGCGCCGGTATCTGCGGGACCACGGCATGGTACGGGTATCCCGCAGCATCCGGGACACCGCCTATAAGGCCCTCCAGATTCGGGAGGAGCTGACCAAAAAGCACCGCCGGGAGCCCTCGGTGGGGGAGATTGCGGAGGAGATGGGCTGCCCCAAGGAGGATGTGGTGCTGGCGCTGGAGGCCATTGTGGAGCCGGCCTCCCTCCAGGAGCCGGTGTATTCCGACGGTCGGGACACCATCTATATTATGGACCAGGTGAAGGACAGCTGCACCGACAGTGACTGGCTGGGGGAGATCTCCTTCCGCCAGGCCATTGAGAGCCTGGGAGAGCGGGAGAAAAAGATTCTCTCCCTGCGCTTTATGTCCGGCAAGACCCAAATCCAGGTAAGCCAGGAGGTGGGCATCAGCCAGGCGCAGGTTTCCCGCATCGAAAAGGGGGCCCTGGAGCGGATAAAAAAGCAGCTGTAAAGGGAGCGCCGTCTGGGAAAACACCAGGCGGCGGTTTTTCGTCAAAGTTTAATGGGCGCATCGGGGAGGTGCTCTTAGCAAGCGGAAAAGCCCCTGCCGCATAGAATGGGGGAGGGGAGGTGGAGCGTCATGCTTTGCAGGCTCAGCGATCTGCGGGACAAGGAAGTGGTGAATATCAACAACGGCAGCTGCATGGGGTGCGTCTCCGATGTGGAGATTGACACCTGCTGCGCTAAGGTCACCGCCATTATCATTTACGGGCGCAGCCGCCTGTTTGGCCTTTTGGGACGGGAGGAGGACACGGTCATCTGCTGGGATGAAATCCAGTGCATCGGGGAGGACACCGTCCTGGTGAAGTATTGCCCGCCTCCAGGGGCGGCCTCCTGCCGCCGGAAGGATTCCATCCTGGACCGCCTGTTCGGGTAGCGGCCGGGCAATATGGAGAAAATGCAGGCATATTTTTGAGGAAAACGCCGGGAAAATAGTTGCAATCCATTTTAAGATGTGGTATGATAGTACGGCAAATTGGAAAACGCACGCGTCCGGATCTGGCTGCGGTTGCCGCGCTGCGGTTGCAGGCTTCGGAGAGGAAGGGCGCGGAGGTCCAAAAACGAAAGGAGAAAAACAACATGGCAGTCGTATCTATGAAGCAGCTTCTGGAGGCGGGGGTCCACTTCGGTCACCAGACCAGAAGGTGGAACCCCAAGATGGCCCCCTACATCTTCACCGAGCGCAACGGCATCTACATCATCGACCTGCAAAAGACCGTCCGCAAGCTGGAGGAGGCCTATCTGTTTGTCCGTGACCTTTCCACCGAAGGGGGCGAGGTGCTTTTTGTAGGCACCAAGAAGCAGGCCGCCGATTCCATCCGCGAGGAAGCGGAGCGGGCCGGCGCTCACTATGTCAACTCCCGTTGGCTGGGCGGCATGCTCACCAACTATAAGACCATCCGCAAGCGCATCGCCCGCCTGGAGCAGCTGCGCAAGATGGAGGCCGACGGCACCTTTGACCGCCTGCCCAAGAAGGAAGTCATCAAGCTGAACCTGGAGATCGAGAAGCTGGAAAAGTTCATGGGCGGCATCAAGCACATGGATAAGCTCCCCGGCGCTCTCTTCATCGTGGATTCCCGCAAGGAGAAAATCGCTGTGGCCGAGGCCCACAAGCTGGGCATCCCCGTTGTAGCCATTGTGGACACCAACTGCGATCCGGATGAGATCGATTATGTTATCCCCGGCAACGACGACGCCATCCGCGCCGTAAAGCTCATCTCCCAGACCATGGCGGACGCGATTATTGAAGGCCGCCAGGGCGCCCAGGGGGCTGCGGAGGCCGAGGCGGAAGCTGCCGAGGCTGCGGAAGCCTAAATAAAAGGGAAAATACGGTGCCCGGTTCTTTGGGATTCGGGCGCCTTTCCGGAAGCATGATGGAATATAAAGGAGGAACCACCTATGGCATTTACAACACAGGATGTTAAGAATCTCCGGGAGTCCACCGGCTGTGGCATGATGGACTGCAAGAAGGCCCTCACCGAGACCGATGGCGATATGGAAAAGGCCATTGAGCTGCTGCGGGAAAAGGGACTTTCTAAAATCGCCAAGAAGGCTGGCCGCATCGCTGCCGAGGGCATCGTCTGCGCCATCCAGGATAAGGACAAGAAGGTGGGCGTGGTCATCGAGGTGAACTCCGAGACCGATTTTGTTGCCAAAAACGCCGTCTTTGTCCAGTTTGTGGAGGATTGCGCCAAGACCGTCCTCCAGGAGAACCCCGCCGATGTGGATGCCCTGCTGGGCTGCACCATCTCCGGTGGCACCGGCACCGTCCAGGAGGCCCTTCAGGAGAAGATTCTCACCATCGGTGAAAACCTGAAGCTCCGCCGCTTTGCCCGGTACGAGGGCGAGGTGGAGACCTATGTCCATGGCGGCGGCCGCATCGGCGTTATGGTCCGCTTTGAGGTGGAGGGCACCCCCGACGCCGCGGCTTTCCAGGCCTACGCCAAGGATATCGCCATGCAGGTGGCGGCTTCCACCCCCACCTACCTGGACAAGGACGCTGTCCCCGCCGAGACGATTGCCAAGGAGAAGGAGATTCTCACCGCCCAGGCTATCAACGAGGGCAAGCCCGCCAACATCGCCGAAAAGATGGTGATGGGCCGCATCAACAAGTATTACAAGGAAGTCTGCCTGGTGGAGCAGCCCTTCATCAAGGACGGCGACATTTCGGTGCAGCAGTTCACCGACACCACCGCCAAGGAGCTGGGTGTTAAGATCCGCATTGTGGACTTTGTCCGCTTTGAGAAGGGCGAGGGCCTGGAGAAGCGGGAGGACAACTTCGCTGACGAAGTTGCCAGCATGGTTAAATAAGAGCCCTGTCTTCAGGATAGAGCAGCGCGCCGGGAACCCCGTAGATAGGGCGTTTCCGGCGCGCTTTTCCCTGTCTCCCGGCGGAGATGTCAAAATAGGCTTTACAGAACCCGGCGGTTATTGTAAAATAGAACAAGGATAGCATAGGGAGGCTGCCTCCCGCAGGACTGACAAATGATTAAGGTGGTTGATTTATGACGCCAAGTTATCGCAGGATTATTTTGAAGCTGAGCGGGGAAGCTCTGGCGGGGAAGAACGGCTTCGGCATTGATTACGACACGGTGGTTTCCATCTGCCAAAGCATCAAAAAATGCGTGGACCTGGGGCTCCAGGTGGGCATCGTGGTAGGGGGCGGCAACTTCTGGCGTGGCCGCTCCAGCGGCAAGATGGACCGCACCAGAGCCGACCATATGGGGATGATGGCTACCGTTATCAACTCCCTGGCCCTGGCCGACGCCCTGGAGGGGCTGGAGGTGCCGGTGCGAGTGCAGACCGCTATTGCCATGCAGGCGATTGCGGAGCCTTACATCCGCAGCCGGGCGGTGCGCCACATGGAAAAGGGCCGGGTGGTCATCTTTGGCTGCGGCACGGGAAGCCCCTTCTTTTCCACCGATACCGCTGCCGCCCTCCGGGCTGCGGAGGTGGGGGCGGATATCGTCCTAAAGGCCACCATGGTGGACGGGGTATACGACAAGGACCCCCACAAGTTCCCCGATGCCAAGCGGTACGATGTGGTCTCCTTCAGCCAGGTGCTGGAGCAGAACCTTTCGGTGATGGATATGACCGCCGCCTCCCTTTGCCGGGATAACGGCGTGCCTATTTTGGTCTTCGACCTCAGCGACCCGGAGAATATCTGCCGCGCGGTGTGCGGTGAACATATCGGAACCATCGTGAAGGAGGTTTAAGCAATGAGCCCCGAACTGAAAGTTTACGAAGAGAAGATGAACAAAACCCTGGGTGTGATGACCTCGGAATTTGCCAGCATTCGGGCAGGCCGGGCCAACCCCGCTGTCCTGGATAAGGTGCTGGTGGATTACTACGGCACCCCCACAAAAATCCGGGAGATGGCCTCTGTCTCGGTCTCCGAGGCGCGGGTGCTGGTGATTCAGCCCTATGACAAGGGCTCCCTGCGGAACATCGAACGTGCCATCCAAACCTCGGATATTGGCATCAATCCTGCCAACGACGGCACGGTGCTGCGCCTCACCTTCCCCCAGCTTACCGAGGAGCGCCGCAAGGAGATCGTCAAGCAGGTTGCTCGCCTGGCCGAGGATTCCAAGGTGGCTATCCGCTCCATCCGCCGGGACGCCAATGATCGCTTCAAGGCGATGAAGAAGAACGGAGAGGCCACCGAGGATGACGTCAAGAGCCTGGAGACCCAGATCCAGAAGCTCACCGATCGGTTTGTAGAGGAGATCGACAAGCTGGCTGCCGCCAAGGAGAAGGAGATCCTTTCCATCTGATCGGGAAGATACAGGGCGAGGTGAAGCATCGCCCAATAAAAAGGGAGGCGATCGGATGAAGATCGAAGTTGTGAGCCTGACCCCTCAAATAGCTGTGGCAAGCAAAAGAACAGCGGTAACCATGGAGAATATCCATGAAGCCATAGGCGAGATGTCCGCAAGGCTTTTGTCATATTTATCCCAGCAGGGCAAAGGGATGTCCGGGCCGCCGTATCTGAAATATATGAATATGAGCCCTGATTTTTCAGAGTTTGATATTGAGTGGGGATTTCCCGTGGAGGAGCCTGTTCCGGCTTCCGGTGAGTTCTATATGAGCCAGACGTATGGGGGCAGGGCGATCGTAGCGACCCATAAAGGCCCATACAGCACCCTTGAGGAGGCATATTCTGCAATTATGAAATATGAGCGGGAGTATGCCCTGAAGAATACAGGCGTTTACTATGATGTTTATCTAAACGACGCCGATGAAACACCGGAAGATGAGTTGCTTACGCAGGTCGTTTGTCCAATAGAATAGGTTGGGGACAAAGCGATGAAGGAACGAGAGAGCAGCCCGCCGGAGCGGGAATATTTGCCCCGGCATGTCGGTATTATTATGGATGGGAACGGTCGCTGGGCCAAGGCCAGAGGCCTCCCCAGAGAGATGGGCCATCGGGCCGGGTCCAAGGTGGTGGGGGAGATCATCCGCCATTGTAAAAAAACCGGTATCCCCACTATCACCATCTACGCCCTTTCCACCGAAAACTGGAAGCGCCCCCAGAAGGAGGTGGACGCCCTTCTGGAGCTGCTGCGCCGGTATCTTTCCAACATGGAGGAGTACCAGAAGGAGAACGCCCGCCTCATCGTCCTGGGGGACGCGGCCCCTCTGCCGCCGGACCTGCGGGAGAGCATTCGCACCGCCCAGGCGGAAAGCGCCGGGAATACCGCCATCACGGTGAATATCGCTCTCAACTACGGCAGCCGGGCGGAAATCGTCCGGGGCGCGCAGCTGCTGGCCCAGGAGTGCGTCGGGGGCCGGCTCCGTCCGGAGGAAATCACCGAGCAGCGGCTTTCCCAGGCTTTGTACACCGCTGGCCAGCCGGACCCGGACCTTATTATCCGTCCCAGCGGGGAGCAGCGCCTTTCCAACTTTCTTTTGTGGCAGGCGGCCTATGCCGAGCTGCTTTTTATGGATGTCTTCTGGCCTGATTTCACGCCGGAGCATCTTAACTATGCCTTGCATTGGTACGCCCACCGCAGCCGCCGCTTCGGCGGGGTCTGACCCAGAAAGGAGAACCATATGAAAAAGAGAATCCTTTCCGCCGGGGCTGGCTTGGCTGTGCTGGCGGTGGTTCTGATCTTCTTTGATACCATCCTGGTAAATGTCCTGGCCGCCGGGGTCTGCCTGCTGGCCTTGTACGAGATTTTCAAGGCGGCCCAGCTGCTGCGCTTCCGGATGCTGGCGGCGGTGTGCGGGGTCTATTGTGTCCTGATTCTTTTCCTGAATACCGACGCCATCTCCATCTCCTTTTCCTATCTCAGCTACCTTTTGGTGGTGATGCTTTTCCTGATGCTGCTGCGGGACCACCGCGCCCTGCGGGTGGAACAGGTGGCCTATAGCTTTCTTATGTCCATCCTGCTGGCGGTGTCCTTCTACTGCCTCATTCTCCTCAAGGAGAAGGTGGGCCCCCAGCAGGGGGTGTTTTACCTGCTGATGATCTTCGGCAGCGCCTGGTGGTCGGACAGCGGGGCCTACTTCACCGGAACCTTTTTTGGAAAGCGCAAGCTCTGCCCCCTGGTAAGCCCCAAAAAGACGGTGGAGGGCCTGATAGGAGGCGTCATCACAGCCGCCGTCTGCAACGCGCTGGTGGCGCTGCTCTTCCAGACCTTCTGCAACTGGGTGGTCCCCTGGGGGTATATCCGCAACGCCGTCACCATAAACATCCCGGCGGTGCTGCTGGCCACCCCCGTTGCCGCCCTGCTGGGGGTGCTGGGGGACCTTTCCGCCTCCATCATTAAACGCCAGTGCGGCATCAAGGATTTCGGCAAAATCATGCCCGGCCACGGCGGGGCCATGGACCGCTTTGACAGTGTTTTGTTCATCAGCCCGTTTTTTTATTTTATTTTTAACATTTGCCCCCTAATTTCCGCCATATAATCGGTATAGAATGATAAAGGCATAGGCCCGGCGGGGGAAAGGCCGGACTGGAACAATGCTTCCCATCTGCGGAAAAAAGGAGTCTGATTGCTTGAAAACCATTCTGCTTACCATCCTTATCTTCGGCGTTATCATCAATATCCACGAGCTGGGGCACTTTCTCTTTGCCAAGCTCTTTGGGGTGAAGGTCCACGAGTTTTCCTTCGGCATGGGTCCCCTGCTCTTCAGCGGGAAGAAGGGGGAGACCCAGTATTCCGTCCGCCTTTTCCCCATTGGCGGCTTTGTAGCCATGGAGGGGGAGGACGAGGAAAGCGGCGACGGCAGGGCCTTCTGCAACCGGCCTGCCTGGCAGCGGTTTGTGATCCTCTTTGCCGGGGCGGGGATGAACCTCCTCCTGGGGCTTTGTCTTTTGGGCTTCACCACCAGCCAGATGGACCTGCTGGGCACCAATGTGGTGGGCCGGACAACGGAAGGAGCCGCCTCCGCCTCCAGCCTCCAGCCGGGGGACCGAATTATTCAGGTCAACGGTTACAGCACCCCCGGCTACAATGATGTGGTGTTTCAGCTCATCCGGGACCAGGACGGGGTGGTGGACCTTACCGTCCTGCGGGGCGGCGACCTTTCCATGGGCCGGTGGGAGCGAATCCTGGCCTCCCTGGGGATAGGGGAAAAGAACCTGGGGGAAAAGCTCTCCCTTACTGTCCCCTTCCAGATGGAGGATGCCGGGGACGGCCTGCGCACCCTGAAGATTGACTTTGTCTTTTTGGGGGCGGAAAGGACGCTGGGCAATGGAATCTATTACACCTTCCAGCAGACGGTTTCCACCGTCAAGCAGGTTTGGTACTCCTTTTTGGATATTATCACCGGCCGGTTCGGCCTCAGCCAGCTTTCCGGGCCGGTGGGCACCGCCACGGTGATTGAAAAGGCCTCCAGCCAGGGGCTGCGCTCCCTGGTGCTGCTGGTGGCTTATATCACCATCAACGTGGGGGTCTTTAATCTTCTGCCCATCCCCGCCCTGGACGGAGGAAGGCTTTTCTTCCTTCTCATCGGGGTGCTGCTTCGCCGTCCCATCCCCCAGCGGTACGAGGCCTACATTAACGCCGCCGGGATGATGCTCCTGCTGATTTTTGTGGGCATCGTCACCTTCAGCGACGTGATGAAGCTGGTGACAAGATAGAGCTTCCCTCACCCCCTGCCCCAAACCGCTTCACACCCTCTGTTTCATGGGGGATACCAGTGGATTATCACTCCTTATAAAACGAGGTAACACGCCATGCGCCGTCAAACAAAAGAGGTAAAAATCGGCTCCGTCACCATCGGCGGGGAAAACCCCATCGCCATCCAGTCCATGCTCTGCGCCCCCCTGGGGGATTTGGCCGCCAATGCCCGGCAGACCAAGGCTCTTTATGAGGCCGGATGCCAGATAGGCCGGGTGGCTATCCCCGCCGAGGGCGGCCCGCAGCTGATACAGGCTATCAAGGAGGCAAGCCCGATGCCCCTGGTGGCGGATATCCAGTTTGACTACCGCCTGGCCATTGAATCGGCCTACGCCGGGGCGGATAAGATACGCATTAACCCCGGCAACATCGGGGACCCGGAGAAGGTGCGCCAGGTGGTGGCAGCCTGCCGGGAAAAGAACCTCCCCATTCGCATCGGGGTCAATTCCGGCAGCCTGGAGCGGGAGATTTTGGAAAAATACCAGCGCCCCACCGCAGAGGCCCTGGCGGAAAGCGCCCTTCTCAATGTCCGGCTGCTGGAAAAATTCGATTTTGATAACTACGTGGTAGCCATCAAGTCCTCCGATGTCTTTACCACCGTCGCGGCCTACCGCCTGGCGGCGGAAAAGCTCCGCTGCCCCTTCCACCTGGGGGTCACCGAGGCAGGCACCACCCGGATGGGCCTTGTAAAGTCCGCCGCCGCCTTCGGGGCGCTGCTTTGCGACGGCATTGGGGACACCCTGCGGGTCTCCCTTACCGCCGACCCGGTGGAGGAGATTTATGCCGCGAAGGATATCCTCCGGGGCCTGGGCCTGCTGCGAAGCGGCCCCCGGTTCATCTCCTGCCCCACCTGCGGCCGGTGCCAGGTGGATTTGTTCCGCATCGCCCAGGAGACGGAAGCCGCCCTGGGGAGCTGCCAGAAGGACATAAAAATTGCCATTATGGGCTGCGCCGTCAACGGCCCTGGGGAGGCCAGGGACGCGGATATCGGCATCGCCGGAGGCAAAGGGGAGATGCTGCTTTTCCGCAAGGGGGAACCTCTCCGCAAGGTGCCGGAGGGGGAAGCGGTGGCTGCCTTGATGGCGGAGGTGGACAGGCTCTAAGAGCCTATTCAAAATCTCTCTGCACACCGCCTGAACGGGTCTTTTTCCGTCCTGCTGCGTTAAAAAATCTTGTAATACACCAAGTATTCCTGCGATTTTTTGCCTTGCAGGGCGAAAAAAATCCCCGTCCATTCGGCGCACTTGGAGATCTTAAATAGGCTCTGAGGCTTCGCCCCCAATTTTAAGACAGGGATGGTGACAGTGGATGAAGGTTGTTGTGGTAAAAAGCCCCCGCTTTTTGGCAGGGCTCCTCCGGTTCCTCTTTAAAATCCGCAAGGAGGAGCAGGAGTAGGAAAAACCCTTCCCCGACCAGGTCGGGGAAGGGTTTTTTTGCGGCGTTTCCGGAGAAGAAAGACGCAGTTGCGCTTTAGTGGATGAACATGCTGAGGATAACGAAGATCACCGAGCCGAAGACGGGAACCAGGATGGAGCCCATGGTCCAGGTTTTGAGGCTGGTATTGATATCCATGCCGGAGAAGTTGGTGACCACATGGAAGTAGCTGTCGTTGAGAAAGGAGGGGCACATAGTGGTCAGGCAGAGGGCCAGGGCCGCCAGATAGGGGTTGATGCCCAGAGCCACCACCATGGGAGCAACGATAGCGGAGCCGGTGATCATAGCGGTGGTGCCGGAGCCCTGGGGGAACCGCATAATCACGCCGATGATAATGGGCACCAGGATACCGGGGACGCCGGTGGCCACGATGACATCCGCCATCATCTTAGCGGCGCCGGAGGTGTTGATGACCGCGCCCAGGGCGCCGCCGGCGGCGGTGATAAAGACGATGGGGCCGGCGTCACGGCAGGCTTCCTGCATCAAATCCACGCACTTTTTGCTGCCCAGATGGCCGCAGAGGAGGAAAGCGCCCATGCACAGGGAGATGAACAGCGCCACAACGGGCTGGCCCAGGAAGCCGAAGATGGTGGCGGCACCGGTGCCAGGAGCCAACTGTCCGCAGATGGTGTTGGCAAAGATGAGGACGATGGGAACCAGCAGGGTGGCGAAGGAAAGGCCGGCGCTGGGGAGCTTTTCGGTCTCCAGCAGGGCGGTAAAGTCGCTGTTCTCCAGGTCCTTGCCGGATTTAATCTTGGCGTCGATCTTATCCAGCACTTCCAGCTGGGCGGCGGTGTACTGGCTGCGGTCGATTTCGTAGGGGACCACCAGGTCGGGGTACTTCTTGCCGAAGTACCGGAACAGGAAGATGGAGAAGATGAACAGGGGGATGGAGATAAGCAGGCCGTAGATGATGTACATACCCAGGTCAAGCTCCAGCCCGTTTTCCTTAAAGGTGCTCACCACAGCCAGAGGGCCGGGGGTGGGGGGAACCATAAAGTGGGTGATGTACAGGCCCATGCCCAGGATGCCGCCCAGCCAGACCATGGATTTCTTGGTGAGGCGGGAGAACTCCTTGGCCAGGGAGGAGAGGATAACAAAGCCGGAATCGCAGAAGACGGGGATGGAGACCACGAAGCCGGTGAGGCCCAGAACCACGTCGCAGTTCTTAACGCCAATGAGCTTCAGGATGGTCAGCGCCATCTGCTTGGCGGCGCCGCTCTTTTCCAGGAAAATACCCATGATACAGCCAAAGCCGATGACCACGCCGATGCTGGCCATGGTGTTACCAAAGCCGGTGGTGACGGTCTTGACGCAGTCCACCAGGGTACCCACCTGATTTCCCTCCGGACCGAAGGGCATTGCCAGAACGGCGATAAGGATAGCCGAAATAATCAGAGAGGGGAAGGGATGGAGCTTGTTCAGGATGATCAGCGCCATCATCACAATAATGCCGATGAACATTGCAAGTACAGGATTCAGTCCCATGATACTACCTCCTTGTTTTTGTGTTGCTTCTCCGGATGCCGCAGGAGTTATAGTCTGTGCAGCGGCCCGCGCCGCTGGGGATAACAGAGGGTTGGATGGCATTCTTTGCTATCCAAAACTGCCCCAGGGCAGTTTGCGGGGTTTTACATATGGGCAGGCTTTGGTTTAGATCACCGGGCCCAGGCAGTGGATATCGATGGAGGTGAAGTACTTGATGGCCTCGTTCTTGGTCATCTCGCCCCCCAGCACCCGCAGCAGCTTCTGGAAGGCCTCTTCCCCCACCTGGTCGATGGTCTTATCCCCGGTGATGATGAGGCCGGCATTGATATCCATGTCGTTCTTCATCCGCTCGTAGGTATTGGGGTTGCCGCAGACCTTGATAACCGGCATGGAGGGGAAGCCCTGGGGGGCGCCCCGGCCGGTGGAGAACATCATAAACTGGGCGCCGGTGGCGGCCATGCCGGTTAAAATCTCCGGCTCCCGGCCGGGGGTGTCCTTGATCCACAGGCCCTTGTGGTCTGTCACCAGCTCCGGGTAGTCCAGCACCCCCTGGATGGGGCGGGTGCCGGATTTAACAATGGCCCCCAGGGTCTTTTCCTCGATGGAGGAAAGGCCGCCGGCGATGTTGCCGGGGGTGGGCTGGCCTTTGCGCATATCGCAGCCCAAGGATTTGGCGCGGGCCTCCATGGCGTTTACAATGTCGTAGATTTTCTGTCCCACCTCCGGGGTCACCGCTCGGCGGGCCAGCAGGTGCTCGCCGCCGATGAACTCGGTGGTCTCCCCGAAGATAACGGTGGCTCCCAGGTCCACCAGCTTATCGGCGATGTAGCCGATGACGCAGTTGGAGGCCATACCGCTGGTGGTATCCGAAGCGCCGCATTTTATGGCCATCACCACTTCCTCGATGGAGGCGGGCTGGCGCTGCTGGCCGGAAATTTCAATCACCAGCTGGCGGGCCAGGTCGATGCCCTTCTGGATGGCGTTGGAAACGCCCCCCAGCTCCTGGATGCCGATGATGCGCACCGGCTTGCCGGTGGCCTCGATGGTTTTGTACATCTTTTCAAAGTCGGTGCCCTCGCACCCCAGGCTGACGATTAAAACCGCCCCCAGGTTGGGGCTCTGCCCCAGGGAGGTGAGGGTCTCGGTGACCCGGTCCAGGTCGGGGGGGAGCTGGCAGCAGCCCTGGTGGTGGAAATAGCCCACAGTGCCCTGGACCTCGGTGACAATGGCCTGGGCCACATCATTGGCGCAGGTGACGCTGGGGATGACCCCCACCAGGTTCCGGGCGCCTACCCGGCCGTCGGGGCGGCGAAAGCCCATGAATTGGTAGCTCATATCACTTTCCCTCCTTCTGCCAGTCGCCCCGGCCCCGCATGCTGTCCAGGTTGTGGACGTGGACGTAGTCGCCGGGCTTTATCTCCTGGGTGGCGATGCCAATTTCCTCGCCGTATTTGGTGATCTGCTCCCCCACGTGAATTTCCGTCAGGGCAATTTTATGGCCGTAGGGGACATCCCCGTGGACGGTGAGGGTGAAGGATTCTCCACGCTTATCCCGCACCTCCACCTGGGTGCCGTCGGTGATGCCGTTTGCAAAGATGGTGGCGACGTTATCCAGGTCGCTCACCTTCAGGGCCAGGTTCAGAGCCATCTTTCATCGACCTCCTTTTATTCCTTTACCGCAAGTACCGCTACCCCGTCGGGGATGACCACCACGCTGGCGTCCTTCCCCTTCATCCCGTAGGCCAGCTCCAGGGCCTCGTCGGGGGTGGCGGCGGGAATCATGTTGGCCTGGCGCACCTGCTCCGGGGGGAGGTAGGTGGTGACCAGGATGACCGGGTGCTTTTTCAGGATGCGGGCGTAGATTTGGGGGCACCACTGCTCCGGGATGGTCTCCTTGGGGGGTATCTTGGAGAGGTACTGGTCGATTTCCTCCACGGTGCCCATGGTGATGAGCTTTTCAAAGTGGGTGCCCCCCATGCCGTCGGCGCAGGAGCAGCACATGATGATAACCCCGTCCTCCCCGGCGCAGGCCTCGGCGGTGGCAACCGCCTTGGGGGACTGGTAGAGGTTCTGGTCCAGGGGGTAGCCGCCGTTGGAGGTGATAACGATATCCCCGGTGATGCTGGGGCACTGGGAAAGGCTGCGGATAAACTCCACCCCTTTTTCGTGGGACTGGACCAGGTCGCCGCAGAAGGCGGCGATGATTTTCTTTTCCCCGTCCAGGGCCACATTAAAGGTGAATTGGACGTTCACCGCCCGGGCGGCGGCCACCATATCCTCATGGATGGGGTTCTTTTCCAGAACACCCGCCGCCGAATAGGGGCTGGCGATGGCCTTGTAGGAGTGGTTTTCGTTGACGGTGACCTCGGAGCAGATGCCGGGGAGGATGCTCTTGCGGCCACCGGAAAAACCGGCGAAGAAGTGGGGCTCGATGAAGCCCTCGGTCACCAGCAGGTCGCATTCCACCGCCAAGCGGTTTACCTCAAAATCCGCCCCGGAGGGCAGGGTGCAGATATGTACAAAGTCCTCCGGCTTAAAGGCGTCGTTGACGGCGATTTTCTCGTTGTCCACAATGGCGTCCCCGAACATCCGCCGCTGCTCCTCCGGGGTGGTGGCCCGGTGGAGGCCGGTGGCAATAAGGATGGTGATTTCCGCCTCCGGGCTGCCTGCCCGGATCTCCTCCAAAAGAATGGGGAGGGTGATTTTACTGGGCACCGCCCGTGTGTGGTCGCTGGTCACCAAGGTGACCCGTTTCTTTCCCTTTGCCAGCTCCGAGAGCCGGGGGGAACCGATGGGGTTTGCCAGGGCCTCCCGCACCAGCTCCTCTTCGCCTTTTTCGGCCTTGTAGTGGTGCATTTTGGCGGTGACCACCGCCTTCAGGTTTTCCTCCGCCACGTGGAGGTCCAGGGTGCCGGTGTAATAAGGGATTGGGATTGTTCTCACAGCTCATTCCTCCAGTCCTTCTAAAGAGCCCACCTTGTATGGTGTATACATGATTTCCCTTAACACAAACAGAATAATACAAAAACGCTGAAAAGTCAACAAAAAACTGAAAAAATTCTGCGTCTTTTACCATTATACACAAAGAATATATGAATAAATTATGAAAATATACCTGTTCGGGGGATGGTAGTGCCCAGTGTCCTGTTCCTGGGATTTGCTTTTCGGCCGCCTGAACGCCTTTTTTTTCCCCTTTTGGGCATAGGCCATCGGCCCAAGGACCACTCCTGGGGAGCAACCTTTGGGCTGATGAAAAAGAAGTCGGTATGTCAAAAGTATTCAAATCCCCTTTTTTGGGGTAAATTACATGGAGATAAGCCTTGAAAAGAGACAATCAAAGAAGCTAAAACGCCGGTTTTTTAAATTTCTTACAAGTTTGCGCTTCCCCTTATGCAGCAAACACTGGAGCCACTGGGTACTTATGTTCAGCTGGGAGGCAATCTCCTCTGGGCTTTGTCCCTCCATCCCCTTTTGGAGGATAAACTGCTGGCGCTGGGACATACGGGAGATATCCGCCAGAATCTCCGCTTTTGTATCAGGGCAGGCTATATCCAGAATGGGCCGCCCCAGCTCCTTGGCGTACCAATACAGCTGGTTTTCCTTTTCGCAAAGGGGAAGGTAGACATAGCTCATAACATGGGTGGCGTTTTCAATGCACCACCGCTGTAAGCGCATATCGCGGGTGACCCGCGCCGCCTCCCCTTGAGGCGGCGGCAGGGTGGGGGCGATCACCCGGTCCACATTTTTCGGTAAATGGATGCTCATCATCTTCTGACGGCCCTTTTCGGCTACCTGGGTGATGGTGATCTTCCTATCCTGGTACTTCTCATCCGATAATATGACTAAACTGATGATATCATACAGCTGCTTGAAACTTTTTTGCCTCCAGTAAACCAGAAATTCCACCTCCTGATGCTGATCCAACAGCATCTCCAGGTTGACTAGGAAGTCGCCAAAGGTGGCCCAGTCGTAGATTTCTGGATGCCCTATGAATGTACAGACGAACGTTTTTTGTACGTTAGCTTCATCCATAGCTTTTTCCCCTTTCAATCATTGTAGTTCATTTTTATATGAAATATAGGCATATTTTTATGAAATTAGAGAAGTGGATAAAAAAGACTTCAAAGAGTAGAATGGTTGTATCCTGTATAAGGGTGTGGATGTGATACAATATGGTAGAAAAGTATAAACAACAATACCGTACCCTGGGGTTGAACATCGCTTACTATCGAAAACAACGTGGATTGACCCAGGAACAGCTTGCAGAAAAGGCTGGGGTGGAACGGTCACGAGTTAGTAAAACGGAAATTGCCTGGACCGGAACCAGCCTAGATACTATTTTTCGAATTGCAGAGGCTCTTGAAGTGGAATCCTATAAGTTACTGATTCAACGTGATTGATAATATTTTGCAAAAGGCTGGGAACCTGTTAAAGTTCCTGGCCTTTTTTATGTTGATTTTATCCACTCTTAATCATTGTACTTCATTATTATATGAAATGCAAGCATATTTTTATGAAATTAGAGAAGTGGTTAAAAAGAATGTCGCGGGGTAAAATGGGTACATCTTGTATAAAGCGTGGATGTGACACGATATGATAGAAAAGTATAAACAATTATACCGTACTTTGGGGCTGAACATCGCCTACTATCGAAAACAACGTGGATTAACCCAGGAACAACTTGCAGAAAAGGCTGGGGTGGAACGGTCACGAGTTAGCAAAACGGAAATTGCCTGGACCGGAACTAGCCTAGATACAATTTTTCTAATTGCGGAGGCCCTTGACGTGGAACCCTACAAGCTATTGATTCAAAGGGATTGAATTTAAGAAATCTGTGTAATGGAACAGTTTCATGTAGCTTTATCTCTGGGGAGGGAGGCTTGCAATCCGTCCCGGCAGCCGGTATAATAATTGTTGAGACAGACAATAAAGAGGAGGTGTTGAGATGAACGAACAAGCATTGCTTGCAGCTATTGGTACTATGATGGATGAGAAGTTGGAGGCAGTTAAAACAGAGGTTGGCGCTCTGATGGATGAGAAGTTGGAGGCAGTTAAAACCGAGGTTGGCGCTCTGATGGACAAGAAGCTGGAGGCAGTTAAAACAGAGGTTGGCGCTCTGATGGATGAGAAGTTGGAGGCAAGGTTAAAACCAATTGAAGAGCGGCTTACAGGCGTTGAAGGACGAGTAACAGGGATTGAAGAGCGCTTGACTGCAACCGAGAAAGAAACGCACGAACTTAAGATCCTGATGGAGAACGAAACAAACCGGGCGGTGGGCTTGGTACTGGACGGCCACGAAAGCCTCCGCCAGATGATTGAAGGGCGGTTGGTCACCAAGGATGAGCGAGAGCAGGACCGAATCCGGATTTGCACCCTGGAGGGAGTCACAAAGCTGCACACCACCCAAATTGCAGAGCTGAAAAAGAAGATTGTTTAAAGGAACCCCCTGCCCCATCGGGAGCAGGGGGATTTTCTGCTTTTATGAAAAATCTGAATAAACCAAAAAGTACAGCCCCCTGGTATCAACCAGGGGGCTGTACTGCGGGGAAGAAAAACAGCATAAAAGACGGCTGGTGATTAAAGGAGCGGTCTTACCCCGCCAGCCTTTTGGACATCCCGGCCCGCACCAAGGCCGCCCGGAGAGCCGGGGCCAGGAGGGCGGCCACCACAATCGCCAGTGTACCATTGGAAAGGGAGGTGACCGCCTTTACCGATACATCGGCGATGGCGGTTTCCACCGCCCCCCCAAGCAGAAGGTCCCGGATAAAATCCTTGGTAAGGTAAAGGACGGTGTAGGCGTAGCTGCCAACAGCGCAGGCCAGCAGGGTGCGGGGCGTTTTGCAGGCCTTGCCGCCAGTAATAAGCCCTGCCAAAAAGCCGATGGCAAATTTAAAGACCAGGGTAAAGGGGGCGGAGCTGGCCCAGCCGTTAAAGATATCAAAGAAGAAGGAGCCAATGCCCCCGGCTAGTCCCCCCCGCACCGGCCCGAAGAGCAGGCCGGAGAGGAGGCAGGCCACTGTGGCAAAATGGAGCATCGTCTTGCCCATAGGGGTGGGGATTTCCACCCGGACAATGGTGGCGGCATAAACAACGGCGGCCATCAGTCCCACGATGACCATATCTTGGGTGGTGAACTTTTTTTTCATAGGGTTTCCCTCTTTCTCCTTTTGTGATGCCCTACAGGCTTTGGAACCGCTTGCTCACCTCTCCCCTGGTGAGCCATTCCAATGTCCTTTCCAGCATGACCCCCTCCCGCGGGTCGGTGCTATAGCTGTAGGTGGTTTTGATGGTCAGCTCCACATACCGGGCGGCCCGGTCCATTGCCATGGGAAGACTGTCCCCCTGGAGCAGGGAGGCGGTGAGCACCGCCGCGAAGATATCCCCGGTGCCGGGGTAGTGGACGGGGATGTAATCCCCCGCCGATTTCCAGAAGGAGTTGTGCTCCCGGTCGTAGCAGATGTTGGCGTACTCCCCGGTTGCTAAGGTCACCCCGGTGATGACCACCTTCTCCGGCCCCAGCTCCCCCAGCCGTACCAGCATACTCCGGGCGGCGGCGGTGCTCACCGCCCCTCCGGCGGGGGATTCCCCCAGCAGGATACAGGCTTCGGTGATATTGGGGGTGATGACCTGGGCCCTGCGGACCATTCGGCCGATGCCCTCCACCATTTCGGGGGTAAAAGCCCGGTACAGCTTGCCATGGTCCCCCATCACCGGGTCCACCACCACCAGGGCGGAAGGCCACCCGTCGAAGAACTGGAGGCAGTGGGCCACCTGGTCCGGGGAGCTGAGATAGCCGGTGTAGATGCACTCCAGCGCCAGCTCCACCCGGCGGTAGTGGCTTAAACAAGGCTCCATATAATCGGTGAGGTCCCGCTGGCAGGGTTCCCCAAAGCCGCCGGTGTGGGTGGAAAGGACGGTGGTGGGGATGGGGCACACCTGCATTCCCATTACCGAGATAACCGGAAGGATGACCGAAAGGGAGCACCGGCCAAAGCCGGAAAGGTCGTGGATGGCCGCCACTCTGGGGGGACGTGAGAGCATCTTCAGCACCTGCTTTCATTCTTAGTATAGCCGGGAGAATGGGAAAACTCAAAAAAGAGAAAGAGGCCCCAAGGGCGGCAGCTTTTTATAGAAATACGCCAATTGGGGCAATCTATTTATACCACAGTTTGTGAAGGATTTCCAGTAAAATTTTCCCGCAGAGGAATGGGATTTTCCTGGAACTGGGATTTTTTACAGCTTTCCACCGGTTTTTTCCGGATTTTGTTGTGCAACAGGTAGAAGCTGGAGAAAAACCGCTGGCAGAATGTACAAGGGGTATCTTTCCCCCGTCGGGAAAAAATGATGATGCAGGGGCCTTTCAGTGCCCCCTGCATTCCAGTTTACCATCAGAAGGAGACTTTCATATGAGCCATATGAACAAGAGCAGCATCTCCGCCACCGCCGCCGTGAAGCCGAAGTTGCCGTCGATCTGGAAGGGGGGATGAGCGGAGAAGCCGTTGGCATAGCTCCCGCCGCCGGTGACGTGGGTCCCGTCGTCCTCCACCAGCCGCAGCTGGAGGTTCAGGAGCTTCAGCGCCCGGTCTCCCTCGCCGTGCCGCGCCCACTGGCAGGCCTTCCAGCCCATGCTCCAGCCGGTGCCCTCGTCCCCCCGCTCCTCCAAGGCCTGGCGGCAGGCACGCATCAGCTCCGGGGAATCCTCCCGGGTGATCTGGTCTCCGGGATATACGCCGTAGAGATGGGAGATGTGGCGGTGATGGACGTCGCAGGGGGGATGGGGCTCGTACCACTCCAGCAGCGCGCCGGACTCCGTTACGCCGTGGGGCCGCAGGCGGTCCAGGGTCTCCCGCAGGCCGTCCGCCCACTCCCGGTCAACGTCCAGGATCTGGCAGGCCGTCACGCAGTTCTGGAACAGCTCCCTGGCGATGGCCATGTTCATGGCCGTGGTGCGGTCAAGGGCGCAGGGGGCTCCCTCGTGCCGGAAGGTGTTTTCCGGGGAAGTCCCCGGCACGAGGACCAGGGTGCCGTCCTCGTCCTCCCGCAGGAGGGCGAGCAGGAAGTCCGCCGCCGGGCGCATGACGGGGTAGGCCCGCTGGGCCAGGAAGTCCTTGTCCAGGGTGTATGTGTACCATTTGAACAGCGGGCCGCAGAGCCAGGGGCCCGCCATGTACCAGAAGGCGTACTCCGTACAGCCCTCCGTGTGGTCGCCCACCGGCCAGGTGAACCGCCAGAGGTCCGAATTGTGGTGGGCCGCGAAGCCGGGCGCGCCGT